>Ga0326727_10023527_pt1 | contig 11739 bp, 8 predicted proteins | sample MB2enrmetagenome_FD_207643 | JGI IMG/M metagenome (GOLD analysis project Ga0326727, IMG submission 207643) | Lab enriched peat soil microbial communities from McLean, Ithaca, NY, United States - MB29MY | ecosystem: Environmental > Terrestrial > Soil > Wetlands > Peat | place: USA: New York... | reverse complement strand
GCTGATAACTGTGAACGAAGTTGCTGCCGCACCGCTAAAAGTTACCGCGGTCGCCCCGGTAAAGCCGGTCCCGGTGATGGTTACTGAGGTTCCACCGGCTGTTGTGCCTGATGTCGGTGAGATGCTGGTGAATGTCGGGGTTGGGGCTGTATAGGTGAATGCTCCTGACCCGGTGACCGAACCGCCGGGTGTGACGATGATCACATCAGCGGATCCGGCTAATGCTTGAGCCGGTGTGGTTGCGGTGATTTCTGTATTGCTGACTACCATGAGATTAGTTGCTGCTGTGCCGCCAACGGTTACCGCAGTTGCTCCGGTAAAGCCGGTCCCGGTGATGGTTACTGCGGTACCGCCGGCAAACGTGCCTGATGTCGGTGAGATGCTGATGAATGTCGGGGCCGGGGCGGCCGTGATGGCTGCTGATACCGTGACAGATGACGTCCCGGTAATCGATGAAGTGACAGTATCAGTTGCCGTAATCGTCTGGGATCCGGCAGTTGCTAGGGTAACGGAGAACGTCCCTACACCATTAGTCAGCGTGGCAGCGGTTGGAAGAGTGGCAGCAGTATCAGTACTTGTCAATTTTACGGTTCCGGTATAACTGGTTACGGTGGTGCCGGTAGAGCTTTGTGCAGTCACTGTAACCGTGATCGGGGTGCCGACGGTTGCTGATGTCGGTGCACTGACGCTGAACTTCGTAGCTGTTAGTGCAGCTGCTGATACCGTGACAGATGACGTCCCGGTAATCGATGAAGTGACAGTATCAGTTGCCGTAATTGTCTGGGATCCGGCAGTTGCTAGGGTAACGGAGAACGTCCCTACACCATTAGTCAGCGTGGCAGCGGTTGGAAGAGTGGCAGCAGTATCAGTACTTGTCAATTTTACGGTTCCGGTATAACTGGTTACGGTGGTGCCGGTAGAGCTTTGTGCAGTCACTGTAACCGTGATCGGGGTGCCGGCGGTTACTGATGTCGGTGCACTGACGCTGAACTTCGCTGTTGCCGGGGCTGTATAGGTGAATGCGCCTGTCCCGGTAACCGAACCTCCGGGGGTGGTGATGATCACATCAGCGGATCCGGCTAATGCTTGAGCCGGTGTGGTTGCGGTGATTGATGTATTGCTGTTAACCACGAGATTGGTTGCTGCTATACCAGCGAAGGTCACTGAGGTTGCACCAGTGAAGCCAGTCCCGGTGATGGTTACTGAGGTTCCACCGGCTGTTGTGCCCGAAGTCGGTGAGATGCTGACGAATGTCGGGGCTGCTGATGCCGGTAAACAGATACCTGCAAAAACAAGTAGAACCAAGCACCCGATAAATAGAATCTCTTGTCGGTTCATGGGGGGTCACCAGCTGTTTCATCGCTAATCCTGTACTCCACGATAAGGCAAATCATAATAATTACATCCAGTTCATGATTGCACAAAGCCTGTGCACTTGTGGATTTTGGATCGCGACGGTGCGAACCATAGTGTGCAGGTGGGTGTGCCTCTCGCATCTTTTTGTAAAATATAATTTACATTTTGTGCTATAAACATTCTGCTTTCTTCGCATCACCTGCGTATTGCCTGTGTTGGAACACTTCCGGTGCCCTGCGCTTACCCATGCCGGTTTTATTTCTCCTATGCAGGCTGCTTTTCTCGATTTATATTTGTATAATGAATATTATGCCAATCCGGCAAATTGATCATCCTTTTATACCCCTTTATTTCCACTGGAGATTGGGGCAAATATTACCCTGTTTTAAGTACAACGCCCGGATCAGCGCTCATTTAAATAGTGCCTGAACACGTGGTTGCCTCAGGTATTTGAGCCAAAAAGAGATCCATAAGAACGGCCGGAAGAACAGTGTGAAGATCATTTCGGCCTTTGGCACCGGTACTTCTCGCCATTATCCCCCATGACCCTTGAATGATCATCTAGTCCGCCGGGGTGCAAAGTCTCCTTTCATCCGACTCACGGTCTTACCCCACCAATCCGGGGCTGAAACGGGCTTGTTTTCCTCACGATATCTTGCGGTGGACACAAAAACGCGACTGTTTTGTCCACCACGGAAATTATCCGTGCGATTTGTGGCACAAATCCAAAACCGGGCAACATGCGGGGCGTTTAAATTTCCTCTTTAGCGGTGTTCTGTAAGGGGTATTTTTTGAGTTGGACTTTGTGTTGTCTGGTACCTGATCGGGCCCCCGGATGCCACTATGGACCCGGGTCCGGATTGAGGAAGTACCGGAAAATGATGAAAATTGGTGGGTGTTATCGGTTTTTTCATGGCCTGCCCCGGTTTTTTTGAGGTGATTGATCCCATCTGAAATGAGTAAAGGACGGGGGGATAGTTCAGTGCCACCGCTGCCGGGTTATCCCTATCCAAAGATTAACAAAAAAGCCCGGCTCAGGTTCTTCTCAGAGCACCAGCGATGAAATATCCCTTCCTCATATCGATCCCTCATGGTGGCGTTGAGATCCCGGCAGAGGTTGCCGGCCGGTTCGCGCTCTCGGACCAGGAGATCTCCTGGTACTGCGATCCCTCGACCCGGACGCTTTTCGATTTCGGCCAGTCGGTAGAAGCCACGATAGATACCGGGGTCTCCCGGATGGTCATCGATCTCAACCGTCCCCCGCTTCCGCTCCCCCCCAAAGACCCGGACGGGATCATCAAGGTAAGAACTGTCGATGGCCGGCAAGTCTACCGGCCCGGGCAACTGCCTGACCTGCCCCTTATCCACCGGCTGATGATGAAATGGTATTTCCCTTATCACCAGCGCATTGATGAGCTCATCGACCGTTATCCCGTGCGCATCGCATTTGACTGCCATTCGATGCTGCCGTATGGATCAGCAGAACAAAGCGATGCCGGGAAATGCCGGCCGCTGATCTGCCTGGGAAACTACGGTGACGAGAACGGCCAAGCCCGACCCGGGAGCCTGGCTACCTGCCCCCCGGACTGGATCGCGCGTCTTGCAGAATCATTCCGGGAAGAGTTCTGCGGGACCGGTGAAGTGGCAATCAACACTCCGTTTTCCGGGGGATTTATCTCGAATGCCCATTACTGGCGTAAAGGCATCCCTTGGATCCAGATAGAAGTGAACCGGGCACTTTATGAACGTGAAAATTCATCGATCCCACATTCCGCCGTGGTGGAAGATCGCATCCCTGAATTACGACGCAGGATCTGGCAGATCCTGGCCCGGTTCTGGGATGGGCTTCCTGCCGGGGTGCCGACGGAATAGAGCCTGCGAGCCATGCGGTTTCCCCGGCAGAGGCGATGCCCGGCCGGAATCTCATGTACTTCCGTATCTCCTCTCGATCCCATACATGTAATTTTGTAATTTGACCGTAGCCGGGCATCACAGGAGGCACAGATGCCCTCTTTTTATAAATCAGGGTTTATTCTTTGAACATTTGCGAAAAAACCCGAGAATCCGGGTGCAGGAGGATATATACTTAAATGGGATCAGGTGAGAACGATCGGTAATGATCTCCCTGCTCTATGTCGATGACGAGCCGGCACTTCTTGATGTGTGCCGGCTTTTTCTGGAGCAGGAAGGAGACATTTCAGTTGTTACGGTAGCATCGGCTAATGAAGCGCTCGCCCGTATTGCCACCGATAAATTTGACGTCATTATCTCCGATTACCAGATGCCTGAGATCGATGGCATCACATTCCTTCGTACCGTGCGCCAGCAGCATCCCGACATGCCGTTTATTTTGTTCACCGGCCGGGGCCGCGAGGAGGTCGTCATCAAGGCGATCAACAGCGGAGTGGATTCCTATGTCCAGAAGGGAGGCGATCCACGGGCACAATTCAAAGAGCTCTCCCATCTGATCCGGCAGATCGTTCGGCGGCGAAAAGCGGAAACCGAACTGCGGCTTATGAAATTTTCCGTTGATCATGCATCTGAAGGCATCGTCTGGATGCGGATAAACGGCGAGATTGCCTATTACAATGATGCCATCTGCACCATGCTTGGCTATACCCCGCAGGAATTTTCCGGTCTCTCAGTCACAGATATCAGGCCGGGGTTGTCCCAGTATTCCCTTTCCGCCGGCTGGAGCAAATTGCTCACCCGGAAATGTGCCATCATAGAAGAGATCCTCACAAAAAAAGATGGATCGGTTCTTCCGGTCGAACTGGTGCTCAACTATAACGAACAAGGAGCGGAATCGCTGATATTTGCGTTTGTCCGGGACATCAGCGAACGGCGGCGCTCTGAGCAGGAATTAAAGAAAGCATTCCACCAGTTGATGCTGAATGAAGACGGCCTGCATCAGCAGTTCGAAGAACTCAAAAAGAGCGATTATGCGATACGGGAGATAGGGCAGCGGTACCAGATGCTTTCCGAGGAAATCGAAGACTGGATCTGGGAGTGTAATCCTGACGGCCGGCTCACCAATGCGAGCGCGCAGGTACAGGATATTCTTGGCTGCAGCCCGGCAGATCTGGTGGGAAAGACATTTGCCGATATTCTGGCCCCCACAGACGCGGCCCGGACCGCATCAGAACTTGCCGGGGTCATGGCAAAAAAAGAGGCGTTCCGTTCACTCCAGCTGCGCGCGGTGCACCGGGACGGACGTGAAGTGACGCTTGAGCTCACCGGGATGCCGGTTCTCTCCCGGAAAGGGATTTTTTCCGGATTTTACGGGATCGCGCGTGACATCTCCTGTGGACAATCTTCCATGGCAGCCTGTCATCCCTGCGTGCCCGGGTACGGCTCCCTGCTGGAGCAGGCCGGCGATGCAATCTTTGTTGCTGATGCGCAGACCGGCATGCTCATGGAGGCAAACCAGAAAGCTCTCCGCATGGTGAACCGGACGCTTCCTGAAATCCTTGCGATGCGGGAGTCCGCGCTCCATCCTGAAGGTGAAGGAGGGCAGCAGGCGGACCAGAGCGGGCTGCAGCGCGAGGATGATTCAGGAGTTTTTGAAGAGGTGATCGTTGACCGGGACGGGAACCGCATACCGGTGATCGTGAGCACCAAACTGCTTCAGGTGGGCGACCGGCAGCTCCGCATCGGGATATACCATGATATATCGGATCTCCGGGCCATCCAGCAGACCCTCCGGGAGAAGACCGGCGAGCTTGACCGGTTTTTCACGACAGGTCCCGACCTGCTCTGCATCTTCGATGCCGGGGGCAGGTTGTTACGGCTCAACCCTGCCGGTGAAGCCCTGCTCGGCTTCCCGGCCCGAAAAGAGGAAGTCCGGTCACTTTTTGAGATCGTGCATCCCGACGATCGTGCAGCCACCCGTACCCTCCTCCAGCACATGGGAAGAGAAGGAAAGGCGGTCACGTTCGTCAACCGGATCACGTACCCGGATGGATCCTGCCGCTGGGTTGAATGGTGGGCATTCATGTCGGGCAGGAAACAGATCTATGCGGTTGCACGGGATCTGACCGAACAGAGAAAGGTGGAGCAGGTCCTGGCTCTCGCAAACCGCAAACTCAACCTTCTCACCGATCTTACCCGCCACGATATCAGGAATAAACTGACCGTGCTGACGGGATATCTCGATCTCTTCCGGAGCTGCCCGGCCGAACCGTACTTCTCGATGTATACGGCAAAGATCAATGAGATGGTCGCCGCCATATCAACACAGGTAGAATTTACCCGGATCTACCAGAACCTCGGGACATCGGCCCCGGGATGGTTCAATATTGACAGCCTGTTCTGCAAGGCCTGCATGCAGCGGGAAGTACCGTCAGGCGCTGTCGTTTCAGCACCGGATCGGTGGGAGATCTTTACCGACCCGCTCATTGATCGGGTTTTTTTTGCGCTGGTGGATAACGCATTCCGTTACGGAACGACCATTACGGAGATCCGGCGCAGCGCACACGAGACCCCTGACGGGCTTGTAGTGTTGATAGAGGATAACGGCGTCGGGATCGCACAGGATGACAAGGAACGGATATTCGGGAAAGGATCCGGAAAATCTTCCGACCACAGCCATAATCTTTTTCTGGTCCGTGAGATCCTTTCCCTCACGGGTATCACGATCCGTGAGACCGGCCGGGCGGGAAAGGGCGCCCGCTTCGAGATGCATGTGCCAAAAGGGATGTACAGGGTCCTTGTACCTGTGCCGGACCAGCGGAGCGGGCCGCTCTCCGCCCCAGACTTTATCTCTCCCCCACACCATAACCTCACATCATGATCCGTGAAACGCCGCAGGAGTTCCTGGATATCCTCAAGTCCTATGTTCCTGACTCCAACAAGCCTGTTGGTGTGGCCCGGCAGGAGTTCTCGGAATTTTTTACAGAATTCCAGTCTGATGAACGCCCGACAGCGGAACCGGTAGCGATCCGGGATGACCTCCGGGGAGTATGGTGTTCGGTGCCCGGGACAGTTCCGGATCGGACCCTCCTCTTCTTCCATGGCGGTTTTTTTTCGGTAGGATCAACGGCTGACCATCTGGGATTCTGTGCCGAGCTCGCGCGGGCCGCGCAGTCCCGGGTCTTTTCGGTCGATTACCGGCTTGCTCCGGAGCATCCTTTCCCGGCGCAGGCAGAAGATGCGCTTGCTGCCTACCGCTTCCTCGCCCGCCATGGGTGTCCCCCGCACCGGATCATTCCTGTTGGCATATCCGCAGGGGGTACTCTCGTGCTTGACCTGCTGCTCTCACTGCGCGAACAGCACCTCCTGATGCCCCCGGCTGCGGTCTGCATGTCACCGGTAGTCGACCTTTCGTTTGGTGGGGATTCGGTGACCAGAAACCAGGCAAGCGACTGGCTCACCGCAGCCCGGCTTGCCGCGATACGTACCCAGTATCTTGCCGGAAGAGATCCCGGAGATCCGCGTGCCTCGCCGGTTCACGCAAACCTCTCCGGACTCCCCCGGCTCTATATCCAGGCCGGCTCCGGCGAACTCATGTTTGACGATATTTCTGCATTTGCACAGAAGGCAAAGTGGGCTGGCGTGCAGGTCAGGTTTGAGATCTGGGAGGGTATGTTCCACTTCTGGCAGATCTTTGGTAAACAGGTGCCTGAGGCCCGTGATGCGGTTGCCCGCTCCGGAACTTTTGTGAGAGAGACGTTCGGGAGGTAAGAAATTCGGGCCGGGGGAGTCCGGTACCATGGCAAAAAATACCTTCTATTCTCTTTTATCCGGAAGCAATCCTTTCTTACTGATATGCGCGATGAATCCACCGGGAGACGCGCCGGTTTTATGAGCAATCCGTTTTCCGACGGTGAGCATAAAGGCAGGCTGATGAGGCAAAAAAAACATTCATGCCGTAGGACTGCAAATACCGGATCATGATAGATAGGATTATTCGTAGCTTCCAACTGGTAAAAGCGAGCTGGCGGATCCTGATGGAGGATAAAAAACTCCTTGCATTCCCCATCATTTCCGGTATTGTCACACTGCTTGTGATTGCAACCTTCATACCGATTGCATTCTTCTCGAACGGGTGGTTTTCCTTCTCCACAAATACCGTGGGCGGCATCGTCTTTCTCTTCATCTTCTACCTCATCAGCTACTTTGTCGTGATCTTCTTTAACGTCGGTCTGATCAGCTGTGTTCATGCAAAGATGAACGGGAAGGACATGACTGTCAAAGAGGGGCTTGCCGCTGCAACCAGCCACCTTGGCTCTATCCTTGCCTGGGCAGTCATCGCAGCGACTGTCGGCCTGATCCTGCATATGATTGAGGACCGGGCCGGGTTCCTTGGTCAGATTGCCGCTTCGATTATTGGCGGGGTCTGGAGCCTTGTCACCCTTTTTGTTCTGCCGGTGCTGGCGTTTGAGGACAAAGGTGTCTTTTCAGCGATGAAGGAATCGCTGGAACTCTTCAAAAAGACCTGGGGCGAAAGCGTTGTCGGAACACTCTCGATCTCCCTCATCTTTGCCGCGATCGGGTTTGTTGGCCTGCTTCTGGTGCTCGGCACACTTTTTATCGGTGATACGACGCTCTTCTACGTTGCGCTCGTGCTCTTTATTGTGCTGGTTGCCGTCTTAGCGATCCTGGCATCGGCGATGCAGGGGATTTTTACAGTGGCCTTGTACACGTATGCAAAGACCGGTTCTGCGCCGGGCATTCTGCCCCCCGGTGTAATTGAGGGCGCATTTGCCCCTTCAGGCCAGCAGCAGTTTGGCCCGGGCAACATCTGATTCTTTTTTTTTTTTAGTTTTACCGGATCCGTGTCATTGCCGGTACTCAGGGGCAGTTTAAGCGGACAGCCCTGTAGTTCTTAAAAGAAAACTTCCCTGGTCCCTGCGCCCTGTCTTTACGTTTGCGAGGGTACTGACCCGGTGCGGAGCTGGCATTTTTCGAAATGCCCATCGATGTAAACCATGACCGTGATCGGTACGCCCTTCCTGTACTGCCGCATGCGGTCATCGTAGATCTTCTGGACATGCCGGAGCCGGTGCCGGGTAAACCATTCCTGCATGCATTCCAGAAACGCGATCTGGTGGGCGAGGAATGCGTGCTCATATTCCATCGTTTCACGGGCAAGGGTAAGGCTCTCCTCCTCCGTGATCGCGGCGTCGTATTCTCCATGCTTCTCAAGACCGGAGATCTGGCGCCAGTCCACTTTTCCCGTTTCATCGGGCTCACGGTGGAGCATGTACGGGTAGATCCGGCAGATAGCAAACCTGCGGCCATAGATCCTGCACCTGTCGTTCTCAAGGAAACAGCACGATCCCTCGGCATCGTTCTTGATCTTCAGCGCATAGCCGGAGACATAGAACGTGCCGTTCTGGTCGCAGAACTCGGGATCCGGCGCCGGTTCGAGCGCATCGGGATCGATCTCCCTGACCGTGGCCACATCCCGGTCAAGCAGGAAGACATGGCCGTTGAATGCCCGGGTGCAGCATTTCGCGCAGGCAGTGCACCGAAACCCGATGTCCCGGATCACACCGGCAAGGCGGTCTATAGGATACGCAAAAAGGGCGTTTTCTTCCTGCGTGAGAGCAGCGATGCGGTACGGTATGGGGATAAGGGATACGATAATCACCGGTATGTACGAATGGGTAGGGCGGCACGGGATATTGTTGTTATGTAAGTCTCCTGTATTCTCTCCCGATGAGCTCGAGGCTGATGCCGGTTATACGTGCGGGAGAAAAAAATGGATGATCCCGTTCTCGCATCCGACCCTTTCAGTCATTTCTGTTCTGTGAAACAGCGACATTTCATGAGAGGGAAACATGCACTCATAAATCCGGAAGTGGTTAAAACAGTGCGACCGGGAATATTCAGCAACGGCTGAATAAAATAGTCCCGATATCCTGAATATTTTTCCCGACAAAAATTTTTGTCAGGTATTTCAGATTACGGTACGCAACAAGGCAATGTTTTTTTCCATTTTTGCAAGGATCTTCTCGCCCGTCCGGTTCTGGGGGGCTTTTTCTGTACTGAAACCTTTACCAAGTCCGTACTTCACAAAAATTTCGCCATCCGTGTTGACATAAATATTATTGAGAATCTGTGGATCCCGCAGCTGATCAAAATCGGCGATCCCTTTCTGGGACAGTATTTCTCGTATTCGTTTCACTTTCCCGCGCTCATATGCGTTCAGGTTTCTTGAGCCTTTCGGGCGTCCTCGTGGCATATACAAAAAGTTTTGTCTGGATCTATAAATATGAATAGGGTTCTTTGAAGGGGTTGAGGCCATATCCATAATAAAATTTATAATATAATCTGTGATTGTGAGTGTATATTAATCGCCATTCCGCAGGCAATTTCCCAAAAAATGGAAAATTTGCAGGTCTTCGGCCGGGTCTTAAATATAAAAAAGATATGCGCGGGAAGAATGAAAACATCACAAAAAAATTGTGATGCTTTACGAACCGACCATAATAGGGGTCTGTTTTTCAGGAACCTTCTTCTGTACCGGGGGTTTTGGGAGCGGGGCGGCATGCGCGGAATCTTTTGGTTTTTCCTCGTGATGCCCGGTCAGGATCCTGTTCTGGTGAGCGAGTGCCGAAAGGATCTGCCTGCTTACTTCAAGGTTCTCCTTTGTGAGCGCCGCCATATCACTCATGATCTTTGTCTGCTCGGCAATCAGTGCCTGGATCTCCCTGTTGCTTGTTGAACCGGTTTCAGCCTGCGGAACAACCAGCGGCCGTTTTTTGGCAAATTCGCTTCGGCGTTTCCATATCTTGCTGATACTGTCGAGACCTTTTTTTGTATCCGGGAATATTTTGAGGTACTGCTCGTAAAATTCGTGGCTGTCCCTGCACTTGAGGACGAGATCAATCTCTGCCTCTTCGACTACCTGGTATTTTCTGGCTGGGGGTTTCTGCATAACTAAACATTCAATAGTTCTACCATTCGGGAAAAAAGAATTGTGGTTCATGCATATCCGGGGCCTCCTGAATAATGGAGATGCAAAACCGGCATGCATCCGAGAATGATGATTTTCCGTCTTTTCTGGTTTCATTCCGGAGAAGACAGGGCCGGCTTCGGACAGCATCCGGGTTTGTTGCAGCCTGTAGGTCAGCGAACGGTGCCTGTCCTATTATCAAAATGGGGATCTGCACCAAGGCAGGGTTCACGCGCAGGAGAAAACCGGGGGCATCATCTGGTTGTGCAGCGGTTATTTTCACCCCGCCCGCCCATCTGCATAAAAGGCCGGCACCGCACCATTCCTTATGGCGTTTGAAGATATCCTCGGTTATGTTATCATAGCGCTGATCGCCGGGTTTTTGCTTGGCTGGCTCTTTGTAAAAGCGCAGATTACCGCTATTGAGCAGCGCTACCGGTCGGACCTTGAGCGATGGAAAGCAGAATATGCCGCCGAGATCCGGAAAGACTCGGTCAACCGCTCCCGCTCGACCCTGAAAGGGAAGATTGCAGAACAGATGGCACCCCTGCTGCCTTCGTTTGGGTATCTTCCTGCCGATGCCCGGTTCATCGGGTCCCCGGTCGATTACATCATTTTCGATGGCCTTTCCTCAGTTGCCGATGAGAAGGGATCCACCATCAGGATCGTGTTCATGGATGTGAAGCACGGCAGTGCCACTCTTTCCCGGACCCAGCGGGTGATAAAAAAAGCCGTGGAGGAAAAGGCGGTTGCATGGCAGACCCTTCACCTTGAAGATTACTGACAGGGATTACCGGATGCAGACCAGGGTGCAGGTCAGACAGTTAATGAAGAAAGCACCGGTGTCTCCGGGGAAGACGATACTTTTTTCGATCAGGTCCAAAAGGCAGCATATCCTGTTGCTGCACGGATCACACTGGTAATTGTGGGTATCCAAACGTAATCCTTCAGAGAAGACGCGAGGATAGATAGATGAACCCTGCTTTGCGACTCAGGTGCCGGGTTATCGGATATCCCGGGACAAAAAGATTAGTGGTATGATCGGAAGGGAACATACTGGTCGTATATCTTGACCCTGTCCCCCTGAGGGCTTATTACCCAGACTTCGGCCCGGTCGTTGTTGCCGGTAGTGCCCGGGAGACTGACGGTCTGACCGATGGACAGAGGCTGCGTCATATTGCCGGTCTCTACCGTCCCATCGGAACGGGTGAGCATAACATCGATTTCAGGAATTAAATTCTGGCCCATGCCGCCATTGAAGGTGAAAATCACCTGCGGGTTGATAGCCTGTCCGTTGCTCTGCACCTGAACATTGACCGCCCAGTTGCTTTGTAATGTGTCCGTGGGACCCGGCGTGGCGGGTACGAACGTGGTTGATACAGCAGTGGCTGTGGTAACCGGTACTGCCGTGGTTGGTTCGGTCGTCGGAACCGGGGTCGTCTGCGGGGCTGTGGTTTGTGTACAGCCGGCAACGAGAAGCA
>Ga0326727_10023526_pt1 | contig 11740 bp, 10 predicted proteins | sample MB2enrmetagenome_FD_207643 | JGI IMG/M metagenome (GOLD analysis project Ga0326727, IMG submission 207643) | Lab enriched peat soil microbial communities from McLean, Ithaca, NY, United States - MB29MY | ecosystem: Environmental > Terrestrial > Soil > Wetlands > Peat | place: USA: New York... | reverse complement strand
GGCCGTCGTGGCATGGCAAAATAAGTCACCGGTGCCCCAGGGGCAGTTTCTCCTGAAGATAGGGACTGAATCCGCATGAGCGCAAGCGGGAATGATCTGTTTTCTTTGTGCAACAAAACGATTTTGATTACCGGAGGTACACGCGGCATAGGCCAAGCCATTTCACTCCGCTTCGCGCGGGCGGGTGCTACGGTGATTGCAAATTATCTCCGCAACGAGCAAGCTGCCGAGCACTTGAAGGCAATCGCTACGGAGGAACGTTTGGCCATTGCGCTGTGTCGTGCGGATCTGACCAACGCAAGAGGTCTGGAACAGCTTGACCGCTCGCTACAAGAACAGGGTCCGTACCTTTCTGGGTTGGTCCATTGTGCTGCCACTGGGATCCACCGCCCCATAGAGGAACTCACCGAGCGTCATTTCGACTGGACGTTTGACCTGAATGTCCGTGCCTTCTTCAAGCTGATCAAGCTTCTTATGGGGCGTTTTACCAAAGGATCAAGCATCGTGGCGGTCAGTTCCTGGGGAGCCTTGCGTGCCCTCCCGTGCTATTCGTTGGTTGGCTCGTCCAAGGGCGCGCTTGAGGCGTTTGCGCGCCACCTCGCGTTGGAACTGGCGCCGCGCGGCATCCGTGTCAACATTCTAACGGCCGGGGCAGTGCTCACCGATGCCTGGAAGGCGGTGCCGAATGGCGAAGCGCGCATCGCGGAGACCATCCGCCGCACCCCGGCAGGGCGCCTGGCCACAGCCGAGGAAATCGCGTATGGGGCCCAATTCCTTTGCTCCGATGCTGCCGCAGGGGTCATCGGCCATACCCTTGTCCTTGATAATGGTGTGGGAATCATGGCCTAAGTTTATGGACCGAAACACTTAGTTACTATGTGACACGCTCGGTCAAGGGCGGAGCTGTTTTGAGCACATTGTTCTATGAACCGGCTAGGAGGCGCGGGTTTTGCGAACAGCCTGCCACTACGTCATCACCTAGGAGTAATCAGTCAGCAGCGTAACATCAAACAGATGCATGAAAGGGGTCAAATGAGCGATCAGGTTTACGTTTTAACCAACGTCCAGAAGGCCTTCAAAGCCGCTTTTGACATCGACCCGCAATTGGTGTCTATGGAGACGACTGCAAGTGACATCTCTGGCTGGGATTCTGTGGGGCATTTGTCTCTGGCCAGTAACTTGGAAGAGATTTTCGGGATCAGCCTGGATGTGGATGACTTGATGGAAATGGAGAATGTTCGCGAGATCGTGCGCGTTATTGCGACGAAGCTTTCCAAGGGAGTGTAAAGTGACAGCCACTGCCGAATGGAATTTTGCCGGGCGATTGGTGGAACGCCTGGGACGCTGTTCGTACTTGATCGATGCAGCCACCGGGCGCACGATTTGCCCGGAGGATTTGCCGCGGCTGATCGCGGCGTATGGCGCCTCCTTAATATCCGCTGGTTTACGGGAGGGCGATCGAGTGCTAATCGGTTGTTCTCTGTCTCCCTCCAGTACCTTGGTTTATTTGGGAGCCATGTACGCGGGCCTCGTGGCGGTGCCGGTGGAAGATCGCGTGGTGACAGCCTCAGCAGCGATGCTGTTGGAAGCAACGGCCGCCAAAGCCGTGTGGACCGAAACAGACCTTGGGGGGGTAGGGAATTCCAAAGGATCCGTCCTTTGCCTGCAGGGTGACTTGGCCAAGGAGATCCCCAAAATGATGCCGCCCGCTGCTTGCGTACCCTCCGAGCTGGCGGCGTTGATGGCCACTTCTGGTTCCACCGGTGTTCCTCGTTTCGTCATGGTCAGCCATGGGAACCTGATCGCCAATACCGAAGCCATCATCCGCAGCCAACGATTGGCCAGCGACGAAAGAGTCATGATGATTCTTCCCGTGAGCTACTGTTTCGGCGCCAGCCTGCTGCATACGCATCTCTATCAGGGCGGTGGCGTGGTGTTTGACGGCCGCTTCATGTTCCCGGATAAAGTGCTTCATGCTATCAACAAATACGCATGCACGACGTTCGCAGGTGTCCCCACCGTTTATAACATTCTCCTGCGCCGATCGAATATCCGCTCAATAGAGATGCCCAGCCTAAGGCGATTCTTGCAGGCGGGAGGCCCGCTGGCGCCCCAACGTGTTGCCGAGATGCGCACCGCAGTTCCGAAGCCAGAATTTTACGTGATGTACGGTCAGACGGAGGCGACCGCCCGAATTTCCTGTCTTGACCCCGAGCATTTAGACGAGAAACTGGGCAGCGCGGGCCGTCCATTGGACAATCTAACGGTGCGCATCGTCGATGATAGTGGGAAGGACCTCCCCGCCGGGCAGGTCGGTGAGATCCTGGTCAAAGGCCCATCAATCACCATGGGATACCTCAATGAATCGGAAGAGACGCTTCGCGTCTTCAACCATGGCTGGCTGCGAACCGGCGACTTGGCGCATCTGGATGCAGATGGATATATCTGGATAGACGGGCGCAAAGGTACATTTCTTAAGATGCGTGGATTGCGTGTGAGCTTTGCCGAGGTTGAAGCGAAGGTGGCGGCGGTGCCCGGCGTTTACGAATGTGCCGCTGCCGCAGTGCCGCATCCGGAAGCTGGCGAAGCGCTGGCTTTGTATGTTGTGCCGGACAAAGGAGCCGACGTTGTCGATCAGGTGCGCCGCAGCCTGCCCACATACTGGACGCTCGAATCGATTCAGATCGTTTCGGAAATACCTAAGACAGCTCGCGGCAAGGTGTCACGAGCTTCTCTTCCGGCGACAGTGACCGGGACTCATGAATGAAATTGGGCAGAGGATCGACCAGTTGCTGACCATCCCGCCTTATGGCTTGCCGCCTGAAGAGCGACAGGCTGCACTTCTGGCATTGCTGAAGGACGAGTTGAAGTATGCGTGCGGTAGAAGCCCTGGGTACCGAAATTACATTCAGCACTGGCCCGTCGACACGCGTTCGGCACGGAGCGTTGCTGACCTCCCTTATCTGCCCGTTGGGCTGTTGAAAGCGCAACCTCCTTTGTCCCTGGTGGAGCCGCGCGAGATCAAAAGAATTCTGGCGTCAAGCTCCACAACGGGGCAAACACCGAGCAGGATTACTCTGGATTCGCCGACAGCCAGGCGCATGACCAAGGGGGTTGTCGCCATCGCTCAAGACTTTATCGGTTCGACCCGCAGGCCTTATCTGGTTGTCGATGTGCCCGCCTCCGCGGGAAGCGGTTTGGAACTAGGAGCCCGGGGCACAGCCATACAGGGACTTCAGCCATTTGCGAGCGAGGTCACCTACTGCCTGAAACCCGACCAAGCTCGGGATCTCACGCTGGACCGGGACAAGCTCCGCCATTTTGCGGGAGCGCGAGGTCCGTCTCCGGCGCTGGTTTACGGTTTTACCTACATTCTTTGGAAGTACTTGGTGAAGCCATTGATCGCCGAGAACGTCAGCCTCGGGATGCCCGGTGTCCACATCCTGCATAGCGGCGGCTGGAAGTTGTTACAGGAGGAAGCAGTAGATAAGAAATCGTTCAACGACGGCTTGGCCCGCGTGTTCGGCTGTTCCTCGGATCGTGTAATTGATTTCTACGGCATGGTGGAGAACGTAGGCGTTATATATCCTGATTGCCCTGAGGGCAACAAGCATGTTCCGGCATTTGCAGACGTCCTCGTACGGGATCCGCTGACGCTCCAGCAAGTTCCGGAAGGGAAACAGGGAATCGTTCAGGTGTGCAGTGTGTTGCCGACGAGCTTTCCCGGCCACCTTCTCCTCACGGAAGACATCGCCGAGATCGTGGCTTATGACGGGTGCCATTGCGGCAGACGGGGAACCTGTTTCCGGTTTGTGGGACGGGTGGCGAAGGCCGAACTGCGCGGCTGCGGGAATATCGACCGGAAGAGACAACAGGCCAACTAAGTCCCGGATACCTTGATGAGTGAGATCATCCGTGTGATTGGCTTACCCGACGAGATCTCCGTCCTGGCGACGGAACTTCGTGAGACCGTCAGTGCGACTGAAATCACCACGAATGCGGTTTTGGATGGGTTCGAGGCCTGGGCTGCTGCTTTGGGAGAGCGGGAAACTGCTGACATACCCGGCGTTCATTTCCTGCGCATCTGGTTAAGGCGCGGGACACTGGAACCCATCATTGCTCGGGAACTGGGAGGCAGTGCACTTTGCGAGGGCTGGCTGGAGGACGGTCGTGCCAGGCTCAAAGCGTACCCTCTGGGCGTCGTCGGCCACTGGCCCGCTGGAAACATAGAGATCCAGCCCGTTCTCTCGATGACCTGCGCTCTGTTGGGAGGCAACGCTTCATTGGTGCGTGTGCCCGCGGGACTTAACGACCCGACGCGGCTCATCATGGGAAAATTGGAACAAAGTGACAGCACGCGTGTTTTGACGGGCCGGGTCTGCATGCTCGTCTTCGATCATGCCCGGCGGGACTTGCAGGAAGCGATGGCTCGATCCGTCGATGGGGCAATGATATGGGGGGGCGAGGAAGCCGTCTTGCAGGTGCGGGGCCTGCCATTTCCGCATTGGGCAAGGCTGGTCATCTTCGGGCCGAGAATCTCCGTCGCCGCGATGGACGCGGATTCCTGGTCCAACACCCAGGGGCAAGAGTCATGGTGCAGGCGCATCGCTCGGGACGTTTGGCAGTTTGATCAACAAGCGTGTTCATCTCCACAAGTTCTCTTCCTGGAAAAGAAGGCCAACTATTCATCCCGCGAGTTCGTGCAATCACTCAGGAAAGCATTCGAATCAGAGGACCGGCTCCATCCGAGGCAGACTATCCATGCCGCTTTGACAACAGCAATATGCCGGGCGCGCGCCTCCTGGTTACTGGACAATGTCGCGAATAGCGCAGTTTTCACACAGGGTCCGGACTGGACAATTCTTTTGGGAAGCGGGTCGGAAATCCCCAAGCCTACCCAGGGAAAAACGCTGGCCGTCATGGAGGTCGACGACCTGTTCGACCCCATTGAAAAACTAGACGGAAATGTGCAAACACTCGGGCTGGCCATGGCGAATCCGGCGCGAGAGGCAAAGCTCGCTTCGGTAGCGGCCAGAAGAGGTGTGGATAGAATCGTAAAGCTTGGGCGCATGCACGTCTTTGCCCCGCCGTGGGACGGCGTTGACCTCATCAGACCCCTAGTCCGCGTGGTTCGACACGTCCCGTCGGTCGAGTGAAGGATGAAAGGACATAATCTATGGTGGATGCCAAGGCATTTCTGGAGGCGATGGATCGGAAGGCGAGGATGTTTGCTCCCGCCGCCCGGGCCACGTATGAGGCGAATGAAGCTCTCTGTTCCTGGATGTTGAACCCGCTCGCCCGCTGGGCTGAAGCAGCGTATGGTGACCGTGCCTTTGAGGATGCTGCGAAGGGCTACGCCAAGTATTGTTTGGGGGTGTGGAAATCTCAACAACTCTATGAGAAAAGCGGCCGGTACACGCCCGAAAACATCCCAGACCTCATCGCGGAAGTTTATGAAGACGAAGGCTACATGGTTCCCTACATGTGGGCCGCGATTTTGATCTATCCTTTCTGGCCCTCAATGGTCAACCACATCGCACTATACCGGGACGATTTTCTGAAAGCGGTGCCGCCTGGGGCGAAACTCCTGGAGTTGGCCTCCGGTCATGGAGTGCTGAGCCTGCTGGCGGCTGAGACAAGACCGGACATCCATCTGGAAGGTTCCGACATCAGTCCGCCGGCCGTGGCTGTGGCAAATCGGCTGCTTGCGGTGTCCGGGCATGGTGACCGCGTGACCTTTGAGGTCAAAGACGCCCTTAAATTGAACCTGACGGAGAAACGCGCAACATATCAAGGAATTATTGCCGCCATGCTGGCAGAACATTTGGAAGATCCGCGCCCCTTGTTTACAGTGCTAGCACATCATCTCGCTGACGACGGGCTCGTCTTTTTCAGCACCGCACTAGAATCAGCCCAGCGTGATCACACTTTTGAGTTTCATCACGAAAGTGGGCCCGTGAAGATGGCCGAAGAAGTTGGCCTCCGTGTTACCCGGTTGGTCTGTGACGCGGGCACCCCTGCTCCTGGTGGCCGTTTTCTTCCACGTGCGTTGGGTATGGTGCTGCGCCGGCGTTGAGGAAGATCATTTAATTGATATATGAATCAATTCCCAGCCGCGTGAAGGGCGGCCAAACCGAGTTTTTCAAACGATTATTTATGACCATGACCTTTGAAGAAGTAAAGGCACATTTAAAGCAGCGATTCCCGTTCATTATGGTAGACAGGGTCTTGGAGTTGGAACCTGGGATACGCATCAAAACCCTTAAAAACGTCGCGGGCAACGAGATTCAGTTCCTTGGACACTTCCCTGATTTTGCCATAATGCCTGGGACTTCTATCATTGAAGCCATAGGGCAAAGCGCTTCGATCCTGTTTAGCCACACCACTGGCAAAGGCACGAACCCAAAGGAATTCATGGCGCTGGCCGCCGTAAACGACATGAGGTTCCTGGTGCCGGTGTTACCGGGTCATACTATGATTATCGAAGTGAATATCGTTAAAATGACGGAGGAAGCAGCCTTGGTTGAAGGAGTCGCCCGCGTGGAGGATACAGTGGTGACGCGGGGTAAGCTGAGCTTTGCCCGAAAGACGGTGTGAATATCCGCAACCTTAACCGCCGCGCTTGGCGTGGCCGCTTCGATGGTAAGCGAATTGCGTTCATAGTTCTTTCAGGAAGGCCCGCCGTCTCCAAACCTCGAGGGGTCGAGTTTGGGACTGAAAGAGCGGTAGTTTATGCAAAAGCCTTTGGAAATAGGGCGTTCCGACTGCAAATAGTTCGGACTGGTCACTTTCAAGGAATACTGGTACGGGGCACGTTCCTTACCGTTTTATTCATCGATACGATCCCCCGCAGGCACGTTCCAGCCGCCTTAAACACACAATGTCGAGGCAACCGTTTGACTCGAAAGGTCTGTTGGGGAGCTAATCTCAACGCCACTTCGACTAATCGTCAGCCGTCGCAATGACCTTTCACAAGACCAAGCTGCTAGGTGTCTTTGAGATTGAGCTTGAACCTTAGTCTGATGAGCGCGGATTTTTTGCCCGCTCCTGGTGTCAGGAAGAATTTCAAAGTAACAAGCCGAATCCCAAGCTAGTGCACGGCAAAGTTCTTTTCCGCACTCGAAAAGGTTCGGTGTTTCTTAATGGCAGAAGATAGATCCGAGCCCATTCGCGCGGCACATGCGAATTCAAGAATTTTGCGAAGATGTGTCGGAGTCTACTTGTCCCAGACTAGACGAATTTGGAATCTTCTCCCTGCTTCCTTGCGTCTTCTTTCACCAGGCCAGGCGTATGGGAGGCATTTGAATGCCTTGGTCCGTCTGCATGCTGAGCGGAGACAATCTTTCGGAACCTTTTTTTTACGAAACCGGCTAGAGCTGGAACTAATGCGCCGGTTGCTGGACCAGAGAGCCCATGGTTCGAGCGTGGACATTTCAGTATTGGCCTGCAGCAAGGGCGCCGAGGTTTATTCTATTCTCTGGACAATACGTTCTGCACGTCCGGACTTGCGACTCCGTATGCACGCAGTAGACATCTCCCAGGAAATTTTGGAATTCGCCAAGAAAGGAATTTATTCCCGCAATGGCCTCCCTGCCTTGAACGCACCGAATCAGGATGGCAACACGGAGAGAGGAGATGTGACCTGGAAGGATCAACCCGAATCAATATTTGAGCGCATGACCGACGCGGAAGTGGAGGCTATGTTTGAATTGCAAGGCGATCAAGCGAGGGTCAGGTCATGGCTCAAGGAGGGAATCACCTGGCTCCGGGGGGATGCGGCCGATCCGGAAATCGTCGGCGTTCTGGGACCTCAGGACATGGTGGTGGCAAATCGGTTCCTCTGCCATATGGAGCCCGTGGCTGCCGATCGGTGCTTGCGAAACATCGCGCGACTAGTCAAGCCGGGCGGACACCTCTTCATCTCAGGGATCGACTTGGACGTGCGGGTGAGAGTCGCACAGCAGATGGGCTGGAAACCAGTCACGGATCTGATGAGGGAGATCCACGAAGGCGACGCTTCCGTGAGACGCGGGTGGCCCTTGGAATACTGGGGACTCGAGCCATTCTGCGATGACCGGCCCGACTGGACGTTACGCTACGCTTCAGTCTTCAGGGTTAGCGAGACGCCTTAGGATAACGAGATGCGACTGGGGGGGATTCCATGGTCGACCCCATCATAAAGTCCGGACAAGAAGTCAACGGCCTGAGCAGCCGGTGTCCTCGTCTGTGGGTGGTACTAGGGCTGATAGTGGTTGCTAGCTTGGCAGTACGTGTGGCGGCACTAGCCTATTGGCGAACAGGCGCCATCGAGAACGAAGGTGCGGAGTACGCGAGAATAGCTGAGAACTTGAGGAGTGGCGTCGGATACGTGGGTATGGTGAGCCACGGTCCTAATCTAGTTTTCAGCCCCTTATACCCCCTGCTCATCGCCGGCGCCTCTTTTATAACCCGCGACTTCGAAAGAGCGGGGCGATTGGTCTCTCTTCTTGTCGGATGTCTCCTGCCTCTGCCAATGTTTGGTATCGCCTCACGTCTGTTTAACCAGCGCGTAGGGCTCATGGCAGCGATTTTGACGGTGCTGCATCCATTGCTAATCAATTTGTCCTTTTCGGTGCTTTCGGAGGGACCGTATACCACGCTATTCCTTTCCGCAGTCTATGTTGTTGTTTGCGCGTTGAATCACTCCTCGCTCAGGCTGTGGTCGTTGGTTGGCGGAGCATTCGGGCTCGCCTACCTCCTCCGACAGGAGGCTCTCGCCGCGTTGCTGATCGCGGTGCTGTTTGCGCTTGCTGCTACCGAAGGGCGGGGTGCCATCAGATGTAAACGTGCTGCGGTTGCAATCGGAGTGTTTCTGGCGCTAGCCCTGCCGCAAGTCATCTTTATTTATAGATCGACCGGTAAGGTACGGCTGGACGGGAAGAGCGCACAATTTTTCGCCCTCGGCAAACGTATCTTGGCAGCGGAAGCGACGCCTGCGAGGGCCCAGGGGTCAATCGACGGGCAGGCCGATGTGCCGTCATCCTTGCCCAATGTGCCATCCTGGGAAACTTGGGAGACAAAGTGGGCATTTTATGCCGTTGACGCCCACCTGAACATAACCGGAGTTGCGATGCGTTCCCACGTCGAGGTCGTTCGCGAAGCACAGATAACGGTCAAAGTCGTCTCCCATTTGCTCGTAAAGGGAATGCGTATGAACATACCGTTAATGCTTGGGCACCTGTCAGAAAGATCGTTTGGGGCACCTTTCTTGCTAGCACTGGCGATTCTGGGCGCCCTTCGCCGACCGTGGCGCCGACCGAAGGCTTCGAGTCGGCTGTTCGTTGTAATGGCTGCAGCCACAATCGTTGTGGCGACTTTCGCTACCCCCTGGGCCTATGCTAATGTGCGGTACTACTTTGTGCTTGTCCCATTCCTGTTAATCTGGGCAGCAAACGGTCTCGTTGAGGTCGGCCTGTGGGCGAAGGCTTCCAGTGCGGCTGCGGGGTGGACGGTACTGGCTCGCCCTGTGCTCTCTGAATGGATCATTCCTGGACTTATAGGATTGGCCCTACTCATCATCTACCCGCTGAAGCAAGTCAGAACAATAGAAAACTTCGTTGAGGGCTCTCAGTTTACTAGCGGCGAAAAGGAAGTGGGATTGTGGGTCCTTCACCAGCAAGATCACTCTCGTGTCATGGATCTTCTGTTACCCCTGAGCTTTCACGCCGATGCGGAGTGGGTACATTTTCCTTACTGTAGCGCTGAGTTAGCGCTTCGCTTCCTCGATGCCGCGCAGGTCGACTACATCGTTCTGCGCCGGGGACAAACCTTTACGCAATATTACAAGGATTGGTTGGAACATGGCATTCCGGACAGCCGGGCAGAACTCTTGCATGTGTCCCCGGATGCCGACGCTCAGTTCGTGGTATACCGGTGGCATCGGGCTGGATAAGCTCTTCGGGGATGATGCAGCTCGCGGACTGCGAGCAACCTCGCACCCCCTCTAAAAACATTGAACTAAGTAACCGGCCTGCGAAGCATCGTCTAGTCACCAACCGCCCCCTTGGTCGGAATGCGGCGAGGAGTTCGACACCAGTACCGGCATCAAGCTCGCCAGCGTGACGCTTACTGGACGTCGCGGGGCGAGGGGAATAGGAGGGAGGCATAATGACAATCAGAACGGTTGAGGAGTGCGATCGCGGCGCTCCGGAAGTTTCGGTCGTGATGCCCTGCCTCAACGAGGCCAAGACGCTCGCGACCTGTATCCACCAGATCCAGACAACGTTCCGCGAACATAACATTTCAGGAGAAATCATCGTGGCTGACAACGGCAGTGACGACGGTTCGTCGGCAATTGCCGAGCGTTTGGGCGCTCGCATAGTACCCGTTTCCCGCCGCGGGTACGGCAGTGCTCTGATGGGCGGTGTTGACTCTGCCCGCGGGAAGTTTGTAATTATAGGCGACGCCGATTGCAGTTACGATTTCGGCCACATCCCACGACTGCTGGAGAAACTGCGCGGTGGCAATGACCTGGTCATCGGCAACCGGTTCCGCGGCGGCATTGGTCCTGGCGCCATGCCCGCGCTGCACAAGCATTTCGGAACCCCACTACTCAGCGGAATCGGGCGCCTGTTTTTTAAGGCTCCGTGCGGGGACTTCAACTGCGGCCTACGCGGGTTCAGCAAGGCGGCATACAACCGTATGGACTTGCGCGCCACGGGAATGGAGTTTGCTAGCGAGATGATTGTCAAAGCCAGCCTCCTCAACATGCGCATCGCCGAGGTACCAACTACCCTATCTCCCGACGGTCGTGATCGCCCGCCACACCTGCGCAGTTGGCGCGACGGTTGGCGACACCTACGTTTCATGCTGCTTTACAGCCCACGCTGGCTGTTCTTGTATCCGGGGCTCATGCTGATGGTTGTGGGTGTGGTCACCGGTCTTTTGCTGCTGCCCAAACCACGGACGGTGGGCAACATCCGATTTGATGTGCACACCTTGCTCTACGCCGCTATGGCGGTGCTGGTGGGCTTCCAGGCCGTCGCCTTTGCCACGTTCACCAAGGTGTTTGGCGTTTCCGAGGGGTTGCTACCGGAAGACCCGCTTCTGAACCGGTTGTTCCGCTACATTACCCTGGAAACCGGCTTGGCGGTGGGCTTCGTCCTGATCTTTATCGGGCTGGTCGCCAGCTTCTTGGTGGTTGGGTCCTGGGACGCGCGGCACTTCGGTGCCCTCGACCCGGAGCAAACGCTGCGGCTTGCAATACCGGGGGGGGTCTCGCTCACGCTAGGCTTCGAGGTGGTGTTGTCGAGTTTCTTCCTAAGCGTGCTTGAGATGAAGCGTGTGAGTGCGGTCCCCTGCCGTGCGGACCTGGAAGCGCATTTTGCCAAGCAAGCAGAAAAAGCGGGCGAATACGATCTCAGCCGAACAGAATCGCGCCCGGCGGTGCGCCTCTGAAATGAATCAGAGATTATGCATATCTTGACGCACCGAAACGCGCCCTCCCGCCATTCTCGCATGGAGCGGCCCCCGTGGGCGTTATGTCATGCAAATCAAGCCTTCGCGTGGCTAGAGCCCGTTCATCGCCACAAACCGGAGCCGGACGGTCGACCATACCTGGACTAGAGTTCAAATGAAGAAACTTTTCTTCCTCTTCACCCTTGCCCTCTTTTTGGCCTGCATGCCTCCAAACGGTCAGACGATCACCATCAACTGGACCACGCCACTTCAGATCATCGACGGCTTTGGGGCAGCGAGTGCA
>Ga0326727_10023525_pt1 | contig 11740 bp, 8 predicted proteins | sample MB2enrmetagenome_FD_207643 | JGI IMG/M metagenome (GOLD analysis project Ga0326727, IMG submission 207643) | Lab enriched peat soil microbial communities from McLean, Ithaca, NY, United States - MB29MY | ecosystem: Environmental > Terrestrial > Soil > Wetlands > Peat | place: USA: New York... | reverse complement strand
CGCGAGTGTGGATTCCGCAGCGCCATCACCGGCACGGTTCGAGCTCTGCGGTCCAAGCCAGATGAAGATGCCTGCCGCCCCCAGTGCCAGAGCGAGCGCAACCGCCAGCCATCCCCTGGCTTTTCTCAGCGCGCTTCTGGACGCGGGACTCAGTTGCACATCCGGCATATCGCCGATGTTTGCAAGCCACGTGCCGGGGCGCACATTCAGATTACCCAAAGGGCGATGGCGCCAAGCGGGTTGGAATCAGCGGATTGGAGGAACGAGCGTGGTCCGCGAGGAAAGGGCGGCGCTGCGCAAAAGCTTTCTGTGGCCGCTCTCATGAAAAAACTCAGAGAGCGGCGGCAGCCACGCTGCGCTCGGTGGGGACGGGCGCGAACGCCCGTCTCTCCTCGATTTAGTCTTCACTTGCGTTCTACTGTTTCAGGGCGATAGTGTCCTGCGCGATCTGATCGAAAGTAGTGACCACGCGAGCGTTCGCTTCGTAGCTGCGCTGCGCGACGATGAGATTGGCAAATTCGGTGGCGATGTCGACGTTGGATGCTTCCAGCGCGCCGCCGGAGATGCTGCCGAGTCCCCCCGTCGTCGGTGCGCCGATGGTAGGCTGACCGGACGCCAAGGTTGGGGAGAAATCGTTATTGCCGTTGCGGGAGAGGCCCTGCTCGTCGGCGAAATTGGCGAGCGCGATCTGTCCCAAAATAGCGGTTTTATCGTTGCTGAAGGATCCCGTAATCGTGCCGTCGGAACCGATGCTGAACTGCTGCAGCGTGCCGCTGCTGGTGCCATCCTGTTGGATATCGGCGGTGCTGTTGGCGGCGGCCAGTTGAGTGATGACCGGAGTCGTGCCGTTGAGCAGATTCCAGTTAAAGGTCTGGTTGCTGGCTCCATCGGCGAATCCGGTAATGGGAATTCCTGTGATATCCACCGGCGGCGTGTTCGTAGGCCCCGCAGGGCCGACAGTGTCCGACAGAAGATTTCCATTGCCGTCGAAAACCAAAGTGCCCGTCTCCAGTACTCCGTTCTGAGGAACGCCTGCAATTGGATTGAGGTCGGTGGAGGGGATGGAAACAGAATAGCCCCAAGTGTTGACGACGGCGGGAGCGGCGGTGACGGCGTTGACGGCGTTGAGGCCGTTCGCTCCGGCGCCGCCGTTCCATGAGAGGACAGCCCCATTCGAAGTCGCGGTAGCGACAGGGGTGGCACCGGTAGTTTTTGCCGTGAAGGTAAAGGCGCCATTGCCATTGTCGACTGCCGTGACCAGGGGGTTGACTTGAGTACCGGATCCATAAGCGCCCGTGGACGTTCCGGCGCCATCCGCATAGTTGTGATTGATGGCATTCACCAGGTTTGCGATGGTGGCCGTATCGTCTGCGCCGACTAAAATCGCATTTGCCGTGGTGCCCACCGGGCCCGTCGTGAACGTATACGTTACGCCCCCTACGGACACGCTGCTGCCCGCGACTATAGTGTTGCCGGTCCCGCCCCCGGCAGTGGCCAGAGTGCCAGTAGCCGCCTGGGCGGTGACGCTGTTGACGCCGTTAACGCCGTTCGCTCCGGCGCCAGCACTCCAGGCGAGGTTCGCGGAACCCGTACCCACGCTGTTTGTCGCGAACCCGGCTTGGCCATCGGCAAGTGCCGTGACATCGATTACGCCACCAGTCATGTCCTGTGCGGAGGCAATTGGGTTGACGCCCGTGCCCGTTCCATAACCGCCCGGAGTGGCCGTTCCGGCGAGATCCAGATAGTTGTGGTTGATGGCATTCACTAGATTCGCCGTGGTTTCTGCAATCGTCGTGCCGATATAAACGTCATTGGTCCCGGTAGCGGGAGCGCTGGCCGTGAAAGTGTACGTCTGGTTGCCTACGGTCACGGTTTGGGTCGCAACCGGGAGGGCGGTCATGGTCAGTGTGCCTGTCGCCGCTTCCGCGGTGACGGCGGTGACAGCGTCAACTCCGTTCGCTCCGGCGCCGCCGTTCCACGAAAGGACCGCCGCGTTCGAAGTCGCGGTAGGAACAGTGGTGGCGCCGGTAGTTTTTGCGGTGAAGCTGAAGGCGCCATTAGTATTGTCGACTGCCGTGACCAGAGGGTTGATGGAAGTGCTGGACCCATAACCGAGCGCGCCATTCCCGGCGCCATCCGCGGTGTTGTGGTTGATGGCGTTCACCAGGTTTGCGATGGTGGCCGTGTCGGTTGCGCCGACTAAAATCGCATTTGCCGTTGTGCCCACCGGGCCAGTCGTGAAGGTATACGTCACGCCCCCTACGGATACAGTGCTGCCGGCAAGTATCGTGTTGCCGGCCCCGCCGCCGGAAGTGGTCAGAGTGCCGGTTGCCGCTTTGGCGGTGACGCCGTTGACGCTGGCGATGGCGGCGGTGTCGAGGTTGGTGTAGGTGACCGTGACTTGGTGGGGTGCGCCGAGAGAATCGTAGATGGTGGCTTGGGTCGAATACGTGGAGCCGTCAGCCGAACTGGCATTGAGGTTCGTGGTCATGGAGATGTTTTTGGTCGCGGTAGCCGGACTGCTGGTTCCGGCTCCGAGTGCGAGTGTGCTGAGTCCCGCGCTGGTGCTCACGACGCCATCGGCGGCGGCATATCCGAGGACCTGTTGACCGTCGGAGGTTTCGAGCAGGTTGTCGGTGCCGACTTCGAAGTTTCCGGCGCGAGTGTAGCTCTGCACGCCGTCTTGTTGCACCACGAAGAAACCATTGCCGTTGATGGCGCAATCGGTGTCGGTGCCGGTGGCAGAAACATCGCCCTGCGTGAAGTTGGAGGGTTGGGAGCTCACTTGCACGCCCGCGCCCTGCTGAATTGGATCGCCCGCGCCGTTGGTGCCGAGATTCTGATAGAACAGATCGGCGAACTGTATCTGCTGGTCCTTGTAACCGACGGTGTTGAGATTGGCAAGGTTGTTGGCGCAGGTTGAGAGTGCGGCCGAACTGGCGTCCAATCCGGAAAGAGGTATTGAGAAATTAGGCATACGGGCTCCTTAGTGCGAAACGGAATTGACGCTTGGGCTGGAAATCGAATTGGCGCTGGCATTAGCGCTGGCGCCGGAAGTCGTGCTGGAGGTCGGGTTCACGTCGTTGACAAGCGTTTGCATGAGCTCCTGGATCTGCGTCAGTTCGCCGAGCGAGTCGAAGGTTGCGAGCTGCGTGACGAACTGGTTGGGATCGACCGGGTTCATCGGGCTCTGGTTTTCGAGTTGCACCGACAGCAACTGCAGGAACGTATTGGTCAAGTCCACGCCGGGATCGGTGGACGAGGATGTGGACGAGGATGAAGAAGTTGCGGCCGGTGAGGAAGCTGCGGCCGACTTCGAGGCCGTTGGACCAGCGGCGTGGAGCATTTGCATGAGCGAGACGGACACGAGTTTGCCCTCCTAAACGTGAATGCTGACGTGAGTTTGTGCAGGCCCCAGGGACAGGTCTGACGGGAGAATGTCGATCGGAGCCGACTCCGATGCCGCGTCTTTTTCCGGCGACGCGTCGGTCAAAACGGCGGACTGAGAACCGGGCGTTTCCGACGAATGTTGGCGTGGCTGGCCCTGCTGAAAGCTGGTCGCCGTCTGGACGCCGGAGCGTCCGCTATCGAAATTGACGCCGGTGAGATTCAGGTGGCTGTTGTTGAGCCCCGATGTGAGGCCCGGAACTTCGGAACTGAACCAGCGGCCGATGTCGCGGTCGGAATGAACGGTGATGCCGACTTGGCTTTGCTGGACGACGGTATGAATCTCAACCGCTCCGAAGGCGTCGGTGTGTATGCCGACGTGCATCTGGGCGGGCGCTGCCGGATCGGTGGCGATGGGCGCAGGCGCCGGAGGGGCGGGAGCGGGCGGCGCGGAGTCGAGCATCTGGTGAGTTTGAGGGAGTTCGGGCGCGGCAGCGGACGCGGCTTGGGTCGGGGGCGCGGCAGCGGGCGGCGCGGCAGCGGTGAGCGTAGCCGAGGGATCTCTTCCGGCGGCAAGTGCGGCTGGAACGTCGTGCGACGGAGCAGTAGACGGCGGAGTAGTGGATGACGGACCAGTAAACGGTGGGGTGGCAGACGATGGAGTGGCCGACGAGGAAACGGCGTTCGGTGGGCCCGCAGCAGACGATTTCTTATCGGCGGCGGTGGTTTGGAACGCTGCCGCCGTAGCTGGCTGCGCGGAGACGCCAGGCTTGGCATTGCTGGCGGCATCGCGGTTGGCTGCAGCAATCGGCGTGGCATTCGGCGCTGCAGTCGCCGCGGGGGTGGCTGAATTCGGATTGGGTTTCGGAGAATTCGAAGTGACAGGCGAGACGTTGTTGCTGTCTAGGTCATTGGTGACGTCATTGGCTATGGCGAATCCGGTTTCTGGTGGTCCGCCAGTTTGCGCCGCCGCAGTGGCGGAGGCATCGGAGGGAACAGCCGGGGCCGGTGCGGCGACGAGCGCAGCCGAGCCGGCGCTTGGCGCTAGCTCCGCCGCGGTGAGGCTGCCCGGTGTGGAGTTAGTCCCTCTGAGGTCGCTTGACTGGAAAGCTGCTGCCTGCTTCGCCGTTGAAGGTTCGGGCAGCGGCGCAAAGCTGTCGTCCATGACGCGAGACTGCGGCGTTGGAATTACCGTCGGTGCCGGCGTCGGGGCGGAAAACGTCAGCGGTGCGAAGTTGAACGCCGGGTTGGCGGCGGGAACTTGAATCGAGTCGTTGACTGACGACAGCGCTGGCTTGTCAAAGGAATGATCGGGTAGCGATGATGGCGCGGTTCCCGCGACCGGCATCGCGGGTGTGGGTGCCGCTGCGGTGAACAAAGCCGCAGGTGGAGATTGCAAGGTTGCAGCCTGGTCATGCGCCAGCCCATCGATGGTTGGGCTAGCCGGCGTCGCCGTGTGGGCTTGACTATCGGCGGGCAAGGGCGCGGCCTGGCTTGAAAAATTGTCGGGGAACCATAATGCCACGGTTTTCGTAACTGGCATGGCGGGCGTGGCCACCGCTGGAGTGAATGAAGCCGCAAGTGGAGATTGGACGGTTTTAGCCTGGTCCAGCGTCAGCCCAACGATGGTTGTGCTGGCCAGCATCGACGCTTGGAATTGACTGTCGGCGGGCAAGGGCGCGGCCTGTTCGGAGGAATCATCGCGGAGCGATGATGGCGCGGTTCCCGCAACTGGCATCGCGGTCGTCGCCGCAGCGGATGATGCCACAGGTGCAGATTGGACGGTTGCAGCCTGGTCCAGCGTCAGCCCGACGACGGTTGTGCTAGCCGGCGTCGCCATGTGGACTTGACTGTCGGTGGGCGAGCGCGCTGGCTGGTCGGATGAATTATCGGGGAGCGACGATGGCTCGGTTCCCGTACCTGATGTCGCGGGCGTGGCCGACGCTGTGGTGAATACAGCCGCTGGTGCGGATTGCACAGTTGCAGCCTGGTCATGCGCCAGCCCAACGATGGTTGCGCTGGCCGGCATCACCGCCCGGAATTGACTGTCGGCGGGCAAGGGCGCGGACTGGTTTGAGGAATGATCGGGGAGCGATGATGGCGCCGTTCTTGTAACTGGCGTCGCGGGCGTCGGCGCCGCTGCGGCGAATGAAACCGCAGGTGGAGATTGGACGGTTGCAGCCTGATCATGCTCCAGTCCAACAATGGTTGCGCTGGCCGGCATCGCCGCCTGGAATCGACTGTCGGCGGCCGAAGGCGCTGCTGAACCCGCAGACGTTGGTGCGGCTGAGACTGAAGGAACAGGTGCGTCCGACTGCGTTGGCGTCGCCACGGCGAGTGGTGGAAAACCTGCTGGCGCTGTCATTGGCGACACGGGAACCGGAGGAATCGAAAACTGTCCGGGTGTGGCGTAGGGTTGCGCCGGAACGTTGAGAAAGGAGTAAGCCAGGTCGGAAGCGGCCTGACCCACGGCGGATGGAAGGTCAGGAGCCTGCGAGCTGGCATCGCGTGGAACGGAGAGATTCGCTGTCGTGTCAACGGCACCGGACCTGTCCAGAAGAACGTCGAGGCTTTTGTTGAAATCCGAAGTGGGACCCGCGGCTACTGCGGCTGAACCGGCGGATGTAGCGGCAGAAGTCGAAGTCACGGTGGGAGTCGCGCTAGGACCAGTCCGATCCCGAAAGGATGGAGCCTCTGGCGTGCTCGCAAAGAAGGATGTGCCGGTCGTTACGATCTGGGCCGCAATAACAACTGGCTGCGGGATCGGCAGCGGCGAAGGTGCAGTCGGCGAAGATGGACTTGGCGAAGCGGTCACGAGGGCGGGGTTCGCGGTGCGCTGCTGCGCGAAAGATTGCGGATTCGAGGAAAGATCGCCAAGGTCCGCCGCGGGAGCGATGACGGTCTCTAAGGTGGTCGGTGATGCAGTTGGCGGTATAGTTAGTGATGTACTTGATGACTTAGCCGGTGAGGTTAGCGGTCCAGTTAGTAATGCAGTCAGTAAAGATGTGGTTGGGGTTAGTACAGATGTAGACAATAGAGGCGTTGTTACTGGACTTGCTGCGGAATCGTTCACCGATTTGGCGTCAGATTTGCCGGCGAACTTCGAAGTCAGATTCAACGAATTGAGATTTGGATTGGTGCTGCCCCCGCGGCTCGGAGCGGTGTTGGGGCGAAATTTGGACTCGATGTTTGTATCGGACTTCGAGACGAACTCGGCGCCCATCTTTTCATCGGCATTGGCACCGAGTTTTGCGCCGGACTTGGCGTCGGTCTTTGCGGCCGTTTGAGATGCGGCAGACTGATTGCCGGAATGCTCTGGCGCGGAGCTCGACATGGATGAGGCGAGTGTGGCACTGAAACTCGAAGGCGCGGACGTTGGCGGCCTGGCTGCGGTCGAAGCCGCTGGTGTGGCAATCGAAATGGAAATCGCGTCTACGTACATCGGAGTTACCACGAGATTCGATTGCACTCGATGCGCCAATCGTGGTTAGTCCGACTTAGAGCTGGGTAGATACACGGCGATGGTTGCAATTTCAGACACTTACGTGGAGTAAGTCAGGCGGGAAAGGGAAAAATGGGATGGTCGAAAGAGTGGATGCGGCAAGGGTTGCCGGGTAGAGCCCGGCAAAATCAGGCACTTCAGTTTCAGATTCAATTTCGATGATGCCAGCGTTGCAGCAGATACGCCGCATCGAGTTCCTGTTGCTGTCGGCGCAATTGTTCCTGCTGGTAAGCGCGGCGTTGGCGGGCGCGCAGGGTGTCAAGAACTTCGCGTTCGCGATACGCCCGATGGTATTCGCTGGCCGCTTGCTGGCGCAGGAGTTCCAGCCTGCTGAGCTCGGACTGGAGCTCCTGGCGAAAGCGCCGCCGGTTCTCGCGGAGAACGAGTGCGAACTGGAGTTCGGCGGCAGTGCATCCGGCAGCAAGCCTGCGGGAATCAGACTGCACGGCGGCAGCGAGGGAGCGCTCAAGTTGTGCGAGTGTTTCCTGAGCACGGGAGACTTGGAGATTCGCCTCCTGCAGTTGGAGGGTGCGCTGCCGTTCAATGCTTTGGCGGAGCCGGAGTAGCGGGGCGAGAGCGAAACGGAAAGGCATAATTCAGGAGACCATGGAGCCAGGGAAGCTCCGGCTAAGTTCGTTTCCGATTCGTCTTGGGTAGGGCACGGCTTTAGCCGTGCCGATGGAGCCCGCCAAACAAGCGGCTTCAGCCGCTGAGGGCCGCCTTCTCAAAGCATCCCAACTTGCCCATGAACACGTAATCGGACCCTCCTTAGGCGGGAAGCGCCATGAGTCGAGCCATCGAATCTTTCATCCCGGCAACTTCCTGCGAGGGCTGTATGAGAAATTCGCGAAGCGCTGGCATGAGCGCGATGGCACGATCCAAGTCGGGATCGCTGCCTTTCTGGTAAGCCCCGATGCGGATAAGTTCTTCGGAAGCCTTGTAGGTAGCGAACAGGCGGCGAATCAGGTTGGTTTTTGCCAGATGCTCGGCGGAGATGACAGCCGGCATGATGCGGCTGATGCTGTCCAGGATCGAGATCGGAGGATAGTGGCTCTGGGCAGCGAGACGGCGCTCAAGCATAACGTGCCCATCGAGCAGCGCGCGCACGGCGTCGACCAGCGGATCGTTTTCGTCGTCGCCTTCCATGAGAACGGTGTAGAAGCCGGTGATGGTGCCGGAGCCGAAAGAACCCGCCCGCTCAATGAGCCGCGCGAGCAGGGTGAAGACCGAGGGTGTGTAGCCTTTGGCGGTCGGCGGCTCGCCGGCGGCGAGTCCGATTTCGCGTTGCGCCATCGCCAGACGAGTAAGCGAATCGACGACCAGCAGCACGTGCCGGCCGCGGGCGCAAAAATATTCGGCGATGGTCGTGGCGGCAAGACCGGCGCGGATGCGCAGCAGCGGATCCTGATCGGAGGTGGAGACGACGACCACGGAACGCCGGCGCCCTTCTTCGCCCAGCGCGTTGAGAAGTTCTCCCACTTCGCGTCCGCGCTCTCCGATCAGACCGAGGACCGTCAGGTCGGCGCTGGTGTTGCGCGCCATCATGCCGATGAGCGTGCTTTTCCCAACCCCGCTGCCGCCAAAAATCCCGACCCGCTGCCCGCGTCCGCAGGTGAGGAAAGCGTCAATGGCGCGGATGCCGCAGCCCAGCGCATCGCGGATGGGCGTGCGCTCCAGGGCGAGCGGCGCTTGCCGATCGAGAGCGAAGCGTTCGCGACAAACCGCAGCTGGAAGGTTGTCGATGGGACTGCCAGCGCCATCGAGCACGCGCCCCAGCAGTTGTTCGCCGAGGCGCAAGGACGGACGCCGTCCCCACACCACCACCTGGTCGCCATAACGGATCCCCGTGGGACGGCGCAGGGACATGGAAAGAACGGTGTGGCCGCGGAACCCGACAATCTCTCCCGGCCAGTGCCGGTCGCGGGAATCGATGATTTCGCACGCCTCGCCGACCGTGCAGAAAGGGCCTTCGGATTCGATCAACTGGCCGACCACCTGTACCACCCGGCCTCGCCAGCGCAGCGCCGATGAGTTCTCAAGATGCGAGAAGTAGGCGGAGAGAATCTGCGAGGTCATCAGCGTGTCTCCGGCGTTCGGCTTGGGGTTGGTGGGCTTGGTGGCGAAGCGGGCGGAGATTTGGCGGATGCGCCGGGCCTTTCGGCGAGCAGGTCGAGCAATCCGGTTTCAATTTCCTTGAGCTGCGATTCCAGACCGACTTCGGTCGAGCCCAGTGAAGTTTCGATGCGGCATTCCCTGGGACCGATTGCGGGATCTTCGTGAACCTCGGGCGCGGGGACATCTCCTGTCTGGCAGGCAAAGTAGTGCCGCCAGTCGGTCGCTTCCATGGGGTGGACGCGCAGATTCACTTTGGTGCCGGTATCCAGTTTCCCCAGCGTGACCCGGACGATACCGGCGAGAGCGTTGGGATCGATTTGTACTTCGCGATGCAGAATCTTGCGTGCAATGGCCAGCGCCAGTTCAACCACTTCGCCTTCGATGCGGCGGTAATAGTCTTGCCGTTCGAGGGCGAACTCGTGGAGAGCCTTGCGGATCTCGTCGCGATTCTTGGCCAGGCCTGCATCGATTTCTGAGCGGAGCTGCTGTTGCCCGCTTTGCCGTCCCTGCTCGAAAACTTCCGCATGCTGCCGTCGCCCTCGTTCATCGCCAGACTGTCCGGCCTCGCCGCCGGCGAGCCCGGCTTCAGGATAGGCGAATGGCGAAGGTTCGTTAACGGGCTGCCGCTTGGGAGCGCTAGACGACATACTCCTCCTGCGACTCCGCGCTCAACACCAGTTTGCCTTCCGCTTCCAGCCGGCGTGCCACTTCGACAATCTCGCGCTGCGCGTGATTCACGTCCTTGGAGCGCACCGCGCCTAAGACCTCCATGTCTTCTTTCAGCATGTCGACGGCGCGCGATGACATGGACTTGAAGATCAGGTTCTTGAGTTCGTCGGTGGCGCCGCGCAGCGACAGCGCCAGCGTCTTTTTGTCGAGTTGTCCCAACAGCTCCCGGATACCCGCTTCAGGCACTCCCAGCAGATCCTCGAAGGTGAACATCAGGTTGCGAATGCCGAGCGCCATCTTGGGATCGTCCTTTTCGATAATCTCCAGGATGCCTTTGCTCTTAATCGGATCGAGCTGGTTCAGCAGATCGGCGGCGCCTTTGAAGCCGGCGTAAGCGCGACGGCTCTGTTCGCCGACCGACTCCAGATGCTTGTTCAGGGCCAGCGCAACTTTCTGTGCAACCTCGGGAGAAAACTGGCGCAACTGTGCCAGGCGCTTGACGGTTTCGGCGCGAACCTCTTCGGGCAGGCGCAACAACAGCGTGGAGGCCTGACGGGCGTGCAGGTGGGCCAGAATGAGGGCGATGGTTTGCGGATGCTCGATTTCGAGAAACTTCGCCAACTGCTGTGGATCGGCTTCCTGCAGGCTTTCCAGATGGACGGCACTCTGTTCCATGGTCCTTGAAACCTGTTCCAGCAGCCGGTGGGCACCCGCGTCGCCAAACGCTTTTACCAGCAGCTTCTGGGCATAGTCTGGGCCGCCTTCGGCCAAGTAACCCTGGGTAAGGGTGAGCTGGTAATACTCTTCGAGCACGGAAATCGCGGTCTCGGGTTTGAAGTGCTCCAGTTCCGCAATGCGCCGCGTCAGGCGCTCCACGTCGGACTCGGGCAGATTGCGGTAGATGTGGCTGGCGGCTTCCTCGCCGAGCAGCACCATCAGAATGGCCGCTTTCTGCAGGCCCAGGCTGGAAATGGGTGTGGGCATTTGTTATTTTTCGCGATTACCGCTTTCTCTGTTACGGATGGGTCGGTTCACTTCCACGCTTACTATTCCTAACGGTGCCACTTCTGAGAGATTTGTCCGATCTTCTTACTTCCTTTTTCCGTTGTACTTGTTCGGCTGCTTTCGACCGCGGAGCGTTACTTTGTCTTCGGGTCGTGGATCCAGGTCTGCACCAGCCGGCTGGCGGCTGCCGGTTCGGCCTTGATCTTCTCGCCAATTTCTTTTTTCAGCGCCCCCGCACGATTGGCTTCCTCGCTGCCACGAGGAAGCGCGATGTTGGCCAGCGGATTGAGCGCGGCCGCTCCGGCGGCGGCCGGCTTCGCCAGATGCGCGGGAATCTGTTTGAAGGCCGCGATCGCCTGTTTCTTCACCGGACGCAGCACCAGCGCATAGACCGCCAGGAACAGCAGCGTGATTCCAAGGTAGCGCAGCGCGCCCATCCAGGGCAGGAAGAGAAGCCGCAATTTATCCAGCTTGCCGGGTGCCGCTGGCGATTCAACGGGCACGCTCTGGAAGGAAAGGTTTTCCACCGCGAGCAGGTCGCCACGCTGATCGTCGACCCCTATGGCGGCGCGGGCAAGTTTTTCGATGGCCGTCATTTCTTCGGGAGTGCGTTTCCGCCGGACGCTGGACGGCTTGCCGTTTTCCTGCTTGGTATCGACCGCGTCATCGACCAGCACCGACGCGGTGATGCGGCGTACACGCCCCGCCGGGTTCAGCACGTGGCGCGTATTCTTGCTGACCGCGAAGGTGGAGCTGTCGGATTTCGAACTCTGGTTGTCGATGGCCGAAAGCACGCTCGAAATCGCGCTGGCGCCGCCCGGAACATTGCCCGCCACTCCCGGAGCAGCCGTCGTAACCGCAGCGGCGCTGCTGCCCGGCACAACTGGCGACACGACGGGCGGTACTACTGGCGGCACAGCTGGCGGGACGACCGCCGCTGTCACAGGCGCTACCAGCGGCGCAATCGCGGCCGTGCTGCCCGGAACATTGCTGGTCACGCCCGGAACGCCCGCCGGACCTCCGCCCCCTGCGAGTTCTTCCGTGTGCTGCTGCACCAGGGTG
>Ga0326727_10023524_pt1 | contig 11740 bp, 6 predicted proteins | sample MB2enrmetagenome_FD_207643 | JGI IMG/M metagenome (GOLD analysis project Ga0326727, IMG submission 207643) | Lab enriched peat soil microbial communities from McLean, Ithaca, NY, United States - MB29MY | ecosystem: Environmental > Terrestrial > Soil > Wetlands > Peat | place: USA: New York... | reverse complement strand
CTAATTCCTGCGGGGTGGAGTAGCCGAAAATGCGTGCGCAGGCTTCGTTGCAATCCAGAATTCGCCCCGCCAGGCTGACACGGTAGACGCCCGCGAGATTGCGTTGGAACAGCAGGCGGTAACGTTCTTCGCTTTCCGCCATTGCCTCCTCCGCCCGCCTCCTTTCGGTGATATCGCGGAATCCCCAGACCCGCCCGATGTTTCTCCCCCAGGCGCGCTGAGGCTCGGAATGGCGCTCGAAAACGCGTCCATCCTTAAACTCCACCAGATCGTCACAGAGAGCCTCAGAATTCTCGTACAAACTACGCATGGTCCCGAGGAAAGCGTCGGGATCTTTCAACTGGTGGAGAACGTAGTCCATCCACTTGCGGTCATTGCCCGAGCCAAGGGCCGACTCAGGGATGTTCCAAAGCTCGGCAAACTTCGTGTTGTGGGCAACGATGTTTCCCGTGGCGTCCAGCACCAGGATTCCGTCCGCGGTGGACTCGAGCGTAGCCCGGATGGTCTCCGTTTGGTGCCCAACGCGCCGCCTTAGCATACCCACCCAAAACAGGACACCGACGACGGTCAAGGCCGTGATACCCAGCAGAATAAGAGTACGCTGGAGGTTCCACCAGGGAGGTTGTTGCAGCACCACGATGTCATCCGGCGTGCGCAGGAGCATCGCGAAACCCTCCGGGTTCCGGTTCTCGTCAACCCTGACATCGCAGATCCCAGTTAGTTGCACGAGGCTGCCCGTCCGGGCGTGCTCCGCCACCGCCTGCTGCCCAATTCCCTCCATCTGGGCCTCGACCATGACCCCGTCTGAACTGAGCGTGAGTGATCTTTGATTGCCGCGCAGTGAGACGCCTAGCACGCGCCCTCGAATCTGGATGAGTTCGCAATCATAGATCCCCGACAACGCCTGGGCAGCGGTCGCTGCCAGTGGAGGAGTGGCCGCGCCATTCCCGATCTTGCGATAGATTGCGTCCTGGAGCATGGGGCTGAAGTCACCTACCGCTGGGTAACCCACCACGTCAACCCGGTCGCCGACGCTCAAGGGGGTTGTTTGACGTGTTTCAACTTCCAAGCCCTCTTGGGCGTCTCGTATGAAAATGCGCTTCCCCGCCAACTGCAGGGTAACAATCCCTTGAACGTGCACCGCTTGGTTGTAAGCTCCGACCGAACCCAGCCTCTCGACGAGGTGGATGGGACGCAAGGGTATTGAGAAGGGGTCCGCAGAGGCCGGCAATTCAATGGCGAGGTTTTTCAGCCCTGGCACAAGGAGAATGGCGCCAAGAAACTGCAGCCGCGGGTTGTAGGTGCCTCCGGAAACGCCCTGTGCAATCACCTTGGCCCCTACTAGATCTCCAGGGATGGGCTTGTAGTCCAACACGTATACGGGAACAATCACAGTCCCAGACGCCACGTGCAGCAGCAAACGGCCTTGGCTCTCCGCTGCCGACCGCACCACGCCTTCGACTTCCACAAACTGGCTGTCCTCGACTCCAGTAACAAACTGTTCTCCCGTGACCCGCTTGGGCGCCGGCAAAGGACCCTGACCGACTACCTGGATCTTGGGGTTTTCAATCTGGGAAGCAAAATCTCCGGGCCCACTGATGCCGGTGACCTCCACGATCTGGCCGGAGTGAAGTTGCAGGACGGAGGCATCCGAGTTCACATAAATGCCAGCCGTGGAATCTTGAATGAAGAGATCGTTCTGCGTTTTGTCGGCATAGGTTACCACGCCGCGCACATGAATCGGGTATCCAAACCGGGCGTCCTCGGAAGGCAGATCCCTGACTTGTCGAATGGTATCGAGTGTTTTCGCGCCGTGCGGACGCGTCTCCTTCCCTTGCTGGGCGGGAGAGGCACTGGCGAGAAGCGCCAAGGCTGTCAGCAATAGAACGACATAATGGCGGGAGCGTCGCCGTGTCTCTGTGGGAGCATCTTCGCTCGGAGCTGCCATGATCTCCTAGGCCACCAACGATATTCTGGGATGGAGGAGGGAAAACAACTGCCAGCCCTCCCGATTTCAGACTGGGGATACTAACAGAGCGAGTAAGCTAACGCAATGAAACAAAAGTACTACCGGAGCGATGTAGTTGTTGGTATGCTACCTGCTTCCTTCTGCCGATTGTCGAACGAAAAACCCGCTTCGAACGTCCCGCATCCGTGGTGAGCGTGGGCGGTCCTGAATCTCAGCTTTGTGGAACTTTACGGCACTGCAAAGAGAATACCAAACGGCAGTAGCAAGCAGCGACGATCAGGTTAACGACCCCGGAATGCCAACTGAATCTAAGAGCACCGTACTTCTTTCCTGTGCCCTCTGGGCGTTAGCCTGTATACTGCCCTCGCCGCTTTCCGGCCAAGCCCCTGCAACCGGAACAATCACTGGCCACGTGCGCGGCCCGGGCGGTGTTTCCGTGCCTGCCGTTACGGTCCAACTGACAAATCCACAAACCGGCGAACGCAAAGAGACCTTAACAGACGAGGATGGTAATTTCACCTTCACTGGGATTCCCCCTGGCAATTACCGCTTGACTTTGTCGTTGGTCGGATTTCGGCCGGACGTGCGCGAGCCGATTCCTGTGACCGCCGATAAATCGCTCAAGATCAATTTGGCAATGGTTCTTGCCACACCCGGGAGTACGGCAACATCCCAGGGGAACGAGGGGGGAAGCCCGCCGTTGAGACGCCGCAACAGCAACCTGGCAACGCTCCCGGCAAGCGCCCGAAATCGCAGCCAATATCGTGCCGGCTCAGAAAATCCCTTTGGGGATGGCGGCGCAGGGGAAGAAGGAATGCTCCGTATTGCGGAGAATGGCGGTGCGGAAAGCGCCGGCACCGAGAACGCTGCCCCGGGCGAGACGATGCCCGAAAATTCCGACGCCTCCACGAGCGCGGCCAACTCATTTTTGCTGGGCGGCGGGGTGGGTGACGTCGCAACCCCCGGAGAAGGCCGTGGCGGCCGGAGGGGAATGCGCGGTGGAGGTATGGGATTTGGTGGTGGCGCCGGCGGCTTTGGAGGAGGCGCAGGCAGCCCCTTCGGCGCCGGAGGAGGACCGGGTGGAGGCGGACCGGGTGGAGGCGGACCAGGTGGAGGGTTCGGCGGGGGTGGCGGAGGCTTTGGAGGCGGTGGAGGAGGAGCGCGTGGTTGGGGCCGCAATCGCGCCCAGGTAAACCGAGTCCGGGGCAATTTGACTGAGCAGTACACGAATTCAGGCTTCGATGCTCACCCTTACCCTCTCAACGTGCTCGAGTCGCCCCGCGTCCCTTCCTACCAGGAGACCTTTGGCTTCTCTTTGGGCGGCCCGCTCGTAATTCCCAAAGTCTATAACGGCGGCAGCAAGACGAGCTGGTTCGCAAGTTACAACTTGCAGCGCGGAAGGACCGGGTTCGACAGCTTCTCAACAGTTCCCACAATGGCGGAGCGCGAAGGAGATTTTTCGGACGCAGTCCTCAGGTCCGGCCAATACACAACGATCTATGACCCCTTAAGCAGCGCTACTGGCGCACGCACGCCTTTTCCGGACAACACGATTCCCGCGCAGCGAATCTCGACCGCCGCGCAAGGTCTGCTGGCCTACATTCCCTCGCCGAACCTCCCCGGGCAGATTCAGAACTTTCATTTGCAGGTTCCTTTACCCTCGACGAATGACCGCGTGATGGGCCGCATTGGGCAACAGATCAACTCCAAGAATAGTCTGAACGTCATGTACTACTTCAACCGATCGAGCAGCCAGTCGGTCGCCACTTTTCCCGGCATAAAATCTCGGACCTCGAGCCGCGGCCAGAATCTGAGCGCCAGTGAATCACACACCTTCAATCCCCGCCTCGTCAATACCCTGTCCTTGAACTTCAACCGCATGCGGACGTCCTTGCTGAACGACTTTGCGTTTCAACAGAACATTGCCGCGCAACTCGGAATTACCGGGGTATCGACCGATCCCTTCGATTGGGGAATCCCCAGCATCGGCTTTACGAATTTCGGCGGCTTGAACGATCCGCTCGCCTCTCTCACTCGCCCGCAGACCATCCGAGCTAACGATGCTCTGATCTGGAACCACGGGAAGCACAACATTCGCCTGGGAGGCGAGTTGCGCCGAGTCGAGCAGAACACCGAGACGGATCCTAACGCGGAGGGGACCTTCAGCTTCACGGGCTATAGCACCAGCGACTTCAACAAGGGATATCCGTCCCCGGGAACGGGCTTCGACTTCGCGGATTTCCTGCTGGGCCTTCCACAGACCACCTCGGTCCGCTACGGCGTGGCCAGCAACTACCTCCGGACCTGGGTCACCACCTCTTTTTTTCAGGACGACTGGCGTGCCAGCAACCACTGGACGCTCAACGGCGGCATCCGGTACGAATACTTCCTGCCCTTTGCTGAGAAGTTCGGACATCTCTCTGACTTGGCCTTTGGGCCTGGCTTCACTTCGCCGGAAGTGGTTACCGGCCTCGAGCCGGGTTCCCTGCCTCCTTCTCTCATCCACAGCGACTGGCACAACTTCTCGCCCCGCCTGGGCATTGCTTACCGGCCATGGATTCAGCACCACTTGGTGATGCGCAGTGGTTATGGGGTTTTTTACGACGGCAGCATCTACTCGCGCATGGTGGCTAACATGGTGGACCAGCCTCCGTTCGCGCACGCCTCTACTCTGACCACCAATCCCGAGCAAGTGCTGACCCTCGAGAACGGGTTCCCCACCCTTTCTGCCAGTACGATTCATAACACCTACGCGGCCGACAGCAATTTCCGCCGCCCCTACGCGCAAACGTGGAACTTCAGCGTCGAGGATGAACTCGTCCGCAATGTTGTCCTTTCGGTCCAGTACGTCGGCACCAAGGGAACGAAACTCGATTTGCTGCTTTCGCCCAACAGCGTGAACCCCAGCGCGTCCGGTTCGCACGAAACTTCGATCCCAGGTGTCCAGCAGTTCCTTTACGAGACATCGGGCGCAGCCTCGATCTACAACGGCCTCCAGGTCGTTCTCCGCCGGCAGTTCCACGGCGGCTTCTCGATGAGCGGCTTCTACACCTGGTCAAAGTCAATTGACGATGCCGCCAACATTGGGGGCAATGGTCACAACGTCCCCCAGAACAGCTTCGACCTCGAGGCGGAGCGCGCCCTTTCCAACTTCAACGTCGGCCAGAAACTGGTGGTCAATCACACCTACGAATTGCCCTTTGGCGAACAGCGCCGTTTCCTGAACCGCGGCGGCTTCGGGGAGCGAATCATTGGCAATTGGCAAATCAGCGGCGTTACGACCTTGCAAACCGGCTTGCCTTTGACTGCGGCGGTGGCCGGCAATCAATCCAACAATAACGGGTCGGGCGTGTTTGCCTCCGAACGTCCCGATGCCTCAGGCGTTCCCATCAGCCTGCCACGCTCACAAAGGACAACCTTGGAGTTCTTCAACACCGGCGCGTTCGCGCTGCCCGCCTCGGGTGAACTCGGCACGGCGGGACGCAACACGATTACTGGTCCGGGCTCAGTAACCTTTAATATGTCGCTAGGGCGCTTCTTCACTTTCTCTCGCGAAAAGGGCATTCGTGGACGGTTCAGCATCAACGCCAACAACATTTTCAACCACCCGAATTACGCCGGCGTGGCGACCACGATCAACGCGCAAAATTTCGGCTGGGTGACCAGCGTAGCGGCCATGCGCTCTTTGAACGTAGCGTTGCGGTTCAACTTTTAGGCAGATCGGCAGGTCGGCAGATGGGCAGATGGCCCTGAAAGTACGCGAGTCAGAGATTGATACGGGAAGATTGAGTTGTCTGGCCCACAGATAATGGCACGTCGACCGAGATACCAGGAATAAAGCGCCAATGATAACCAAAGCTTCTGGCGGACAGGCGGCGAACAAGGCTAGTACCACTGCTGATCTGCCCATCTGCCGATCTACCGACCTGCCGACCTGCCGAACTGCCCACCTGCCCGCCGTTCTTCTGGCCATCTGCCTATCTGCCTACCTGCCCACTGCCCTTCTCCCCCAGCAGAAGCCTTCCACTCCCACTTCTCGAAGCCCGCAACAGGCCTTCATCCTGCGCTCGCAGACCAATGAAGTGCTGGTCGACGTGCGTGTGTATGACAAAGCCGGCAAAGCGGTGACGGATTTGAAGCAATCGGATTTTCGCGTCTTCGAAGACGGAGTTGCGCAAACCATTTCTGATTTCAGCTTGGAAGACGTGGAGAAATTGGCGCAGGTCACCGGCGGTGAGGAGCGCGCGCAGGTGATTGACCTTGCGAAGCTCCCGCCCGAGGTTAACGCCGACCGGGTGCTCCAGGATCATCGCCTGCTGGTTTTCTTATTCGACTTGAGTTCGATGCAACCGGACGAGCTGATGCGCGCCCTGAAGGCCTCGGGCGATTTTGTTGCCCACCGCATGACACCCGCAGACTTGATCGCGGTGGTCACCTATTCTTCCAACCTTCGTGTCGTGCAGGATTTCACCAACAACCGCGACTCGCTCACCAAGGTCCTGCGCACCATCCTGGTCGGCGAAGAGTCCTCCAGCCTGGCAGCGCAGGGCGCGATCGGCGAAGCCGGCGGGACAGACGCCAACGGCATGGAAGTTGTCACTCAGGACGTATCCGACGCGTTTACCCCGGATGAAACCGAATTCAATATCTTCAATACTGACCAGAAGCTTGCGGCCATTGAATCCCTGGCCACCATGCTTCATCAAGTGCCAGGCCGCAAAAACGTGATCCACTTCTCCAGCGGCATCTCGCGCACCGGCCAGGAAAACCAGGCGCAGTTGCGAGCCACCATCGACGCTGCGAATCAGGCCGATGTGTCGCTTTACACTATGGACGCGCGCGGCCTGCTGGCCCTGCCCCCGGGCGGCGACGCCTCGTCATCCAGCCCCTCCGGCACAGCCATCTATTCCGGTTCAGCCCACGCCTCGCAGGTTTCCTCCTTGCAAGGAAGCCGTGAAACACTGGCCTCGCTCTCTACCGACACGGGCGGAAAGTTCTTCTACGACCTCAACGATTTCAGTCCCGCCTTCCAAGAGGTCCAGAGGGACAATTCCAGCTACTATCTGATTGGCTATTCGCCCACCAACCAGCGCTCGGACGGCCGCTTCCGGCACATCCGCGTGGTAGTGTCGCGTCCCGGGTTGAAGCTCCAAGCGCGGCCCGGCTACTTCGCTCCCAAGAACTTCCGCCAATTGACACGCGAGGATAAGGAAGTTCAGCTCCAGCAGGTGATGGATCTCGATGTGCCCTTCGTGGATCTTCCCTTTGCGATTGACACTGCCTACTTCCTCCGCGCCGATAGGAAATACACGGTTGTTCTCGCCGCCAAAATTCCGGGTGCGGAAGTTTCCTTCCTCAAGAAGTCCGGCAAACATGAGACTGAATTTGACTTTGCCTGGAGGTTCACCGACGCGCAGAGTCATATCGCGGGCGGTTTGCATGACACCCTGCCCGTGAAGATAACGGACGAGACCTTCGAAGAAGTCACCAGCGGCAACCTTCTCTACGAGGGCGAGATCACCCTGGCGCCGGGAAAGTACAACCTGAAAGTGGTAGCCCGAGAGAATGAAGGCGGCAAGATCGGTACCTTCGAAACTCCCCTCGTCTTGCCGGATGTCTCCGATCAAGGGCTGAGCTTGAGTACGGTGGTGTTCTCGAACGAAGTGCGGCCCGCCGATCAACTCCCGCGCACGCGATTTGATCGCGACCGCAACGCGCCGCTCCAGGTGGGGAATCGCACCGTGCTGCCCAGCGTTACCCGCGTGTTTCGAACTAACCAGACCCTTTCGGTTTACCTGGAGTCATACACCGGGAAGCCACCCGCGACGCCCCAGAGTGCCGCGCCACCGCCTTCCGTGGCGTTCGTCTTCCTCCGGCACGGTAGGAAGTTTGCCGAAGCCGGGCCGTTCAACGCCAAGGCGGAAAAGGGCTCAGCGCTGAAGACCACGTATTTCGCGCAGATCCCCCTGGAGAAGTTTCCAGTGGGACGCTACACTGTGCAGGTGAACGTGCTCGATCCGGCGGCAGCGCGCGTGGCCTTCACGCGCTTGCCCATGGCGGTCGTTAAGCCGCCCCCGCGCACTCCGCACGGCGGCGGGTAGATATGTGGTGCGGGCGTCCCGCCCGCTGTTGAGGGCAGGGCCTGTCCTGAGCCGCGGGCGGGACGCCCGCGCCACAACGCCGTACAACCAGCACCCCTTGCCCTGAATCGAAGGAGAAGGGACAAGGACATTCACACTTGGGAGGTAAGCAAGCCATGCGAAGGACCAATAACCTTGCACTATTCGGCCTGGTTTTTGTCGCAGCGATCTTACTCGCGATTTCACTGCCGCGTGTGGCCCGCGCGGGCGACAGCCAGACGAACCTGGCCGGCCGTTGGCAATTCAACAAAGATCAAAGCGACGATGCACAGCAGAAGATCACCGATGCGCAGAGCAACCAGCGCACATCCGCCAACAGCGGTGGTGGGTATCCCGGCGGCGGGACCGGGGGCGGCTATCCGGGTGGCGGAGGCGGGTACCCGGGCGGCGGGGGCGGCTGGCCGGGAGGCGGCGGGATGGGCGGCGGCGGGATGGGCCGTGGCGGCATGGGCCGCCGTGGAGGACAACAGGCCAATCGCGGAAGCACCGTGAGCGGCGAGGACTGGGACCGTCTTGGGCAGACTTCGAAGCTCTTGCAAGTCGACCAAAAATCCGGCCAATTGGTGGTGACTGACGACTCCGCCCATGCTCAAACCTATTACCTGGACGGCAAGAAGCACGACGATAAGGATGACAACGGAAAGAAGATCTCCTCAACCAAAACCGATTGGCAAGGCGGCGCACTCGTCGCCGAAACCAAACTGGAACACGGCACCAAACTAACTCAGACCTTCCGGTTGAGCGACGATGGCAAACAACTCACGGTCGTTTCGCGGCTCGAGAACTCTTCCCTGCAAGGACCCGTCACCATTCGGCGCGTGTACGACCAGATGGGCTCGACCACTGCGCCCACTGCGCCCACTACAGCCACTACACCGCCCGCGCCGCAAAAATAGAACGTAGGGGCGGCTCGCGAACCGCCCCTGCTTCCCTCCATGCCTCTCCGGCGCAGAAAAGGCACGGCTCCGTGCTAAGATACCGTTCATATGAACAAAGTGTCCGGCGTCATCGTCGCAATGCTGGCGTTCGCGCTCAGCCTATCGGCGCAAGGGGTACGCGTCATCATGCCGGCGGAGATCGGAATCAGCGAACTGAGAGGAAAACCCTTCACGGCCACGGCCCGAACTACTCTCACCGAGGTCCTTCCGGACGGAACGAAGAAGAGCCGCACCGTGGAGGACCACATCGCACGCGACAGCAAGGGCCGCATCTATCAAGAGCAACACCTGCCCTGGACGGAGGACGTTAATAATCCAGTCTATTACGTTAATATCTACGATCCGGTGGGGAAGCGGAGAATCCACATCGACCCGCAGAACCACAGCGTCATCATCAGACCTATTGAACGTCCGGTCCATTACGATGCATTGGAGTATTTGACGCTCAAGGCGACTCGGCACGGAGAACACATCAAGAACGAGAAACTCGGCACGAGAGAGTTTGCGGGCGTGTATGCGTGGGGAAGACGAAGCCTACACACCTTTCCGCCAGGAACGTTCGGCAACGCGCAGAGTTTTGAATCGGTCGATGAATGCTGGTTTGAGGAGCGATTGGGAGTCGACGTGTTGCGGCGGAGAAGCGACCCGCGCTCCGGCGACCAGGTCACTGAACTTATCAATCTGACCCGCGGGGAGCCTGATCCCACAATGTTCCAACCGCCGCCAGGGTATTCGCGAGAGGCTGCGCCAACGCGGCATTAGCAGAACAGTGTCCCGCGAAGCGGGACACCGTGAGTAACCGTAGGTGAAACCAACGGAAAACGTCTTGAAACAGCGTCTAGTGTGTGGTCTTTGCCTTAGGCAGTGGCTTTTTCGATGGGCTTTGAACACCTAAGATGATCTTTTCTGCCTTCACCAGAGTGGTGGTCGCCGCCAAATCCTGTTCCTCGGGATGGTCGGCTACGTATTTGATAAACGTATCGACGAGGGTTCTCCGATAAGTCAGGTTTGCCGGAACGGGATGATAGTGCTGGCCGCGGGCAGCCTCCAGCCGCGCGTCATACATGCCGTCAATGTAGGATTGACAACGGACAACCCCGGAGATTTGCTCTAACGAGAGTGAATAGGTCTTGTCATTCTCCAGCGGCTCGCCGTTGTTGACGGTCAGGGCGGTTTGGCAGTCCTTGGCAAGCTCGCCCGCTGAGTAGAAAACCGGCCTGTCACCATGTTTGAGTTGTACTTGTGATTTTGCCAGAAACGGAAGTATGCATAGCAGAACGAGACCTAAAGGGCGGAATCGCATTTTTATTACCCCCGGCGTAACTCGCCGGGATTATACAACCCCCCTCGCCGGTTTTCCATTACACACTTAGGAGATCGGCTACAATTGCGGGTAGCTGGTAGCGCAAAGTATTGAACACGCAATCACGCATTCTCGAGCTTCAGTGGGATCGGCTGCTTGCCATCGATGTCCTTTATACGATATTCGGAAGCAACTGTGGCTGCGACAAACACTCTGCCGGTCCGTTCCAACACCGTTGTCTCGTGAGCCAGTGCAGCAATCACCCGCCCGACAAACTCCGGGCTTTCACTGTTAGACACGTCGAGCCACCCACCCTTAGCTGCCTCCATCACGGCCTCCGTCCTGACCAAGCCGGGGTACAGCGAAAGCACGGCAATCCCGTGTGGCCGAAGTTCGTACGCCATATCGGCTGTCATCTTGTCAGTTGCGGCCTTGGCAACACCGTACATCACATTGCCGACGTGCTTCCGAGCGGCCCAGTAGCTGATATTCACGATGAGGCCTTTGCGGGCAGGCAACATCATCTTCACGGCCTGTGAAGTGGTAATGAGCGCAGCACGCACGCCAGCGTCCATCATGCTGGTCCACCGGTGAGCAGGCTGCTCCCAAAACGGAAGCTGCCAAGTGAAAGCGCCGTTTTCAACCATCCTCTCGTAACCGCCCCACGCAGAGTTTACGAGTACATCCAGGCGACCGGTCTCCCTTGCAATCTGCGCAAACACAGAAGCTGTTTGCTCATCTCGCAAATGATCACAGGCAATCCGAACAATGGCGCCGTGCAGGCGTGCGGCGCCGATGTTGCGGCCTGTTGCAAACACTTTGAATCCGGCTTCGTGCAGGCTTATCGCGACCCCTCTACCCACTCCGCGGCTGGCTCCGGTCACCAGTGCGACCTGCATCTTCGCGCCTCCCGACTGTTCGCTATTTCTTCGCCCACCATTATATAGGGATTCCGCTGGAGATTACTAGCAGCTAGCGCAGCCAATTCTCACGCGCAAGGTCGCGAACTCGGGCGAATTCCTTTTCGTTGTCGGTCACGATTGTAGAACCAAGTGCCAGCGCGTGAGCCGCGATCAGCATGTCATTGGCGCCGATGGGCCTGCCCGCGTCCTCAAGACCGGCGCGTAAGGATGCATAGATGGCGTCTGCCGGGGGCTCAAAGGGCAGAACTTCAAGGACGCTGAGCACTGCCTCAAGCTGTGCCGAGAGCCGCGCGGAACCTTTCTTTGCGGCTCCGTAACGCAATTCCGCGGCAACGATGATGCTGGTCGAAACTCGCGCTTCGCCCACCTTGCGGATGCGCTGGGCCACCTTTCCCTGAGGATTGCGGACGAGATCGGAAACGACGTTCGTGTCCAGCAGGTAGCGCATCAGAGATCGACCGGATCGG
>Ga0326727_10023523_pt1 | contig 11741 bp, 8 predicted proteins | sample MB2enrmetagenome_FD_207643 | JGI IMG/M metagenome (GOLD analysis project Ga0326727, IMG submission 207643) | Lab enriched peat soil microbial communities from McLean, Ithaca, NY, United States - MB29MY | ecosystem: Environmental > Terrestrial > Soil > Wetlands > Peat | place: USA: New York... | reverse complement strand
GCCGGCCTGACCCAGTGGCAGCGCGTCACCAACATTTTTGTAGCGCCGTCGAAGACTTTCATCGACATCCGCGACCATAGCCGTTCCTGGTGGATGCCGTTGATCATCGCGGCGTTGAGTGCCTACATGCTGTTCGCGGCCATCACCATGAAAATTGGCTGGTCGCAGGTGGTTGACAACGCCATTCACATGCAGCCCAAGACGGAAGAGAGGCTGGCCCAGGCGCCGCCCGATCAGCGCGAACTGCAAAAGAAAATCTCCCTGTACGCAACCGAGGGCGCCTTCATCGCAAGCCCGCTTCTCGTGCTGGCCGTCGTTGCTCTGGGTTCGCTGGGCCTGTGGGGCACCATCAACTTCGTCTTTGGCGGCAAGGCAAAGTACGGAAGCATCTTCTCCGTGTGGATGTGGGCCAGCATTCCGGGCATCGTCAAATCCCTGCTTGGAACCGCGGTGATCTTTACCGGCATTGCTCCGGAACAGTTCAATGTCAGCAACTTTTCTCCCACCAACGCGGCCGCATTCCTCGATCCCATCGAGACCAACAAGGCGCTCTATACGCTGGCCAGTTCCCTTGACGTCGTGACCATCTGGACACTCGTGCTGTTGGGGATGGGCACCGCCATCGTGGCCGGAACCAAGCGGTCCTCAGGCTACTTCGCAGTGTTCGGATGGTGGGCGATCTTCACCCTGATTGGCGTGGGCTGGGCCGCCGCTTTCAGCTGAGTTCGATCGCAGCAAACAAAAACAGCGCGAACCCCACCCAGGGACTCGCGCTGTTTTTGTTTTTGAACCGCCAGCCTAGCCCCGCACACAGGCAAGCTGAAAGCTGATAGCTAAAAGCTAATAGCTGTTCTACTCCATCCACCGCCGCATGATCAGTGTCGCATTGATCCCGCCGAACCCAAACGAATTCGACAGCGCAATATCGAAGCTGTGCTTGACCGGCTTGTTGGGCACATAATCCAGCCGGCAGGCCGGGTCGGGATTGTCCAGGTTAATCGTCGGCGGCAGCTCCTGGTTGACCAGCGCCAGCACCGAAATGCCCGCCTCCAACCCGCCCGCGCCGCCCAGCAGATGCCCGGTCATAGACTTGGTCCCGCTCACCTTGAGCTTGTGGCTCAGTGCATGCTCGCCAAACACCACCTCGATGGCGCGCGATTCATTGCCATCCCCGGCAGGCGTTGAAGTGGCGTGCGCGTTCACATAGCCCACGGCTTCCGGCGCAATCCCCGCGTCCTTCAGCGCCGCACGCATGCTCCGCTGGGCTCCCTGGCCCTCCGGCGCAATGCCCGTCATGTGGTGGGCGTCGGCGCTCATGCCATAGCCGATCACTTCGGCCAGGATCTTCGCGCCCCGCGCCTTGGCAAATTCCAGCTCCTCCAGAATCAGGATGCCGGCGCCCTCGCCGATCACAAAGCCGTCGCGGTCCCTGTCGAACGGTCGGCTAGCCTTGGCAGGTTCGTCGTTACGGGTGGAAAGCGCGCGCATGGCCGCAAACCCGCCCACTGACAACGGTGTCACCGCGGCCTCTGACCCGCCTGCGATCATCACATCCGCATCGCCGTGCATGATCATCCGCACGGAGTCGCCAATCGAGTTCGCTGAGGTGGCGCAGGCCGTGGCCGTGGCCGAGATCGGCCCTTTGGCGCCGTAGCGGATGCTCAACTGGCCCGCGGCCATGTTGACAATTGCCGCGGGAATGAAGAAGGGTGAGATCTTGCGCGGGCCGCCCTCCAGCAGGTTGCCGTGCTCGCGCTCGATGATCTCGAAGCCGCCGATGCCGGAGCCGATAAAGACCCCCACCCGGTCGGCAATCTCCGGGGTGATCTCCAGGCCCGCCTGCGCCATGGCCTCCTGCGTGGCCGCGAACGCAAAATGGATGAACCTCCCCATCTTGCGCGCTTCCTTTTTGTCGACAAAGTTGAGCGGGTCGAAGTTCTTCACTTCGGCGGCAAAGGTCACAGAGAAGCCAGTGGTGTCGAAGCCCTGTATCGGAGCCATACCGCTGGCGCCGGCCAGGAGTTGCCGCCACACCTCAGGAGCGGTGTTGCCCACACCGCAAACCAGCCCCAGGCCGGTGATGACGACTCTGCGGGTCACCTGCTATTTGCCGCCTTTCGCGTTCTTCTCGATGTACTCGATCGCGTCCTTCACCGTCTTGATCTTCTCGGCGTCCTCGTCGGGAATCTCCAGGTCGAAGGCCTCTTCGAACTGCATTACCAGTTCCACCACATCCAGCGAGTCCGCTCCCAGGTCTTCCTGGAAGCTGGCGCCGGGTGTAACCTCCGCCTCGTCCACCTGCAGTTGCTCGACAATGATCTGTTTGACTTTTTCTTCCACGGCCATGCGTGATTCTCCTCGTATCGTTCGAAACGGTCTGTTTCCCCTCGGGGCGTCAATTCCATCCGCCTGCCTACAATACTGTCCCACGGCAGGGGAACACAACCGTACTGGCGGAAAAAAAACGCGCAGCCCCGAAATTTCAAGTCTAACGGGCGCGTGGGGGTGTGTAAAGGCAGACGCGTAAATCCCCCGGACCCGTCGCACGGCTGCATCCCGTCGACCAACCACATCCCTGCCGATCCGCACCGCCCCGGAGGGGCGCAACGAACGCGGCCCAAAACAGGTTCAAACAGCCCCTTAACTGGATATGCACAGGCCGCTGGCGTACATTGGGCGAAGCGGAGAAATGGAAAAAATGCAAATTCAGAATTGGATTGCCGGCGTTGCTGCCCTGGTTGGAATCCTCATCGGCTACTGGCTGCGCGCCAGGTCCACCAAGGCGGAGAAGACCCTGATGGTCCGCCACGAGCAGGAGCTCAACGTCCAGTTGACCGCCATGTTGAGCGAACTGGCGCAAACCCAGGCCGAATCTGCCGCCAGAGCAGGCTTTCAGTCCCTCGCCACCGAGCGCGAAAAGACCATCCAGCAGTTGACCGCCGAACGCGACGGCTTGCGCGCCGATCTCCAGGCGAAATCCGAGACAGAAACTGCGCAAACCGCGCGCATCAGCCAACTGGAGACCGAACTCAAAAATGAGCGCCAGAACCTGGCGGAAAAGCTGGCCGTGCTTGAGAGCGCCAAAGAATCCTTCGTCAACCAGTTTCAGGCCCTGGCCGGCGACATCCTGGAGCAGAAGTCCAAAACCTTCTCGGAAGGCAGCCAGAAAGAGCTCGGAACCCTCCTGCTCCCGCTCAAAACCCAGATTGAGGAGTTCCGCAAGAAGGTAGAGGAAGCGCAAAGCGACTCCAAGACCGGCGTCACCAAACTCGAAACGCTGGTCGGCACGTTGAGCGGCCTCAATCAGCAATTGACGGAGGAGGCGCGCAATCTGTCCACCGCGCTCCGTGGCTCGTCGAAGACGCAAGGCGACTGGGGCGAACTCATCGTCCGCAACCTGCTTGAAAAGGCCGGCCTGCGCGAGGGTGAGCAATTCCGTGTGCAGGAGACGATGGACGCGTCTGGCGACGGCGACGAGCGCCAGCGAAAGTCCCGCCCGGATGTGATCGTCAATCTGCCCGGTGGCCGCCACCTGGTCATCGACTCCAAGGTCTCGCTCAACGCCTACGCCGAATCGGCAAACGCCGCGACCGAAGACGAGCGCAAGGCTGCCGTCAAGCGCCATCTGGCCAGCGTGCGCAGCCACGTCGACGAGCTCGCCGCCCGCCGCTATCACCAGTTGCAGTCCCTTGAGACCCCTGACTTCGTGGTTATGTTCGTACCCATCGAGCCCGCGTTTCTGGTCGCGCTCCATGAGGATGAGAACCTGTGGCGCTACGCCTATGAGAAGGAAGTCCTGCTCGTCGGCCCAACTACACTTCTGTTCGTCATCCGCATCGTCGATAACCTGTGGCAGCAGGAGTTGCAGGCCCGCAGCGTCAAGGATGTCATGAAGCGGGGCGCGGAGTTATACGACAAGTTTGTCGGCTTCGTCACCGATTTGGATGCGGTGGGCAAAAGCCTGCGCGCAGCCGAAGGGAGCTACACCGAAGCCATGAAGAAGCTCAGCGAAGGCCGCGGCAACCTCATTCGCCGCGTCGAGCACTTGAGGCAGCTTGGCATCAGAAGCAGCAAGCAAATGCCGCGCGGCCTCCTCGATAACTCTGACATCGACGCCGAAGGCGAGGAGCCGGGCCTGGCGCTCGCCGCTGAAAGCGAAGAAATCGGCGCCACGGAGTAGCACCGGTGCGCCCCGCTCAATGGTCTAACCAGGCCCGCTAACTTGCTAAATCGCTGACTCGCTAACTCGTCAACCCGCTAACTCCCTAACTCCGCAAACACCGCCCGCATCCGCCTCCACGTCGTCCCCAGATCCTCCGGCAGCACCCGCGTCTCCGCCACCGACGTCATGAAGTTGGTGTCCCCCGTCCAGCGTGGCAGCGCGTGCATATGCAGGTGCCCCGCCACGCCCGCCCCCGCGGCCTGGCCCAGGTTCATCCCGATGTTGAGCCCATGCGGCCGATAAAGCCGCTCCAGCGCCATCTCCGTCCGCTGCGTCAGACCCATCAACTCATTCGCGGTCTCGGCCGGCAGCTTGGCCAGCCGGTCCAGGTGCGCATACGGCATCACCATCACGTGTCCCGACGTGTAGGGAAAGGCATTCAGGCAGATGAAGCAGTGTTGGCCGCGCAGCACCAGGCCTGCCGCCGCCTCGGCATCCTCCGCGCTCATGCCGTGCGCAATGGCATAGTCCACCGAGGCGATCAAATTGCAGAAAACGCAGCCTGTGTCGCCAGGCCACGCGCTCAGGCTCGCGGCAACGCCCGGTCGCACGGCCCCCTCCGCCGCGGTGACGTATGCAAAGCGCCAGGGACTCCAGAGCAGGTCCATATCGGTATGCCGCCGTACCGAGTATAGAGGCCCGGCGGCAGGCCAGTCCCGCTGAGAACTCGACCTAACTTGTTGAGGCCGTTCAAACACGGCGCCTCAAAATGATCGTCGCCACCCCCGCGCGCCCCGTCCCGACCCTCCGTCGCGTAGCCTCAATTGTGAATTTGCGATTGCAATCCAGTGTGGGCAAACTGTTGGATTGACGCGGGAAAGAGCAAATTGCTACACTGACTCACGTAGCTCCCTGCGCAGATTCCAGCAGCGAGTTGCGGCCGCCCTCCAGCCAGCCGTTGCCTGCCGGGTGTTTCCCAAGGAGACCAGGTGCCTGCCACGCCAGCTCTACCGGCTGGAAGCCGCGTCTCTGCGAGAGCCCCCCGAGTCACCGTCACATGGCGCGCCTTGAGGGTTAAGGCCACGGGTTTCCCGGCTGCGGCAGTCGCGGCTCGGGAGCCACCCCCAGCGGCGAGCACGTTTCGTCGCGGGAGTAAGGAATCGCGGAGCTGGCTGTGATGGCAAACGTCCTCAATCCCGAAACCGAGAGCATAACCCTGAACACCGAATTGGAAATCCCAACCCTCGACCCTGCGTCGGAGCTGGATTCTCTTCCGAGAATTGATCAGCCGTCGCGTGAATCCACGTCCAACCCTGAGACCGCTCACGCAGCCGAAATTCCCGCGCTGGACGCCGATGCCCTTACCGAGCCTGTAGCCGAGGCCGTTTCTGCAGTGCAAGACGCTGTGGAGCCTGCGCCCGCTCAAGCCGTTGCAACGGAAAGTCCCGCGGAGCCGGAGCATCCAGTTCAGGTTGTATCCGCCGCTCACGTCGGCACAGAAGTTTCCGCGCACGCCGCGCCCCCGGCAGAGGCTGTGCACGAAGCAAAAACCCATGCGGAAGAGCCTCATCAAGTGGCGGCTCATGCCCAGGGCTCGCCCGTGGCCGTTGTCGTGGTGCCGCCGCACAAGGCTCCCCCCACTCCTGCCGACCATGGACTGGAGAGCGCCGACGACTTCTCCGCCGCCCTCGCCGCCTTTGAGCGCGAGCAGGCCGCTGAGGCCGCCGCTGTCGAAGCTTATGGAGACAAGATCGTCTCCGGCACCGTGATCAAGCAGACTGACAAGCACCTGGTCGTCGATGTGGGCCTCAAGTCCGAGGGGCTGGTCCCGCTCGAGCAGGTCGTCGATCACACCGGCGCCGTCAGGTTCAATCCCGGCGATGTCATCGACGTTGTCATCGAGCGCGAGGAGCCGGAGGGCGGCTATCTGGTCAACTACGAGCGCGCCCAGCGCCTGCGCATCTGGGACGTGATCGAGAAGGCCGCCGCCGAAAAGACTCCCGTGATGGGTACCGTCGTGAGCCGCGTCAAGGGCGGTCTCACCGTCGATATCGGCCTCAAGGCGTTTTTGCCCGGGTCGCAGCTCGAGATTCGCCCCGTCCGCAACCTCGACGGCTATCTCGGCCAGCAGATTGAAGTCCGCGTCATCAAGCTCAACAAGAAGCGCGGCAACGTCGTGGTCAGCCGCAAGGAAATCCTTGAGGAAGAGCAGAACGCCAAGCGCTCCAGCACCCTGGAGCACCTGGGCGAGGGTGCCATCCTCACCGGCACCGTCAAGAACCTCACCGACTATGGCGCGTTTGTCGACCTCGGCGGCATCGACGGCCTTCTCCACATTACGGATATGAGCTGGGGACGCCTCACCCACCCCCGCGACCTGGTCAACGTCGGCGACGAGATCCAGGTAAAAGTCCTCAAGTTCGACAAGGATAAGCAGCGCGTCTCTCTCGGCTTCAAGCAGTTGACGCCCGATCCGTGGCTCGATGCCTCCGAGCGCTACCCCGTCGGCGCGCGCGTCAAGGGCCGCGTTCTTTCGGTCACCGACTACGGCGCGTTTGTCGAGCTCGAGCAGGGCATCGAGGGCCTGGTTCACCTCTCCGAGATGACCTGGTCCAAGCGCCTCAAGCATCCCTCCAAGCTGGTCAAGCCGGGCGACGAGGTCGAAACCGTGGTGTTGAGCGTCAACCCCGCCGACCGCCGCATCTCGCTGGGCATGAAGCAGTTGCTCGACAACCCCTGGGAGAACCTCACCGAGCGCTATCCCGCCGGCACCGTCGTCGAGGGCCGCGTCCGCAACCTTACCGACTTTGGCGCCTTCATCGAAATCGAAGACGGCATCGACGGCCTGGTACACGTCTCCAATCTCAGCTGGACCAAGCGCGTCAAGCACCCCTCTGAAGTGGTCAAGAAGGGTGAAAAGGTCAAGGCTGTCGTTCTCGGCGTCGAGCCGCAGAACCGCCGCCTCTCGCTCGGCATCAAGCAGTTGCAGCCCGACGTCTGGGAGAGCTTCTTCGCTACCCATCGCGTCGGCGACGTGGTCCACGGCAAGGTCCTCAGGACGGCGCAGTTCGGCGCCTTCGTAGAGATCGCGGAGGGTGTGGAGGGTCTCTGCCACATCTCCGAGGCCGGCGAAAACGACGGTCACTCCAAGCTTGAAACCGGCCAGGAGCACGACTTCAAGATCATCAAGATCAACGTGGAAGAGAAGAAGGTAGGCCTCAGCCTGCGCGCCGTCGGCCACGAAGCCAGCCGCGCCACCGTCGAGCACTACAAGGCCGAAAACACACACAGCGAACGCGGCGATCGCGGTGATCGCGGCGGGCACAGCAAGCCCGTCTCCAGCTCCACCACGACCCTAGGTGACTTAATCAACTGGCGCAAAACCGAACGCTGACCCACCCCGGCACCTTTAACACCACCGGCCACCCCTCGGGGTGGCCGCCGTGCGTTTAGGATTCGGTTGTGTAAACAACCGCAGTGGATAAGTCGCTTATTCCTCTGGCGTTGGTGCGATGCACATTGGCCGAGTATGCCTTTTTCCTTTTTCTGCATCCTGCATAAGCCTATTTGTTTCTCATTGTTGCCGACGACAAGTTGGGTCTCTTACTTGATCCCCTGGATGCTGGTTCTATGCGCTAAATCTTATACTCCTGAATTATTCGCTTTAGCGTATAATTCCATTTTATGCGGTGCACCGCTTATTCTCGCCCAGTCGGCGAGCAACCTGTTGCGATCAAGGTGGAAATCATGGAACAAATTGCACGTACACCACAACAGCTTGCAGAGATCCTCCGCCGCCGAAGAAAGCAGCTCAGGCTCACGCAAGTCACCCTTAGCAGGAGAATTCACCTTCGTCAGTCGACAATATCGGCACTCGAAAACTTCAGGAGCGACCTTCGCTTGGGGACCCTGCTCGATTTTATGGCCGCGCTCGATCTTGAAATGGTGATACGTCCAAGGACTAAGAGCTCGGCGGCCGAGATTGAGGAAATTTTCTGATGCCTAGAAGACGCCCCTACCAACCTCTGAATGTCTTTCTCAATAGCCGCCTGGCTGGGCAACTAAGACGAAAACCAACGGGGGCAATTGAGTTTCAATACGACACCGCCTGGTTGGCCTGGGAGTTTGCTCTGCCCGTTTCCATCTCCCTGCCTCTAAGAGAAGACGCCTATGCTGGTGCTCCTGTTCTAGCTGTATTCGAGGGCCTGCTACCCGACAGTGAAGAGATTCGCCTGAGAATCGCCGCTCATGTCCGCGCGGAAGGAACCGACGCGTACAGCCTTCTAAACGCCATCGGGCACGACTGCGTCGGTGCACTTCAATTCCTGGCGCCCGAATCCGACCCGGGACCTGCAGGCGCGGTCCACGGGACACCCATCAATGACGACGAAATCGCATCCCTCATTAGCAACCTCGGGACCGCACCACTCGGCGTCGGTGAAGACGCAGGCTTCCGCATTTCAATTGCCGGTGCTCAGCAAAAGACAGCCCTCCTCCTCTGGCAGAATCGTTGGTACAAACCATCAGGCGCTACAGCCACGACACACATCTTCAAGCCCTCAATTGGACTCCTGCCCCGAGGATTGGACCTGACCTTCAGCGTCGAAAACGAATATTTATGCCTGAAGCTACTTGAGGCCTTTGGCTTGCCCGTACCAAAAGTGAGCATGGGCACCTTCGGAGAGAGACGAGTGCTGATTGTCGAGCGCTTCGACCGCAGGTGGACAAAGGACCGCCGGCTCCTTCGATTGCCCCAGGAAGACTGCTGCCAGGCTCTTTCAATACCACCAACCCGCAAGTATGAATCCGATGGGGGGCCTGGAATCGAGGCCGTTGTCAGATTCCTTCGGGATAGCGATAGTCCTGCACAGGATCAAAGAAAGTTCCTCAAGGCAATTGTCGCCTTCTGGCTTCTCGGGGCGACAGACGGACATGCTAAAAACTTCAGCGTCTTCCTTTCACCAGGTGGAAGATACCGAATGACTCCCCTCTACGATGTACTTTCGGCACAGCCAAACGTAGACGCAGGACAGATTCGCCATAACAAATTCAAGCTTGCCATGGCAGTCGGAGACAACCGGCATTGGGTCATGGACAGTATCCTTCCACGGCACTTTATTCAAACGGCGCTTCGCGCCAGTGTGGGAGAGGACTTGGTGCGCGCAATTCTCGAGGAATTCGGCGACAACGCGGATAAAGCAGCAGCTGAGACCTTGGCGAGCCTCCCGGCAGACTTTCCAAACGACGTCTCAACCTCAATTCGGGAAGGCCTGCAAAGGCGACTGAAGTCAATTGCACTATGGAAATCCGCAAGCTGAATCAAGCCTGATGTCGGCGGGTGACCCACATCCCAATCAACCACGCATAAAACAGGGTGCCCCAGAGCCTGCCTGAGCCTATCGAATGGGTCTCGCTTCCGAGACCGGGGGCACCACAACCCTCCCGCCGCCCTCTCACTGCCCCGGCACCAGAATCTCCAGCCCCGCCTTCGGCGCCGCCGCCAAGAACTTGGCAATCATCGCCGGCCCCATCTCCGGGGCCTTCGCTCCCGGCACGGCCGCAACATAAACCTCCTCAAAGAACTTCTCCAGGCCCGCCGGCGTGATGGTGATCAGCACCTTCGCCGGCTCTTGCGACGTGTTCTGGAACCAATGCGCCAGGTCGCGCGGCAGGCGGATAAAATCCCCGGCCGTTGCCTCCATCGTCTTGTCTCCCACGTTGAGTGTCAGCGACCCCTCCAGCACATAAAACGACTCGTCCTCCCGGTGGTGAATGTGCGGCGGCGTGCCTCCGCCCGGCTCCACCGTCGTCTCCACCATCAGAAGTTCGCCACCCGTCTCCACGCCGGTGATCAGGATCTTGAGCGTCTCGCTGGGGCCCAGCAGGGTGGGGCCCACGCTTGCCGCCACATGCACCACTTGATTCCCGCTCGCCATGTCCACGCCGCTCCTTCCACGGCAAGTCCACCATAACGGAAACAAAGACGCGCGGTCCACACTTGCGTTTAGCAGCCTCGGACCTGGGGCCCCACTCTCGCCCCGCTTGCAAGGGGCGGAACTCCTCTCGCCTCAAATCTCCATATTCAGCAGCGCATACCCCAGCGACTTACCGTGCGTGTCCAGCGCCAGCGAGCGTGTCACTCCCTGCGCGGCCGGCCGGTGCAGCACAAAGTTCAGCGCGCAAATCCCCGCCAGCGTGTAGCGCAGTGCCGGCCTGTCGATCAGATCGCCGAAGTAGGCGCTGACCCTCTCCGCCGTCACCTCCCGCTCCAGCAGCGGGTAGTCCTGCTCGCGATAGGCGATCAGGGAAATGGTCAAATTGCGTCCCTTGTCTCCGGTGCGCGAGTGAGCGATTGTGCGCAGCAGCATGCTAGGCCTCCTCAAAGTGGATGTGGTGCGCCACCAGCTCGCGCGGGAGGAGCGTCGCAAGCATGGCAATGGTCTCGCGCACGGAGCCGGACACCCCGCCTCCACCCGCCGGCCCATTGGTATAGAGCGCCTCCACCTCGCGCGGAATCATCGCGGCCTGCTTGTGCGACTGAGCCCTGGCCGCAACGCGCAGCCGCACCTCGTAGGGCTCGCAGTCCATGCGTGACAACCTCTCTCCGTGCAGCGAACTGACGCCGATGAAGTCGCAGCGCAGCTCCGTCAGCGAATAACCGCGCAGCCTTTCGGCAACAATCTCCCGCGCAAGCCGTGCCCGCGCAAGCGCTCCCGGCCCTGCGTACGAAATCTGCGCCTCGCCGATAAAACCATCGCGAGCGCCAACTGAGACCTTAAGTGTGTCCGGCCTCGCCGCCCCATTCCCCCCGGTGACATGCACCCGGTCCGGAGCCTCTTCGCGAATCTCGACATGAGAGAAATCCGCGACCACATCGGGAGTGAAATAAGCCGCGGGGTCCATGATTTCGTAGAGCAGTTGCTCTTTGCAGGTGGCCGCCGTGATCGAGCCGCCTGAGCCAGCCACCTTCGTAAACATCGCGCTGCCGTCTTCGCCAACCTCGGCAATCGGAAAGCCGAGCCGCGCCAGGCCACACACATCCTTGTACCCAGGGTCGGCGAAGTAGCCGCCAGTCAGCTGCCCCGCGCACTCCAGAAGATGGCCGGCCACCGTGCCCTGGCCCATCAGGCGCCAGTCGTCCATCGGCCAGCCGAACTCGTGGATCAAGGGTGCCAGGAAAAGCGACGGATCGGCCACGCGGCCCGTCAGGATGACATCGGCGTCCGCTGCCAGGGCCTCCAGGATCGGCTCGACGCCGAGGTATGCGTTGGCAGAGACGATCCGGTCTCCCAGCGACGCGAACGTCGCATCGTCCTCATCCAGAAACGGCGGCTTCAGCTTCTTCACCAGCTCCAGCACGTCGTCGCCTGTGATGGCTGCGATGCGCAGGCCATGAATGCCCAGTTGCTGCGCAATCTCCCGGGTGCGGACTGCGGCGGCCACTGGATTGGCCGCGCCCATGTTGCTGATCGTGCGGATGCGCTGCTCGTGGCACATGGGCAGCACCGCCTCCATGCGCTCGGCGAGCAGGGGATCGTACCCCGCGGAGGGATCGATCCTCTTGCTCTGTTGCGCGAGA
>Ga0326727_10023522_pt1 | contig 11741 bp, 7 predicted proteins | sample MB2enrmetagenome_FD_207643 | JGI IMG/M metagenome (GOLD analysis project Ga0326727, IMG submission 207643) | Lab enriched peat soil microbial communities from McLean, Ithaca, NY, United States - MB29MY | ecosystem: Environmental > Terrestrial > Soil > Wetlands > Peat | place: USA: New York... | reverse complement strand
TGAATCATGGCTTTTCCCAGCGACATCCTTTTACCCTCGTCAAAAAGATGATTGCTCGTGCGATGAAAAGGTGAATTCTTGTTGCAGGTTTACGACAGGAGCCAGTCCCGGTATGCCAACGATGGTCTCCGTGTCGCTGTAGCGGGAAAAAGCGGTGTTCGCTTTGAAATCAAATCCTCCCGCCCTGGCCAATGTAGCCACCCATACCGAGGCTGCTCCGGCATCCATCAGTGTCTTGGCCGCGGCGCGAGTAGTTGCGCCGGTAGTGAAGACATCGTCGATGAGCAGAATGTGCTTCATGGCGACTTCGTCAGGATCGGAGACAGTGAAAGCGCCTTGCACGTTTATGCGCCGCTGGCGGGGAGTCAGGCCTGTCTGGCTCTCTGTGGCGCGCTGCCTCATCAATGTGCTCGAGGCCAGCGTCAGCCGCCAATCCGGATGCGACTTGCGCAATGCATTCAGTGCATGAAAAGCCAGTGAACGAGCCTGGTTGAAACCGCGCTCGGCATATTTGCTCCGGTGCAGCGGAATCGGGACCACCAGCATCTCCGCCGGCGCCTCATCCGCCAGTTGGGCAATTGCTTCGGCGAGCATCCGGCCCAGCCCGCCAGCCGCGGCATGCAGCCGGTCATATTTGAGCGCGTAAATGGCCGCCTTCATGCGATCTTCATAAGGCCCGTAGGCCACGGCGCGCACAAACGGCGGCGGTGCCAGCCGACAGGTCTTACACAATCCGGCAGTCGAACCAAGCGCCTGTATAACGAGCTTGCGGCTGCAACGCGGGCACAGTTTTCCGCTCAGGACGGGAAACTCCGTCCAGCAAATCTCGCAGATGGGCATGGCACTGAGATGCGGCAGAGGAGAGCCGCAGAGGGTACAGGAGGCAGGAATGAGGGCACAACTCAAGGAATCCATGGGACTTCGCAGCACACGAACCACCGCGCGCCAACGGGAAGTCCCCGAGGCCGGAACATCGCATGTCAGTGTTCCTGAGTCACTGCGGAAGACGCACCTCACTGTGGCTGGCCAGGCTCAACGCCCAACACCTTGCCGTCAGTATACTCGCTGCGGGCCGGAGATTCTATCGCACTGCAATCTGGCGTGCATTATCATCTTTCATATGTTTACGTCACTCAGTCAACGACGAGAATGCAGAAAGAGTGCTGCGTGAGCTTATCTCCTGCGCCTGTGCCGCTTTGGTCCCAGAAAACCACCGCCAATTCTGGCCATTTACCGTCACTCGATGGTCTGCGGGCCATTTCCATTGCCCTTGTCTTACTGGGCCATCTCAATGGAACGCGCGGTTTTTGGAATCTGAATCTGGGCATTGGGGACTACGCCCACCTTGGAGTTGTCGTCTTCTTCGTCATCTCTGGCTTCTTGATCACGCGCCTGATGTTGTTGGAACTTGAAAAACGAGGGAGTGTGTCCCTCTGGCTCTTCTATGCTCGAAGAGCGCTGCGCCTGTTTCCGGCCGCATACACATTCATCGCCTGCGTTTGCCTGATGTCCTGGGCTGGTATTGCCCATGTGCAAGCCACGGATATCTGGCACGCCGCCACTTACACCATGAACTATCTTTCCGGCAGGTCATGGGCGATGGGGCATCTATGGTCGCTTTCCGTCGAGGAACAGTTTTATCTGCTTTGGCCCTGTTCCTTTGTTCTGTTGAGAACACGGCGGGCGGGATGGATTGCAGCCGGAGTCATTCTGTTCGCGCCTGTCGCACGCTCAGCTGCCTGGCTGTTCATGAGGCATACTCCCTATTACGAGATGGAAATGTTCCCCATGGTCGCGGATAGCCTTGCAATGGGTTGTCTGTTGGCAATGGTCGTCGGCTGGCTTGAAACAAAAAGCTGGTATCTGCGGCTCTTCCAGCCGGCCTATTCAGTAGGGTTAGTGGCATTGGTTCTGTTGATCAACCGCTATGCGGGCTACACGGTGGTCGGAGTCTTCGGTACGTCTGTCGTAAACGCAAGCCTGGCAGTTCTCATTCACCGCAGCGTTTATTGTTCCCGTGATTGGATGGGCCAATTCCTCAACTGGAAGCCGATCGCGTTCGTGGGAATTCTCAGCTATTCGCTCTATCTATGGCAACAATTGTTTCTCAACCGGAATTCCGGCGCGTGGGTCAACGCATTTCCGCAAAATCTGCTTTTTGCGGTCGCGGCCGCATTGGGATCCTATTTCCTGCTGGAAAAGCCTTTCCTTCGGTTGCGCCATCGCTTGCGCGCGAAGACGGCTTAAAACGAATCCTTCTCCCATGGCCGCGCAACTTCTAAAACACCCCCGCCAGAAAGACCTCGCCTGCTAGGACCTTACTCTTACTGGCTCCGCAAGCCGCCAACACCGCCGGTGACAGGGTCATTACCGGGCAGTGCGCGTGGGCCAGCACTTTGTATACCACACCGAGGCGGGCTACGGCGGCGAAGGCCGATGCGCCCTGCGCGCCTAGCACGATCATGTCAGCCTGCTGATCCCGGCCTTGGTAAAGCAACTCTTCGGTTGGGTCGCCCGGCGTCACAATCGGCTGAACGGCGATCCTCTTCCGCAACGCAGCCGGAACCAGCGTGATCAGTTCGTCCTCTATCTGATCGATACTCCGGCCAGCCAGAACCTCCTTCCGCTCCTGGGGCCGGATTACATGCTGCAAAACCAGGCGCGCGTTGTGCTCAGCGGCCAGTTCCGCTGCAAATCTGGCAACCATGGAACTGGATACGTGCAGGCTTAGGCCGCACAGTATGGTCCGGATGTCAAATTGGCTGTACCCTCCGTCAATCACATCGGGACCGACGATGTAGACCGGAACACTGGCCAAGCGCAGAACGGCCTCGGCCACCGAGCCCACCAACAGCTTGCCTATGGGTCCCGGAGAGTGGGTGCCCATGACAATGCGGTCAATCTCCCGTTCTCGCTGATAGGTCAGAATCTGGTCGGCGGCCAGCCCCGGCCGCACCACCGTTTCGCATTCCACGCCCTCATCGCGGGCGCGCTCCGCCAGCGGCTCCAGATGCTCCATCTCGACGCGGGCTGCGGCAGCGGCATCGTAGTAAAGCACGCTCGAACTCTCTGTCGCCGACACCACCAGCGTGTCATAGACGTGAAATAGAATCAGTTCCGCGCCATACTCGATGGCCTGAGACAGAGCAAAGGAAAAGGCCTTTTCATTGGCTGGGATATCGCAGGCAAACAGGATGGTGGAGGGTTTGCTCCAACCCGGCTTGAGGGCGGTGGCCATGGAAACCTCCTGGAAACAAGGCAGATGAGGAACGAACTTGCCGTCGGCTGCCTTGCCCGGCGGCACAAATCTGCGGAACATCAACAGCTACAACGGGAACACACTAAACTCTAACTTGCGGCACGCCGAAAACCATGCGTCCTCTAAAAAAGACGCGAACTATTGGGTCAATCAATCCTTAAAATGGGAATTGTGTGCTCATTTCGGAAATCTGTCTATCGCAAAATGGTCAAAATATCATTGAATCAAATAAAGTGATCCAGATCACATTCAGACCTGCCCCGCAGCTGTTCTTCTAATTCCGAATCGGCGCTCCTGAGCGGCTTTCCAGTTCAAGGGACTCTGCTGTAGGCTCTCAAGACGGTTTCCTTTCATGGGGAAATCATTTTATCGGCAGATTCTTGGTTTAGGTTAATGACGAAAGTCAGCTCATTTCCCCGGAGCAGGCCCAGCTTCCCGGCCCTCCCGCCTCAATTCCGTAGGAGGTTTCATGCAACCCATGCACAACATCCCCGCCCGTGGCGGATTGAACTTTGATGAAACCCCGTTCCTCGCCATCTGGGAGGTCACCCAGTCCTGCGACCTGGCCTGCAAGCACTGCCGCGCCGCCGCCCAGCCCATCGCCCATCCCGATGAGCTCACCAACGCCGAGGGGAAGGCTCTGATTGACCAGATTGCGGCCATGGGCGTGCCAATATTCGTCTTCACCGGCGGCGATCCGTTGAAACGAAAGGATGTCTTCGAGCTGATCCGCTACGCCGCCGATCAAGGCGTCCAGGTGGCACTCACTCCCAGCGCCACTCCCCTGCTCACCCGCGAGGCGATTTTCAAATTAAAAGAGGCGGGCCTGGTCCGGCTCGGCATCTCGCTCGACGGCTCGACCCCGGAGATTCACGACGCTTTCCGCGGACTTCCCGGCGCTTATGCGCGCACTATCCAGGCTATTGAGTGGGCCAACGAGGCGGGCATTCCCATCCAGGTTCACACCACCATTAGCCGCCACAACGCCCACGATCTGGATGGTTTATGCGCCCTTTTCGAGAAACTGGCCATCGTCATGTGGAATGTTTTCTTCCTGGTTCCTGTAGGACGCGGGCAAATCAATGACCTACTCGATGGAGAGGAATTTGAGCGTATATTTGGGCAAATCTACCAGCTTTCGCAACGTGTCAACTTCCAGATCAAGACCACCGAGGCCATGCACTATCGCCGCTACCTGCTGCAACACAACCTGGAAGAACGCAAAATCGGCCATGGAAGCGGCCATCCGGGCATCGCCAGGCACGCCGCCATGGTATATGAACCCGGCGCACCTACCTCCGACGCCAAAACCCGCACCGCCAGCTGGACCACCCGCCGCGTCAACGACGGCAAGGGCTTCCTGTTCATCTCCCATGTGGGCAACGTCTACCCCAGCGGCTTTTTGCCCATCCACGCAGGCAACATCCGCGAGACCCCGCTCAGCGATATCTACCGCAACGCCCCCATCTTCAAATCCCTGCGCGACACCAGCAAGCTGGAAGGCAAATGCGGCGCCTGCGAGTACAAGGAGATCTGCGGCGGCTCGCGCGCCCGCGCCTACGCACTCACCGGCGACCCCCTGGCCCAGGAGCCCTGCTGCATCTACCAGCCCAAGCACTGGGACCCGGAATTGGAAAGCCATGCGGCGGCCTTCGCGAAGAGCTAGCTCGAATTCCAGGTCCGAGAATCCGGACCTGGGGCACCCTGACTTCTTACCCCGGACCTGCGCCACCCGCCGCGCTGGTATGCCGGCCACCTGAATCAAACCAGGATTGCGCATCGCTATCTCTGAGATTCACTGCCGTAAATCAGATGCGCCCGTGCCTGGATTCATGTCCGGAGATTTTGCCGGAAAGCCTCTAGAACTTATACTGGCTTTGCTCCCGGCAGGGCGGTCTTGCGCTGCCCGAAGATCCAGGCATTCACCCCCACCGTGAAATTCAAGGAGATTTACACGTGACTTTCCGCACCCGTTTGCTGCTTCCGCTGTTTTTTGCCTTCACCTGCCTGTCACCCGGCATGGCTTCGGCCCAGTCTTCGGCCCCGGTTTCGGCTCCAGCTCTTGCTTCGCCCCCGGCCCACGAAAACTTCCGCGTCGCCATCTACATCCCCGTCGCCGTGGTGGAGAGGATGAAGGACCAGGCCTGGCTTCAGCAGTCCTGGGAGCAGATCGTGAACCAGGTGCGTGTGGACAAGGTCTACATCGAGAGCTATCGCAGCGGGGTTCTGGCCGACGATGCGCTGCTGGATACCGTGAAGGCGTTCTTCACCGCGCGCGGCGTTCAGGTGGCGGGAGGCATCGCCTTTGCGGCCGGGGGAGATTCGGGCTTGGGGGAGGCTGGCCAGTTTACCTCGTTTTCGTACACTGACCCTAAATCACGGGACTATGTTAAGCACATCTCCGAGGTTACGGCCCGCCACTTCGACGAGATCATTCTCGACGACTTCTTCTTTAACAACACCAAGCGCGACTCCGACATCGCCGCCAAGGGCACGGCGAGCTGGACCGATTTCCGCCTGCGGCTGATGGACGATGTGGCGCGCGAACTGGTGGTGGGCGCAGCGCGCGCCGTCAATCCCAAGGTGAAGGTCATCATCAAGTTCCCTAACTGGTATGAGCAATTTCAGGCCAACGGCTACGACCTGGACCAGGAGCCAAAGATCTTCGACGGCATCTACACCGGCACCGAGACCCGCGACCCGGTCATCACCGACCAGCACCTACAGCAATACGAGAGCTACCAGATCGTCCGTTACTTCGACAATATCAAGCCGGGCGGCAACGGCGGCGGCTGGGTGGACACCTTCGACAACCGCTATCTGGACCGCTACGCCGAGCAGTTGTGGGACACCATGCTGGCCAAGGCCCCGGAGATCACGCTCTTCCAATACAGCAATCTGCTCAAGCCGGCCGAGGTAGGCGACCGCAAGGCCTGGAACGGCCTCTCGACCAGCTTCAATATGGCCGGACTTGAGACGTGGCGCGCGGCCTCCGGTTCGCCGGCGCCGGCCAACTACGCAGCCGCGGCCGGCTACGCCCTCTCCACGGTCAATGCCGTGACAGGCAAGCTGGGCACTCCCATCGGCGTCGCCAGCTACAAGCCCTATCAATCCACCGGCGAGGATTTCCTGCACAACAATCTGGGCATGATCGGCATCCCCATCGATCTCCATCCCCAGTTCCCGACCGAGACAGGCACGGTTCTGCTCACCGAGTCCGCAAAGTTCGATCCGGCGATTGTGAGCAAGATCAAGGCGCATCTTGAGAAGGGCGGCAGCGTCGTCATCACCTCCGGCCTGCTGCGCGCGCTGCAAGGCAAGGGGATTGAGCAGATCGTCGAATTGCATTCGACGGGCAACGTCCTCAAGGTGCAGGAATACTGGGGCGCATTCGGCGCGGGCGGCGGCGCCAGCCTGGGCTCGTCCGCGGAGATTCTGGTCCCAGAAGTAACCTTCATGACCAACGACGCATGGCCGGTGGTGCGCGGCACCGCCAACGGACGCGGCGCGCCGCTGCTCATCATGGATCACTACTCGAAGGGCATCCTCTACGTCCTCACTATCCCGGAGAATCCCAACGATCTGTATGCGCTACCCCAGCCGGTGCTGACCGCCATTAAACAATACTTGCTGCGCGATTTTCCGGTCGAGATCGACGCGCCCAGCAAGGTGAGCCTCTTCGCTTACGACAACCATACCTTTGTGGTGGAGTCGTACCTGGACCAGCCCGCCCAGGTGACCGTTGCGATGCTGGGAACTGCCGCGCGGCTTCGCAATCTGACCACCGGCGAGATAGTGGAAAGCAGCAAACCGTCGCCAACAGCAGACGCCAGTTCTGCCGCAAGCCTCCCACGGAGACGCCAGCCAAAGTCCCCGCGCACCGAGTTCCGCATTGATATAGCTCCGCACAGCTTCGCGGCCTTTGTCGAGGAATACTAGAGCGAAACCAGAGTCAATGTGCCCTGCCAAAGGTATTCGATGTGGCGGGGTTGCCGCCGGGTACAACAATTCTGGTTTCGCTTTAAGAACCTCTGAATATGTCGGTCTTGGCGGTATCGACATGGGGCTGCCGCGGATATTTACCGCCGCCTTCTCGCCCGTTCGACCTGCACTTTGCCCATCACCTCTTTCAGGTACGCCCTGGCGTCGCCTCTGGTCTTGATATTGTGGTACTTCTCGCGAGCCGCTGACCTATCCGCGTCACTAGCGGCAAGGTTGCTGTCCGCTTTCAAAAGCACGCCCAGAAAACCCGTCACGCTCCTTCCTTGCGGCACCGGTTCCAGCTCTCGCGCTTTCCACTCTTCAACCGTGAGACGAAGCTTCTCAGGCAGAGTTGCGGGAGCCTTCAGCTTGGCGGGATAATCCGTTCTTGGCGCCGCCACGGGAACCATGCCCTTGATGATGTTGGCTTTGGCATCCCTATGCGTTAGTGGCGGCAAGCCAAAGAGCCACTCCAGTGTCGACAGGACCGAAGCGTGATCATAGATCGTGTGATCGACATAATTCCCCAGCACCGGAGAGACAATCACGGCCGGCACGCGGACCCCGTATTGGGCAAAGGTGAAGCCGTTCTCGTTGTACTTGCTCTTCTCGCCGCCGTCGTTTGGAGGCGGCGCAGCGCCGGGCGCAAAGTGATCGTAGAATCCTCCATGCTCGTCGTAGATGACGATCAGCATGCTCGACATCCACAGCGGGGAATTGCGGATGCTCTCATAAACCTTGGCAATCAGCGCCTCTCCATTGGTCACGCCATCCATCGGGTGCTGCGATGACCCGCCTGCATAACTTCCATTGATCACGTCGCCGTAGTTAGGCTCGATGAATGTGTACTGGTACGGATAGGAGCTGGATTGCACATCCGACTCGAAGGTCGAGAGATCGTGGACATCCAATAGCTCGATTTTGTGCAGCGAGCAAACCTGCGAGACGCTGCCTTCGATCGGGCCGTTGGTGTCGTGGTACAAGCGCCAGGCGATTCCCTTCGCCGTCATTGCATCGAAGATGGAACCATTCGGATACGTGAATCCGCCAACCTCCCACTCCGCCATCTCTTCGGAACTGGGGCTGTGATCCAGGCCGCCGGACGAAGCTCCATGCAGGAAGTATCGATTCGGCCAGGTCGGACCGGGAAGCGACGAGAACCATTGATCGCAAACTACAAACTGCGAGGCCAACTGGTACATCACCGGCAATTGCGATTGCGTGTCGAAGCACATCATAATGTCTCCGATCTCCGCCGCCGGCGGCGTCGGCCCTTCCGAGGTGGTGGTGGCGTAGTTGGCCGCGAACCCCGAATTCTTGATGGGCGGGTACGGGCCGTGCGGCGGATAACTGACGCCCTGGCCGGCGAGTTGCTCCACAACGTCGGTGAATTCGTGGCCGGGATCGGTCGGCATGTCTGCCGGCGCATTGCCCTGGACGTAATATGTATTGTCGTTCCAGGAGTTGGAATTGCTTGTCGTGGCTGCGATGATGCCTGGAATGCCTGACAGCGCCAGCATGTTATCGAAGGAATGGTTCTCCATCATCAATACGAAAACGTGCTTAATCGGAGAGGTCGTGGGCATAGGTCAATCCTTTCGGGGAGGGAATTGGTAAAGCTCCACCTCGGAGGTCACCTCAAAACCGGCCACGTGCGCTGCATTGGGAACCGGCCATGGGGATTAGCCGAAGACTTGATTGTTTTACTCCTCTGCATTGTGGATAAGCAAGCTCTGATTTGAATCGTAGAAGTTATGTCCTGGCGGCGAGCTTCGTCTTGGCGCTTCCTGCTCCTCATGTCCCAGCGGGGATGTACAATCCATCCTCAGGGAGAATCTTATGACATCATTTAATTCGCTGCGGCGCAATTTTTTGCGCAGCGGCGGAATCGGCATAGCGGCTGCCGCGATTCCCGCCATTTCATTTGCTGCTTCGGCAGAGGACGGCAAACCGGCCGCCAATCCCACTTCGCCTGTCTTTGACGTGCACACGTACGGCGCGACGGGAGACGGCAAGACGCTGGATACGGGGGCTATCAATCGCGCTATCGAAGCTGCGGCGGCCGGCGGCGGCGGAGTGGTTCTATTCCCGGCAGGAAGCTACCTCTGTTTTTCCATCCGGCTTAAGAGCCACGTCCACCTGCATCTGGAGGAGGGCAGCGCCATCATCGCTGCCGACTCACCTAAGCCCGGCGAAGCGACCGGTTACAACGGCGGCGCCTACGACGCCGCCGAGCCTAAGACCGAGTGGGACACATACCAGGATTACGGCCACAACCACTGGCATAACTCGCTGATCTGGGGCGAGGAGATTCACGACGTCAGCATCACCGGAACCGGGCTCATTTTTGGCAGAGGGCTCAGCTTCGGGGGAGACCGCCCCATTCCCCGCGGAAATTTTCCCATCTATGTTGCCGAGCATCCGGGAGTGGGCAACAAGGCCATCGCGATCAAGAACTGCCACAACGTGCTGCTGCGCGACTTTGCGATGCTCAAGTGCGGCCACTTTGCGCTGTTGCTGACCGGCGTGGATAACCTGACCATCGACAATCTCAAGATCGATACCGACCGCGACGGCATCGACATCGATTGCTGCCAGAATGTGCGCGTCTCCAACTGCACCGTCAACTCGCCGTGGGATGACGGTATCTGCCCCAAGTCGAGTTATGCACTGGGTTATGCGCGGCCAACGCGGAACCTGACCATTACTAACTGCCTGGTGACCGGCTGCTACGAGTTAGGCACGGTGCTGGATGGCAGCTTCAAGAAGTTTGCGCCTGATTTTCCTGTGACGCGCCATGGCCGCATCAAGTGCGGCACGGAATCGAATGGCGGCTTCATCAACATCACCATCTCCAACTGTGTTTTCGAGGGTTGCCATGGATACGCGCTGGAGACCGTGGATGGCGCGCTGATGGAAGACATCACTATCACCAATACGACCATGCGCGATCTGGTCTCCGGACCGCTCTTCATGCGGCTCGGTGCGCGTCTGCGCGGGCCCAGGGAGACGACCAAGGTGGGAACGCTGAAGCGGATTCTCATCAGCAATCTCGATTGCTACAACGCGCCGCTGAAAACCAGTTGCGTGCTTAGTGGAATTCCGGGCTATGCCATCGAAGATGTGAAGCTGTCCAACATCTATATCGAGACGGTGGGCGGCGGCACGGCGGAGATAGCCAAGATTCAGCCGCCGGAGTATGAGAACAAGTATCCGGATCCGCAGATGTTCGGTCCCATGCCGGCGTCGGGATTTTTTATGCGCCACATGCGCAAAGTGGAGATGAGCCACGTGGAGATTGCCAACTCGACTCCTGATGCGCGCCCGGCGTTTTACCTGACGGATGTGGAGCGGGCGGATTTCTTCGCGGTCACGGCGCCGCGCGGCGCCGACGGAGCTTTCGCATTGCACGGCGTGAAAGACCTGCGCATCGGCTGGAGCAGGGCGGCGGCGGATACAACGCTGGCCAGCGTTGACGACAACATGCTGTAAGTGGCGCGGAGGGCCACGCCAGGCAGTGTGGCCTTCCGTGTTCGCCTCGAATCAACGCACCATAATCACACCAGTTTCATAAAAAGCTCCATCCTTGCGCTTATTCCAGAGTTAGAGGTGGGAAGCCGATGCTCTTCGCTCAACAGTCGAAAGCAATCAGCCCCACCGCAGGTGGCCGGAACTGCTCTAATGGTGAGTGAGGGAGTCGATGCGGACGGCAATCATCGGTGGGGGAATTGCAGGTCTGTCGGCGGCCTATGAGCTGGAGCAGGCGCGCCGGGCTGGCAAGAAGGTCGAGTACACGCTCTTTGAGTCGCGCGATCGGCTGGGCGGTTCCCTGAGTTCGGAAGTGGTGGACGGCGCGGTGCTGGAGCGCGGCCCTGATTCCTTTTTGACCGAGAAGCCTGCGGCTGCAGAACTCTGCCGCGAGCTGGGCCTCGGCGCAGAACTGACTCCCTCGAACGACGCTGACCGAAAAACCTATATTGTCGTCCGCAACCGTCTCGTTCCTCTGCCAGACGGACTGATGTTCCTGGTGCCCACCAAACTGATTCCGACCGCGCTGACGCGCCTCTTCAGCCTGCCGACAAAGATTCGCATGGGGCTGGAATTGCTGAACCCTCCACGGCCTTCAAGTCAAGATGAATCTGTAGCTGCGCTCGTCGAGCGCCACTTTGGTCGCGAGGTTGTCGACCGGCTGGCCAGTCCGCTGTTGAGCGGTATCTTTGGCGGCGACGCCTCGCAACTGAGCGCCCGCACCGTGCTGCCGCGCCTGGTGGAGATGGAAGAAGAATACGGCTCGCTCACCCGCGGCATGCTGGCCGCGCATCGTAAGATGCGTTCGATGGCCAAAGCCGCCGCTCAGAGGACTGCGCGTCCAGCGAACGTAAAAGACAGCGCGCCGACAGCACGCTCCATTTTCACCGCGATGCGCGGCGGAATGAACCAGTTGGTCGACGCCCTGGCCGCGCTGCTTGACCCAGCCTCGATTCGCCTCTCCACGCCAGTC
>Ga0326727_10023521_pt1 | contig 11741 bp, 16 predicted proteins | sample MB2enrmetagenome_FD_207643 | JGI IMG/M metagenome (GOLD analysis project Ga0326727, IMG submission 207643) | Lab enriched peat soil microbial communities from McLean, Ithaca, NY, United States - MB29MY | ecosystem: Environmental > Terrestrial > Soil > Wetlands > Peat | place: USA: New York... | reverse complement strand
AATTAGTTTTTATGCTGCTTTTTCGAAATAATCTTCTCAATTGCCTCTTCAGCAGCCCGGCGCACGTATTCGTCTTTGTCATCCCTGAGCTTTTTTAACGGTTCCAGTGCCCGGTTGTCCCCGATATTCCCTAGCGCATCAGCGGCACCCCAGCGGACGTACCAGTCCGGGTTCTTCAGTGACTGAATGAGTGTCTCTACCGGCGCATCACTACCAAGCTTGCCCAGTGCCCACGATGCAGGTACCTGCACAAACGAATCGGCCTCTTTTAACGCTTTCCCGAGGCACATTGCCGCCCGCTTATCGCCAATCTTTCCCAGTGCATCTGCTGCGCTCCAGCGGACGTACCAGTCCTGATCGTTGACCGACTGGATCAGAGGTTCGACAGCGCGGGAATCCCCGATCTCCCCAAGTGCCCATACAGCACGGACACGGACCCACCAGTTTTTATCTTTCAGCGCAAGGATCAGTGGTTCAACCGCTTTCTCCCCCAGCATGGAAAGGGCAAGTGCACTTCGCCACTGGACATCGCTATCACCTTCACGCAGGAGCGTGATCAGGTGCGGAATTGCAGGCTCACCCAGTTTTGAGAGAACAAGCATTGCATGCCATCGCACATCAAAATCATCTTCGATCATCGCACGGACCAGCTGGGGAATGGCAGCCTCACCCATCCGTGAGAGGGCGAGCCCGGCCAGCCACCGGACATCATGATCGTGATCTTTGAGGGCACGGATCAGGGGCTTGACGGCCGGTTCACCGATGTCGCCCAAAGCCAAGGCGGCCCGCCACCGGATACCAAGATTCGTGTGCCGGATCGCCTTGATCAGGCCATCCATGTCCATGCCGCTCGTACTGTGAACGTAGTAGGCTTTTTTATCATAAATCAGGCTGTTGGAAACCAATTCTTCACCTCTGTTTCTTTTATTCGCCATGTCTTCCTCACGTATTTGTGGTAACAGGGGCACTGCCTCGTACTTACCTGGTCAACGTTCAGCAGACCATGCAGGCAGGTAGGAAATCTTAATGAAGATTTTCATCAGCTGCCGATATCGTGGGAAGCGATACGGATCGCACTGCACGAACTGATAGACAATGCCGGGATATTTGACTATACCTCTTTAATAAAATTCCCTTTGGTAATTCCTTTTGATGAGCTATCTGACACATGCAGCCAACCGATAATAGGGGTGGTTGATCCGGATTTCCTATATCTCAACATATTTACCTTTCTGAAATCATCATGGAGTTTATCCGATGCTTGATATGAGCCATGAGACGATGGTCAGAAATGACCGATTAGGATTTTATCAACAAGTTCAAGAAGGAAGAGGAGAAGTTGTGGGGCCTTGTTGTCAGTGTAAAACTCATGGAATGTAACCCGAAAACCATCCACGATCCTGAAAAAATTGAAGAATTTGCGATCAACGTTTGCGATTTTATCGATATGAAACGCTTCGGTGAACCTGCGATTGTCAATTTTGGTCAGGATGCCTGTGTGGCAATCATATATGGCCGATCTATTATTCAGGCCTGGTCAAGAAAAACCGACCATTCAGATTTTTTCGGGCTTGGACATTAAGGGAAAATCTTTGATCCCGGGTGGCCCGAGACCTTATACCATCGCCATGACACCGGCGAAGATGATCTTAACAGCAATTGCTGCGACGAGCATACCGAGCACCTTCCCCATGATGTCGGTGATCACGTCGCCAAGGATCTGACGGATGTATGCAGAATAATAAAGGATGATCCAGGTAGCGAGGAGAGAGAGCGTGATGGCGATAAAAGGTATCATAAGCCCGTATTGATTTGAAAGGAGCATCACGGTGGTGATTGTGCCGGGCCCGCAGAGGAGCGGCGTCCCGATGACGACGCCTGCGGCAGTCGCAGTATGATCCTTGCACTTGCTAATATCGATGCCGAGCGTCTCCTGCATACCGAGCAGGAAAAGCAGGATCCCGCCGGCGATCTGGAAGGTGGGGAGGTTCAGGTTGAGAATTTCAAAGATTGTCGTATTGAAGAGGAGGAACAGGTACATCAGCACACCAGCAACGGCAACGGCGATGAATGCCTGCTTGTGAACTTCCCTTGACGTCTGGCCATGCGTCATCGCGGCAAAGATCGGCACGGACAGAAGCGGGTCAAGAATGATGAAGAGGGCAGCAAATGAATAGAGGGTTGATGTGATGAAATCCGCCATAATCAGCCACTCAATGTATGGGCATTCCGTGCGGATAAATTGACGTGGTGGGGGGGATTTTTATGGAGGAGAGAGCCGGTCTTATCGCTTCACACCCTGCTTGCATAGATTAAAATCTTGCACGGAAGCGGGACTTCCGGTTGCTCCTTGCCCTCTCCCATGACTGGCAGAATACTGGCGACCCGAGAAGTTCTTCCCGCCCGCTCTTGCTCCCTCTCCCAAATAAGTTCACCGGGAACTGCACCTTTTTTGGATAAATCTACCGGTAGTTTATATCGTCGGGTGAATGTCAGAACAGTACTTCCGAAAGTAACTTCTGACGATAAAATATTTCTATTGTGGGAAATCAACTCTGCAACGGTGTGGTAATACCGCAGCTCACAGTTCAGGACAACGGGCTTTTGCAGCCGTGGGAAGGGCGGATCTGAATTGTTGGTACGTATCTTAGTTTCATGGTTTTTATTAAGAAACCGGCAATATACTTATAGACCGGTGAAAATTCAGCATGACAACAGGTATTGAAAAACAGTTCGGTCATGAACTTACCAGCTTCTTTGTCCTGATCCTCTTGAATTTAGCATTCGGTGCACTGGTCATGGCGATTGGACTGCAGGTCATCATCACGTCAGTACTGGCAATGGCAGGAGGACAAACTTCCGACGTGCTGCAGGTAATTCGGGTTGCAATCGGCATGGCTGGTGTGGTGCTCGGATCCTTTTGGCTCCACTCGAGCGCAAAGATTATACGAGGGCTGAAAGCGATCCGTAAGGAGTACAAGAACCGTACAACGCCCGTATCTGATGATACTGTTACTGGGTGGATTGTCGAAATGATGGCTCACTACCGGCAGAACCGAAGTACCATCCGATGGATGACCATTATTTGTTCGTTAGGTGGCTGCACCTATCTCGCGCTTGGTATTGTAAACATCGTCCAAGGCATCTTTGCAATAGTATCGCCAGGTGGCATGGTGATGCTGGGGATCTCCTTCCTCGCTGCAGGGATCAACCTGAGCATCGGGATCGTGACTCTACTCTTCTCCACGTGGTTCCACAAATATTCTGCATCGTGGGACTGCAGGCTGGCGGAAGCGTCGCAGGCAGAGAATTCCCTTCGAAATGCCATGGGACAAGGGTGACTATGTCCGGCAGGAGGAGCACTTTTGAGATCTACTGGGAGATCCTTGTCTTCTGTAAAACCCCAAAATTCTTTACTGGTATCATCAACCGCTGTGATCTCAATTCAAAGACCGGGCAGGAATATCTCGGGTTACTGGTAGGCAAAGGATACCTTTCTGTAATAAAAGAAGGGGAAAAAACCACGTATGCCGCGACCGAAAAGGCTGCTGAATCCATCGCGCTCTTTTCCCGGTTGTATCAGTCGCTATTTGATGAAATACCGGGATTTAAGTTATAGGGTGATAGGTTCTGATAGCTTCACGGACTTCGAGATTTTTGAAGTTGGTGATAGGTCGCGGGTGTTTTAGCGCGCAGATAAAAGCATCAGAACCCCCTGCTCGACATAATTTTATAGGGTGAGATAGTAGTGGTCAATATGAGGTTTCTCCTCTCCGTGCTCATCATCACTGCTCTAGTCCTCGTGACGGGATGTTCATCTCTTACCCAGTCAACCAAACAAACCTTCAACCTGAATGAACAGGTTATATTCGAAAATGGAGTTTATGGATTCGGCGCCTCAATCAATCACCTTGATGTGAAAAATAATAATCAGACGGTAACTGTAAGCATCAACCTAGAGAACAAGGGAAACGTAGGGATCACACTTGCCGTCTTTCCGGCGCTGGTTGACCCTGTTGGCGAAGAATACCCGGGTTCTGAGATCTTCTTCAGCCAGATCGCCCCCGGGCGAATCGTAACGCAAAGCGGGACGATCTCCCTCCCGCCCGGTGCATATGATACACTCAAACAGAACGCACTTCTTCATGTCCGGTTTCAAGGGACAAACCCGGTACCGTACGAAGCCTACTGGGCTGTTGATTTCACCAATCTGCCAAAATAAAATAGAAGAAGAGGGTGCTGATGCATCTGCGGATTGATCACTCGCATCATGCGGTTCTATTATGTTTCACTCTTTGACGGTGATCGCCTTCACATGGCAGTCTGCATGGCAAAGTCCAGTTGCATCTGTTGAGGCGGTCTTGGTGTGCAAAGTCTTATTCATCTCTCGGTAAACCGAAGGTTAGACCACAGGCATCCCGGCCGGTGATGCCGGGGCACACTGGTGGATGGGGATGATGAAGTTTAATACAGACAACGGAATTTCGACCGATGCGCAATATTTATACCGCATGGGGCTCCTCCTCTCATCGCAGGGGAAAAAAGAAGAAGCGCTGAACTACTTCCGGCGGGCGGTAACGATCGCTCCAAGGTTCTGCAAGGCATTGGACGCGATGGGGACCTGCCTTGACGAGCTCGGGCGGTATAATGAAGCGTTGAGAGAATTTGACAGGGTTATTAAGATCGACCCCCATCATGCGGAGGCACGGCTCAAACGGCAGTTAATCCGGAACAAGATGAAGGAATAGCGAATAAACGACCGAAGCAACTATGAAAAATTATATAATTCCTATCGCTATTTTAACTATTCTCTTATTGGAGATTTTTTGTTTGGGATGCATACTTGCCCCCCAATATCCAAGTATCCTCCCAAATACAAGTTATTCCCAAAATACAAGCCCCCCTTTAAGTCAGTATGATAAAAACATGGAAACGGTTACGAGAATTGTCGAAAAATACTGTGAAACTCATTCTTACAATCTATCCAACATGTATACCTGTAACCAGATGTCACAAGATGTCTGGGATATGGTAGAGACCAAGGGAATCAATGCTACAATTAGAGTGGGTAATGTGATGGAAAAGGTTTCGACCATCAACGGTGCGGACCATGTGTGGGTTATGGCCGAGGTTGTGCCGGATCAATGGGTGGCCTTGGAAACGACCCGTGGTTTTCTTGTATGCCCTGATACAAATTATTGCGCCGTCAATAATCCTTTATATTTTTATGGATGGGATTTTGCCAACCCCAAAGAATTGCAAGATTTTTTAAGAACTGGTGAATATTGTAGTGTGTAGATGGATGAGATAAAAGATTAAGTTGTTTTTGCGCTTGCTACATTCTGGATCAGTAGTTAGTGGGCATTTATTTGAATTAGATTCCGAAGAATCCACTGACGCATTTTTACAATCCCCCTTCGTTAAAATACGATTCAAAAAGAAAAAAGATTTGGTTGGGGTTAGTTCCGAGATGCTACAATAATTACTGCGATTATGATCGCAATAACAATTGCAACACCGGAACCAATCATCCAGCCGCCTGCATCAGCAAGGCTTTTTATCCCAGATTCTGCAAGGATCACCCCGCATGCAAACAGGAGGATGATACCAATCATTACTTCTAGTATCGCATTTGCCATATGCAAATCCTCCACATTTGATTTTTAGCCTTATTTCCTCAATGACAAAAGCTTTAAATCTAAGCGACAAAATAGTAAATGGACTTCACTAGTCTACCACTTAGATTTGTCGGATTAGATGTGTTGCCGCACATCTAATCCCCATTTCGGTGTTCCTTATTGTTGTGTTTTTTAAGATCCCTCCATCACGTACCCGGATGTGGACGTCCTTAATAAATTTTTAGAACTCAGGGGGTCTGAGAAACGCAAACGGGGTGCAATTCTTCTAATAATCAAAAAAAGGTTACTCAGACGCGGCTGCATTCTGGATTAGCGTCATCCACTTATCCTTACCATCTACTACAATCCCGCACGCCTCAGCCGGGGTCTTTCCGTCAATTTCCCTATTTGCGGCCCGATTCCAGTTTGTTGAAATATGCGGAATAATATTGTCCCAAATAGCTTCGCTGCAATAATTGGTGTTTTTGGATCGATCTGGTTCACTAAAGCCAGAATGACATTTACTAGTTCCCAGAGGTTGTACAGGCAGACCGAGAACAGGAAGTAAAACAAACGGATAACGTAGTTCTTTGAGGTTGTTTTCGGTCTGAAATCATTCTTCACACGATATGCTGTCTCAATGCCCCATCTCTTGGAATACAGCCGTGACAATTCCCTAGTTTTCGAACGGTCAAGATCCATATTTGTAATGAATGCCCGCTTTTCTTTTTCCATATCGAGAACCATTACCAGATTCACCGTTACCGACTTGTTGTCACTACTCTGGCTCCTTATTGTTAACGGGCGGATTTGCGGGGGAAATAGCCCGCGCATCTGTCTTATCGCGTTTGGATTCTCCTTGGCAGGGGTTACGTACTTAATACCAAGATTATTGAGCGTTGTAAAAACGTCAACTGAATAAAACCCGCGATCAATGCAGAGAATACCGATTTCAACCCTTTCTTGAGCATACTTTACAAGGTTTGCTATGACTTCGGGTTTTGAGGTATTCGCTCCGACGGGGAGAGATCTTATCGTCAGTCTGCAATCTTTATCGATGAGAGTTATGGTGGCGAACCTGAACGCCCAGGTGGTTCCCTTTTGTGGTTTGGTTCCAACAACCATCGGATCGTTCCGGTTCCCGTAATACAGTTCATCAGTAAAATCAATGGCGCAATCCACCGGTCCGTTCAATAACCCACGATTCTTTGCCAGTGGTATGACCTGATCGGTTATCCTCTCGTAGGATTCCAATAACTCGCTTGTATCAAACTTCTTGAGATGGTAGAGAAGCGTGTCACCATTGGGGCACCCCTCTTCTGAATAGAAGTTCAGATTATTCGCGCTGCCCTCAGCGCAGCCATTATTGATCCCTGCATAGGTCAGGAGCTTGAAGAAGTCGTTATAGGAGTACTTGCAATTGTGATGGGTTTTAAGTTTCAGATTTGGGACAACAATTTTCTGAACGAGATTCCAGGTCTTGCTGATAAGGCCGCTCCGCTTTTGATGATTTATTTTATGTCGTATGTCACCGACATTCTTAATTGCAGAGCTGGTTTCTCTCACAGGGATCACTCTTGCACAGGAGGGTGGCCCGCCAAGACTCCCCTCCTGTTAATCACCATTTATGGTTATTTCACCACAATCACCTATTTGACGGATAAGTATAAATAATTTATGGTGAATATGGTATATGTGGTGAATATGGTAAATCCGTTTATCGTCCAAGTCAAGGATGAGAAACAAAGACGTATCGTTATCGACAAAGGTGCATGGGATGATGAACAACTAAAAAAAGGCGATTATATCGAAGTCACCATTAAGAAAATTGAAACAGGTCAATAGTGTGCTGTTCGCCAGAATCCCTGATCTTTTCATTGAATTTTGATTCTAATTGCGGGGAATATGGAGGTTCATAATAGGGATTATAATGGCAATGAACTTCTCCAGAAAGATCAATGCTAATTAAACCGATATTTGCTCTACAAAATCTATCAGTTTGAGATAAGGCTGGTTTGACCAAATCGTGATCCATCACAACGAAAGATTTGTTTACAAATGCCTTGTATCGAAATGCCTGAAAAAGTGCTCTTTTCCAATTTGAGAGTTTTGCTTCGAATGCGTAGGATATTTGTTTTTCTCCAGTCGGTTGTATGATTACAAGATCGGGAACACCAAAAAAACCCTTAACCTCCTCTCTGGATATACTGCCATCTATTTCTACGAGATTCTCAAAATATTGACTGTTTTTAAAAATTTCAACCAATTCTTTTTCATTGGTGAATGGCATTTTATATCCACCCCTGCTCACTAGCGAATGATTTGGCCGCAGTCTGCCAAGCTGGGAGAAATGCATCTCTGTTTCCAAGTTCGATATTTACCCCTCTCACCTGTTCATAGCCACTTTTTGCGGATTCGATAATATCATTCAGTCTGTTATACCTTCTTTCTCCATCGAGGGCACTGAGATCACGTAATTGTTTTGAGATCTCAATGAAATAGTGTTTATGTGGTTCAACTTTATGGATTGACCTTCCCTGGTAATTAGGATCAAACATAATTTTTGAATATCTGTTCTCCCCCCAATACGTGATATCATCAGGAATTCTCTCTTTGATCAATTCCATGTATGGGAAATCGAACCAATCAAGTAATTTAGGAGAATACATCTTAAACGTCGGTGTTTTGACATCCTGCTCTAGATCACTCATGAAATTTTTAGGATCAAATCTCCGAATATTTTGATATGCAGATCCTATAGATACAATCGAAGGGTTAGCGAGTGATAACAGAAGTGATTCGCTATTTAAATAGCCAAGAACCACCTTCAAATCGTTCTTAAAAAGTTCATTAACAAATACCATTAATAAATACAAAAATTTAGGATCATCAATTTGACCATATCTCGACGGCGGATCGATAATGAGATAAACCCCACCTATTTTTTGAATTCCGGTAATCCATGTTAGAAGAGTCTCCGAATAATCCTTATTTGTAAGAATATTGCTGGTTAAAACCCATTGAAAAAGTATTTCCTTATCTGTTTTTGTATTATTTATCGTCGTAAGACTCGGATCAACAAAATTTTTGTTATGATACTCAATTAATTCATCAACATTGGTTAAATTATCATAAAATCTTGTTGGTATAACTAGAAATCCGAAATTGTTTCGAACCTGAAACTCAATGCATTTTTCCATGAAAATTGGCGAGTATTCATTTAATCGATCTGTGTCATATCCTCCTGGCATTAATGATGGATAAAAATCATAAGTATTCATTTTTTTGACGATATACCGCGGAAAAAACATTTGGGGATCAAAAATTGCTTTGGCTTTGATACTGGCACCTAATCCCTCAACATTTTTTGCTTTTCGATTTTTTGGGGAAATAATTATCCCGTCGCCAGTATTTTCTTGATTAATGCTTTGAATGCTCCATACATCATTATGTCCAAGTTGATGAAATATTTTGAATTTCATTTAATTTCCTCCAAACAGGTGTCAATATCTGACATTAACATTTCATATGTTCTATACCGTTGGAATTGTTGAAAACCAAGTAACTTAGAAGCGATTGAGCGGATCGGTAAAAGATTTTTATCATTGAACACTTGTCTAAACCAATTATCATTCATAATGTTTTCTGAGATTGATTTACCTCCAACAAGATTTGGATCAAAAGGATGAGTACCCTTTAACAGTAATTGCACTAGTACAATGCCAAGATTATATTGGTCGGTTCTCCAGTCAATTAATTTTTTATTGTATTTATGTTGCTCTGGGGCTGCGTAGAATCTAGATAGAGGTCCACCCAAGATTGTTTGCGTTATTGAGTCTACATCAAGTACTCTTGCGATACCTAAATCGATAATTTTAGGAAAGCCGCCTTGTGTGATTAAAATGTTATCCGGTTTCAGATCCCTATGAACAATTTTCTTATCCCAAATAATTTTTAAACCGATAATAAGGTTTTTCGTTAAATTCACTGCTTCAATAGGCTTCTAAATTTATCCAAACATTGTGCAAGAGGTGGCGAATCAACGAATTCTTCGAGAATGAAATATCGATTGTTAGATATTTTTTGAAAATCGTAATTTTTCGGATAATATGGAGAATCGATATGTTTCAGGATGTCTATTTCTCTTTCAATCCTCTCCAATTCCCAACCATCTTGAGTTGTGGGGGTATTGTAATATCCAATTTTTAATGCAACTTTGCCATATCTTGGATGATCAACGCGATATACTACTCTTTGACCCCCTTTATGGATCAACACGGGATTTTGATACTTATTTATGACATCTTCGCACTCAACATCCCGCAAAATTGAACACCAGATAATCACCGATGAAAAACTATAATTTAATTTAATAAAATTAGGTATTATATCTAAATTGTGGTCAAAATTGTTCTCGAATTCTGAAGGAGTTTTAATAAGTTCATCAATCAATTTTACCACCCAAAGTTACTTTCGGAAGTACTGCAGAATTTTTATGAGTTCCCCCGACGTCTATAACCCCTGCAGTCGCCAGAGATCCCCTCATTGAAGCTGCTGTTGTTCATGTATCACCGCTGTTTCCAACAACTCTGGTAATCGTGGTTATCCAGCACCATAATCCTGATAGGGCTGGCGAACCGTCTGGAGTAACAAGCACTTTTCTCTGGCATTGCAACATTCAGAATATATAATATACTGTAACTGCCATCATCTGCTATTGCTGGCCTTACAGGAACGTGCAATCACGATTGAGAGGGCCGGCACGGAGACATTCTGATGGCACCAGCCAAGAGCAAATCGGGAATGACCAAATCCGTGGCAAGGAAAACGGCTGCCAAAAAAGCAAAGCCGGCGGTTAAGGCAAAACCGGCCACGACCAAAAAGAAAACAACCGCCAAAAAAACCTCAGCAAAGAAGACTCCCGCCCGTGAGATGCAACGGTACAAGTGCATTTACTGCGGATACATCTACTCCCCGCTCATAGGTGAACCGCACAATGGGATCCCGGCCGGTACGGCATTTGAGGATCTACCGGATGACTACAAGTGCCCGATCTGCGGGATGCAAGGAAAGGGGAAGATCGGGAAGTGGGGATTTGAAGAATGGCGCCCGACCAAGTATATCTGCTCCATCTGCGGGTATATTTACGACGAGGCCCGTGGGGAACCACACCGCGGCATCAGGGCAGGGACCAAATTCGATGACCTCCCTGACGATTATACGTGCCCGGTCTGTTTCCTAGATACCAAGATCCGCACCAGGTTTGGGAAGGTCGGCAAGGAGGGATTCGGGCCGCTGAACGTTTGATGCCGTCTTCATACCAACGTGCGCCGGCACCGCACAAACTTCCTTTTTTCAAATATTCCGATTACTGTTTTCACCGGCACAGGATGGATCTGTCTTTGTTTATCTATCGCAGAGACGTCCATCCGCGATCCCCTGATTGGAAAGATATTATTCGTGCCGGGTGGCAAGATCCTATGAACGGATATGGACATCCCAGCCATGCTCGAAACTGCGCATCGCCTTGCCCGGAGCGGACGATACGATGATGCACTTGTTCAATATGACAAGGTTCTTGAAGTGGACAGGACCAATGCGACGGCGCTGGAGCAGAAGTGCGAAGTCTATTATTACCTCGGTCGGCATGAAGAGGCCATCTCCTGTTATGATCAGGCACTTGCCATCAATCCCAAACTTATGACGGTCTGGTATGAGAAGGGATACGCCCTGCGCAAACTCAACCGGTTTCCGGAGGCCATCGCCTGCTTTGACCAAGCCCTTGCTCTTGATCCCGATTACGTGTTTGCGCTGGCAAACAAGGGATATGCATTGAACGCGCTCGGGAGATACGACGAAGCTCTTGCCTGTTTCGATTGCATCCTTGCATCAGAACCGGAAAACATCCGGGTACTGACCGCCAGGGGCATCGCGTTGCGGGAACTGGGTCGGAACACGGAGGCACTTCGCTGCTTTGACCGGGCTCTCGAGCTCAACCCGATCAACTCATTTGTCTGGCAGAACCGGGCAGTCGCCCTGCGCAACATGGGACGTACAGAAGAGGCCGAAGAGAGCCTCCGGCATGTGGTCTTACCACCTGTCTGAACCCTCACGCGAGCCCCG
>Ga0326727_10023520_pt1 | contig 11741 bp, 12 predicted proteins | sample MB2enrmetagenome_FD_207643 | JGI IMG/M metagenome (GOLD analysis project Ga0326727, IMG submission 207643) | Lab enriched peat soil microbial communities from McLean, Ithaca, NY, United States - MB29MY | ecosystem: Environmental > Terrestrial > Soil > Wetlands > Peat | place: USA: New York... | reverse complement strand
CCGGGGAAAAGCGAATCGACGTCGTGGTGGCGCTGATTCCCAGCGAAATCGTTTCGCGCTATGAAACGCCGTTCCGCGAAGCCGGGTTCCAGCCGGGCGAAGTGACCACCTCCACGCTGGCCGCGCTGCACATGGCCACGCCCAACGGCATCACCATGCTGGCCAAGCTGGCCGGAACGACGCTGTCGGTGCTGGCGCTGAAGGGCGGGGTTCTCAGGCTGGCGCGATGCGTGGAGCTGGAGCGCGTCTCGGCCGAGGAGATCCTCGGCGTGCTGCATCCGACGGTGGCGTTCATCGAGGACGAGTTGAAAGCCGCGCCGAATCGGCTGCTGCTTTGCGGATTTGGATTGCGGGGCGATCGGGAATCCGCCGCCTGGGCGTCGGAACTGGGCATGGAAGTGGAACCGCTGCGCTCGCGCTTCGGAGTTCCTTCGCCAAACAACGCCGGTTTGATGGGATATATGGAGTCGATTGCCGCATGATCCGCGTTCCCATCAATCTCGCCACCGAGCCGTTCCGCAAGACGCGCGCGGCGCTGGTCGGTTTCGTGGCGGCGGCGGCGGTGCTGGCATTTCTGCTGGTTGTGGAGACGGCCTCCATCCTGCATTCGCGCAGTCAGGCGGCCGACCTCCGCGCCGAACGCAACAACCTCAACGCACAGCTTGGCAGACTCGGCGCGCAGCAGGCGAAGGTCAATGCCCTGCTGCACCAGCCGGAGAACGCGCAGGTGCTGGAGGAAAGCGTCTTTCTCAATACCCTGATCGAGCGCAAGGCCATAAGCTGGACCAGGCTGTTCAGCGATCTCGGCAAGGTGGTGCCGTACAACGTGCGCCTCATCTCCGTGCGGCTGCCGCAGATCGACTCGTTGAACCGCATCGAGCTGGACATGGTGGTGGGCGCGCAGGACCCGGTTTCCATCGTGGAATTGCTGCGGAAGCTGGAGCGCTCGCCCGCATTCGGCTCCACCACGGTGATGAATTCCATGCCCCCCGGGCAGAATGAGCAACTCTATCGGTACCGCGTGACGGTGACTTATGCGCAGAAACTGTAACAGCCACCGCTTGCTTCGCGCGCGCCTCGGAAGCGTGACTGAGCCGCGACCAGAGGGAGCGGTCCGAAGTTGTGAGGTTCCCCATGCATAGGAACCTCCGCGCGCTCTGGCCTCCCCGCGGCCCCGTCGCCTGGGTCCAGCTGGTTACTATCGTGCTGCTGCTGGCCAATCTCGCCGGAGCGTGGCTGGTGCTGCGCCCACCCGGTGGCTCTCCCGGCGAACTGCGCGCCGAGCTCTCCAGCATGCGCGCTCAGGTGGTCCAGCAACGCAATCTGCTGGCCCGTTCGCGCCTGCTTTCCACGCGCGTCGAAACCGGCCGCGCGCAGGACCAGCGCTTCATGAATCAGTACTTCCTCGATGCGCGGACCGCCGCGTCCACCGTCACCACCGAACTGATCGACGACGCCAAAGAGGCGGGAGTGAAACTGAAGGACGCCGCTTATCCCGTCGAACCCGTTGAAGGCAGCGACAGCCTGAGCATGATGACCGTGTCGGCGAACTTCGAGGGCAATTATCCCGACCTCATCCACCTGCTCGACCGCATCGACAAATCGTCGCGCCTGGTGCTGATCGAGAGCCTGCAGGCGGTGCCGGAACAGGGCTCTAACCGCCTGAACATCAGCCTTCGCTTCAACATCTTCGTGCGCGGAAGCGGCGAGAACCTGGTGGCGGAGCGGCGCCCATGAAGTGGCTTCCGGACAAACTCGGCGGGGACAACCCGAAGAAACTCGTGTTCCTCGGCGCTCTGCTGCTGGTGCTGGGGTACTTCGTGGTAAGCAACCTCGGCGGGGGTTCCTCGAACGAAGCCTCCCCGCCACCCGCCGCATCGAAATCCGCCGTCGATACCTCCGCGCCTCAGCCCGGCGCTTCGCCGGTGCGCAAATCGACCGGGCACAATCAGCGGGTGACGCTGGAGGACTTCAGGCCCTCGCTGAACCGCGCGCGCGAAACAGCCAGCGATCCCACCAGAGTGGATCCCACTCTGCGGCTCGATCTGCTGGCGAAACTGCAGAACGCGAAATTCGAAGGGGACATGCGCTCGGTGTTCGAGTTTGCGCAGGCGCCCCCCCCGGCGGCGCAGACGAATCACGCCAGGCCTACGCCGTTCCGCGACGCCTTCATCGGTCCCCGGCCTGTTCCGCCACCGCCTCCTCCACCGCCGCCGCCCCCGCCGCCGCAGATTCCGCTCAAGTTCTACGGCTTCGTCAACCCGGCGCGGCCCGACGTGAAACGCGCCTTTTTCATGGATGGCGACGAGATTCTGGTAGCCGGCGAGGGCGACACCGTGCGCAACCGCTATCGCATCGTGCGCATTGGCGTGAACTCCGCCGTCGTGGAGGATACGCAGTACAAGGACCAGCAAACACTGCAACTGGTTGCCGAGGAGCAGGGATGAAGCGGCGCAGCAGCGAATCCGGTTACGCCATGCTCCTGGTTTTCGTGCTGGCCGCGGCCATCGCCATCGCGCTGTACATGGAATTGCCTCGGTTCATGTTCGAGCGCCAGCGCGAAAAGGAGCAATTGCTCATCGACCGAGGCGAGCAATACTCGCTGGCCATTCGCCGCTATTACGCGAAATTCCAGAAGTGGCCAACGACCATGGACGATCTGGAAAACACCAACAACATCCGTTTCCTGCGCCGCCAGTACAAGGATCCGATGACCGGCAAAGCGGACTGGCGCATCATTCACGAGGCCGCCGGCGTGCTCACCGATTCGCTGGTCCACACCCCGCAGCAGCAGCAGGCGAATACGAACGGCGCAAGCGGAACCCCGTCGAACTCCACCTTCGGATCGCTTACGTCGAGTAATCCCGTCGGCAGCTCCATGACGGCAAGCAGTGCAACGGGTTCGCAGGAGCCGCCGCCGAAAGCTCCCGGGCTGCTGTATCGTCCCAGCGACCGGGGACCGCTTGGCACGGCGCACGGCGGCGTTTCACCCGACCAAAACGGTATGGCGGGCTTCGACAACAACGACCAGAGCGCAGGGTTGCCGCCTTACGCACCGGAGAACACGCCACCATCCGACGCGGCGAATCAGAATGCCGCGCCCAATGCTCCATCGGGGCAGAATCCCAACTCGCCGCAGAACCCCAACCCCGGTCAAAACCCTGCGCAAAACCCCAACAGCGGCCAGTATCCCGGGCAGAATTCCAACCCGGGACAGGGCATAACGCCGCCAGGCTTCGGTCCGGGTGGGCCCTCGCCAGCCCCGGGCGGCGGCCCCGGCGCGAACCCCGCGATCAACCAGATCCAGCAGAGCCTGTTCGGCCCGCGGCAATTCCCCACCAACCCGACAGCGGCCACCAGTCAGAACCAGACCCTCAGCGGCGGCGGCATCGGCATTGCGGGCGTGGCGAGCAAAGCGGAGTTTGAAGGAATCAAGCGCTACCGCGATCAGAGCGCGTACAACAAGTGGGAGTTCACGTACGACAACAGCACCATGCAACAAATGCAGCAGCAGCAGACGCCGCAGGGCCAAACGGGAATGGGAACGAACTCTCCATTCCAAACGCAGCCGCAACCACAGCCAAGCCCATCCACAGCGCCGAATACCGGGCCCCAGGCAACTCCTAACTCCGGGACGCCTCAGCTCTAGCCCCAATACCGTTCACTTTGCGGGGCGAGGGACGCGCGGCGTCAGCTGCGTCCCTTCGGTACCGGCCACGACGCGGCTGACGCCGCGCGTCCCCCTGGCGGAGGAAGTACAAAGTGAACAGGATTGGCTCCCGCCCGGAGAGTACTTCGCACACCGCCGGCCCATGACCCTTAGTACGGCCGGCTAAATCGGCACATATCACTCTCGCATTCTATGTATTTTCTTCTCGCACGTGCCGATGTCTTCTCGTGGACGCGCCAATAGCGGCAGCCTTTCCCTCCCCCGCGGGCTCCGGTACCGAAGCGGATCTGCGTGGGTTAGCGATCCTGCTGCTCGACACCCTGTTGTCCGATTCAATGACTTCCGCCCGCTCGAAAGCCGAGCTTACTGCCCTGCGTGGTCAGATTGCCGGTGGCTCGCCCCGGGACATTCGGGAAGCAAGGGCGAAACTGGAAAGCTGCCTGGCCCGTTGGCGCGGTGACCGGAAACGCCAACCCGCTGAAGCGTCGAAGGGGCGCCGGGAGGAGACAGGGCGGCCGAATGGCTCGCCTCCCGCAGGAACAGACGCGTGCACCGGACTTGCCGATTGTTTCGAAGCGGAAAAATGGATTGGCGAACGATTCGGCGAAGGCCGAGGGCTTTTCGCGGCGATCTTCATGCTGCAGCGGTTGGCCGCCATCAATGCCCGTTTCGGCGACTCGGTGGGTGACAGTATGCTGCTGGTGGAAGGCCAGTTCCTGGCCAAGCAGTTTCCTAACGACCGCCTCTTCCGGTGGATTGGCCCGTCGCTCCTCGTCGTTCTGGAACGTCCCGTCTCCAACGAGGCGGTCCGCCTGGAGGTAGCCCGGACCGGCGCGGGCAGCTTTCAGGTGAACGTGGACCTGCATTCCCGCTCCGTCCTGATTCCCGTCTCCGCCCGCTGGCAACTTGTCGCCAGCGCGGAATACGCCTCCGCAGCGGAATTCCTGGACGCGCTGCGGACACGCACTGTCGATGTCGCGCCCGCCCGGCCTCCCCTGCGCATCAACGGCGCTTCCCCGGCCGCCTGAGAGCCGCTGGCCGGGACCGATCGAGGGCCGGAATTCCGATGAGATAATCGATGCTACGGTAGTTTATCTTACAATCTATGTGCGCCTAATCCATTCATATCGTAAGTATTCTCTACACCCTCTCCGCAAAAGAGCCGATACTGTATTGGACACGGCCTTCATGAGCGGCGACGAAGTCCATGACGATGCTGCCAGCGCGGAGGCGGGGCTTCGTGCGTTAATTGCTCTGCTTCTGGACACAATATCGTCGGATTCGCTTGCTTCTCCAGGTGCCATGGCCGATCTTGTGTCGATTCGCAGGCGCATCGCCGGGTCGTCCCACGAGGATCTGTCCCAGGCGGCAACCGAGCTGGCAACGTGGCTTCCGCGCTGGCGGGGCGAAATCGAACAGCGTTTGGATGGCTTGTCGCCGGCCAGAACCAAGAACGGGACGCGGAGCCGGATCGCCGTAAAACCCGGAATGGACCCATGCACGGGTCTGCCGGGCCGTGGCGAGGCCGAGAAGGCAATAAGGAAGGACATTGCAGGTGGCCGGCACATCTGGGGGGTCATCCTGATTCTGCAACGGCTGCCCGCGATTAACGCCCGGTTTGGCCGGTCTGTTGGCGACCACCTGTTGATCACGGAGGCGCGCCACCTCAAAGAGCAGTTCAGCGGGAACGATCGTCTTTTTCGTTGGATTGGTCCTTCTTTTCTCGCGCTGATGGACAGACCCGATTCTCCCGACGCGGTTCGTTCCGAAGTGACTCACATGTGTTTATCCCGGTTCCACGCCAGCGTCGTGCTGGATTCCCGCACCGTGCTCATCCCGCTGTCAGTCAGATGGCATCTGCTGGCCAGTTCTGATTACAGCTCCGCAACGGAGTTCATCGGAACCTTGCAGACGCTCATCTCCGACGCGGAGCTGGCGGCGCCTCCAGCCGCCCCCGAGGCTTCGCCTCGATCCTCGGCCAACGCGCCCAGCGCCTGAGCCGCGATCACCGCTCCGCGGCGTACTGCTTCCACTGACCCACGATGTCCGCGCTCTTCACGTCTCCAGGATGGACGATCACGCGATAGCGAAAACGCAGGTTGTGACCTGGGGCGAGCGCCAGCGATCCATCCTGCGACGAATCGTTGGTGAACACCGCCAGACCAAACGGATTCTCCGCGAACAAACCGTAGGCGCGCGCGTGCCAGCGCGGCGGGTGACGGGGGTTGCCGGGATGGTCGAAGATGGCGACTCCCAGCGCTTCGTTGCCTGCTTTGCCCGAGTAATCGCACCATTCCGACGGCTTGCCCCAGACCGCTTTCTCGCCGGACGCGCCTGCGGCGTTGGTGATGTGACCCGTGCCCGTGTCCTCCTGCAGCGCGGGGCGCAGGCGAATGCCGAACAGTCCATCCTTCTTGTCGCCGAAAGTGACGTCGGGAATCGCCGTCAGCGTGATGTCGAAGTCGATAATGCGAAGATTCGGGTCGGCATAAAAGGTCATCACGCGGTCCTCGCGCAGCAGGACTTCGTCTTTGGGGCCGACCCATTCGAAGGTGGCGGCAAGCGTACCATCGCGCGTTCCGTATTTGATCGGGCCGAACTTACGAAACACGATGCGCCCACGGTTCGGCGTCGTGTAAGAAGCTTCGTTGTTCCAGAAATCGATGCCGTTCACGCCCTCATGCGCGAACCACACGCCGCGCTGGTGCTGGTGATCTTTGGTGGTTCCGTCCTCCTCGGAAACATCCTCCATCGGCCACATGCGCGTGATGTACGTGCCGGAAGCAGCCCGCAGGGGATGCAGGAACGGCTTGGTGACATCCGGTCCGGAGTAATAGAAGTCGGTAAACGGCTTGCCATCGATCTGAATAGCGACTTTATTCGCGCCCGGCGTGATTTTCACCTGAGCGGCCAGCGGCAGGAGGAACGCGATGAGGAAGATTTGTTTCACGATCTCATCATAGTTCGACGATCTCGGCTTCGATATGGCGCAGCGATCCCTCCGCGATCCGCTGCGGCCCAGGAGTGAAATCGAACGCCTCCAGCGACAGCCAGCCAGTGTATCCGCGCCGCGCCAGTACTCCGAGTACAGGCTTGTAGTCGTAGTTGCCCGTGCCGCAATGCCGGCCGTCGAGTTCATTCAGATGCACGTGCCTGATCGCGTCGAAGTGCCGCTCCACCAGCGCGGCGTGCGGCTCCCGCTCATCGATGGCATTGTGGACGTCGAACAGCGTCGGGCCGATTGCCGCAGCTTCGTCGAGCGTCTGCACCACGTCGCACTGGCTGACGGGCAGGGCTTCCAGCAGAACGGTCACCCCGCGCGCCGCCGCGTGGGGCGCCAGATCGGACAGGCCCTCCACCAGATGCCGCGTGGCTTCTTCGCGCGTGAGCCCGCCCGTGGTCCCGCGCTGCGCGGGCGATCCCAGAACTGTCACGCCGTCAGGACCGAGATCCGCGCACAAATCCACAAGCCCGCGCATGTGCTCCCAGCTCCGCCGCCGCAGGGCCGCGTCAGGTGTGGTCAGGTGCAGACCTTTCGGCGCCACCATCAACCAGTGCAGCCCGGCGAAGGCCAGACCTTCGGACGCCAGCGTGTCCCGCAGTTCGCGCCGCCTCGCGGCCGGTATTCGCGCGGGATCGTCGGATAACGTGAAAGGCGCAATTTCAATCCCGCTGTAGCCGGCCCTGCGAATGGCTCGGCAGGCCGCCGCGAACGGCCATCCTGCGAACGCCTCATTGCACATGGCGTGACGAAACGTCATCCGATTCCACAATGGTAGGATAGATATCTGCGCCTTCGCCAATGATGCGCCTCGAAGAAGTGCTGAAGCCAGGAGACCGGGACTGGATGCTGGCGCAGCAGCTCGACCCCGGCCGCCTGCCCAGGCACATCGCCATCATCATGGACGGCAACGGCCGCTGGGCCCGCAGCCGCAGTCTCCCGCGCGTCGCCGGACACCAGGCGGGCATGGAATCCGTGCGGGCCGTGGTGGAGACGAGCGCCCGGCTGGACATTGGCGCTCTGACGCTCTACGCATTTTCCGTCGAGAACTGGAAGCGCCCGCCGGCCGAGGTGGAGATGCTGTGGCATTTGCTGAGCGTGTACCTCAGGCGCGAGCTGGCGACCATCGTGGACCAGAACATCCAGCTCAGCGCCATGGGGCGCATCGAAGAGCTGCCGGCGCGCGTGCGCCGGGAAGTGGAGTCGGCCGTGGCGGCCACCGCCGCCAACACCGGCATGCGCCTGAATGTGGCGCTCAACTACGGCGGTCGAACGGAACTGGCCGACGCTGTGAACGCCATACTCGAAGAAGCGCGCGCGGACGGGACGCTGGCCAGCCTGAAGGTGGATGAGCACCGCATCGCCGCGCGTCTGTACACGGCGGGGCTCCCCGATCCCGATCTGCTCATTCGCACCTCGGGGGAAATGCGCATCAGCAATTTCCTGCTCTGGCAAATCGCATATTCCGAGCTGTATGTCACCGACACGCTCTGGCCCGACTTCCGCCGCGCCGACCTGCTGGAAGCCCTCCTCGACTACCAGAAGCGCGACCGCCGGTTTGGAGGCCTCTCTCCGGTGGCGCCACCGGCCGCCGCCGAAAAGCCAGCCGTCCCGGTGGAAGCGCTCGGCAGCGCGCGATGAAGCGCGTTCTCACGGCAGCCCTCCTCACCCCGCTCATCGTCGCCACCATCCTCGTCGCCCCGGTCTGGCTGTTCACTTCGGTGGTCACAATCATCGCGCTGCTGTGCTTTTACGAATACGGCGGCATCGTGGAGCATCACGGCATTCGTCCGCCCGGTATCTATGGTTACGTCGCCGGGCTGCTGGTGTTGTTAGCGCCGCGAACCGACGTGGCCATTGTGATCGCTGTGGCGGTGATCGGCCTGTCGCTTTCGCTGCGCTGGAACGATCTTTCGGATTGTCTTCCCTGGACCGGCGCGCTGCTTCTCGGCGTGCTCTACGTTTTCGGCTGCTGGCGTTTCGCGCTCGCGCTGCGCGGAATCGGCGCCCGCTGGCTGCTGTTCGCGGTATCGCTGAACTGGGCGGGAGACATCGCGGCCTATTATGTGGGGCGCGCGATCGGCCGTCACCGGCTTGCGCCGGCGGCGAGCCCGAACAAATCCTGGGAAGGATCCGTTGCATCGGTGGTGGCTTCGCTGGGTTATGCCGCCTTGTACTTTCTGTGGGTCTATCCGAACTGCGGAATCTCCTGGCCGCAATTGCTGGGCATCACTGCCGCGGGCAACGTCGCCGGCCAACTTGGCGATCTGGCCGAATCGGCGCTGAAACGCGGCGCGGGCGTGAAGGACAGCAGCAATCTGTTGCCCGGTCACGGCGGCTGGCTCGATCGCGTGGACAGCTCGTTATTCGCCATGCCCACGGTGTACCTGCTGGTAGCGTGGCTGCTGGGGAAAGGGTGAGCAATGCGCCGTGGCGCACGCACTCGTGCGTGCCGCGTCGCCACTCCTGGCGACGCCATGCCGTAAGCGGAAAGACGGGGAGATACTTCGGCGCCAACAGGCACGTACGTTGTATGCGGACACAGAGAAGATTACCTCACGTGTATCGCGAGGACCGTTGGTTGTTGGTCACGTGGAACCTCCACGGCAGTCTGCCCAGGCCTCATTACCCTCCACTCCGCTGCGCATCCTCGGGACGGGCCTTCGTCCGGATCGACCGCCAACTCGACGCGGCACGCTGGGGTCCTCTGTTCCTGCGCCAGCCGGCGCTCGCCCAGCTCGTTTGCGATTCCATTCATCGCGGTGTCCAACTTCGCCACTATCGCCTCGGTCCATTTGTCGTCATGGCCAATCACGTCCATATGCTGTTGCTGCCGCTGGTGCACCCCAGCCGTCTGTTACAGTCGCTGAAAGGCTTCACGGCGCGTGAAGCCAATCGCTTGCTGAAGCGCACTGGAGAGCCCTTTTGGCGGCGGGAATCGTACGACCACTGGGTACGCGACGAAACCGAGTGGAATCGCGTCGCCGCCTATATCGAGAACAACCCCCTGAAGGCCGGAATCGTGGCGCGGCCAGAAGACTGCATGTGGTCCAGCGCAAGCGTCGCCATGAGTGGCGACGCGGCACGCACGAGTGCGTGCGCTACGTTCTGAAGCGATACACTGGCACTTGGCCCTCATTCGAGTCGAGTCATACCATGAAAATCCACGAATATCAGGCTAAGGCGATCCTTGCCCGCTACGGCGTACCCGTGCCGCGCGGCGAAGTCGCTTACACCGTCGAAGAAGCGGAAGCTGCCGCCCGCAAGCTGGGTGGCAGCGTTGTGGTCAAGGCGCAGATACACGCCGGCGGCCGGGGCAAAGGCGGCGGCGTGAAGGTGGCCGGCGATGCCACCGAAGCGGCGGCCATCTCCAAAAAGATACTGGGCATGAAGCTGGTCACCCACCAGACCGGCCCGGATGGCCGCATCGTGCAGCGGCTGCTGATCGAGGAGACGCTGCCCATCGAGCGCGAGCTGTACCTCGGCATCGTGCTCGACCGTAACCAGGGCAAGGCCGTCTTCATGGCTTCCTCGGCGGGCGGCATGGAGATCGAGCAGGTGGCCGCGGCCACGCCGCACCTCATCCTGCGCGAGACCATGGAGCCCGGCTTCGCATTGCAGCCGTTTCAGGCGCGAACCCTCGCTTTCGGCATGGGTGTTCCGGCCGCCAGCGTACGCGCCGCGTCCGACGCCATGATGGCCCTGGCGAAGGCTTACGACGATATCGACGCATCGCTCGCCGAGATTAACCCCTTCATCCTGACCAAGGACGGCAAAGTCTACGCGCTCGACGCCAAGATCAACCTCGACGACAACGCGCTTTACCGCCATAAGGACCTGATCGAGCTGCGCGACCTCAACGAGGAGGACCCGCTGGAGGTGGAAGCCTCGCGCCACGGCCTCAACTACATCAAGCTCGATGGCACCATCGGCTGCATGGTGAACGGCGCGGGTCTGGCCATGGCCACCATGGACATCGTGAAATATGCGGGCGGATCGCCGGCGAACTTCCTGGACGTCGGCGGCGGCGCGAATGCCGAGCAGATTCGCAACGCCTTCCGCATCCTGATTTCCGACAAGAGCGTGCACGCGGTGTTCATCAACATCTTCGGCGGCATCCTGCGCTGCGACGTACTGGCCACCGGCGTGGTGGATGCGGCGCGGGAGCTGCACGTCAATGTGCCCATTGTGGTACGCATGGAGGGCACCAACGTCGAAAAAGGCCGCGAAATTATCACCACGTCGGGCCTGAATTTCACCATTGCCGAGGGTATGCGGGACGGCGCCGAGAAAGTGGTTGCGCTGGCCAACGGAAAGGGGCGGTCATGAGCATTCTGGTCGACAGGAACACGCGGGTGATCGTCCACGGGTTCACCGGCCGCGAAGGCACTTTCCACTCCGAGCAGTGCATCGCCTACGGCACGCGGATTGTCGGCGGAGTGGTGCCCGGCAAGGGCGGGCAGACCCATCTCGACCGGCCCGTGTTCAACACGGCGATATCGGCGGTGGAAGCGACCGGCGCGAATGCGTCGCTGATCTTCGTGCCTCCGGCGTTTGCCGCCGACGCGATCATGGAAGCCGCCGACGCCGGGGTGGCGCTCGCGGTATGCATCACCGAGGGCATTCCCACCGAGGACATGGTGCGCGCCTGGCAGTTCCTGCGCTCGCGGCGCACTCGGCTGATCGGCCCGAACTGTCCGGGCATCATTTCGCCGGGCAGGTGCAAGATGGGCATCATGCCCGGGCACATTCATCTGGAGGGCAACGTCGGCGTGGTCTCGCGCTCGGGCACGCTGACCTACGAAGCGGTGGGCCAGTTGACGAAGCTGGGCATCGGACAATCCACCTGCATCGGCATCGGCGGCGATCCGATCATCGGCACCACGTTCCTCGACGCGATCAAGCTGTTCAACGACGACCCCGATACGCACGCCATCGTGATGATTGGCGAGATCGGCGGCAACGCGGAAGAGCAGGTTTCGGCCTGGATCAAAGAGAACGTGAAGAAGCCGGTGGTGGGCTTCATCGCGGGACAAACCGCGCCGCCCGGACGGCGCATGGGCCACGCGG
>Ga0326727_10023518_pt1 | contig 11743 bp, 7 predicted proteins | sample MB2enrmetagenome_FD_207643 | JGI IMG/M metagenome (GOLD analysis project Ga0326727, IMG submission 207643) | Lab enriched peat soil microbial communities from McLean, Ithaca, NY, United States - MB29MY | ecosystem: Environmental > Terrestrial > Soil > Wetlands > Peat | place: USA: New York... | reverse complement strand
GCCGGGGTCAGCGCCGCCAGGGTGAGCCCGCGCGCCAACAAGTGGTAGGCGACAAGTCCGCTCAAGACGCCGAAGAGATGCCCGCCTATCACCTGCCGGACGCGGTTGCCTCTTTCGTCCAGGACGATGGCGAGTGCGGAGGGGCCGAGGCTTGGGAAGATCATAGGCCGTCCGAAAAGCCACGCCAGCAGGCCCGGCACGAGGACAATCGCACAGACCTGGGCCAAATCGCGTAGGTTTTTGTATTTCATGCAAACCTGGGCGCACCCAATAGGCGGCCCGTTGCCGCGCCGCCATGCGGGACGATCCTTCATTGGATGCGGTCCGCCATTTCACTAACAGAATAGCAGAATTGCAGCCCCGCCAAAGAAGAAAACTCTGCCGGGAGCAACATGGGCGCTTGAGTTGGTTGACACTGCCGCCGGGCGTTTCTCCTGCTCGCCGGAAGAACTGATCTTGCTTTTCCAGCGCCCGTTCGTACTGAGCGCTGCGCGGGTGGGCCATTCTCTTTCCTGAGCAACATAATCCCCTCCGCTGAGCTTGCAACCCGTCCAGTGAATCCCTGTCTGTGAAGCAGCCGAACTCCTTGACCGGGGTCAAGGCGCGTCCGTTTGACAGGCCTATATTGTGAACGCATAGTCACAATATGCGAGCCGCCAAGACGAACACCGCGATCCGCCAGGACCAGATTGCCCGGTCGGCGCTTGTATTGATTGCGCGGCATGGTTTTCACCGGCTGAGCATGGCCGGCGTGGCCCGCGCGGTCGGGGTCGTCCCCTCCGGCATCTATCGGCATTACCGCAACAAGGACGAGGTGCTTGACGCGGTGCTGGAGCTGATTTCCCGGAGGCTGCTGGCTAATGTGGCGGCGGCCAAAGCAGAGACTCCCGACGCTCTGGAACGGCTGGAACGGGTGTTGATGGCGCATGTGAAACTCATCCGCAGCGACGTGCCTATCCCACGCGTCGTATTCTCTGAGGCAGTCTTCACCGGCCACCGGCGCCGGCGGAAACGAGTTCACCGGATCTTCCAGGAGTATCTGGGAGAAGTGGCGGACATTATCCGCGAAGGCCAGCGCGCCGGGCGCCTGCGCGCGGGCCTGTCGCCGGACACCCTGTCCGTAATGTTCCTGGGTCTAGTGCAGCCAGCGGCGATCCTGTGCGTGATGAACGGAGGTAAGTTCGACGTCACCGGGCATGCCGAGCGAGCGTGGCAGATATTCAGTGAAATGATTCAGGGGGACACGCCGCGCCCTATTTCCACCCCGACCAAGGCCACATCCCGTGGCCGCGCGACAATACAGCAATGAAAGCAACTAGCAATATGAGTGAGCCACCCCGTTCCTATCGCAAACTGTGGCTGAGCCTAGCCAGCGTCATCACCCTCTCGTTTCTGGTGCTGGGTTATGTCGGCTCGGAGATTTACCGGCTGGCGCCGCCGGTGCCCAAACGCGTCGTGACACCGGACGGCAACGTCCTGTTCACCGGCCAGGACATCAAGGACGGGCAGAACGTCTGGCAATCAATGGGCGGGCAGGAAGTGGGTACCATTTGGGGCCACGGAGCCTACGTGGCCCCCGATTGGACAGCCGACTGGCTGCATCGCGAAGCCACATGGCTTCTGGACCATTGGGCCGCGCAGACCGGCGGCAAGACCTTTGCGCAGCTTCCGCTGGAGACGCAGGCCGCGCTGAAGGAACGGCTGAAGCTCGAAATCCGGTCGAACACCTATCACCCGGAGAGTGGCGACCTGGTGTTGTCGCCAGTGCGGGCGGAGGCGTTCGAGGCGGTGAGCGCGCATTACGCGTCGCTGTTCGGCGACGACGCGGCGCTCCAGCAACTGCGCAAGGCCTACGCGATTCCGGCCAACACGATCAAGACCCCGGCGCGCCAGCGTCTGATGAACGCATTCTTCTTCTGGGCCGCCTGGGCTTGCGGCACTCAACGGCCCGGCAGCGAGATTACCTACACGCAGAACTGGCCACCGGAGGGGTTGATTGACAACCGCCCGACCGGCTCCATCGTGGTGTGGTCGGTGATCAGCTTCGTGGTGTTGCTGGCGGGCATCGGCGCCATGGTCTGGTATTTCGCGGCGCAACGGCACAAAGCCGGCGAGGAGGCCGCGGACGTGCCGCAAACCGACCCGCTGCTCGCGCTCAAGGCCACGCCGTCAATGAAGGCGACTCTGAAGTATTTCTGGGTTGTGGCGGCGCTCATCGTCGTGCAAGTTGGGCTCGGAGCCATCGCCGCGCACTATGGAGTGGAGGGCGACGGCTTCTATGGGATTCCCCTCAGCAAATGGCTGCCCTATTCGGTGGCGCGCACGTGGCACACACAGCTCGGCATATTCTGGATCGCGACCGCGTGGCTGGCGACCGGCCTGTTTGTGGCGCCAGCCGTATCCGGCTACGAACCGCGTTGGCAGAAGGCGGGCGTCAATTTCCTTTTCGTCTGCCTGCTGATCATCGTGGCCGGCTCTCTCGCAGGCGAATGGATGGGTGTACAGCAGAAGCTGGGGTTCACGGCGAACTTCTGGTTTGGGCACCAGGGTTACGAGTATGTGGACCTGGGCCGCTTCTGGCAGCTCTTCCTGTTCGTTGGGTTGTTCGTCTGGCTAGCCCTGCTGGCACGCGCCTTGTGGCCCGCCTTCAAGCAGCCGGGGCCGAATCGGCACCTGCTCGCGCTGTTCCTCGTGGCCTCCACCGCCATCGCCCTCTTCTATGGCGCCGGCCTGATGTGGGGCCGGCAGACGCCCCTGGCCATGGCGGAGTATTGGCGCTGGTGGGTGGTGCACCTCTGGGTCGAGGGCTTCTTCGAGGTATTCGCCACGGTGGTCATCGCGTTCCTGTTCACGCGCATGGGCTTGCTCAAGACCGCGAGCGCCACCACGGCGGTGATCTTCTCGACCGTGATCTTCCTGGCGGGAGGCATCCTGGGCACATTCCACCATCTCTATTTCACCGGCACGCCCACGGCCGTGCTGGCGCTGGGTGCGACGTTCAGCGCCTGCGAGGTAGTGCCGCTCGTATTGATCGGGTTTGAAGGTTACGAGAACCTGACACTCAGCCGGGCACGCCCGTGGGTGGCGGCGTATCGGTGGCCGATCTACTTCTTCGTAGCCGTAGCGTTCTGGAACCTCGTGGGAGCGGGACTCTTCGGCTTCCTAATCAACCCCCCTATCGGCCTTTACTACATGCAGGGCCTCAACACAACGCCGGTCCACGCCCACACCGCGCTGTTTGGAGTATATGGCATGCTGGGCATCGGGCTGATGCTCTTCTGCCTGCGCGGTTTGACCCGGCAGGAAGCCTGGAAGTCGCGCGCGGTCAGCCTTAGCTTCTGGGCCATGAACATCGGACTGGCACTGATGGTTCTGCTGAGCCTCCTGCCAGTCGGCCTGCTGCAGACCTGGGCCAGTGTGGAACACGGCATGTGGTATGCTCGCTCCGCCGACTTCCTGCAAAACGGCTTCATGGACAGACTGCGCTGGATGCGGGTTATCGGAGACACCATCTTCGCGCTCGGCGCCGTCAGCCTGGGCTGGTTCGTGCTCGGGCTCAAGACTGGCTGGTCGCTCGAACCCCAGCCGGCGGGCCGATAGGGACGAACCGGGGCTGGTCATGCTCTTTGGTGGGTCAGCTTTTCCCACCACTGCTTCACATCATGGGCCGTTCGCCTCACTTTCCCTTCCTGGCTTTGTCAGCCGGCTATCCCGACTCGGCCCGACCATCCATTGCCGAGGCGGGTCTTGCACCTGCAAGTATGTTAAAGCCCGAAGGCTGCACATAGGGAATCGGTTTTGGGCGCGCCCGCCTGTGCTCGGCGCTGCGCGGATGAGCTCAGGGGTAGTTTCGTGGGGCCGCTGTAACCACATCGGGTTGCGGGGCGTCTTAAGCTGGGGAAACACCACGTGCGTGGGCGTTCTCCATTCCGGTTACATTGAATGAACAGAACTAATAAAATCCAGTATATTATGCGAAGAATCCACCACCTACTGCTCACGAGTGCGGCTGCCATGATGCTCTGTTTGGGAACCAGCCACGTAGCCGCACAGAACAACCAGAACGCCGGCCCTCCGCGCCCAGGGGGCGGCCGGCAGCGCCAAGGCAACTTTGATCCGGCTCAAATGCAACAGCGTATGCTGGACCGTTACCGAGAGAGGCTGGAGATCACGGATGACGCGGAGTGGAAGGCCATGCAGCCGCTGATCCAGAAAGTCATGGAGGCTCGCATGGCCATGGGTACGGGCGGACGCGGAGCTTTCGGCCCGGGCGGTCGGCGCGGTGGCGGAGGAAATCAGGCCAACTCAACTCAGCGTCGCGGTCCTTCTCAGGCGAATCCAGCGGCCGAGGAACTGCAGAGGGCCATCGACAACAAGGCCCCGGCTCCGGAACTGAAAGCCGCCTTAGCCAAATACGTCGAGTACCGCAATGGCAAACGGGCCGACTTGGAAAAAGCGCAGGACGCACTGCGCGCCGTGTTGACGGCCCGGCAGGAAGCCATCGCTGTGCTCTGGGGCTTGCTCTAGAAATTAGGCGTTGCAGCACGTTGTTCTCGCGTGCGGATTTGTGCTGGCCCTCACGTTTGATGAGTCCGGCGTGTGGCGGCAGCGACTGCTCATACGCCTGCCAGGAGGGAAAATTCCTGTGCCAGAATTGTGCGCGCACCGCCGCCGATTCTTCGATCTTGCGCAACAGGAAACGATCGGCACCCGCCACCAGGTTCGGAGCGACGTCGCCTGCCATCGTCAGCGGCGCCGTGCCTGGAAGCAATTGGCTCTGCGCCCAGCAACCCCACGCAAAGGCACCAAGCCAAGTGAACCAGAGCGATTTGCCGGGTCGCGTCGTCACCGAGGCATTCATAATTCACAGCAAGAACTTCATGTGTGGCGCAGGCCTACCACCGATAATAGCGGTAGGGATTATCCCCCATCGGGAAATCGGTGCGATAATCGGGGTAATAATACCCGAGAGACTGGGGACCCTCCGGCTTGGAACTCGGAGACATCTCCAAGCCGACTCGTGGGCCCGTGGCTTGAGGCCCGGACCGGTCGCTGCTCGGGGCCACTGAGGATCCCAGGATAAAGGCCCTGGTATCGAGGGGATGGAATATCCGGTTGTCCACAGCGAAACTGGCCCCCAGGTTAGCTAGCAATTGGGCAACTGCACGGGTGGCTCGCCATCGCGTGTAGCGGAAATAGGTCTTTTCATCCGCGTGGAAGCAATCCGGGTCCACCTGGCAGAAAACCGCCACGCCCTTTCCTACCACTTTGCGGCCGATCAAGCCGTCCGACCCGACCTCCACGCCCGCGCTCAGGGTCCACGGGGGCGTATCCAGGTAACAACGCCAGCGAAGATCGGACGCGCTGAGGCCTCGAGCTTCGGGCCAATCTGGCGCGGACAGCGACCCGGCGAAACGCGCTGGAGCCGGCTTGAAGGCAGCGCCGAGCCCTCCATCTGACTGCGAGCGCGGCAAAAAGAACGCCTTGCCGCCTTGTGCCAAGTAGCTGGTGAGCGCCGTCGTGTCGAGAGCGGCATCCGGGCCGATGAGCAGCAGCCCGGCACCAGTGTCCAGGGAGGCCGAATGCTGATAACTCACCCCGATCTTGTCGAGCCATGCCGCGCCCGCCGCGCCGCCAAAATACACGACCTTGCTCACCCGTGGAGAGAGCGGAGAGTGAAGCGCGTAATTAATGATGCGCCCGGCCAGGCGCCGCGCCGCGGGGTCCAAGCCCAGATGGTCCTCCAGGTCAAGGGTGCAAAAGATCAGCCGTCCCTTGCCGTAGTCCAGTTCCATCAGCGGCGTGTAGGCCAAGTCGAATTCGCACTCCAGCAGGGGACGCCAACCGCTGCGGTGGGGCTTTTCGATGGCGGCGCTGCTGACCCCTCCGCGGTTGCCCCAGTGCCATCCAGCGTAGGGCTGCTCCCGTTCGTTCCCTCGGAGGTAATCGCCCACGTATTCCGGGTAGGCTTCAATCAGGGTGCTGCTGCCCGTCCAGTCGCGGAGGTCCTCTGAGTGTAGAGTGGGGAATGCGGAATGCGGAGTGGCGGAATGGATGGGGAAGACACGTCGGACTACCTTCGGGCACACGCGCCACCCGAGGGCCCGTGTCATCCATTCAGGGTCCTGGGCACAGATCAGAACCCGGCCTCCAGCCCGCACAAAGGGCTCCAGCGTAGCAGCCACCGCCGCATCGCCCTTCAGGGCGTTGCGCCCGATGACCACCAGGGGCGCAGCCGCGCCATTCCAGGAACGGGTCCGATAGCCCAGGTTCGCCAGCATCCTGCTGGTCAGGCCGTTCGGATCAACGATGGCGATCTGGCCACTGCCCCTCTCGTCTTCGCCAAACACACGGAACGCAAAGGCATCCTGGTGCTTGGTATCGCCGATAGTCGCGATCAGGGTGATCTGGCCATCGGCCTTGCCACCGGCTTCCACGGCAGGCGCGAGTACCTGGATGGGAATGAATCGAATCTCGGAAACGGCCAGGCTGCCTTGAATCTTGCCTGCATCCACTTCCTTGCCCCCGGCGGTGGCGGTCCAGGCTGCGGTGAGATTCCGGGGCTGGCGGGCATCGTTGATCAGGACGATCTGCTTCTCGATCTTCTGGCCGGGGCTGAAGAGGTGGTCCTTCGCTGTGTAATCCCCTGTCCGGCCCGCAATCCACGCCAGGGTCGGCCCGTTGACCTCCTTGAGGGCGTCCTGCATCCAGGACCAGGTGCGCAGGCCGCCCGACAATCCCGCGGTCCGCCAACTGCGCCATGTATTGATGCGGAAGAGCTGTTGGATCTTGTGGTTGTTGGCGTACTCGTCCAACCGGTTCTCCGAGCTCTCGTAGAGCATCCCGCTGCGGAACAGGTCATGAAGATACTCCCGATACTTTGGTTCCTCGGAAGAATAGGCGTCGGTGCCAAAATAGATGGCGGCGTATTCCGTCAACAAAGGCTCGCTGGTGATATTGCTGTCAAACCCATGACGCCCGCGCCGGAACGTGCAATCCATGGGGGTGCCGAACTCGACCATTGAAATCGGCATCTCCCCGCTTTCGGCCCATGCGCTCAGCCAGTCTTCGCGCTCCTGGAGCGGGATAAGGTCCAGGTAGCAATTCATTGTATAAGCGTCCCCCGTGCAGGCCCCCGCATGGCTGTAATAAAGCCGGGTCGGGTCAAGCTTCTTGAGCCCATCGAACATCTCCTTTCCCGCAAGCATGAGGCGCTGCCAGCGCTCGTCGCTCTGATTCCATCCCCCGCGGCCCACGTGGCGCGGATCAGCGTCCACAGCGCTGTTGAAGAAGTTCATGCCGGCGATCCATATGACGACGGACGGGTGGTTGCGGTAGTGGCGTATCCACACGGCGGCGCGGTCGAAGGCACGCTGCCGGTTCTGCTCCCAGGCAAACCGGCCCCTCGAACTCATCATGTATTTATTGGCGTCGAGGATATACTCCGCGACCAGGTATCCCCCGCGATCGGCATCATCGAGATTTCGCCCTGAATCGGCAGGATCGCCTCGCGTGTCCACATTCGCTCCTCCCATCTCGGAGAAGGTGTCCCCTACCTGCATGCGCCGCCCGTTGTAAAAGCAAGGCTGCCGCAGGTGGATCACGGTGCCGTTGAGGTAGAATTGCCGGCCTACACTCCAGAATTCCCGGAAACCGAATCCTTGGCTGTATTCGTCATCCAGGCCGGCGCCCATCACTTTCAGCCGAAGAGTATAGAGATTGGGCTGGCCCACATCCCACAAGCGCGGGTCGGCCCAAGGCCAGGATAGAGCAAGGGCCTGCGTCTCCTTGACGGCTACCGCCGCTTCCCCCATGAAAGTCTTCTCCACCTCACCCCTTTCGTTGAGCATATCCGCAATGACCTGGACCCGGCCCGGCTGCTTGACGCCGCTCAACTCCACGTCCAGAGAGACGGTCTTGTTCCGGGTTGACGTGCGCACGAAAACGTCAGTTATACGAGCCTCCGATAAACGGCTTTCCAGAAAGACGCTGCCGGTCAGGCCTCGAGATCTGAGCGAGGCTGCAGCGTAGGTGACGTTCATGAAGGCATTCTGCCAGAAGGTCCCTACCTGTTCCGCATCGGCGATGGCGGCCACCAGCACCCGAACGTTCGCCGTTTGGCCGGGCGTTACCGCTGAGGTGATGTCCACGGAGCCCCAGGGCCAGGCGATTCTCCCGCACTCAGTCCCATTCACATAGACAATTGCGTCCGTGCAGACGCGGTCGAAGCGCAGGCTGATCGCGCGGCCTTGCCAATCAGCCGGGATGGGCACCTGCCGCTCGTACCAGGCGCGCGCCACCCGCGCTCCATCATAGAGGTCCCACTGCGGGCCGCCCCCACGCGCCAGCAAATCAGAAGATCTGCCCCCTCGCCCCTCGTCCCTCCCGCCCCGCCCTCCTCTGCCTTGCCAACTGCCAGGCACCTTGATATAGGCCCACCCCACTTTTGGGGGTTCGGCACTTCCTTCGGCCGCCGGTATAAAGCGCCAGATGCCGTCCAGGGACACCTGCGATCGCTTGGAATTCAAGGTTTCGACGCTCGTCTTGTCCCAGTCTAGGGTTACGCCGGCCGGGAGCTTGGCGTCTGCCGACTGCGTCGTTGTCGCCAAGTGGGGCGTGACCGCGAGGTCGGCGATCTCGAATACGCCGGTGCAGTGGAACATCGCCGGCTGAACGTTCAGGCGGGTTGCTCCCCGAGGCACCTTCAACTCCACCGACTTTGACACCCAATCGGAGTTTGTCGCCAGTTCAGGAACTTGGGCAGGGTAACCCAATGCGCCTCCATCGAAACTCATCGCCACGCGGGCGTCATGCTGCACAAAATCCCCTTGGGGAAGCAGGTTCACCTGGGCAGAGGATCGTCCTCCCGCGACGCAAAGACATAGGAAAGCAAGGGCAAGCTCGAGTCTCAATGTCGCGTCAGGACATCCCACTCGCATGGCGCGCGGCATGGTGCCAGCGTGTTGGGATAACCGCCCCAGGTCAAGCACAGAACACCATCGCAAAACCACCGTGGCCCGCCTCAGTGGGGGCTTCTGCTGGGACGAATCCACGGTTTTGACCCCTTCTTCAAGGAATTGGGGGAGAAGGTTTGCTTTCCGTGCGCGCCGGAGATTTGCGTCGAAGTGCTCTCGCCGTGCAACACCGAGGCTGAAATCCTGGAGAAGGCAAAGCTTCACTTTGACGCCGGCGCCAACGAAGTGTGGCTGTGTGCCCCGGATGGCGGGATCAGCTTTCTGGGGCCGACCGCGATGAAGTGCTCGAGGCTGTGCCCGCAGTTCCCGAAACAGGTTCAGTTGCGCTGACTTGGAACCTCTGCGCGCGGAGGGTCAAAGCCTCGACGAGCCCTGCCTTAACCCGCTCAGGCGCAAAGTTAATGAGATCGTCATAGTCTCGCAAGGCATTCGTCTCCCGCTGCCGGGCGAAGGGAATATGACAACCTCATTAAGTGGCCCCTTTACGATTTTTTGGATTCGGCAGCCGAAGCCATCCTTCGCTTGAGGTTGGGTGATCTTTCATAAGCCACTTTAGACCGCCAAAACAACACACTCGTTTCTTTCCAGATGCAAGCATGTCGCAGGCATTCTCGATCCGGCGCAGGCGCGTTTCCGGCAGCTTGGCTGAGGTGATCCAGAGAATCCAGTTCTGGCGCGCCATGGGTGTGATACTCGACCACAATGCCTGCGCCAGCGGGGCAGCCGCAAGGGCTTGGCGCAGCTCCATCGGCACCCTGGTCTCCGGTTCCTTTCCGGCCCGCGTAATCTCCACCGTTACCGTGGCTCCAGGGTCTGCGCCGGCAGCATCGTGCAAGGCTTGGTTAAGCCTGAGCCAGTGACTTCCTTTGCCGTTTGGTTCGAGAGCGGCTCGAAAAGGGAAGCCATTGATTGTCCCCTCAACCATCGTCATGCCTCGTGATGGAAGCTTCGCACTCGCGTTCCTGGGCAGAGTTAGAAGGGTCCACGATCCAGCCTTCTCGGTTGCTTTAGGCCGAAACAACCTGGCACTGAAGCGAATCGTTGACTTGGTTTCTTGGAGCTTAGCCGGTTTCATAGGCCTGATCGGACTGATCGGGCTGATCGGAATTGCTTTCTTGCAGCGCTCGTCTGTACTCAGCGCTGAGCGGGTGAGGGAGAATTGGTTTTCGGGTCTCACCAAGCATGGGGCGAGCTTAGGAAGAGGGAGCGGTGGCGTCAAAACGTAATTCTTGCCTGTCTGGAGCCGGTCTTGGCCAAGCAACCGAAAGCGGGTCAGCCATAGCATGGGCTGGTTTTCAACCCAGAAATGAACCATGCTGTGGGTTCACCCCTTTTCGGCGCAAATTGATTGTCGGATTTTCCCCAGCGGCGCACACTAATCAGTGAATGCAGCAAACCGATAGCCGCAACGCCCTGCTCGAGTACGCGGAAAGCGCCTCGGATGAGGCTTTTGCCGCAGTGGTGAAGCAGCACGTTGATCTGGTGTATTCGGTGGCATTGCGGCACGTCGGCGATCCACACCAGGCCGAAGAACTCAGCCAGGCGGTCTTCATTGTTCTGGCGAGGAAGGCCAGGCAGTTACGCCATGAAAAGGCCCTCTCGACCTGGCTGTTTCAAACCACGCGATTGATCGCGAGGAACTTTGTGAGGAGCGAAATGCGACGACATCACCGGGAGCAGGAAGCCTACGCGCAATCCGCGTTGCAGGAATCCAGAGGCGACATTTGGTCCCGAATTACCCCGCTGCTCGACGCCGCCGTCGGAGCCCTGGGCGAGAAAGACCGCCGTGCCATTATCCTCCGCTATTATGAAGGCAAGAATATGCGCGAAATCGGCGCCGCTTTGGGTGCGAGCGACGATGCGGCGGAGAAGCGAGTCGCCCGCGCCCTGGAGAAGCTGCGGACCTTTTTCTCCAAACAGGGTGTGAGTTCGACGACATCCGTTTTCGCTGCAGCGATCTCGGCGAATTCCGTTCATGCCGCACCGGCGGCGCTTGCAGCCACTGTCGCCGCCAACGCGGTGACCAAAGGCGCGGTGCTGAGTAGTTCAACCCTTTCTCTTGTGAAAGGAGCCTTGAAGTTTATGGCCTGGACAAAAACCAAGATGGCAGTGTTAGTGGGCGTGGTCGCTGTCGCAGTGACGACCTCAACCGTAGTCGGGATCAAGCTCGTGCAGGATGGGGACGCCTCCTCGGAACTGTCCTTTACCGGAATGGAGCAACTGTACATCATCGCCAAAGATGGAAGCATCCGGAACCAGTCCACCATCGAAGAAACCAATCTCACTCAGCGGACGATTCAAGAGAGGAGTATTATGGACCTGGACGCAAGCTATACGGCGACGGACGAGTCAGGCCGGCCCATGAGAATGAAGAAAAGAGCCGACCGGGGCTACCGCTTGATTTTGAACCAGCCGGTTCCCCCTGCCCAAAGGACATCTTATACGCTAAGTGGAAGCCTGGACAGCCGATTTGAACCCAACCAGGCAGGCGACTACGAACTGGCCACAACACACTCGCGTGGCAATAACCTGGACATGCGCCTGGTAGAGGTCTGGCGGCTGCCTCCGGGGGCCACCCTGGTAAGCTGGAGCCCAGAGGACTTCCGCATATCCACCAATGGGGACGGGCAAGTCGAGTTGCGCCTGGATAAAGTGGTTCCTCCAGGGGGCCAGACCCCACTCCGCTTGGCCTACCGGCTGCCCAAAGCGGCGCGTTAGGAACCAGCCATCGAGCGAATATGAAACGCGACCGCGCCTTCACGTTGATC
>Ga0326727_10023517_pt1 | contig 11743 bp, 10 predicted proteins | sample MB2enrmetagenome_FD_207643 | JGI IMG/M metagenome (GOLD analysis project Ga0326727, IMG submission 207643) | Lab enriched peat soil microbial communities from McLean, Ithaca, NY, United States - MB29MY | ecosystem: Environmental > Terrestrial > Soil > Wetlands > Peat | place: USA: New York... | reverse complement strand
CCTTCGGCCCCTGCCGGGTCCAGGGCAGCGCCCTGGTGGAGCGCGAGGCGAAGCCTCGCTCAATCTTTCCGCCGGTTGGCATTACTCCGTGAAGACCACCGTCTTGCGTCCGTTCAGCAATACCCGGTCTTCCAGATGCAGCCGCAGCGCCCGCGCCAGCACGCGCCGCTCGATGTCGCGCCCTTTGCGCACCAGATCCTCGGGCGTGTCGCGGTGGCTGATGCGTTCGACATGCTGCTCGATGATCGGCCCTTCATCGAGATCGGACGTCACGTAATGCGCCGTCGCCCCGATCAGCTTCACGCCGCGGTCATGGGCCTGGTGATAGGCGCGGGCCCCCTTGAAGCCGGGCAGGAAGGAGTGATGGATGTTGATGCAGCGGCCGGCGAGCTTGGCCGACAGCCCGTCCGACAGGATCTGCATGTAGCGCGCCAGCACCACCACATCGGCGCGCGCCTCCCGGATCACCTGCCAGAGCTGCGTCTCCTGTTCCAGCTTGGTCAGCCGGGTGACCGGCAAATGATGGAACGGCACGCCATCGAAGTCGAGATGGGCATAGGTCTCGCGCGGGTGGTTGGAGACGATGCCGGCCATCTCCATCGGCAGTTCGTCGATCCGCCAGCGGTAAAGCAGATCGGCCAGACAATGCTCGAAGCGGGAAACCAGCAGCATCACGCGCTTCTTCTGCGCCACCGGCCGCAGCGCCCAGTCCATGCCGAAGCGGCCGGCGACCTCCTCGAACCCGGAGCGCAGCCCGCCGACCGCTTCCGGCTCGATGCCGTCGCAGCAGACCCGCATGAAGAAGCGGCTGGCCTGGGTGTCGTCGAACTGCTGCGCGTCCAGGATGTTGCAGTCATGCTCGAACAGATAGGTCGAAACGCCGGAAACGATGCCGCGGCGGTTGGGGCAGGAGAGGGTCAGGATGAACTGGGCGCCGGGCATGATGCACCTTTCGGCCAACGGTGGAACAGGCAGGCAGGACCGCGGCCGGTACCTGCCGGAACCCGGGTTCCTTACGTGTAACGCAGCATGTCGAACTGGCAATGGGCAAGTGCGTTGATGCCCGTCACGCCGCCACGGTCCTCCGTGGGAACCGGGTCCAGGGGCTTTGCCCCTGGTGGGTGCAGGGCGAAGCCCTGCCGGGTCCGGGGCAGCGCCCTGGAAATTTGCTCCGCCACCGGCCCGCATGCCATCCTGCGCCGATGAAGAAACCCGGACCGCCGGGGCCGCCGCCCACCCGGGCCGCGTTGCACGAGGCCGCGCTGGCGCATCTCTCCCGCTATGCCGCCAGCCGGGCGGCGCTCACCCGCGTGCTCGACCGGCGATGCGCGCGCTGGGCGAACGAGGCCGGCCCCGAGGCCGCGGGCGATACCCTGCCCGCGCTCCGCCAGGCCGTGCGCGACGTGGTGGCGGAGCTGGCAGCCGCCGGGGCGGTCGACGACGCGGCGTTTGCCGCCGGCCGTGCCCGCAGCCTCGGGCGCACCGGCCGTTCCCGCCGCGCCATTGCCGCCCATCTTGCCGCCCGCGGCGTGACCGGGGACGCCGCGCGCGCCGCCCTGCCCGACGACCCCGAGGCGGAACTGGCGGCTGCCCTGGCGCTGGCCCGCCGCCGCCGGCTTGGCCCGTTCCGCCCCCCGGATGCCCAGGCCGACCCACAGCGCGAACTCGCCGTGCTGGCCCGCGCCGGCTTCCCGCGCGACATCGCCGCCCGCGCGCTGCGTACCGACCCCGACAGCGCCGAGGCGTTACTCGCGCGCCTGCGCGGCTGGTGATCCGGCGCGGGTGACATCCCGGATATATCGGGCCAGCCGCGCGATCCGGGCGCGGCGGAAAGCGCAACGGTCAGACGACTATGCCGGGGCGGTCGCGGACCGGCGGAAACCAAGCAGAGCCGGGCCGATACCGCCGATCCCGACGAGCATCAGCGCCCACCCGGCGGGTTCGGGCACCGATGGCGGGGCGCTCAGGGGCGTAACGCCCGGGCTATAGGCGAAGCTGTACAGGCTGGCGTCGGCGACGCTGGGATCGATGGCGAAATAGGGATCGACCCGGGCCCAGGTCGCGGAATCGGGATAATACAGATCTGCCGCGGCATCCATGATAACGGCGTAGACGCTGCCGGTATCCAGCAGCAGCGGTTGGTCCACGTTGAAAAAGGCTTCGCCCGACGTAAGACTGCTGCCCGCGACCTGCGTCACCGCATAGTTCTGCGCGAACAGCTGCGTCACCGCGTTGCCTTGCGAGTCATAAAGCCCGAAATAGGCTTGGACCCCCGGGATGCACGGGTTCACCGCCGAGATGTTCACGCAGCTATAGGCGCTCTGTCCCCCTGAAGCGGCGACGTCCACCAGCACAGGCCCCGGCGGGCCGTCGACCTGAACGTAATACTCAACGCTGGCAACGATCTGGCCGAACTGGTCGCCCGCCAGCCAGGAGGGGATGAAACCGGAGTAGCTGATGCCCGCATAGAGCGATTGCAGCGTACCGGAGACGAAGCCGTCGGCATGGCCGCCGGGCACGCCGTCGATGTCGAACAGGAAGCTTGCGCTGCCGGGACCGCTCAGCACCTGAACATCGTTCCAATTGACCCCGGTGGCCGCCGAGGGCAGGCTTCCTCCGCCCCCGCGCACCGACGCCATTGCCTGCGACGCGAGGGTGCAGACAAGCAACGCTGCGGCACCTGCGGCAAACCCGGTCTTGGTCATCAGCCCTCCCCAGTCCTCCGAGGCAATTCTGATGCGCCATCCTATCCTCCGGGGCCGGTGTGAAGCAAGCGGGCGGATAAGGGGCGACAGGCACGCCGGGGTTATCCTCACCTGCCGCCATGTGCGGGGTGGCGCCGGCAGATCCCGGCGATCACGTTGAGGCGAGCTTTCTTGCCGCGCAAGTCAAACCGCCCTAGGCTGGTCTTCTGCTCAGGTCAGAAAATCCAGACGGTCGTGGAATTCAAGCAGAGAATTCCGGGCGTGCCGCAGACTTGGGTAACGCAGATCCCGCCGCCAAAGACAGTGCAGCGGAACGGTCGTGACCAACAACACGGGGGGAGGATCACATGGTTGGTAACGCTTTGCCGTCTCAATCACGCCCGCTTTCGGGCGCTGGTCGCCAGGCCAGGCCTGCCGAAGCGGCCGCATCGGTACTGGCCGCACCGCTCTTTGCCCTGGAACTGGTCGTTGCTTGTCCGGCAGGGGCAACCCTGCTCACCACGGACGAGGCATCGAGGATGATCCAATCGACCGCCACCGACACGGATTTCCTGTTCCTGACCGATTTCGCCGGCTACCAGGCCGGCCAGACGGTGGCATACCGTTCATCGACATCATCTGCCGGCTGGACCGGGATGCTTTCCGGCAGCTATCTCGGCATGCCGCTCAGCGTTGGCTATTCCGGCGATCTCACGGCCTACCCGCCCGGCCCGGTGACCTGGACCGATAGCGGGACCTATGGGGCGTGGGTATGGACCGGCAGCGGCAGCGCCACGATCACCGACACCGGGCCGGCCTCGTTCCAATTGGCCATCTCTGACTCCCTCATGGTGGGGAGCAACATGGCCGCTCTCGCCTACACGATCCCGGGCACTGTGCTGGCTGATGGAACCATTCTGTTCGGCTCCGCCGGGGGCGACGAGGTCGGCAGCGGGACCGGCACGATCAATGGTCTGGCCCTTGCCAACACATGCTATTCTTACAGGGATGCGGCCATGACCATGAGATCGGACATCGTCATTCGGCCGGATGACAAGCCCTGTGATGATTACCACACGGCTGACAATCAGTATGTAAGGGACAATACCATTCTGGTGGGAACTATCAGCACTGTAGTGCCGGAGCCACCGCCGATATTTCTGCTCGGCGCCGGCCTCGCCGGAGTTTTATTTGCACGGCAGATCAGGCAGCGGCACGGCCGGCACGCATAGCCAGCGGAACGCGGAATGATCGCGGCGGGGCCGCGGGTTTTCCCGCGCCCCGCTATTCCGCCGCCTCCTGCTGCGGCGCCGCCGTTCGGCGCACCCGCAGCCGCCGGATGCGCCGCGCGTCGGCCTCCAGGATGCGGAACTCGAAGCCCGACGGATGCCCGATCACTTCGCCCCGCGCCGGCACCCGCCCGGCCAGCGTGAACACCAGCCCGCCCACCGTGTCGATATCGGCTTCCCGCTGGTCCTCGGTCAGCACCGGCCCCAGCCGCGCCTCCAAATCCTCCACCGGCAGCCGCGCATCCAGATCAAGCGAGCCGTCGCCGCGCTCGGTCACCATCGGTCCCAGCACCTCGTCGTGCTCGTCGGATATGTCGCCGACGATCTGCTCGACCAGATCCTCGATCGTCACCAGCCCGTCGATGCCGCCGTACTCGTCCACCACCAGCGCCAGATGCATGCGCGCCTGGCGCATCTGCAACAGCAGGTCCAGCACCGGAACCTGCGGCGCCACCAGCAGCGGACGGCGCAGAATGCTCTCCAGCCGGAACCCGTCCGGCCGGCCGACATAGGCGAACACGTCCTTGATGTGGACCATGCCCACGATGTCGTCGAGCTGGGTGCGATACACCGGCAGGCGCGAATGCCCCTCGCGGCGCAGCTGGTCCACCGCCTCGTCGAGCGTCACGTCCGCGCGCATCGCCACGATGTCGGCACGCGGGATCATGATGTCGTCGGCCGTGGTGCCGCGCAGGCGCAACACATTGGCAATCAGCGCCCGTTCCTGACGGTCGAGCTCGGGCGCCTGACCCGGCACCTGCGGCGCCTGCGCCGCTTCCTGCACCAACTCGGCAATCGAGGCGCGCACGGACTGCTCGGCGGTGCGGCGGAACAGGCGGGAGAGCAGGGTGGCGCGAGTCATGTCCGGCTGCCGGAGCGCTGCCCCGGACCCCGCCCCGCACGGAGCGCGGCTTCGGCATGGCCGGCACGCAGGGCGGGTCCAGGGCGGAACCCCGGCCTTTCTTCTTCCGGTCTCATGCCCGTTTCCAGGGATTACCCACACCGATCCGCCGCAGAATGCGAGTCTCCGCCATCTCCATCCGCCGCGCCTCGCCCGCCGCGTGATGATCGTGGCCCAGCAGGTGCAGCCCGCCATGCACCACCAGATGCGCCAGGTGATGCGCCGTGCGCCGCCCGGCCTGCGCTGCCTCCCGCCGCACCGTGCCCAGCGCCAGCACGATCTCGCCGGGCAGGCCGGGCGCCGCCGGCTCGAAGGTCAGCACGTTGGTCGGCTTGTTGCGGCCGCGGTGGCGGGCGTTCAGCCGCTTCACCGCGGCGTCGGACGCCAGCAGCACCGTCACCGCCACGCCGCCCGCGCGGGCGGCCCGCGCCGCCATCGCTTCCGGGTTGCGAACGGCGCGGCGCCAGGCCGGCTCGTCCACGACGATCTGGACCCCCGCCGCGGCGGGGCTGGGTAAACTGGACGGGTCCATGCGCTAGCTGCCCGCCACCTCCGCCGCGGGAACGCGGCTGCGGCGGGCTTCCTTCTGGGCCGCCTCCCGCTGGTCGTAGGCATCGACGATGCGGGCCACCAGAGGATGGCGCACCACGTCGCGCTTGTCGAACCGGCACACCGCAATGCCCGGCACCCCTTCCAGCGTGTCGAGCGCGTCACGCAGGCCGGAGCGCGTGCCGGAAGGCAGGTCGATCTGGCTGAGATCGCCGGTGATGGCCATGCGGGTGCCCTCGCCCATGCGGGTCAGGAACATCTTCATCTGCACCGGCGTGGTGTTTTGCGCCTCGTCGAGAATCACGAAGGCATGCGCCAGCGTGCGCCCGCGCATGAAGGCCAGCGGTGCCACTTCGATTTCGCCGGTGCCCATCCGCCGCACCACCTGTTCGCCCGGCAGCATGTCGTGCAGCGCATCGTAAAGCGGGCGGAGATACGGGTCCACCTTCTCCTTCAGGTCGCCGGGCAAAAAGCCCAGCCGCTCGCCGGCCTCCACCGCCGGGCGGGACAGCACGATGCGGTCCACCCGGCCGCCCTGCAGCATCGCCACCGCCTGCGCCACCGCCAGATAGGTCTTTCCGGTGCCGGCCGGGCCGATGCCGAACACCATTTCCGCCCGCGCCAGCGCCTCCATGTAGGCGGCCTGGCCGGGGCTGCGCGGTCCCACCGCGCCGCGACGGGTGCGGATGGCCGGCAGGTCGGACAGCGGCAGCCTCGGGTCGTCGATCTCGCTCATGCGGATGGCCGTGTCCACGTCGCTGGCGGCGATCGGTTCGCCGCGTTCCAGCCGCCGGTACAGCGCGGTCAGCGCCGTCTGCGCGGCCTCGACCCGGCCGGCATCGCCGGCGATCGCCACGCGGTTGCCCCGGCAGGACAAGCGCACCCCCAGCCCCTGTTCCAGCCGGACCAGATGGCGGTCATGGTCGCCCAGCAGCAGCGGCAGCAGCACGTTGTCGCCGAAAGTGAGGGTGACGGCCTTGCCCGGTGCGGTGACGCGGGGCTGGCCGGCGGAGGGGCGGTCGGTCGTCGGGGACGTTAAGGTCTGGCTCAAGCGCAGGCTCGCTCCTGTTCTGGCAGGCTTGCGGAGAGGGAGTTGGGGTGGGCGGCGTCGATAATGACCTCGGTTTCGCGGCCGATCAGTCCGGCCGGGCCGGTCGCATGCACCGGGTGAAGCCAGGGCGAGCGGCCCGCCACCTGGCCGGGATGCCGGCCGGGGCCGGTGAACAGCACCTTCGTGCGCAGCCCGACGCAGGCGCGGTTGAACGCCGCCTGCTGTTCGCGCAGCAGTGCCTGAAGCTCCTGCAGCCGGCGGTCTTTCTCGGCCTCGTCCACCTGCCCGGAGGCGGAGGCGGCCGGCGTGCCGGGGCGCGGGGAATATTTGAAGCTGAACGCCTGGGCGAACCCCACCTGCCGGATCAGCGCCAGCGTGGCCTCGAAATCCGCCGGTGTTTCCCCGGGATGGCCGACGATGAAATCGGAGGACAAAGCCAGGTCGGGCCGCGCCGCCCGCAGCCGCTCGACGATATGGCGGAAATCGGCGACGCCATGGCGCCGGTTCATCGCCGCCAGCACCCGGTCGGAGCCGGACTGCACCGGCAGATGCAGGAACGGCATCAGTTGCGGCACCTCGGCATGGGCGGCGATCAGGTCATCGTCCATGTCGCGCGGGTGGGAGGTGGTGTAGCGGATGCGCCACAGGTCCGGGATCTCCGCCAGTCGCCGCACCAGCTGCCCGAGCGACGACGGCGCCCCGCCGGCCGCCGCCCCGTGCCACCCATTCACGTTCTGGCCGAGCAAGGTGATTTCGCGCGCGCCCAGCGCCACCAGCCGCCGCGCCTCGGCCAGCACCGCCGCTTCCGGGCGGCTGAGTTCGGCGCCGCGGGTATAGGGCACCACGCAGAAGCTGCAGAACTTGTCGCAGCCTTCCTGGATGGTCAGGAAGGCGGTGAGACCCGGCGGCGCGGCGGCATCCGGCAGGTGGTCGAATTTGTCCTCGGCGGGAAAATCGGTGTCGATCACCGCCCCGGCGGCCCGGCTGGCCTGCGCCACCATCTCGGGCAGGCGGTGATAGGTCTGCGGCCCCAGCACGATATCGACGAACGGCGCGCGGGCGAGAATCTCCGCCCCCTCGGCCTGGGCGACGCAGCCGGCCACTGCCAGGATCATCCGCCCGCCCGCCTCGGCGCGCGCCTGCTTGATCAGGCGCAGGCGGCCAAGCTCGGAAAACACCTTTTCGGCGGCACGGTCGCGGATATGACAGGTATTCAGGATAACCATATCGGCATCGCAGGCATCCGCCGCCGGCGCATAGCCGAGCGGCGCCAGCACGTCCGCCATGCGGCCGCTGTCATATACGTTCATCTGGCAGCCCCAGGTGATGACATGCAGACGCCTGGGCGGCGTGCCGGCAGGGGGTGCGCTCAATAAGGGCGCCTCCGTCCTGCCGGCACCGGCCGGACGGCAATCGCCGGAAACGCCGGCGCCAACCCCCGGCGGGTCAGGCGCTGGCAAGGCGGAACTGCAGCTATGGGGTTGCCACCTGTCTGTGTGCCTCCGCTCCGGGCCCCGACAGTCGCAGACGGCATCGTGGTCGTGTCAAGCGGAAAACCCGCTGACGGATGTCACGAAACGCGGGGGCACGCGGCGACCGCTCCGTCACGCCAAAGCGGGCCGGGCGGCGGGGGGCGAAAGCGGCGTGGCCTTGCGGTTCTGCCGCAGCGTCGCGGCGCCGCCGGCGGCCGCTTCCCAGCTGGCGGCGGCCAGCGCCTTGCGGCTCGGGAAGGCGCGCGGGTCGAGCGCGGCATGCATCACCACCGTCACCCGCAGCCCGCAATTCTGCGCCAGGCGCCAGAAATGCGAGAACAGGTCCATGGCGCCGTACCAGGCAAAGAGCGGCCGGTTCGCCCGCCCGGTCGGCAGCCCGGCCAGCCGGTCATACACCACCGACACCGGCTGAACCAGCGGCGGCCGGCCGTCGGCGGTGACCGGCAGTTCGGCGATCGACAGAAAGGCCGACCGGAACGGCAACACCCGCGAGCCATCCGAGGTGGTGCCCTCGGGGAACAGGATCAGGCTGTCGCCGAGCGCCAGACGGCTGCGCATGTTGTCGCGTTCCTGCGCCGTGGAACTGCGCCGCCGGCGGATCACCACGCTGCGGCCCAGCCGGGCGATGGTGGAAATCAGCGGCCAGCGCGTCACCTCCTCCTTGGCGATGAAGCAGGCCCGCAGCACGCTGCCCAGCACCAGAATGTCGAGCCAGGAGGAATGGTTGGACACATACACGACCGGTCGGCCGCCGGCGGTCTGCTGCGCCGGCTCGCCGATCAGCCGCACCGACAGGCCGATCGCCAGGCACATGCAGTACCAGTAAAACCGCGCCCAGCGCTCCTTGGCCGGGCCGGGCAGCAGCAGCAGCAGCGCCTGCACCGGCACGGCGATGGCGGTGCCCAACAGCACCAGAACCAGCCGCCGCAGCACGCGCAGGCCGCGCAGGATATTGCGCCCCGGGGGCAGCAGACCGATCCAGTCCGCCTCCTCGGCGCGCTGGTCGGGGCGGTGCAGCAGCGGCAGGCGCTTTGGCTTCAGCCGGCGAGGGGTTCCAGGCATAACGTGGCCATAGCGCGCGGCGTGGCGTAACACAATGTCAACGGCGTGTCCGGACGACGAAATCCGCGTGGCACCGGACAGCTGGCGCCCGGCAGCTTGCCAAGCCGGCAGCTTGCCAGGACGGGGCCTTGTGGCACCTTCGCAGGCGGATGGATCGTAACACACACTCCGCGCGCCGGCATGTCCGGCGGTGCGCGCTGGCCCTGGCGGCTTGGCTGCTGGGTGCGCACGGGCAGGCCGCCGACCCGCTGGCCTACGACATCGCCATCGCGCCCACCGGCGATGCCGCGCTGGACCAGGCGGCACAGGACTCCTCCACCCTCGCCGCGCTGCGGCAGAGCGCTCCGGTCGGGCCGTTCGCGCTGATCGGCCGCGCCCGCGGCGATCTCGACCGGCTGCTGACCGCGCTGCACAGTTTCGGCTACTACAAGGGCAGCGTGCGCCTGACGGTGGCGGGGAGGGGGCTCGACGATCCCGGCCTGGCCGACGCGCTGGATGCCGTGCCCGCGGGCGCGTCCGTGCCGGTCGCCGTGACGCTGACGCCCGGGCCGCTGTTTCACCTGCGCCGCCTGTCGCTGCCGCCCGGCCTGCCCGCGGCCGCGCTGGCGGCGTTCAGGCTCGCCCCCGGCGGCCCGGCCCGCGCCGCCGCCGTGCTGGCCGCCCGCGACCGCCTGCTCGCCGCCCTGCTGGCGGACGGCCACGCGCTGGCCCGGGTGGACGAGCCGCAGGCCACCCTGGTGCCGGAGGAGGACGCGCTCGACGTGTCCTTCCCGGCCGAGGCCGGGCCGCGCGTCGCGCTCGGCCCGATTGCCATCGCCGGCGAGGGGCGGCTGCACGAAACCTATATCCGCCGCCGGCTGCTGCTCGCGGCGGGGCAGCGTTTCGATCCGGCGGCGATCGAGCGGGCGCGCCGGGATCTCGCCGCCGTGCCGGCGATCGCCTCGGTGCATATCCGCCCGGCCGGGGCGCTTGGCGCCGACGGCCGCCTGCCGGTGCAGGTGGACGTGGCCGAACGGGAACGGCGGGCGGTCGCGCTGGAGGCGGCGTTCTCCACCGACCAGGGCGGCAGCGCCAGCGCGTCCTGGACCCACCGCAACCTGTTCGGCAATGCCGAGTTGCTCACCCTCGGCGTCGCCGCGACCCAGCTCGGCGGCACCGCGGCACGCGCGCCGGGCTACAACGCCGCCGCGTCGCTGACCTTGCCGGACTGGCAACGGCGTGGCCAGTCCGTCACCTTCACCATCCAGGCCGTGCGCGAATATCTCGATGCCTATGACCGCACCGCGGTGATCGCCGGCGCCACGCTGGCGCGCAAGCTGACCCAGGACCTGACCGTCAGCGCCGGGCTTCGGGCCGAGCAGGCCGCGATCGTGCAGCAGGAGGTGGGGCGCAGCTATTCGCTGGTCCAGCTGCCGGTCGGCGCGACATACGACACCGCGAACGACCCGTTCGATCCGCGGCAGGGGCTGCGCGCTTTCCTGACCGTCACCCCCAGCGCCAGCCTGGCCGGCGGCGGCGCGCCCGACAGTTTCTTCGTCATCGTCCAGTCCGGCGCCGCCGCCTATCTGGATGTGGGCAGCTGGCTGGCGGGCACCCGGGGCCGCAGCATCCTCGCGGTGCGCGCCCTGGCGGGGGCGATGGAGGGTACCGGCGTGTTCGATATTCCGCCCGACCAGCGTTTCTATGCCGGCGGCAGCGGTTCGGTGCGCGGCTTTCGCTTCCAGTCGGTCGGGCCGCAATTCGCCAAGGACCGGCCGGTCGGCGGCACCGGGGTCGATGACGGCAGCATCGAGTTCCGCCAGCGTTTCGGCGCCAGCTGGGGGGCGGCTGCTTTCCTCGACGCCGGCCAGCTCGGCGGCACCGGCGTGCCGTTCAGCGGGCCGGTCAGTGTCGGCGCCGGCGCGGGGGTGCGGTATTTCACCTCGATCGGCCCGATCCGCGCCGATGTGGCGGTGCCGCTGACGCACGGGCCCAAGGGGGATGCGTTCGAGCTTTACCTCGGCATCGGCCAGAGCTTCTGACCCGGCCGTTACTCGCGGCGCAGCAGGCGGTCGTTCACCAGCGCCGCCAGCCGCCCGGCGGCGAAGCCGGCGCCGACCGCTTCCGGGTCGTAGCCGTCCCGCGCCCAGCCGGCGAACGGCACCCGCCCTTCGCCGTCGCGCGCATAGGCCCGCAGCACCGCATCCAGCACCCCGGCGCGCGAGCGGGCCAGATGGCCCCAGCGCAGCGACAGCTGGTCCATCGCCTCGGCTGCCGTCGCGCCTTGGAGCAACAGGAACACCGCGCCGGCGAAACCGGCCCGGTCGGCGCCGGATTTGCAATGAACCAGTCCGGGCTCGCGCAGGCTCTGCAACGCGCCGATCAGCGCCAGCAGGCGCTCGCGCGGCGGCGGCCGGCCGCTCGACATCGGCAGGTCGATGAAATCCAGGCCGAGAAGGCGCGCCCGCTCGCGCGACAGGGCGTCCGAGCCGTTGCCGGTGGCGCCGCGCAGATTGAGCACGCTGCGGATGCCCCAGCGCCGCACCATGGCGGAAAGACGGCCGGGCGTGGGGTGGTTGCAGCGATACAGCCGGCCGGGCACGACCGCTCCCGCATTGGTCCAGGCCAGGCGCAGAACCGCGTGATCGACCAGCAGGCTGTCGATCCAGGCCAGGCGACGCCCGGCTGGCGTATGCAGGTCGCCACGGTAAATGCTGTCCATCGCGCCCTGCCGG
>Ga0326727_10023515_pt1 | contig 11744 bp, 12 predicted proteins | sample MB2enrmetagenome_FD_207643 | JGI IMG/M metagenome (GOLD analysis project Ga0326727, IMG submission 207643) | Lab enriched peat soil microbial communities from McLean, Ithaca, NY, United States - MB29MY | ecosystem: Environmental > Terrestrial > Soil > Wetlands > Peat | place: USA: New York... | reverse complement strand
ACAGCGTCTCGGCCCTCGCCAAAACGTCCTCTGTTCCGCGAAAATGCAATGCGCAGACGGCATCCCACGCAACCTCCTCATCGGATTCCGACAGTGCGGTCGAGACCAACTCGTCGATGGACCTTGGATCGCTTCTCATGCGGTCCCAGTATTCTTTGAGTTCAGGGGAATCCATGACTGTTCAACTCCCAGCTTCCTGCCATACCCGTTCCAGCAGATCGGCTACGCCCAACTCGGCCGCCCATTTTTCCATGTAGGGGCGGTCGAGGCGGCCGCGCTGCGTTTTCAACACGCCGAGCACGTCGCGCCACTGGCGCTCCAAGACTTCGTCGCCGAGGCGGTACCATTCCAGCTTGCTCAATATGGTGTCCTCGGGCGAAGAAAGGAAGATCTGGGTTGCCGGGGCCTCAGGATCGACGGATCGCCGCCGCCGACGGGCCAGCGCCGCGCGATCGAAAGGCCGATCCTTGGCGACAAACACGTCCACCTTATAGGATGTCGCCAGATGGATGACGTTGAAGCACGAGTGGCCGGCAATCGCCTCGCGGATCATGTCGGCGTCGATGTAGTATTCCGCAGCCAGCGCTGCGACCAACCCGGCAACGTGTTGGTACGCCAGGTCGGCGATCACGTCGACGTCGACCGTGGCCCGCACGAAGCCGTGCGCGGAGCTGGCGACCGAGCCGCCCACGTAGTAGGGCACGCCCAGCCGGTCGAGGGCGTCGATCACGGGGAGCACTGCCGTTAGGGCGTCGCCGCGTTGCATGACTGCCTCTTTTCCAGGTAGACCCGCAGTCTGGCGGCCAAGTCCGGGCCGTAGTGGTGTTCGACCCACAGCAAGTCCAGCTCCCGCTCGTCGAGCCCGGGATTGGCCTGGGCGATTCCCTGGCGGGAAAGGTGCACCAGCATCCTCGTCCAATCGCGCATCTGCGCAATGCGCTCGGCGACGCTCATCCTGCGGATCAGCTCGATCTGGACCTTTTCGGCCTGGGGATGCGTGTCGGAAAGCATGGATGGCCGCCCCCGGGGAATCAAGCTTCATTTTAGCAGGTCCCGCCATCGCACCCCAGCCCCGCGGCGAGGCCCCGTTGCCAAGCCGCGGCGTTACAGTAGACTGAGGGGGTGTTGTTCCACCGTTGCCGCTCCCGAAGGGGGAGGGGAGAAGGCCAGTCATGGGCGAGTCCCAGACCGAGAGCGTATCGGCATTGATCGAGGCGGCGCGGCGCGGAGATGCCGAGGCCCGGGAGCGGCTCTTCGGGCTGTGCCGCACGTACCTGGGGTTCCTGGCCCGCTCGCAGGTCGAGTCGTCGTTGCGGATGAAGGTGGACGCCTCGGACCTGGTGCAGGAGACGATGCTGGAGGCGTTTCGGGATTTCGGGCGGTTTGCCGGCGCGTCGCAGGAAGAGTGGCTGGCGTGGCTGCGGCGAATCCTGGCGCATAATGCGGCCGATTTCGTGCGGCGTTACCGGGGGACGGCGAAGCGGCAGGCCCGCCGCGAGGTTCCGCTCCGTGCCGGCGGCGCGAGCACGCTTGCGCACGGCGTGCCCGAGCCCGCCGCGCCCTCGGCAACCCCCAGCCAGGAGTTTCTGCGATTGGACGCCCAACTGCGGATGTCGGCGGCGATGGCGCAGCTCGCGCCGGACTACCAGGAGGTGCTCGTGTTACGGAATCTCCAGCGGCTGCCGTTTGCGGAGGTTGCCCAACGGATGGGCCGCTCGCGGCCCGCCGTGCAGATGCTCTGGATGCGGGCGATCAAGAAGATGCAGGACGCGCTGGGGGAGGACTGAGCGTCCCCTCGGCCTGCGGGAGAGGATGAGGGGAGAGGGGAGAGGGGACGGCCCGCCGTTGCCCGCATTGTGATTCGCAAGGCTTCAGTCATGAATCCTGCTGCCGACGAAGACGCCCTGCGGTTGCTGGACGACTACCTGGCACGGCTCCAGGCGGGCGAACAGCCGGACCGCACGGCGCTGGTGGCGGCGCATCCCGAGTTGGCCTCGGCGATTCGCTGCTTGGAGGCGTTGGAGGGCATGGCCCCGCCGCCCCCGGAGGTTGCCCCGGAGGGTGCCCCCGACGCCGACAGCATCGACCTGGCCGATCTGCCGCCGGACCCCGGGGGCGACCCCGGCGGCATGCCGCGGAGCTTCGGGCCCTACGAACTCTTGGGCGAGATCGGCCGTGGGGGCATGGGCGTTGTCTACAAGGCGCGGCAGAAGGATCTCGATCGCGTGGTGGCGCTGAAGATGATCCTGGCCAGCCACCTGGCCTCGCCGGAGCACGTGCGGCGGTTCCAGGTCGAGGCCCGCGCCGCCGCCCGCTTGCGGCACTCGAACATCGTCCACATCCACGAGGTGGGCCAGCAGCACGGGCAGCATTACTTCACGATGGAATACGTCGAGGGGGAGAGCCTGGCCGAGCGGCTCGCCCGCGGACCCCTGCCGCTGGACGCCGCCGTGCGGATCACCGCCGCCGTGGCCCGCGCCGTCGAGCACCTGCACCAGCAAGGCATCGTACACCGCGACCTGAAGCCCTCGAACATCCTGCTGGACCACCAGGGGCAGCCGTACGTGACCGATTTCGGCCTGGCGAAAGTCTTCGAGCCGGGCGGCGAGAAGACCGCCACCGGCGTGGTTGCCGGCACGCCGAGCTACATGGCACCGGAGCAGGCCTCGGGGCACTTCTCCGAGGTCGGCCCGGCGGCCGACATCTACAGCCTGGGGGCGATCCTCTACGAGCTGTTGACCGGCGAGCCGCCCTTCCGGCAGGAGAACCGGCTGGACGTGCTCTTGGACATCCTGGGCCGCGAGCCGGCCCTGCCGCGGCAGTTGAACCCCAAGGTGCCGGCGGGCCTGGAGTTGGTCTGCCTGAAATGCCTGGCCAAGACCCCGGGCGACCGCTACGCGTCGGCGGCCGCGCTGGCCGACGAGCTGGACCGCTTCGCCCGCGGCGAGCCGCTGCTGGTCCGGCCGCCGCACGCCGGCCAGCGGCTCTTGCACTGGTCGCGGCGGCAGCCGGCCCTCGTCTTGCGGCTGACGGCCCTCAGCGTGTTCTATCTGGTCGGCTGGCTCAACTATGGCTTCGGCCTGGCCAGCGGCGAGTTCCAGGCGAAGATTACGCTGGTGTTCGTGGTCTGGCTGGCGGCTTCGGTCGCCTGCCAGCAACTGCTGGAGAGCCAGCGGTGGTCGGTCCCGGCCCGCTTCGTCTGGGGCACGCTCGACTCGCTATTGCTGTTGATCGTGCTCTGGTTGGCCAACGGCGCAATCAGTCCGTTGACGGCCGCTTATCCGCTGCTGGTGGCAGGCTCCGGGCTGTGGTTCCACGTGCGATTCGTATGGTACATGACCGCACTCTCGCTGGTCTCTTACGCGATCCTGGTCGTCGATTTCTACCGCTGGCGGCCGGAGCTCCGCGCGGCCTACGACCCCGGCCCGACGCATTACGTAATCTTCGCGCTGGCGCTGGTGGTGTTGGGCTGCATCGTCTCATACCTGGTGCACCGCGTGCGGGTGCTGAGCAAGTTCTGCGGCCGGCAGTTGCCGTGAGGACTGCCGGAGGACCGCCTCCAATCAGATATTAGAACTGCAAACACGCGGACGACTCACCGATGGCATCGCCAGAACCCGAACAGCCGGGCGGCGACCCGCTGGACTTCCTCAGCGCATCCCCAGCGACGGGAGTCAGGGAATGCGGGAGGAGTGCTTCGGCCGATCCTAAAGCAGGCTCCGCTCCCCATCCGGTTGACGAAGGCGGCCTCCGCGCGGTAATATTGCAGTAACAGGGAGTCCAAGCCGTGACAGCGCAAGTCGAAGAAATTCTGCACACATTCGACGGGTTGCCCGATGATGAGAAGCGGGAACTGGTGACGGAACTCCTTCGCCGCAGCCTCGCGACCAATGCTCCCCCGCTATCCGACGAGGAGCTGGTTGGCGCCGCGGAAGAAGTTTTCTTGCGGCTCGACGGCGGCGAGGCGGGCAATGCCTAGGCCGTTGCGCGGTGAGGTCTGGCTTGTAGACCTTGGGATGGCAGCGAAGGTCCGGCCCTGTTTGGTCCTTAGTGTGCCGGTCACGGATGCCGACCGCGCGCTGGTAACGCTTGTTCCGCACACAACCAGTGCTCGTGGATCGCGGTTTGAGGTAGCGACCGATATCGCATTCCTTCGATCCGGGGCGTTTGACGCCCAGAATGTGGTTACCATTCCGGCCGTCAAGCTCCTCCGCCGCCTTGGCCGCTTGCCAGACCCGGATTTGGCAAGGGTCGAAGCCGCGATGCGCTCTTGGCTAGGACTGTAGAGACTCGTCTCGAGCAGTCGGCAGGCGGTACACCGGACAATCTCCGCCGGCAACGTGATGGCGGCTGTTCACTCGCCGCCGCACTCTCGATGCCGCCCGCGAGGTGCCGGATCGTCGTTGGCGTTACGCCGTGATGCCCTTGGTCAGGGCCATGAAGGCCGTCTCGAGGTTGATCTCCTCTTCCTTGAAGAGCGTCAGCTTGTGACCGGCCTGGACCAGCACGGTCGAGAGCTCGCTGTAGTCGCTCGCGCCCTCGGCCAGCGTGAGGCGGATGTGGCCGTCGCGCAGCTCGACGCCGTCGACCAGCTTACTCTGCTCCAGCAGCCGCGCGGCCGGCTCGGCATTGCCCGCCACGCCCACCAGCAGGATCGTTCGCGGGCGGACCCGCTTCATCAGGTCGGCCACGGTGCCGAATTCCTTCATCACGCCGCACTCGATCATGCCGACCTTGTTGCAGATGTCGGCCAATTCGGGGAGGATGTGGCTGGAGACCATGATGGTCTTGCCCAGCTTGCGGAGTTCTTTCAAGAGGCCGCGGATTTCGATGCGTGCGCGGGGGTCCAGGCCGCTGGCCGGCTCGTCGAGGATCAGCACCTTGGGGTCGTGCAGCAGGACGCGGGCCAGGCCGAGCCGCTGCGTCATGCCCCGTGAAAGGCTGGTGACGAAAGCGTCCCGCTTGTACCCCAGATCGACCAGACCCAGCACGTCGTCGCAGACCTTCCGCCGTGCCGGGCCCTGGATGCGGTAGGCGGCCGCGAAAAACTCCAGGTACTCGATCACCTTCATGTCGTCGTAAACACCGAAGAAATCGGGCATGTAGCCGATCAGCCGGCGGATTTCCTTGGGGTGGGTGTAGATCGAGTAGCCGCCCACGCTGGCCTCGCCCCAGGTGGGTTGCAGCAGCGTGGCGAGGATCCGCATCGTCGTGGTCTTGCCGGAGCCGTTCGGCCCGATGTAGCCGAACAGGTCGCCCTCGCTCAGCTCCAGCGTCAGGTTATGGACGGCGTGCAGGGTGCCGTAGACTTTGGTGAGGCCTTCGGTCTTGATCATGCGTTTTCACTGTCCTCCGCTCGGGCGGACTTCCAGCACGAACCGCAAGACCGTCGTTCGCTGATCCTGGGGTCCGTAGATCGGCCGGCCGTCGCGCAGGAGATCGGCCCCGGGGTAAGGCGCGGGTTGCCCGCGGTAGTATTTAGGATCCTCAAGGAAGTGCGGCGGAGGCCAAGCGGGGCAGGCCACCAGCACCGCGCGGCCCGCGAGCAACTGCCCGCTCAGGTCCACAAACGGCTGATAGTCGTTCACCAGGCCGGTCTGGCGGCGACCGTCGACGGCCTCAAAAAACGTCATGGCCCGCAGAATGTACAAAACGTCGACGCTCGCCGGGTCGTAGGGCGACGAGGATGCCCGGCCGGAGAGCGTCTTGCCGAAAAGGGATTGCATGGGGCCTTGAACCACCGCCGCCAGCTCGGTCGAGCGGGTCATGGGCCCGAGCTGGAGGGGCCGGCCCGGCTCCAGCGTCCCCAGGTCGTAGAGGTAGCGGTCGTAGGCGAGAATGCAGTCGGCCAGTGGAAAGCCGAGGCGGTTGGTCACGGTGCCGCGGGGCACGCGGCCCTCCTCGACCAGCAACGTTTCGACGGCGCCGGGCTGCGACTGGGCCGTCCAGCGGGCGGTAAAGCTCTTGCTGGACCAGACCGGGATGGGCACGCCCTGGATGGCCTCCAGCCCCGGCGCGGCGCTGTAGCGGCCGCTCCACCAACCCGAGGGCGCCCCGGAAGATGCCCCCGCGCCGCCCGCAGGGCCCGTCTGGTACATGCCACCCAGCCCGTCGCCGGGCAGCCCCAGCCACGCGATCATCGTATCGGCGGCGTCGGCGGTTCGGCCGTCGGGCAGTCGCGGCGCCGGCACGAGGTTGAAGGTCTCCATGCGCGGACTGAAGACGTGCATCCAGCTTGTGCCCCGCACGCTCCCCGACGCATCCACGTCGACCAGGTCCGCCTGGCACACCCGCAATTGGTCGCCCTTGAGCCGGTGGGCCATGACGTAGGCGCCGCCGCAGAGCCCCAGCACGATGGCCGGGAACGTGAGCCAGGTCCATTCCATCCGCGGCAGGAACTTGCGGAGGAAGAAGTAGTCGCCGGGGCCGATGCACAGTATATAAAGCACCGCCAGCAGGGCCACCGCGGAGAAGGGCACGAGCCGCACGCCCGCATAACGATCCAACGCGCTGCGCAACTGGCCGGCGATGTCGGCATAGCCGTAGTGCATCCGCACGGGGCGGTCTTCCGTCGGGGTTTCGGCGGCCGGCAGGTCCAGCAGCCGGGCCAGCAACAGCTTGCGGTCGCTCCAGCGGCTGAGCGGGGGCCGGTCGAGGTCGGCGGCGAAGAACACGACCTGACCGAACCCGCGCGGCGTGCGGACCACCAGCGGCAGATCGGCCTCGGCGGCCTCGATCTTGCCGCGGACGCCAGTCAGCCGGGCGACGTGGATTGCGCCCCGCTCCGGCCCGGAGCGCGGAATCGGGTTCTGGCTCCTCGCGAACGCCTCCAGTGCGCCCGTTTGCGGCAAGGACATCACGCCCTGGAATGGCCCGGGAGCAAAGCGTGCCAGCGGCGCGCCTTCCCGCAGGATTGCGCCCGCCTGCGCGCCGGCGCACAGCACGAGCGTACCGCCCATGCGGACCCAGCGGTCCAGGGCTTCGATACGGGCGTCGCCGACGGGAATCTTGTGGAAAGTCTCGGACGGGGCGGTGGCGAGCACCACGGCGTCCACGCCTTCGTAGCCCTGCCATTGCGCGGGGAGGCTGCCGGCGTCGTCCAGTCGGGCGACGGCTGCCCGGGGCTCGCCGCCCGCCTGGGTCAGTGCCACGGCCTCTTCCAGGCCCAGCGGCTCGGGGCCGACCTGGACGATCAGGGCTTGCGAGGCCACCGCCTCGCGGAAATATCCCGCATCCGCCGCGCCACCGGCCTGCGGGCGCGGTGCCTGCGGCTCCCCGGTCGCGAAGGTCTTCTCTGCCACCGTGCGTTCGCCGACTTGGAACTCGGCCCGCAACGAGCTCTCGACGTGCCCGAAACGGACGCACAGCCGCACGAGGGTCTCCTGGCCAGGCAGGATCCGCGTGGTAGGCTCAGGGGTGGTGGTGGAGCAGGGCACGCCGTCGCTGTCGGCCGTCCAGACGCGGACGCGGCCCGACAGGGTTTCCGTACCGCCGCGGAGCCGCAGCTCGACCGGCGTCCAAAGCCCCGCCTTGTAGCGGCCGGCGAAACCGACGCGCATACCGATGAACTCCGGTGGGCGTTTGTCCAACTCGGCCCGCGCCGCGCCCGGCAGCAGCAGACATGAGAACAGTAGGGCGGCAAGTAGCTTCCGCATCATGGCTTTCCGGCGTCCGGGCAGGTGCAAACGAGCCGGCCGCAGCCGGGGCAGCCGGCCCCGTACTTCCGCAGGACGGCCTCGGTCAGGTCCACGCCGACCACGTTGGCGATCGTCGTCAGCCAGGCCAAGACGTCGGCGAACTCGCCGATCTGCTCTTCGTGCGTCCCGCTCCGCAGCGCCGTGGCCAGTTCGCCGATCTCCTCAGTCAGCCACATGAAGGTGCCCTCGACGCCCCGGGCGATGTCCTTGGGGAGGTACATCCGCCGGATCAATTGCTGGAACTCGGCCAGCGTAACGTCCGGTTTCGCGGCGGAGTCCGGGGCGGTCGAAGGCCCCGTGGGATCGTCCGAGCGTGCGTTCATCGTGTGCAATCCTCTCCGGACCCCTCATCGGTAGGCTACCCACTTGATCTTGATGGGCGAAGTCCGGCTTGTCAATCGTCCCCCTGCGGGTATGCGGCCACCTCCTATGGTGGCGAGGCGACTGCCTTGGCCGGGCCTATTTGCCTGCCGCACGTGACCCAACCCCCCGCGCACAGCCGCCCCCATTGACCCCGGCTCGCCGCAAGCCGACAATTAAGGTCGTCGGTACGGTTCCTTCTATCAGAATTGCAGGGAGTTGGGATTGTGACAAGCATTTACGTCGGCAATCTGTCGTTCGATGCGGGCGAAGAGGACATTCGTCAGGCGTTTGCCCAGTACGGCAACGTCACCGCGGTCAAAGTCGTCACGGATCGTGAAACCGGGCGTCCTCGGGGTTTCGCCTTTGTCGAGATGCCTGACGGCGGTCAAGCCAGCGAGGCGATCAAGAACCTGAATCTGGCGGAGATCGCCGGCCGCCAGGTCACCGTGAATGAAGCCCGCCCGAAAACGGATCGCCCCCGTGGCGGTGGTGGCGGCGGCGGTCACCGCGGGCGGCGGTAGCCCTTGCCGGCACAGAAAAGGCAAGGCCCCCTTGAAGCATGGGGCTGCCGCGGGTCGAACGGGTGCTTTGGCCGTCGCGCGATAGGGAAATGGGCCTTGTAACTTCCGAGCTGGCGCGCATAGAACCGGCCCACAGGCCGCATGAACTTTGGCGGCGATCGCAATCTTTCCTCTTGGGGGAAAGAGGTGAACAAAGCCTTCGTCCGAGAACCTGATCAAACCGCCGACTACTGTCCTCGCTGCGGCAGCAAGGGAGAGCCGGTGGAAGCGAAGGCCCTGGCCGCTTATCTGACCGACCAACAGCGCGGCCGACTTGCCGACCCCGCTGACTTCTGCCCCTTGCCGCAATGCCCGGTGGCGTACTTCGACGGCTTCGAGCGGATTGTCTTGGCCGCGGACGTTCGCCAGCCCGTCTATCCCAAAGACCCGAGTGCTCCCATCTGCGCCTGCTTCGGCCTGACGCGGGCCGACATCGAGCAGGACGTGCGGGAGGGCGTCACCACCAGGACCAAAGCGATGCTGGAGAAGGCCAAATCCCCCGCGGCTCGCTGTGCAGAGATGGCGGCGAACGGGCGTTCTTGCGCGGCCTATATCCAGAAGTATTACATGCAGTGCCGCAGCGCGATGAAGGGACAGTGACCGGCGTGCCCGCCATAAGCGCCGGTTTGCCGGTCGCGCGGATCACCGATGCTGGTGCGGGTGGGGCCGGGGATGTCCGCGACCCTTGTGTTTGCCGTGATGCCCGCGCTTGGGCACCTTGGCGTGCTTGACGTGCCTGCCCGCCCAAGGATGCCCGACGCGTTTGGCGGGGTGATGCGAGCCACCGACTACAGGATGCCGGCGACCAGCATATCCCAACCAAGCGCCCGGCCTATGGCGCCATCCATTGTGCCAATACCAGCCGTATCTCCAGGGCCTCCAGCAGGCCCAAGCCCAGGGGTAGGTGACACGAACACAATATCCGCTGTCGCAGTAATAGCGGGCATAGGCCGCCAGGAACTCTTGCAGGCTCACCAGCCCATCCTTATCGGTATCCATCCAATAGAAGAACTCTCGCGCACGCTGCTTGTTCTTGATCCACGGAGCCGCCAGGAATTCCTCCAAGGTCAAGAAGCTGTCGTGGTTCACGTCGAGCCGCTGGAATACCTGCCTGCGCGAAAGCCGTTGGGGAGTTGTCCTTGGCGCAGGCACGGGAGGAACAATCGGATAGTCAGCGGCCATCGCCGCACCGGTAGCGGACGCCATGATCACAGTCGCAAAGCAGAATCCTGTTTTTGACATAGCACCTCTCCTCTCAACAAGGCCACGCAAGAGAAACGCCGCACTTCCGCTGCGATTGCGAGAAGCACCGACGGTCAAGCCCTCTGATTACTTCAACCCCGGCTTGGCTGAAAAGTTTCTTAGCGCCCCGGCAAAATGCGGTCCGCCCATCCAGCACTCCTCTTGCCCAACGAAAAACCCATGCGGGCATGCGGGTCGAGCCAGCTTTGGGGCCGACAGGGGACAGCCTTCTCGGCGATCGAAGGGACGTCCAAAAGCAAAGGAAACAAGGAGGTGTGGGCGCGAAGGCAGTCGATCGCCGACCACTTGCCGTCATCGGCCACTGCGGACATGTCGTGGCGCGCACCACGAGCATGCCAAGGACCGAACCGATGGAAGGAGCCCGCTGTAGGCGGCTCGCCGCAGCGCTACGAGGCGAAAGTGCCTTTGGCGGCAATTCACGGCGTCTTTAGGTCAAAACAGCGGACCGCGCCGCTGCAATCGCGCAGGAACAACTGGCCTGCGGACAGCGCCGGCGGCGACCAGCAGGCATCCCGACCCTTGATCGTGGCCTGCGCGAGCAGCCTCATGGTTGACTTCGCGGTCTGGATCAGGACCAACTGCCCGGTGGCGGTCGTCAGCACCAGCTTTCCATCCACGGCCACACCTCCGCTGAGTTGGGTCTTGTCGACCTTGCCTTCCCAGACGAGCGCGCCGCTGGCGGCGTCGCGGGCGCTGAACAGGCGGGTATCATTGCCCGGGGCTATGGTACACAACCGGTCCTGGGCCACGAGGCTGGGCCCGGCGGGACGCGAGTCGATGGACCAGAGCCTCTTGATCGTGACCGTCTGGCCGTCCGGGCCGGGCACAACCTGCAGCGCCTCCCAGGTCTTCTCCTTGCGGACATAGCAGCGGTTGCCGGAGACGCAGCAGGCATAGGGATCATACCACGGTCCTTCTTGCTCGCCTGCTTCCAGTTCCACTTTCAGCTCGCCGACGACCTCGCTGTCCGCGCGGAAGCAGCTCAGCAGATCGGCTCCCACGTGCAGCAGGCTGGGTGTGGTGCAACGGATAGCCGGCGGCATGGGGGAAGAGGAGGAAATCCGGGCGGGGCTTGCCGGCCTTGCCGCTGCGGCGTTTTCGGGTAGGCTTAGGCATGGGGTTTCCCGGGGGTTCTTGGCTGCCGCGTGTAGAAGCGGGTGTATGATCTCCGTAGCCGATTCTACCGCAACCCCGGGAAACGCCAATAAACCCGTTGAAAAATGACGCTTTAGAGGCTGTAGCTCAGTTGGTAGAGCAACGGACTTTTAATCCGTAGGTCATGGGTTCGAGCCCCATCAGCCTCACTCGCAAGCCCTTGTAAAACAAGGGCTTGCGTCGTTTGTGGAAAATGGCACTTCGCCCGGCCGAATTCATTTCTCAAAATTTCTCAAATCCGACCCCCACAATGAAGCATTTGCTTCTGCCATCGGAGCGGCGCACGGCTGAAGGCAGCAATCGTTCGGGTCAGACCTTGGTGACGAGACGGCGACAGACGGAGCGGCGACATCAAAGTGACGGTGCCCGAGTGGGAATCACTCTTGGCCGTTTCTCCTGAGTCGGTCGAGCAACTGGCGGGCCCCGTCCCAGTCCTGGCGTTCGATGGCCGCTTTCAGCACTTCTTCGATCCCCACCCCCTCCTCCTCGGGAGAGTAGCCGTATCGCTCGGCCACCCTGACGGGCAAGCTCGACACGATCCGGTCGAAGGTTCGGTTGCTCTTCAGCAGCAACTCCTCGTGCGTGTCATCGACATAGTGATCGAGTGTAGTGGACCCAAGAAACTGGACCACGACTTTGAGTCGAATCCCTGGTAGGATTGGTCCAGTTCTTGGGAGGAAGGCATGGGAGCGAAACGGCGACGGAT
>Ga0326727_10023514_pt1 | contig 11744 bp, 9 predicted proteins | sample MB2enrmetagenome_FD_207643 | JGI IMG/M metagenome (GOLD analysis project Ga0326727, IMG submission 207643) | Lab enriched peat soil microbial communities from McLean, Ithaca, NY, United States - MB29MY | ecosystem: Environmental > Terrestrial > Soil > Wetlands > Peat | place: USA: New York... | reverse complement strand
TGACCGCTGGCACCCAGATGCCAGGGCTCGCTACTGGAGCCACTGTCGCCTCCTCTGCATGACAACTTCGGTCCCCTGCTTGAACCTATAGACGACCTGGTCCATGAACTGTCGGATCAGGAAGATTCCGCGGCCATGGTGGGCCAAGAGACTGTCGCCAACCGCCGGATTCGGAATGTGATTGGGATCGAACCCCGCGCCGGAGTCCCGGATGATGACGATCAGATCGCAGCTCTCGTTGACGGCGACTATGATGTCTACCGGTTTCTCGGGGTCGCTTTGATTACCATGAATAATGGCATTGGCGAGCGCCTCACGCGCCGCCAGGCCGATGCCCTCGACGTCACCCCAAAAGGTGGTGCCCTCGATCGTCCGTGTAATCTCTCCCACTGCATCGTCGAGAAATTGGGGGTCCGACGGGATGACCCTTTTGAAAAACACTGACAGCTTCTGGATTTGATAGTCGCTGATAAACCATGATTGGTTGGGTTCGTTCTGTGGGATGGCGTTGCTTGTCATGGCATTTCTCCGGCTCAAACAGCAACCATTCGGTTTCTATCGATCCGCCTATCGACAAGGCAAGCCAAGTTCCATACAGAAGCCGGAACCTACAAAATAGCGGGAGGGTACAAACGTCTTATCGTATGCGCCTGAAACGATAAGTGTTGGCGCACGGGGCCACGCCTGCCGGATGGCGGCGCTCAGCCGTCGTGACGGGTTTCAGGCCCTGGATTCCCCCTCGGGGCTGCCAGATGATCGGCATCTTGCCCATTGGCGGGCACCCCTTGGCGGGCACCTTCCCTGCGGGGATAGATCCAGGTTATGCTGTCCGCGGCTCGCGCGGTGTCACTGGAGTTTGCCGGATGAAGGTAAGGGGCCTATTTCCGTGCCTAACGTTTCGCCAACCGCAAGGACGTCCTCATTCTTCCCGCCTTCCCGTTCGCCGACTGAATTCACTGCTGCCCTACCTCGTCCTCGCCTGAAGGCGGGGCTGCGGGAAGCCATCCGGGGCCTCCCGCAGCGGGTGGTCAGGTGGGGGGAAGCGGCGGGTTGTCAGGTGGGGGGGAAACTGAGGTTCTGCAACGATGACCCATGATGGATTTGGGAATCCCGGCCATTTCCGGAAACGAGGCCGCACGCTGAGTGCCGGCGGTGGGGCGAGTGACCGTCAGCCAGCCACCCAGGACCGATTCCAGCAACGGCGGTCATCAGGTGTTTCCCTCAACCGGAATTCCCAATCCTTCGCAAAGTGCGCGTGCGAACAAGGAGGTGCAGACGAAGTGCCGATGCGCCTGCGAGAGCGCGAGGAGTGCCTTCTCGCCGGCGCGATCCGCACAAGTAACTCCGTCGAGATCGATCTCAACTTCCCGATCGGGACAGCAGTTCGCAATAGCCTGGGGCAGGCACTCTGCCCATTCCCCAACCAGTTGTCCTCTGAGGAGAACCTTGGTTCGATCGCGGAGAAAGAGAACCGTCGTTCGTAGCACGAAAGCTACAAGAGCAAATTTCTCACCAAACTTCGATAGCTCGCAATTCTTTATCATCCCGAGGGCTTGCGGGTACTCGGGCCGGGGTTGCGGACGCCGAGGGTGCCCCCCGCATGGCGCTTGCCCGGTACGCGGCTGGCGTTAAGCTGGGTGGGCGGAGCCGGTAGGTTGATGCGACAGCGCAATATCCAGGATCCGCATTCTGGATTGGAGGGTAGTGCGCTTGAGACCCAAAAGCGCCGCCGCTCCATCGGGGCCGCCCAGGCGGCCCTGCGTCTTGCTCAATGCCTCCAGGATCGCTTCTCGCTCGATGGTGCGAAGGTTGAGACTCCTCCCCGTCTCCTTCAGGGCGCGTCCATGGCGAGGCAGCTTAAGCTCTTGCAGCGGCACTTGCAGGCACTCACCCTTGCTCAGAATCACCGCCCGCTCGATGAAGTTTTGTAATTCCCGGATATTGCCCGGCCAGGGCCACTCGCTCATCGCCTGCAAGGCGGGCGGGGGAATCTCCTGGATGTTTTTCTTCAGGCGATGCGCATAGCGGGCCACGAAGTGCATTACCAGCAGGGGAATGTCCTCCCGTCTCTCGCGCAGGGGTGGCACCTGAATGGGAAAAACCGCCAAGCGGTAGTACAAGTCTTCGCGGAACTTTCCACTCGCTACCATTTGCGCCAAATCCTGATTGGTCGCCGCAATCAGGCGGGCATCCACTTTCCGGGTGTGGGTGCTTCCCAAGCGCTCGAATTCCTTCTCCTGCAAGGCGCGCAGAAGCTTGGGCTGAAGCTCCAGAGCAATGTCTCCCACCTCGTCGAGAAACAGACTGCCCCGGTGCGCCAACTCGAAGCGGCCGACCTTCGACGCCACCGCCCCCGTAAAAGCCCCCCGCTCGTGTCCAAACAGATCGCTCTCCATAAGTCCGGCGGGAACGGCCGCGCAATTCAATCTTACGAAGGCATGATCGCGGCGCGGACTCCGGCTGTGAATCAGGCGGGCGATGAGTTCCTTGCCGGTTCCCGTTTCGCCCATCAGCAGGACGGTGGCGTCGGTATCGGCGACAACTTCCGCCCGGCTCAGGGTCTCGCGCAAGGCCGAGCTCTTACCGACAATCTCTTCCAGGCTGTAATCGTAGCGAATTTCATCCTCGAGGTAGGTTTTGTGCGTACTCAGTTGGTTGCGCGCCTCCGTCACTTTCTCGTAGGCCAAAGCGTTTTCGATCGCCAACGCCAACTGGTTGCCCACTTGCAGAAGCAAACTGAACTCCTCCTCCCGCACGGCGGATTCATCCGCACTTCCGAGGGTCAAGAGACCCAGCGGTTTGGAGCCTGCGACCAGCGGAATGGAAACCACCGAATGGAGGTTTTCCGCCAGGAGGGGGGAAGCAAAGCGGGGGGGAAGTTGCGCGATCTCCTGGTGTTTCATGACGTGGGGCAGGCGAGATCGGATCTGGTCCACATCCGCCGGCGTCAAGTCTACAGACTTGAGTGCCAGCATGGACCCGTGACTGCTGGGGAAGTCCATGCCCACGCAGCGCAGCCGGCTCGCCTCCTCTTCGAACAACCATAGGCCCGTGTAGTCGTGGTGAAAGCAATCGCGCAGCGCCGAGGAGACCGCCTGAAAAAGTTCACTCAACTCCAGGTGAGACATAACGTTGTTATTAACTTCCAGCAAGAGGCGCAGACGGTCCCGTTCGTGCTTCAACAATTGTTGATACGAACGCGCCTCCTCGAAGTTAAGGGCATTTTCCACCGCCAACCCCACATGGGCGGCGACGATGGACATCAGCTTCAAATCCTCTTCCCCATAGTCCCTCTGCCGGGTGTTCCCGAATACCATGGTCCCGAGTTGCCGTCGGGGAGACGAAAGCGGAAGGATACACAGGGACCGAATAGCGTAAGACCGCGCCTGCCGGACCACATCCGGAAACCTTTTCTCTGCCTCGAGGTCGCTGACGATGATGGGCTTCTGCGCGGCCAATACCGCCATGGCCAAGTCGTCGGTGATCGGGGTTTCCGTCCCAATCCCGGGGAAACCCGCGAGCAGACCTCCGAAAGCATAAATCCGCGAGACGTGACGCTCCGGATCATTGAGCATGATGCCGAGAAATTCGAAACTGACGACCGAGGAAAGAAAGCGGCAGAGGTTCTCCAGCACTCCGTTCAGATCGGGCTCTGCGGCGATGACGCCAGATACCTGTTGCAGAGCTTCGTAGCGCGTTTGCTGGGTGGTAACCCTCTCCTGGTTGATCCGTTCCAAACCGCCCTCCTGGGGTATTTCATTGCCGTCGAAACACGCATAGGGTGTGGATTGCTGCCCGCATGGGTGTTGTACGGGAGCTTCGCTCCTCCGAGGTTGTTCCTGACCATGGTGTGGGCGGCGAGATTGACGTGCCGCTTCGGACACACTCCCTGTGCGGGGGCAGCCACGGCCCGCGGCCCCCAGTTGTGCTCGCCCCCCTCCCTCCGTCGGGGAGTTTCGAACCACCTTCCCTTAGCGGCTTCGCGCCACCCAAGTCCGGCTCGGCTGCCTTTTCAGGAAGAGTAAGTGAAGCCGCTCACAGATATCGCGGCAGTAGAAGCCGTCGGCGATAAACCGCGCTCCGATATGACCGAGCCACGCCAGCACTTCTTCGCCGCTGTTTTCGATGAAAGTCACCTCGGACAAATCGACCGCTAGCCGACGGGATTTCCGGCAGCGCAGGGCCTGGCGCCTTATCTCCTCGGCGCACTGAGCCCCCATCCGCCCCGCGATCTTCATCGTTATCGCCGCCTTGCCATTCTCTCCCTCAACGTCAATTCGGAACATGCGTCGCGCACCTCTAGCTCACAGAGGTGTAAATGCAAATACCGTGCCAAGGGATAGCCTCTGGAAACAGGAGCTTTAGGCGTCGGCCGGGCGGCGCTTGCCCAAATGCGGTCTTGGCACTGCCCACATACGGGCACCTGCGGTGCCGGCGATTGGGTGATCGCACGGTGTTTTCAGAAGCTTAGAAGCACTGGGCCCTGGTACCCGAATTGCGTGAGGGTGTCGAGGAGTTGATTCATGCCGAGCACAAGACTGCATCTTAGGCAGAGGAGCCCGATGAACCTTCCCTTGGTGACGACCCTGGCGCCACGGCTCCGAAGGAATCCACCCCACACGGCCATTGGCATCCACAAAAGTCGATGTCGTTTTCTGCAACCCTTCTCCCTGGCCGGGCTGAGCGGCATGTTTTCAGCCCTTGCGAGGGCACGGAACGCCGACCGAAATCGCCGTCGCCTGCGGGCGCCTATCTGTGCGGTCCTGTTGTTAGCGGGGGCGTCCCGCGGGCTGGCTCAATGCCAGGGAAAACTCTCCTCGCTGGCTGTGGCCGCCGACTGCACCGCGCGCCACGTTGCTCCCCTGAACCAAGCCGATATCGATCCGCACAAGCCCTACAGCCTGGAAGAACTGATCGACATCGCGGAAAGCAACAATCCGCAAACCCGCATCGCCTGGGAGTCCGCCAAACAGGGGGCAGCACGCCTGGGCATGGCGCGCAGCGAGTACTACCCGCACCTGGCGGCCCTGGCCCTGGCCGGAGATTTCCGCACGATTGAACCCTGGCCCAAGCCGCTGGGGGCGCCGAACGGATACTTTCTGGTGGATTCTCCCATCCTGGAATCGGGCGTGGAGTTGATCTACAACGTCTACGATTTCGGAGGCCGCGCCGGGAGAGTGGAAGCCAGTAAGGCCCTCCGTCTAGCCGCCGCGGCCGCCTTCCAGAGGACCAATCAGGCAGTGGCGTTTGCCGTGGTGACCGACTACTTCAACCTCCTCACGGCAGCAGAGCGGCTGGAGGCCTCGCGCCAGATCGTGAAGACGGCACAGACCACGCAGGAGGCCGCCGAGGCGCAGTTGGCCAATGGCCGCTCCACCCTTCCCGACGTCCTCAATGCGCGGGCGGCGGCCGCCCAGGCCCTTTATGATCTGCAAGCCAGTATTGGAGGAGTGGATACGGCGCGCGTGGTCCTGCGCGAGACCCTCGGGGTCGAGCCCTCGGACGCCATCCAAGTCCAGCAACCCACCAACCTGCCCCTCCCCGGCGAAGTGGCCGAGTCGACCGCCAGCCTCGTGGACAAGGCGCGGCAACAACGTCCGGATTTAAGCGCGATTTCCGAGAAGCTGCGGGCGGCGAGCGCGGAACTCAAGGCGGCGAAATCCGAATATAGGCCCAAGATACTTTTCGGCGCGTCGGCCGCTCAACAGGCGCTCTGGCCGGGCACCAACGCTCCCGGGCCCAATCAACTCGGCCATGCCAGCGAACCGGTGTGGAACGTGGGCGTGACGGCCCGCTGGACCATTTTCGACGGGGGGCTGCGTAAGCACGAGGTGCTCATGGCCGAGGCGAAACGCCGCGCGGCGGAGGATGAAAAGCGCGAGAAGGAAGATGCCATTGGCCGGGAAGTATGGACGGCTTATGTGCAGTTCCGCACCGCCGTGCGACAGCACGAAGCGGCCGAAACGCTGCTGACGTCGGCGAGCACTTCCTACGACGCCTCGCTGGACGCTTACCGCTACGGGGTGAAAAACCTGGTGGATTTGGTGACGGCCGAGAATCAACTCGCCCAGGCGCGGCTGGCGGTGGTGCAGTCGCGCTCCGCGGTACGAATCAACGCTACCAATCTCGACTATGCCACGGGTAACCTGTTGCGCTCGCAGCCGCCCGTGGCTCAACCCGTTGGCAAGAACCCTTAAAGGTGGAGCAAGAAGATGCTGGTGCGGAAATTTGGAAAAGCTGGGTTGCCCTGCGGGGCCTTGGTGGGCTGTAGCGGATGTTCGCGGGCTCCGTCCATCGAGTTCGTCGGAACCTTCTTCCCGGCCTGGATGCTCTGCATCATTGCCGCCCTTGCCATTACCGGACTGATCCGGACCGCGCTGGCGCACCGGGAAGTGGAAGCGAAACTGGGTCCCCTGGTCGTGTTCTACCCGAGCCTGGTCGTGGCCATCAGTTGTCTGCTGTGGCTCATTTTGTTTTCGTAAGTGGGAGGTCGTGTCTTGAGTAACGATAATCGGCAGAGCAAGTCGCGATATCTGCTGGCATGGTCGGGAGCCTTGGCGCTGGCTTTGGCAACCGTCGTGATTGTGCTTCTGAATCTGGACCGGCACCCCCGCACGGACGATGCGAGCGTCCGCGCCAATTACATTCAGCTCGCTCCGGAAGTCAGCGGACGTCTGGTGCGGCTCGGCGTAAAGGACAATGCGTTCGTGCAGAAGGGGGACCTTCTGTTCGCCATCGATTCCCGGCAATACGAATATGCCCTCCAGCAGGCCCTGGCGGACCAGACGCTGTTGGAAGCGCAGATCAAGGACGCCCGGCGTCGCATCGCTGCCGAAAGCAGTGCCGTCGACGCCGCGCGCGCCGGGTTGAGCGGCTCCGAGACCCAGACCAAGGTGAGCGGGAGCAGTGTGGAAGCAGCTCTGGCCGCGGTCGCGCGGGCCAAGGCCGCGGTCGAATCCGCCCAGGCCCAGAAAGAACTTGCCGCCAGTAATTTGCGGCGCATTGAACCGCTGCTGGCCAAGCAATATGTAACCCCGGAACAGGTGGACGAATCGCGCACCAAGGCGCGCATCACGGAACGGAGTTATGAGGAGGCGCTGTCCGCGCTCCAGCAGGCACAGGCCACCGCGAGCCAGGCGCGATTCACGCACGAGGAATCCCAAATCTCCGTCACCGCCTCCCAGGCGCGCTTGGAACAAAGCGTGCACGCGGTGGAGATTCTTGACACCTTGCTGGCACAGCGGCCCGCCAAGGCCGCGAAGGTCAGCGATGCCCAACTGAATCTGGAGCGCTGCACGGTCCGGTCGCCCTTTGATGGATACGTGACCAACCTCAATATCTCGGAAGGGGAATATGCCAAGCCCGGGGTACCCATCTTCACCCTGATCGATAACCGCACCTGGTATGTGATTTCCAACTACCGGGAATCGGAATTGAAGTCCATTCGCCCGGGCAAGCATGTTGACGTGTACGTCCTGAGCCATCCCTCCCAGCGTTTTGACGGCATCGTGGAAAGCCTCGGTTTTGGCGTGGCCCCCGACGATACCCGGCTCAGCAACGGCCTGCCCGAAATCGAGCACACCTTGAATTGGGTGCACATTGCCGCGCGCTTTCCCGTGCGCATTCGCATTCAGAACCCCGACCCGGCATTGTTTCGTATGGGGGAAACCGCCACCACGATCGTGAGATAACACCCTTGTCACTGTTCAGCGCGGAAAAGGTCTCGGAACTGAATCGCTTTTGGAGGGAGACGGCGCCCCTCCCCGGACGGATGCCGGCGTCTTTACGCTTCGCGCTGATGTCGGCGCTGGCGACTCTTCTGCTGCTCATCCTGCAACCTCCCGTCGGCTTTATCGCGCCCTCCATGTTCATGTTGTTCCTGGTGTCGCATGATACCCCCCATGAGTGCCTGAAGGGACTCCTCACCTGTCTCAGTGGTGCGGTGCTGGGAACCACGGTGGCCCTGCTGCTGCTGATCGTCACCGGCGATCATCCGGTGGCGCGCGTGGTGGGGCTGGCGGTGTGTACGTTTATCGCCGCGTTTTTCTTTCGCACCAGCTTGCTCCCGGCGTTTCCGATGGCGTTCGGGTGCTTGACGTACATGGTGATTTCCCTTTGGGAATACCAAATCCGGGCGGAAAAAATACTGCATCTTTCTTTGTGGCCGATGGGCACCTTGTTGACCGTTGCCGGCTCCGCCATGGCCGTGGAGTGCCTGTTCAATCACAGCGATCCGCCGGTGGCCCTGCGGGCCGAACTGAAGGCCCGCTGCACCGCCCTGGAGAATCTATTCCAGTTATACGCAGCCCATGCGGAACCGGCGCGGATCGAACAACAATCCGCCGCCGTGCGGCGCTACACGGTCACCGGGGTGGGCCGACTTCACGTGCTTCTGGAGCGCGTGTCGAAAGACCCGGCCTGCGATGAGACGGAATTCAAGCGCCTCAAAGCCATGCTCCTGACCGTGGACCGGGTTCTCATCCTGGGCGCGAGCTTCGCCACCAATAACGCTCCTGACGCGGTGGACCCGGCGCGGTGCCAACGCACCGTGAGAGCCATTGCCGCCGCCCGCGAAAGTTGTTGGTCGGAGCTCCAGACCATCCTGCGCGATTCGCCATCGGCGGGTCACAGCGAACTGGATCGTATCGAGCAGACCTTGAAGCATCTGGCGGATTTTGGGTGGGCGGGCGCCGCGGAAGGCGCCGCGGAAGCCCCCCCCGTGGGGCCTTCCGGCCAGCCTTGGAGGGATTCGCTCCAACGCCTGCTTCTCCCCGACACGTTCACCAATTATGACCATTTCGCCTATGCCCTGAAACTAAGTTTGTGCGCCACGATTTGCTACGTGATCTACAACGCCCTGGGTTGGCCCGGGATCTCGACTTCGTTCTTCACCGTCTATTTCACCGGCCTGAGCACCACCGGCACCACCAATCGCAAGTTGCTCTTCCGCATCATCGGCTCGACCTTCGGAGGCATGATTCTGGGCATCGGCTGCCTCGTCTTCGTCTTCCCCAATCTCGAGGGGGTGCAGGGCTTCCTGCTGGTCATCGCCGCCGTGTCGGGTCTGGGGGCGTGGCTCGCGGCCAGCCCGTATTTCGGCTATCTGGGTTTTCAGACGACGTTTTCCTTTAACCTCCTCGCCTTTGAAGGGCTTCGTGCTCCGGTCGCGATGACCCCGGCGAGGGATCGCCTGCTCGGCATCACCCTGGGTTTTCTGGTCATGTTCTTCATCTTTCATCAGGTGCGGCCCGAGCGCACGGTGGATACCATGCGCCGCCTCCTGGCGCGCGTGCTGCGCGCCCAGGCCGAACTTATTCGGTTGTTCGATCGGGAGCAGAATGCCGCCCCGATGGCAGAAATCCGAAAGCAAATCGAATCCATGGTCGTGAACCTGCAACTGTTTGCCCATGCGGTGAAGTATGAATTTCCACCCGATCGCCAGGTGGACATGCGAATGAGTAACGAAATCCTGAACGCCGTCGCCAGCGGGGGAGACGTTCTGCTCTCGGTAGGAACCTGGCCGCAGGAACTGGAGGGGGAACAGAAAACCCAGCGCTTGTGGGAAATCCGGCAGGCGCTGGAAAACGGTATGCGCGACTTGGCGCGCTTGCTGGAACAAGTTCCGCAGGCCCAGGAGCAAGCTCCCCGCGCCGTCCTGGCTCCGCCCGCGGAGCAACTTCGCCGCGCGTGGCCGCTTGGCGTAGCCAAGGCCCTTGACCACTTCCGGGAACTGCAGATGGCCTGCGTGGACATCGTGAGGTCGGCTGCATAGCCAACGCCGGTGCCTGCCATTGCCTGGCACCCCGATCTTTAGGCAGCCGCGCCCAAAAGCGCTGACAGCCAGGGTCGTGCCTGTGTTCAGCCCCTGACCAAGCGGCGGCAACGCCCCGCGAGAAGCTGGACCTGAACGACACTCTGCGGGAGGTCCTGGCGCTGGTCGGGGACGAAGCGAAAAAAAGGAAGGTGATCATCCGCACGCAGTTTGCCGAGGACCTTGCACCGGTCTCCGGCGTTCGGGTGCAGTTGCAGCAGGTGGGGCTGAACCTCATCCTGAATGGTATGGAAGCGATGAGCGGGGTCGAGCAGCGGCCGCGCGAACTGGTGATCACCACCCGGAAAATCAATGCCGACCAGGTGCAGGTAACGGTTCAAGACTTGGGAACTGGGCTTGACCCGAACACAATAGGAAGGATCTTTGAGCCTTTCTACACCACGAAGGCCAGCGGCATGGGCATGGGACTTTCCATTAGCCGTTCCATTCTTCAGGGTCATGGCGGCCGGCTCTGGGCTACGGTCAATGACGGCCCAGGCAAAAGCTTCCACTTTATCCTTCCGAAGTACCATGATGAAAAATCCAAGGCCGGAGTCTGGCGGGGTGATTGTGGATAGTCCAAGAATGCCCGCTACTTGTCGCGTTACCTCGAACAGGCAGGGCGCGTATCGCGTGCGGCACACCTGACACGCCCCTATAATCTAACAATTGAGGCTAACGGCCTTTAGGCAATCCACGCAAGTGGTGTGATGATTGAAGTTAAGCAACGAGGCGCCTGGACTTTGGCCTGACGATTGGCCACAAAACGGACAGTATTACCGTTTTGGGAGCGCCCCGCTGCTCAGCACCTCGGGCGCCTCGGCGAGCACTCTGATCGGCAACCGTTTGTGGACAATATGCCCTTGAACGGCCGGGGCTTTCGCTCCCTCATTTCAATTCAGGCAAGCTCTGGCAGGCACGCGCGCGAGGTGGGCGATGCCCCGGAAAACGTCGTTGTGATACAATCCGTGCCCGCGAGCGCACTCGCATCGCGCGGGAATTGCACGATACCCTGCTGCCAAGCTTTCACGGACTGAGGTGTCGAATTCAGGCGGCTTGCAACCTTCTCTCCCGCCGACCGGAACAGGGATTTGCCCTTATCCGCGCCGCGCCGGTTTCGTTTCGGGGGGCCTGCGAGATGGCCATCATGGCGGACAGGAACCACCGCGCGACGCGGCTGGCCGGGTCTTGCGGAAGGCGCACCATCACCCGCTGGCTGAATATCGGCTGCCTAATGGTTTCGCTGGCGTTTTCACTGCCCCCAGCCGCTGGCGCCGAGACAAGACCGCTCGCGGCCGGCACGCCGATAAGGTTGCCTCTGGTGGAAGGCAAAGGCATCCGGTTCACTCCCCTGAGCACCGAGCGGGGACTGTCGCAAAGCCGGGTCCTTCGAATGCTGCAAGACCGGCGCGGGTTCATCTGGATCGGCACTTACAACGGGCTGAACCGTTACGACGGATATCGCTTTAAGACCTACAAGCCCGCTCCGAACAACCCCAACAGCTTGGGCGGCCTGTTCGTCTCCGCGCTATTCGAGGACCGATCCGGGATCCTGTGGATCGGCACCGACCAGGGGTTGGACCGATTCGACCTCGCGACCGAGAGGTTCACCCATTTTCGCCCCGATCCCGTCAATCCCGGTGGTCTCTCCGGTTTCCCGGAACATATAACCCAGGATCGGGACGGTATGCTATGGCTGGCGACCCACGACGGCTTGGATCGGCTCGATCCGGTATCCGGCCGATTCACCCACTATCGCAACAATCCCAGCGATGCACACAGTTTGAGCAGCAATGATGTTCGCTTCGTGCTCGAAGACCGGCAGGGGACTCTTTGGGTTGCCACCGCAGCCGGCCTCGACGCGTTCGACCGGCGAACGGGGCGCGTCCTGCGTTATCCGGATTTTCAGCAGCCGCCCTTGGCGCCCCTGGAC
>Ga0326727_10023513_pt1 | contig 11744 bp, 10 predicted proteins | sample MB2enrmetagenome_FD_207643 | JGI IMG/M metagenome (GOLD analysis project Ga0326727, IMG submission 207643) | Lab enriched peat soil microbial communities from McLean, Ithaca, NY, United States - MB29MY | ecosystem: Environmental > Terrestrial > Soil > Wetlands > Peat | place: USA: New York... | reverse complement strand
GCCGCCGGCAAGGACACGCGCGGCATCATCCGCCAGCATCAATTTCAAAAAGTCGAGCTGGTCAAGTTCACCCGCCCCGAGGACTCCGACGCCGAGCACGAAAAATTAACCCGCGACGCAGAAGAAATTCTCGAAGCTCTGAAGCTCCCCTATCGCCGCGTTCTGCTCTGTGCGGGCGACACCGGCTTCTCCTCGGCAAAAACCTACGACCTCGAAGTCTGGCTTCCCGGCCAGCAGCTCTACCGGGAAATCTCCTCCTGCTCCAACTTCGAGGCCTTCCAGGCGCGCAGGGCCAACATTCGCTACAGGCCTGGAGGCCCCAAGGGCAAACTAGAATTTGTCCACACCTTAAACGGCAGCGGCCTGGCCGTGGGACGCACCTGGCTGGCCATCGTCGAAAACTATCAGCAGGCCGACGGCTCGGTCCTGATTCCAGAATTACTGCAGCCCTACATGGGCGGCTTGAAATGCATCACACGGTAAACACACCATGAGCAAAATTTTCAAAAGCTATTTCTACTGGACCTACCCGCGCGGTTGTTTTCACTACGACATTATGGTGACGCTGATTCTCGCCTTCATCTTCGTCACGCCTCATGTGTGGAACTTCGGCGACAAGCCATCCCCCTCCGGCGGACCTCTCCATCCCATCCAGGTCGTGGGCTCAGGCGGGCATGGTTTCATCGTCACCGTACAAGCCGTGGACGTAAACCTCGACCTGAAGACCACCGCCTCCAACATGGCCGTGAAGAAAGCTCTGCGCAAGGCCATCGAGCCGGTCACCGGCGACGCAGTCGTCGTCGAGTACTGGGAAACCGCGCAGGACGCTCAGGGTAATTGGACCTGGAAGGTCTGGGCGAGACGATAAACACAGATTCGCGCGAGTCCGCATTTGACTTGTGCTTTTGGCCAGTCAATCACGTCTAACAGAATAAGGAAATCCATGCATAAGGCAAGTAAACTTGTTGTTTTAGCATCGATTGCGCTGTTTTTACCGGTGACGCGGACACTGTTTGCAGCCGGCGATGGAAGGGTGGCGACCCCGGTGTTTTCTCCCTCCGGCGGCGCCTACTGTTCAGTTCAGGCGGTGAAGATTGACGACACTACGCCGAATGCAACTATTTACTACACGACGAACGGAGAAACTCCGACCACTTCGTCAACGAAGTATTCTGCGCCAATAACAGTGTCCAAAACCGCAACCATTAAGGCCATTGCTGAGGCCGCAGGCCATGAGACAAGTGCGGTTGGCTCGTCAACCTACACCTTCCACGTCCATGATCGGGAATGGGTACTGTGCAAACTCGACGAGGCGGCTAAAAACTTCCGCTCCACCCAAGCCGACTTCCAGTTTGATTCCGTCGAGACCGACCCCATCTACGAAAAGGATGTGCAGAAGGGAACCGTGTACTACGAGCGCAAGGCGGGAGCCTTCCAGATGTCCGCCCACATCAGCGAGTTCAACGGCAAGCCGGTGCCCAAGATCTACGCATACACCGGCGGCGCCGTCAAGCTCTATGAGCCGTTGATTAACCAGCTCACAACCTTCAGCAAAGCCGCCCAGTACGAAAGCTGGTTCATGCTCGGATTCGGCGCCAGCGGCAAGGATCTCGAGCAGATGTGGGAGATCAAGTACATTGGCTCGGAGATCCTCGACGGCGTAAAAACCGAAATGCTGGAGATGGTCCCCAAAGACCCCGCGATCCGCAAGAATCTCTCCAAGGTCACTTTGTGGGTAGACCCCATACGTGGCGTGAGCCTGAAGCAGGTACTCAACTTCGGCCCAACCGAATACAAGGTCTGCGTCTATTTCAATATCAGGGTGAATGAGCCTCTGCCGGTTGGCGTCTTCACCATCAAAACCAACAGCAAAACCGTCCTCGTCAACCGCTAAACGCTCTGGTTCCTTCCTGTCCCCAAAAGCACCGTGCCCCATCTTTTCGCTTTTTTCCCGGCGAAATGGCGGGGAACCACAAACCCCACCTCGCCGCACTTTCTCTCCCCGCACGCCACAATGAAATAATGAAAAATATGCGAACCCAATTCTCTTTTTTAAACCTCACCCAAATCAAAACCGAACTAGTAGCTGTTCTGGCCGCCGACACCCAAACCGGCAAAGCTCCCGATGCCAAGCCTCAGCCCGTGCTGCTGACCGCCGACCCGGCCATCCAGGCAGCCGCAGCCGACGTGCTTGCCAGCGGCGAATTCAAGGCCGGCGCCAACGAGACCGCGCTGCTTCACGCCCCGGCGGGCCTCGCCGCAAAGCGCCTCCTGCTCGTCGGCCTGGGCAAGCAGACCAAGGCCACGGCCCACTCCGTGCGCTCCGCCGCCGGAACCGCCGTCCGCTTCATCAAGCCGCGCGGCATTCGCGAACTGGTTATCGCGCTGCCTGATTCGGCGTTACCGCCGCCCGGTTCCTGTGCCCGAGCCGCCGTCGAGGGCGCGATTGCGGGCGACTTTGATCCCGACACCTATCGCAGTGAGCGCAAGGACCAGAGCACGGAGTCCTTCACACTGGCCGCTCCCGCCAACGCCGACAAGGCCGCGCTTGAAGCCGCCTTTGCCGAGGGCGTCATCCTGGGCGAGAGCCAGAACTTCGCTCGCTCGCTGGTCAACGAGCCGGGCAACAAGCTCACCCCCACGCTGCTCGGCCAGCGCGCCGCTCTGATGGCCTCTGAAGTCGGCCTCGGCTGGGAGGTCCACTCCACCGAAAAGCTGCGCGAACTGGAGATGGGTGCATTCCTGAGCGTGGCGCAAGGCTCCGCCGAGCCGCCCGCGCTGATTGTTCTGCGCTACGAACCGAAGGGAACCACGGATGGACCAGTTCTGGGTCTGGTCGGCAAGGGCATCACCTTCGACTCCGGCGGCATTTCCATCAAGCCCTCCGACAAAATGGAAGAAATGAAAACCGACATGGCCGGTGGCGCTGCCATGCTCGGCGCCATGCGCGCCATCGCCCTGCTCAAGCCAAGGGTGCGTGTCATTGCTGTCATCTGCGCTGCGGAAAATATGCCATCGGGAACAGCGCAAAAGCCCGGCGACGTGCAGACGGCGATGCCCTTTTCGCCGGATAAGCCAGGCAAAACCATCGAGATCATCAACACCGACGCCGAAGGCCGGCTGGTCCTTGCCGACGGCCTCACCTACGCGCGCCAACTGGGCGCTACACACCTGATCGACGCCGCCACGCTGACCGGCGCCTGCGTCGTCGCCCTTGGCCACATCAACGCCGGCGCCTTCTCTAACGACGAAGACACCTGGGCCAAGTTCGATGCGGCGCTCACCATCTCCGGTGAAAAGTTCTGGCGCTTGCCTCTGGGCGAGGAGTACGCCGAGTTGATCAAGTCCGATATCGGCGACATCAAAAACACCGGCGGCCGCCATGGAGGAGCCATCACTGCAGCCGAGTTTCTCAAGGTCTTCGTAGAAGACACCCCCTGGATTCACCTGGACATCGCCGGCTTGGCATGGGTGGAGGACTCGAAGCCCTATATAGCCAAAGGTCCCAGCGGAGTTGCCGTGCGCTCGATTCTGGAGTGGGTGCGGAAGTACAGCTCCTAGCTGCTTCTCACATAGCCTCCGGGCTTTCAATTCCCAGCCAACTGAGAGCCAGAACTAACTCCCGCAGAGCCACGGCCGCCGTCGCCAGTAAAAACGTCTTCCGCGCCGGGTCCTCTTCGGTAAGAATATGGTGCTTGTGATAGAAGTTATTAAACTCCTGCGCTAACTGGAAAGCATGCTTGGCTAAGTAAGCCGGCTCCGATGTAGTAATGCACTGCTCCAGTACCAGTGTCCGCCGCGCCGCGCACAGCCATAGCGCCCAAATATCTTCCGCGTCCTCGCCTTCGAGATAGGAGCCTAACTCCGCTAACCCCGCTAACTTCGCTAACTCCGCTTCCGGATTCGTTCCCCCTTTGCGGAAAATATTCTTCGCCCGCACCACGGCATACTGAATATACGGCCCCGTCTCGCCCTCAAAGCTCAACGCATCCTTGAAATCAAACGCGATGACCGAGTTACGTGTGAACTTGAGCATAAAGTAGCGCAGCGCGCCAATCGCAATTTGCTCGGTAATCTTCTGGCGTTCCGCATCGTCGCGTCCTGTCTGCCGCGCATCCACCTCGGCGCGCGCGGCGGCAATCAGCTTGTCAAGCAAATCATCGGCCTTGACGCCGAAACCCTTCCGTCCGCTGACCTCAATATAGGGCCGCTCCAAATCCTCCGCGGAAACCTCGTAGCCCAGCTCCACCGCGCAGCGCGGCGTCAGCGCCACCATCTCATAACTAAAGTGCGTATAGCGGCCGGCCTGCTCGGCGTGACCCATGCCGCGCAGCGCCTGAATCACATTGGCCTGCGGGTCAATCTGCCGCGCGTCGATAACATTGTAGATAGCCTGCGCTCCGCCAAAGCGCGGATGGGGCTCCACTCCCTTTTCAGTCGAAATCCAACATTCGTGATTGGGGTAAGTAAAGAACGGCTTGTAACCAAAGTCCTTGCCCAGCAAACCGAACTTCCATAAGTGATAGGCAATATCCTTGCCCACATACGTGACTGTCCCATTCGAGCGAACAATCACTTTCGCGTCTTCATCGGTTTCATCCTCAGTCGTCTCCGCGCCGGGACGCGTCATCACCCAGCAGCCTTTGTTCTTGCCCTCAGTCTCAAGGTAGAGGACGCGTGTGCTCTTAAGCTGTTCGAAGGCTGCTTCCCAGAACTTCAGATGCAGAATCTCGCTCTCGCGGGGCAGAAAGTCGTATTCGATGTCCAGCCGCTGCATGGTTTCCAGATGCCGCCGCAAGACCGCTGTCGAAATCAGCTCCGCAACTTCAGCCGTCTCGTTGCCGCCGCGCTCCAGCTCGTGCAGCGTGGCGTAGCGCAGCTTCTTCCGCGCCTCATTTTCTTCGTCAGTTCCGCTGGCGTACCATTGCGAGGTCTTCGCGTAGAGGTCCCAGCAGTAGTAATCGATCCGTTGCCCCTTCTGCTTGAGTTCATCGAGAAGCAGGCGCACCTCAGCCAGCGATTTGCCTTCCAGATGCAGAAATCCCACCACCACATCGGCCACCTGCACGCCGGTGTTGTCGATGTAGTTCTGCACGTCCACCTTTTGCCCGGCGGCGCGCAGCAGGCGGACGAAGGTGTCGCCCAGGATGGCGTTGCGCAGGTGGCCGATGTGCGCGGCCTTATTGGGATTGATGCTGCTGTGCTCGACGAGGCTGTGTATGCCCGACGCCGACTGCGCTCCGGCCTCAGTCGAGGATGTCATACGCACGCCGGCAGCGCGGTCCAGCCGCGCATTAATGTAACCGGCGCCGGCAACCTCAAAGCTGACGAAGCCATCAAGCCCGGTCAGCGCGGCCACGATCTCCTGCGCAATAACCTTGGGCGCTTTGCGCAACTTGCGGGCCAGTTCGAACGCGATGGGCGTGGCCAGCTCGCCAAACTTCAGCTCCGGCGGAATTTCCAGCGGAATCGTATCAAGCTGAAGATCGTACTTTGTCGCCAGAACCGTGCGAAGATGCTCCGCGAGCCGTTTTTGCAATTCCAGGTACACGTTGATAGCCTCAGAAATCCTTGATTTTCAAAGGCGATTCTACCACCTGCGGTGGAGCCCTCGAAAAGCGCCTGCGGTGGGGCAGATGCGGCTTCGCCGCCTTATCGCTGTGGCTGATCGAGATTCATCGTCTCCCGGGTCTCAATGGCGAGACTCTGCGCCTCTTCGCTGAAAAATGCCGTAAGATGGAGAGTGATTGCTTCTTGCACTCCCGAAACTCAAAAGGGTAAAAGTGCGGAAGCACCCTCGCCTATGACGAATACTGCATCCAGCTCAGCCCGCTTTTATCTGACCACGCCCATTTATTACGTGAATGCGCGCCCGCACCTGGGCCACGCCTACTCGACCATCGTCTGTGACGCTATTGCGCGGCGCAAGCGCGCCTTGGGCATCGAGACCTTCTTCCTCACCGGCACCGACGAGCACGGGCAGAAGATCGAGCGCTCCGCGGAGAAGGCTGGTCGCACGCCCATGGAATTTGCCACCGCCATTGCAGGCGAATGGCGCGGACTGTGGGACCGGCTTGGGCTGACCTACGACGACTTTATCCGGACGACCGAGCCGCGGCATGAGCGCGGCGTGCAAAAGTTGTTTACCACGCTACGCGACCGCGGCTTCATCTACAAGGGTTCGTACACCGGCCAGTACTGCGTCAGCGACGAGCTGTATGTCGATGGCCCGCCGGGCACGGTCTGCCCCGACTGTGGCCGCGTGACGGAGACGGTGAGCGAGGAAAATTATTTCTTCAAACTCTCGGCCTTCGAGCGCAAGCTGCTGGAGTTTTATGAGGCCAACCCCGGCTTCATGGGCCCCGAGTCCACGCGCCGCGAGGTGATCTCGTTCGTGCGCGGCGGGCTGCGCGATTTGTCGGTCAGCCGCACCAGTTTTTCCTGGGGCATCCCGGTTCCCGGCGACGAGAAGCACGTGATCTACGTGTGGCTGGACGCGCTGGCCAACTATATCACCGCGCTGGGCTACGGCTCTGATGCGCCGGAGGACAAGACGCGCTTCGAGAAGTTCTGGCCGGCGGATCTGCACCTCATCGGCAAGGAGATCAGCCGCTTTCACTGCGTTTACTGGCCGGCATTTTTGATGGCGGCGGGCATTCCTCTGCCGCGCTCGGTGATGGCTAACGGCTGGCTGCTCTTCGACCAGGGCAAGATGTCCAAGTCGCGCGGCAACATCGTGCGCGCCGAGACAGTGCAAGAGGTTCTGGGGGCGGATGCGTTGCGCTACTTTTTACTCCGCGAGATTCCCTTTGGTCAGGACGGCGGCTTTTCCTTTGATGCCCTGGTGCAGCGCTACAACGGAGATCTCGCCAATGGTTACGGCAACCTGGTCAGCCGCGTGGTCAGCATGGTGCATAAATACTACGCCGGAGTTGTGCCGGAGGCTGGCACGGAGACCGCTGCCGAGACCTCCCTCAGGGAATGTGCGCAGCACACCATCGCGGCCTTTGGGCCGGCGTTTGACGAGCTGAACTTCTCCGAGGCGCTCAAGTCTCTGTGGCTCCTGGTCGCGGAGACCGACGGCTACCTGACCACCAACGCTCCGTGGAAGAAGCCCGCCGACCGCTCCGAAGCCGACCACGCCGCGTTGCAGGCCCGCGTGCTGGCTACGGCCGCCGAGGCTATTCGCATCATTACCGCGCTGGTCTATCCCATCTTGCCGGATGCCGCTGCCAAGGTATGGCGGCAGCTTGGGCAGGGGGAGATTGCGGAAGCAGCAAGGAATTCATTTTTGAAGGACCTCGCGTGGGGCGGATTGAAAGCCGGAACAAAATTTGGCGAGCCCGCGCCGCTCTTTCCCCGCGCTGAAAAGGACGCCATCGAACGCATGCAAAACATCGAAGATCGAAATAGCCCGAGCGCGGCCGAAGCCGCCAGCGGCGGTGAGGCCAATGCAAAGCCTTCGCCTCAGGTGCAACCGCCAGCCGCACCACAGGTGGCTGCGAAGCAACAGCCAAACCCACAGCAAGCGCAAGCTCTACCAAAAGTAGCAGCCTTGTATCAGGGCACGACTTCAGTCGTGCCGCAAACGCCAAAAGAAAAACGTGGGGCTTCAGCCCCTGAGGTATGCTCTTTGGAAAATACGCCAACGGCTTCTGCATCTCCTGCAACCGCTCCAGCCGCCGCACCTGCTCCTGCAACTACGCCGGCCGCACCACAGGCGGCTGCGGAGCCGCAAAAGATCAGCATCGACGATGTCATCAAGGTCGATCTGCGCGTGGCGCAAATCCTGGTCGCCGAGCGCGTGCCCAAGGCCGACAAGCTGCTGCGCCTCGAGGTCGATCTGGGCTATGAGAAGCGGCAGATTCTAGCCGGCATCGCCCAGTATTACGAGCCGGAAAAGCTCATCGGCCGCAAGATCGTCATCGTCGCCAACCTCGCTCCGCGTACGATGCGCGGCCTGGAATCGAACGGCATGTTGCTGGCCGCATCCTTGCCCGACGGCGCGCCGGTGCTTGCGGGATTCCTCGAAGAGGTTCCGCTCGGTGCGCGGCTGAAGTAGGCACCTGCGGTAGGGCAGCACCTGTGGCTTGTCCGTACTCACTACGAAGCGCGCGAGTTGGCATGGCACAAATTGACGAGCATCCATCCTCATTGCATAATACACATAAATCATGCTATCTTTACACATCGGGAGATGTGGTCATGCGGACCAATATCGAGATCGACGACAAGTTGATGCGCCAGGCAATGAGGGCGACCGGGACCGCCACCAAGAGGGCTGCCGTCGAAGCCTGTATGCGCAAACTGATCACGCTCAAGGTCCATGAGAAGAAGGTCGAGGAAGTCTTCCGCCAGCAGGAGATTGCCCGAAAGAAAGCCGAGCGCGAGGGCCGTCTGGATAAATGGCATGCGGAACTGGTGAAGAAGGGTAATTGGCCGGAGATTCCAAGCGATGCGAACGAATATTGAAATCGACGAAAGATTGATGCGTCAGGCCATGGCCCTCACCGGCCTGCCTACGAAGAAGGCCGTTGTCGAAGAGGCATTGCGCCTCGCCGTGCGACTCAAGCGTCAGGCAGAAGCCCTTCACAAGCTTTGGGGCATTGGCTGGGAGGGCAATCTCGACGAGATGCGCGCCACCCGCTTCCCTGACTGGGATAAGGATTGGAATTCTGAGCCGGAACTCCACCACAGGTCCGTTGCATAAAGCGACCCGCACTGCCGAGTCAGGTTAAAGCATGGTCATTGTCGACTCATCGGTTTGGATTGACTTCCTGAATCAGAGGATTACACCGCAGACCAGTTGGCTCCGAACGCCTCAAAGCATCGGAACGATAGGCTTGACCTCCCTCGTGCTCACGGAGGTTCTTCAAGGGATTCGCTTTGACAGCCGTTTTCGTTATGCCGAGCAATTTTTTCGCACGATGCCCTTCTTTGATTCCCTGGCACAGCCATTGGCCGTTCGAGCAGCCGGCAACTACCGCACATTACGCAGAATTGGTATTACCATCCAAAGCACGATTGATTGCCTTGTCGCGACCTTCTGCATTGAGAGTGGCTATCAGCTACTGCATAGTGACAGCGATTTCGACTATTTCGAGCAGCACCTGCATCTGTCTGTGCTCCATCCACCTGCGCTGCGAATCCCTTAATCTGTAATAAGACCCGGGAATAATTTCCCCACCGAGGCTCCTTTGCTGATTGATTCTCACGCCCACCTGGACAGCCCGCGCTACTCGGACGACCGCGAGGCCATGCTGCGTCGCGCCTGGGATGCGGGCGTGGGCGCTGTGCTGGCCATCGGCATTGGCGAAGAGCCGGCCGAGATGCACCAGGCGCTGGATATTTGCAGGCAGTTCAACGGCCAGCCCAATCTTCCAAAACTCTACGCCAGCGCCGGCGTCTATCCGCACAATACATCTGAAATCGACGATGCCATTCTCGCCAAGCTCGACGGCCTGCTGGCCGCCCCGGAGGTCATCGCCTGCGGCGAGATCGGCCTCGACTACTACCACGAGGGCGCACCACACGCGACGCAGCGCGAGGGCCTCATCCGCCTGCTGGAAATCGCCGCCGCCCGCAAGCGGCCCATCCTGATTCATTGCCGGCCAAAAGACGAAACCACCAACGCCTGGGACGATCTCTTCGAGATTCTTGAGGCCCATTGGCGGCCCACCGGTCTGGGCGGCATCATGCACTGCTTCGGCGGCAACCTGGAGCAGGCGCGGCGCTCGCTAGACCTCGGTTTCCTCGTCTCCTTCGCCGGCAATCTGACCTATCCCAAGGCCCAGCCGCTGCGCGATGTGGCCGCGCGGCTGCCGCTGGACCGGCTTCTGGTGGAGACCGACGCGCCCTGGCTGGCTCCGGCGCCGTATCGCGGCAAGCGGAATGAGCCGGCCTGGGTCAACCTTACGGCGCAAACTCTGGCCGGACTTCGCGGCGTCTCGGAGCAGGAAATCGCCCAGGCAACAACCAAAAACTTCAATCGGCTGTTTGACCTCAGCCCGGACGTGGGAAACTGATAGAGACGCGGCGGCGGAGTCGTCCGGGGGTAAGGCGGGCGAAGGCGCGCCGGCAGACAAAGGGGTGAGAGCCATGGCCCAGGACAATTCATTCGACATCGTCAGCAAGGTGGACATTCAGGAGGTCCGCAACGCCATTGACCAGGCGCTGAAGGAGATTCGCCAACGCTTCGATCTGAAGGACTCCCACTCGGAGGTCACGCTGGAGAGCAACGACGCTATCCAACTGGCATCCGACGTCGAGTATCATCTGGAAGCGGTCAAGGATATCCTCTGCCAGAAATTGGTCAAGCGGGGCGTCTCGCTCAAAAACCTGACCTACGGCAAGCTGGAGCCCGCATTGGGCAAGAGCGTGCGCCAGAAGGTAGCCTTGCAGCAGGGCATTCCCGTGGAAAAGGCCAAGGAGATTGTGCGCCTGGTCAAGGACGCGAAAAAAAAGGCGCAGGTCACCATCATGGGCGATACAGTCAGAATATCCAGCAAGGACCGCGACGAGCTGCAGGCCATTATCGCGTTGCTGCGCGGCCGGGAGATGGGGTTGGAGTTGCAGTTCACCAACTACCGCACGAATTAGGCGGCAGCTCGGGTTGGTAGGTCGGGGTTTTAACCTCGACACATAATTGCAAAGGAATCAACGGGGGCTTTAGCCCCTGAGGTATGCTTTTTAAAGATTCAGCGAGCGGCACGGAAACCGGAGAGCTTTGAGCACACTGGCAACAGCGACGACGAAAGAAGTATTCGAACTGCTGCGGGATGACCTTGTGGCCATCGAGCAGGAGCTGGGACGCGACGCCGCCTCCGGCGTCAGCACCATTACCGAGATTGCCGAATACCTGCGCTCGGGCGGCGGCAAGCGCATCCGTCCATCCCTTTTGCTGCTCTCCGCGCATACGCTCGGCTACTTCGGCCAGAGCGCCATCCGCCTGGGTGCGGTGGTCGAGATGGTCCACACCGCCACACTGGTTCACGACGACATCATCGACGGCGCCGACACCAGGCGCGGCCGGCCTTCGGCCAACACCACCTGGGGCAACGAGAAATGCGTGTTGGCAGGCGATTGGCTCTACATGCAGGCCTTCAAGGTCGCACTGGAAGAGAAAAGCCTGCGCGTGCTGGACCAGCTGATCGCTCTGACCCAGCAGATGGTCGAGGGCGAGCTGTTGCAGATTCAGAAGCTGGGCCGCGCCGTCAGCGAGGCCGAGTATTACGACCTCATCTATCGCAAAACAGCCTGCTTATTTTCAGTTTCCATGCGCCTGGGCGCGGTGCTGGCCGGGGCCTCGGAGGCTGTGGAAACCAGCCTGGCCGCCTATGGCCGGGCTGTGGGCCTGGCCTTCCAGATTGTGGACGACGTGCTCGACCTGACGGCTACCGAAGAGGTTTTAGGTAAGCCCGTGGCCAGCGATCTGCGCGAGGGCAAGGCCACGCTCTCGGTGATTCACTCCATCGACCACGGCACGGCCGCCGATCGCCAGACCATCCAAAGAGTTTTAGATGACCGCAGCTTCGAGCGCGTCAGCCGCGAGAAGATTCAATCGATTCTGGCGCGCAACGGCTCGGTGGAGTACGCCATGAGCGTCGCCGACCGCTACGCCGAGCAGAGCCGCCAGGCTCTTGCTTCGCTACCAGAATCCGAGTACAAGCGCGCCCTGCTTTGGGTGCCGGATTTCGTCGTCGCGCGGGAGAAGTAACAGTGCAAAGAAAATCCGGCAGACCCTT
>Ga0326727_10023512_pt1 | contig 11745 bp, 11 predicted proteins | sample MB2enrmetagenome_FD_207643 | JGI IMG/M metagenome (GOLD analysis project Ga0326727, IMG submission 207643) | Lab enriched peat soil microbial communities from McLean, Ithaca, NY, United States - MB29MY | ecosystem: Environmental > Terrestrial > Soil > Wetlands > Peat | place: USA: New York... | reverse complement strand
ATAGTACGAACTCGATGTACAAAATCATACGGTCAAAGGCCTTGCGGAGAAATGCCGCCGCAAGATACGGATTGCCAGGCAAGGGGCTGCATAGATGCAAATTTCAATTGTCATGCCGGCATACAACGCCGAGCGATTCCTCGCCGAAGCCATCGAAAGCGTGCTGGCGCAAACCTGGAAGGATTTCGAGCTGATTATTCTCGACGACGGGTCGCGGGACCGCACTCGGGAGATAGCCCAAGGCTACGCCCGGCGGGACGCGCGCGTTCGCCTGATGGCGCACGCCAATATCGGGGTGGCGGCAACGCTCAACCGGGGGTTGGCCCTGTCGGCCAGCGAGTGGGTCGTCATCATGCACGCCGACGACGTCATGATGCCCAACCGTATCGAACGCCAATTGGCTTTCGTGGCCGCGCACCCCGAGCTGGCCGTGGCCAGCAGCTGGGTCAAGCACATCGATAGCGAGGGAAGAATCATCGCCAAGGGAGACTCTCCCCTTATAACTCATGAGGCCGTGCAGAAGCTGTACTCGGCCAATGAGATGGTCGGATTCAGCCATCCGGCGGCCATCCTGCGCAAAAGCGCCGTGCTGGCCATCGGCGGTTATCGGCCGGAGCTGCGCGTCAATGAGGACATCGACCTGTGGAACCGGCTTCTGGAGGCGGGCTGCAAAATTCTTGTTCAGCCGGAGTGCCTGCTGAAATATCGCATCCATGGCAGTTCAGCTTCGATAGCCAAGGCTCTATTCGTGCGCCAGCAGTTGCACTGGCTCAAGGAGTGCATGGTGCGCAGGCGCAGCGGCCAGCCTGAATTAACCTGGGATGAGTACCGGCAATTTTATAAGTCGCGGCCTTGGTATGTGAGGTCCAATGCGTGGCGCAAAGACACGGCTAAGGTGCTCTATAAGGCTGCCGCCTTTCAATATGCCCAGCAGGCTTATTACCTGCTCGCGCCAACCGTCATCGCTGCGGCAATTTTGCAGCCAGGCTATACCATCCGGCAGGTCGCGGCAAAGCTGCGGCTTAGAGCATTTTCGGAATGAACATAGTCTTTTTGAGTGCATTGAATGTGGCTTTTTCTTGAGGAAAAAGCCACTTGAGAGTGAGGTTTCGATCTACAGCAATTCCGAAGATGCTATAGCCGCTCCTGACCGGCAGTTACAGGGGAACGGCATTCGGCCCGTCGCACCACCTGGAAGGTGAGTTATGCATAAGGACATACAGGATTTTGCGGCTGCTTCTCCCTTTGCGCCGCCGCCGCTTCCGTTTGGCCGGTTCCTCGCATTGCTTCTGCAGGCGCTGGCCGCGCAGGGAGTGCGCCCCTGCGTCCTGCGCAACTATCAGGGCTTTCCCGACAAGAACGACGGCAACGATATAGATTTTCTGGTTCCTTCCTCTCAACTGCCGCTGGCCATGCGCGCTTTGCGATCCATTGAGGAAGTTAGAATCGTCGGATATACCGAGCGGTACCATGTAGCTCTGGTGTTTCTGGAAGGCATCGCTTCTGCTCCGGGAGTTCGCGCGCAGCAGGTCGATTTTATCAAGAACCTCACATGGAAAGGCCTGCCATTTCTGGCCACGGAGGCCGTGCTGCAGGCGGCCATGCCGCGCCGGGCCGGCGAGTCGATCTTTTTTGTTCCATCGCCGGTTCATGAGGCCATCAGCTCCCTGTTATCGAGCCTGCTGGTGGGCGGATGGCTGAAGGAAAAATACTTTTCATTTGTGCAGCAGACCTTTGCTCAGGACCGGGGCGGGGCGATTGACGCCCTCTGCCCGCAGTTTGGCCCTGCCGCCGCAAAGCGCCTGGTGGACGCGGTAATCAGCGGCGACCGGCAAAAGATACTCGCTTGCGTCAGGCCGCTGCGCATTGCGCTGGCGCTGCGCAGCCTGCTGCACAGGCCGGTGCGTAGCCTTTTCGCAATTGCCCGCTACCATGCGAACGTAATGGCCATCCGCTATTTACCCAAGGCTCTGGAAACCGTGTGCGTCCTGGGCCCGGACGGCTGCGGCAATGAAGCCGTCATCGACAAACTGCTGCCGCTGCTGCGATCCACCGCGGCCGTGGTGGAAAGTCTTGAGTTCAAGCCGCGCCTTTCCTGGACGCGCAAATTATGGGGCAGCACGCACGCCGCCGGCTCCCGCGAACTGGCGGCGGACGGCTGTTTTGCCTCCATGGCAAAGGCTTTTGCGTGGCTGCTGGAAGAGTGGCTGGGCCAAATTCTAGGAAAGAAGAACCTTACGCTGCGCATCGGCGAGGGACGCAGCTACGACCTGGCCCTCGCTCCCCAAAAACACAGTTATGGCGGTCCTATGTGGTTCGCGCGGCTGGCCGGCAAGTTATACCCATCCCCTGATCTCTGGCTATTGCTGGATATGGACGTGGACGGGAGGAAATCGAAGGAGGGCGAAGCTCTCCCGGCCGAAGCACCCAGAAAGCTTGAAGACTACCACGCCTTCGTTAAGACGAAAAAGAAATGCGTTACTCTGAACGCCAGCCTGCCAGCCGACCGCGTCACCGAAGAGGCCTACGCGGCTATCATCGATATGCTGGTCCAGCGCGCGGATCGACAGCTCAAGAGACGTTTTTGCGCCCTTGATGCTGCCGTTGGCGATAAAGAACCTGCCGGAGGCTGCGAGTGAATCCGCGCTTCCCCATCCGCTTCAGTGCGATGGCCGCGTCTGCCTGGCTTCGCGGCGGCATACCGCGCCGCGCTCTAGGAACAAATGCCGAATTGGCGCTCGAAAATTTACGGTCGAAGAAAGATTTGAAACTGAAAATCGTCATACTAGGACCGGATGGGGCAGGCAAGAGCTCTGTCATAGAGGGGCTGATGCGCGGATTGGATCACCTGGGCAGCCGCGCCGTAAAGGTGCGCCACCTGAAGCCGCAAGTGATTATCCCGCAACGCGGCGAGCCGGGCGCCATTGTTGCCGACCCTCATGGCAAGCCGCCCCGATCGGCGTTGACTTCGCTGGCCAAGATACTGGTCTGGCTCATCGAAGAGTGGTGCGCCCATCTCTTTCAGGATAAGAAGCAGACGCTCGTCATCTGCGACCGCTACTATCATGACCTGCTGGTTGATCCCCTGCGCTATCGCTACGGAGGGCCCCTGTGGATAGCCCGGCTGGTGGGCCGGCTGATGCCGCAGCCGCGGCTGTGGGTGTTATTGGATGCCCCGGAGGAGGTCTTGCAGGCGCGCAAGCAGGAGGTCACTCGGCAGGAATCCGCGCGCCAGCGCCAGGCCTATCTGGCCTTTGTTCGCCAGCAGCCGCAGCATCAGATTGTGGACGCCTCGCAGCCGCTGGACAAGGTGATTGCCGATGTGGAGCGTGCCGTCACGGCAATCGAGAGCGCCAACCGGCTCACGGAGAAACCATGAGAGTATTGCTTTCGGCCTATGCCTGTGAGCCGAATATAGGATCGGAGCCAGAGGTCGGCTGGCAGAGAGCTCTGCATATGCTGGCGCGCGCCGATGAGGTGTGGGTGCTCACGCGCGCCAACAACCGGACGGTCATTGAAGCAAACCCTCTGAGCCACGCTCCCGGATTGCATTTCATCTACTACGACCTTCCCCGGTGGCTTTTAAGGCTGAAGAAGCAGGCCTGGTTTCTTCCCGTCTACTTCATACTCTGGCAGTGGGGAGCATACCGCGTGGCGGCCAGGCTGCATCATGGCCAGCCGTTTGATCGCGTCTATCATGTAACTTTTGTCAGCATGCTGGCTGGCTCCTTCATGAGCCGGCTGGGAATTCCGTTTGTTATTGGGCCCATCGCGGGCGGAGAACGTGCGCCTTTGCGTCTGCGTCGCGGAATGCCGGCGTCATGCCAGGCGAAAGAGCTGCTGCGCGACTTTAGAATCCTCTTGCAGCGCTGCAGTCCACTTACCCGCTTGGCCTTTGCCGGAGCTGAGCGCATCTATGTGACGACAACGGACAGCCTCCGGCTGCTCCCGCCAAAATGGCGCTCCAAGACGGCTGTGCATCTCGCCATTGCAACCGGTGGCCTGGCCGCGCGAAATGAAGCGCGGCGGGCGCCGGCGCTGCCGCGCTTTGTCTTTGCCGGGCGCCTGCTGCATTGGAAGGGCGCGCATTTTGCGATCCGGGCACTGGCTGAAGTCAGGCGAACAGTTCCCGCGGCAACGCTCACTCTGATCGGGAGCGGACCGGATGAGCAGTGGCTACGCGATCTGGCCAGCCAATGCGGCGTGGCGGATGCGGTGGAGTTTGCTGGCCAGTTCCCCCGGCAGCAGCTTTTAGGCTCGCTTCTGAGTTATACCGTGCTGGTATTCCCTAGCCTTCATGATTCAGGCGGCTTCGTGGTGCTCGATGCCCTGCAAAACGGCGTGCCGGTCGTCTGCCTTGACCTCGGCGGTCCCGGCGTCATGGTCAACGAGTCATGTGGAATCGTTGTCCCAACCGTGAATGCTGATGAAGCTTTGGTGGTGGACGGCATTGCCCATGCCATGATCTCCCTGGCGCTGATGCCAGCCGCGGAACGGCAACGCCTGTCGGCGGGAGCTATTGCCAGGGCAAACAAGCTATCATGGTCCAGGCTAACGGAGGACATTGTTGGAAGCGGGGGTTCGGGCTAAGTATTTTGGCCTCGAACTGCCGGGTTTCCGCTCCCTGACGCCGCTTGGCGCCGGCGGCAGCAAGCTGAGACGGAAAATTGAAGTTACTGAAAAAAGGCAATCACCTATATGAAGCAAGCCGCTGGATGGACAGGCAATAACGAATGCGAGACCCGTGGGATTCAGCCCCGCAAGCGCCTTTCGTTTCTACGGTTTTTAATGCGCTACCCTATTTTCCTGCTTGCGTTTGGTCCGCCGGTATTCAGATCGTCCGGGATTGATATAACCCAGGGACAGGTGGACGTCTGGAGTCTGCTTCAGACTGGCCTGCTCTGCGCGGTTACCATCAGGGCGGTTCTGCGCCTGGCCGCCGCGGAATCCGTTTTTATTCCTAAACAGATCCGATCCATTCTGAAATATGCCCTCTTCCTTGGCCTTTTGTTTTTGGTATCAGCGATCTACTCTCCCAGCCATTTCGCAACCGCGGCATATTCCTTCTTGTATCTTTTCACTATCATTTGCGTTACGGAATTTATCGTTGATGTGTATCGCAATCCGCCTGACTGGGTGCAATGCCTGTTTCATCTGCGGTTTATATCATTTCTGATGCTGGTTGTGGTTTTATTTGCGCTGGCCGTGAACCCAGAACTTGTCATGCAGGTTCTGCCAGGGGAAGGAATACGCCTTAGAGGAGGCGCCGTGGCTCCCGTTACGGTGATTTGTCCCATGATAGCCCTTATCTCGGCATACAGCTTCCTGCATACGCTGGAAGCCAGGTTCCGCGCCTCTCTTTTTTTATTGATCGGCCTGGCGGGAACATTGCTGACTCAGATTCGCGGCTGCGAAATAGCGCTATTGTTATGTCTTTTGTTTTTGGCGGCCCTATGGGCGAAGTCCAGCAAGCACGCTGTGTATCTGTTCATCTCCGGACTGATGGCCTCTACTATTCTTTTCGTGACGGTTACGGCAGTTGTCGGGCCAGAGACGATTTGGAATCGCTTCAACCGGGGCCAGAGTGCTGAGGGCATCGAAAGCGCCAGCGGAAGAACTGAGCTCTGGGCCTTTGTCGTTCGATACTGTACGACACACCCGTGGGGCATGGGATACGTTGACGGCTTCCGGGTGATATTCAGGCAGTATTATTCTTTGAGCACGGGACAGAATCTTAGTCAGCTCGGGACCGCTCACAATACATATTTCGATGTCCTGGCCGGCGCCGGCTGGCTGGCGCTGGCGGTCTATCTGATAATCATCGCGAAGACCGTCAAGCTGGCATGGCGCTTTGCCCGCAGGCAAACTTCTCCAAGTCCGGCGACGGGCAGCGCGACCCGGCACGCGATTCGATGCGCGCTGGTGCTGCTTGTTTTTTGCTTAGCATATGGGATGGGCGCGACCGAGTTCTCCGCGCCATTGAGGGCTGGTTTCTATATTCTGTACATCATCATTGCAATTATCCTCGGCGCATCCGCTGGAATGATCGCCGACACCCGCACGCGGAATATTTTCGCACGCGCTGAATGAACCTCTTGCCGGTCCCGCGGTTAGCGAATTTCAAGACCGCTCAAGATTGGCGCCATCCAATGAACTGGAGATTGCGAATGAAGCCTGCCACCGTGATGCTCGGCGCGTTGTCGATTGTCTCCCTCTTGCGGAAGATCAAGAGAATGCCGGAATGCACAACCCCGGAAGAACTGGTGGAGACCGCCATGCGGTGCCCCGCGATCCGGCCTCAGCAATCCGATTCCGAATTTGTTGAACTAGCCAAGCTGGTGAAGGAGCGGCAATGCCAATACCTTCTCGAAATCGGCACCTACCGGGGGGGCACGCTTTTTGTGTTTTCGCAACTCGCCGCCGCGGACGCCACTATCATCAGCGTCGATTTTTCCCTGACTTTACTGGGTAACTTCTACCGCTTCACGCAAAGGCCGCTTTTTTCTAAATTTATTCGCAAAGGGCAATCACTATTCTTGCTGCGGAAGGACTCCCATAAGCCCGGGACCCTGTCCGGCATCCATGAAATCCTGCAAGGGCATAAACTGGATTTTCTCTTCATCGACGGCGATCATGGATATGGAGGCGTGCGCAAGGATTTTGAAATGTATTCGCCGCTGGTTCGCGGTGGCGGCCTGGTCGCTTTTCATGACATAACTCCATGCGCGCCGCCAAAGGAAGTTTTCAAGTTCTGGAATGAGATCAAGGGAAGTTATATCCACAAGGAGTTCATACACCATACGGGCAAAGACTCCAAGGGCATCGGCGCGCTTTGGGTCTGACCTTTGGTTTCGGCGGTTGCCGGTTGATGTCAACTTCATGAAAATTCTTATAGCGCATAACCGGTATCAATTGGGCGGCGGCGAAGACGCGGTGGTGCGCGACGAGGCCGAGTTGCTGCGGTGTCATGGCCACCACGTGGAGCTGCTGGAACAGGACAATGAAGCCATCCGCGGCCTGCGCGGAAAGCTGATAGCTTCCGCGAGCATTTTTTATTCATCCCGTTCACGAAAGCGGATGCGGCTGGCGATGCAATCCTTCCGGCCGGATGTGGTGCATGTTCATAACTGGTTCCCGATGCTGTCGCCCTCGATTATCCTGGAAGCCAGCGCCGCCGGAGTGCCCGTCGTGCAGACCTTGCATAACTTCAGGATGCTCTGCGCCAACGCCCTGCTTTATCGCAGTGGAGTTATCTGCACGGACTGCCTGGGCAAGCCGCTTCCGCTCAACGGCGTATTCCATGGCTGCTATCGCGGCAGCCGGGCGGGCAGCGCCGTGGTCACTGCGGCCTATGCCTTTCATCGCCTGTTGCGCACCTGGGAGCGCGTGGATCTCTTCATTGCGGTTTCCGGCTTTGAGCGCGAAATTCTGGTTCGCGGCGGCTTGCCCGCTGAAAAAGTCATAGTGAAACCTAATTTTGTTGCCTCGGACACTTGGAAGGCAGAGAGAACCGCCGAAGACGCCGCGCTTTTTGTCGGACGGCTCTCGCCGGAAAAAGGGATTCGCACGCTGCTGGCGGCGTGGAATACCGGACGCATTCCGCTGCGGCTGAAAATCATTGGCGATGGCCCCATGGCCGGCGAAGTGCGCTCCTGCGCGGCCAGGAACGCCAGCATCGAATATCTTGGGCTACACCCCCCCGAGGCGGTCTATCGCGAGATGGCGAAGGTGCGGTTTCTGGTCTTTCCCTCCGAGTGGTTTGAGACCTTCGGGCGCACGGTCGTTGAGGCTTTCTCTCAGGGCACGCCGGTTCTCGCGACTGATCTTGGCGGTGTGCGCGAGTTAGTGGAAGAGGGAGTCACGGGCTACCGCTTCCCACCGGGGAATGCCGAGGCGCTCATAGCCGCGGCCCTTCGCTTCCCCCTGGGCGAAGAGTACGAGCGGTTGCGCGCGAATTGCCGCCATCTGTTTCTCAGTAAATTTACCGCGGAGATCAATTACAAACGGTTGATGGAGATTTACGCCCAGGCCATTGCGGCGCGCAAGTTGCGTCCGCGGCCAGCATGACCGCTGGCCATGCTGGCTGCGCATAGCTTGCCGCGCGCGAAATGCGGCGGCCCGGTCAGGAAACGGAGCCCGATTGGCCGGCAGCGGCCTCCAGTTGCCGCAAGGTGTAAGCGATGTGCTGCCCGCCCCGCCGCTGGCAATGGGATTCAAGCTGGTCGAGCAGATAGGCAATGGCCAGACGCGGCAGCAACTCCGGGTCGAGGTCCATGCGGCGGAGGTACTCGGCGCAGATGGGCCGGAAGCGAATGGCCGCATAGCCGCCGGATTTTTCGCCGAAGAGCCGATCGTCATTGAACTGAAAGTGCAGCAGGTCGTAGGCCGGAAGGCCGGCGAAGTCGGCCCACTCCCAATCGACCAGGACATAACCCAACTGGGCATTGCGGCGCATATTCCAGGGCGCGAAGTCCCCATGCGCCAGCAGAATGGGAACAGAAGAATCAAGATCAAGAGCGTCGCAAGAGCGGTCGAGCAGGCCGGGAGCCAGCGCCTCCAATTGGGCTTTGAAGGGGCTGAGCCGCCGCGCCATTTCGCCGGCCACCTGCGTCAGAGTTTTGCCCTCTCCGCTCCGCGGCAGTTGGCAGAGCATCTCCATGTATTCGGGACGGAACCGGCGATCGGGCATAATGCCGGGCACAAATTTCTGCGCCGCCGCCCGCAACTCGTGGTGAACCGAGAGCAGCTGCGGCGCCCAACTGTAGGGCTCCAGCTTGCGGAGGACTTCGGCTTCATGGAGGACGCTCCGCCCACCGCCCTCCGTCAACCCCACCTTGAGCACTGCGGCGATGGGCTGCGCGCCGCCCGAATGCGCGTCGCCCTGATGCCCGGTTTGGAGCAGGAATAGAATTAATTTTCTGTCGGGCGATGGATTGCCTGCCAGAATGACCATCTCGCCTGTTTGTGAACGAATGCCGCACCTTTCAAACCACTCGAGCGCCGCGCGGCGGCTGACAGCCGCGCTCGCGACCGAGCCGGCAAACCGCAATAAACCAGTGTGCGCGGCCGTGCAGACGGCCAGCCATTTCAAGCGGCTGGAGAGGTTGTAGGGATGCCATGAGCTCAACACCGAGGCGGCGGCGCGCGACCGCGCGGGAATCAGCCAGCGGGGGCCGTCGTGGCCCGGAATTACAAGGTAGGGTTCCCGCTCCTCGACGGCGGTTCCGGGGGCGCCGCCACTGTAATCGATCTCCAGAGCATTTAGAATTTGCGCAACGCTCAGCGCCTGGGCCATCGGCTCGGCTAGCGGCGGGGCTATTGCCTGGGAAGGGCTAGCCGGGGGAGGACCGGGGAGTTCTGTCGCCATATTCCCTCACAATACACTGCGGCCCGAATCGTTTCCAGGCTCGCTTCCGAGCCCGTTTCAGGCTCCGCCTCCGCATTTGCCTCCCAGGCCGCATGGCGCCCGCTCCTCGCCGTGGCGCAACACGCCGGGACTGTTTTCTGCTTGGGTGGCCTCCGGTTCCGAAATAAAATCCTCGCGAAACCTTTTGCCGCAGCCCCAATCTTTCCGGGTCAGAAATCAAATCCGTGCTACACTCTATTTAATCGTAGAATTCGATTTGAAGTTCTTGCCTGTTCCGGTTACCGCCTACTCGCAAACTTCCACATTGCGTTCGCGGTAAATTGGTAGTACAGGAGCAACACACAATGGAAACAGGCACAGTTAAGTGGTTTAATGACGCCAAGGGTTTTGGATTTTTGAGCCGTGAAAACGGCGAGGACGTTTTCGTCCATCACACCGCCATCCAGTCGAACGGTTTCCGTTCGCTGCAAGAGGGCCAGCGCGTCCAGTTCAACGTGACCAAGGGCCCCAAGGGCTGGCAGGCTGAAAACGTTCAGGTTATCTAAGGGCTACCCCCTTCTAGCCAGTTCGGATTCAAACAAAAGAGGGACGGCAGCGATGCCGTCCCTCTTTTGTTTATTTATAGAGGATTTTCAGTGGCTGTAGAGGGAAACTGCCGCGGCTGAGTGGCCTACTTCTCAAAAAGCCACCTCGCACGGCACTCGAAACTTTACATGAGCTGGAGAAGCGATCTGGCGGATTTTCGACCCTGGGGACGAAGTTGGGAAGCCTGTGGGAAGCGATTGCCGCCGGATTGGCTACGAGGCCCTACTCCTGTAGGCCGCTGGGTTCTGTCGGGCTATGCGGCGGGCTTGAGGCTTTTGACGCTGACCTGCGGAATGGCTGGGTGAATGCCTTCTCTGGGTGTATCGTGCGTGCCCAGGTATTGCAGCACATCGTTGATCGAATCTTCAAAGCGCGCGCCGGTCTTGTGGGTGGCCTTGACCCCTTTGGCGACTAACTGGCAGACTTCAAAGCGGTTCATTCCCTGCGCGAGCGCGCGGTGAATCTGGTCGGAACGCATAGCGGACTCCGGTCAACAGGTGGTTGTTGCGTGCGGTACTGAGCTCGTCAGGAGCGGAGGGAAGGCAAGAGCCGAGCAGGCTGCTGTTCTCTTAAAAAAATTAAATCTGGAAACTTAAATCTATCTTCATTGTACGCCGGAAACAGGGCCCGCGACGCTTTTAACGCGCGGCCGGACCGCCATGCAGCCTGGGCCGCCCGCTACATTCAGCCTGAACAGCCCTGCTCGCGCGCCCGCTCAGCTTTCGCCGCAGCGCAAACCCTGTTAACATTGAGAGTAATATCCGCCCGGTTTGCGGGAGACCCTGAAGAGATTCGAGTGAAAGAGGTTACAAGTGGCCGACACCACCAAGATTGAGGACAAGCAGGAACGAAAGCAACTGAAACGCGCCGCCCGCAAGAAGGCTGCTCCCAAGGCCAAGCGGACGGAACCGCGCGGCTCGGCAAAGAAAAAAGTGAAGAAGATGGCGCGCGGCATCTCCAAGCGTTAAAGGCTTGCCCCTGTAAAAGCGACTGAGACTCTGCGCCGGCGCGCCAGGTCTCTGACCGCATGAATTCGTTCCTTTGCTTTTGCGTTCCCAGGTCTCAAAATCGAGACCTGGGGCACCCAGACTTGGTACAAAATCATACGGTCAGAGACATAGATGCGCCTCCGGCGCGGAGTCTAGCTTACCTTCCCTCTCCCGGTATACTGCGCCGGAGCCCCCCGAACGAGGGAATCCCCTTGACCGGCAGGGTAATGCCCCACACAGATTCCAGCCGGCAGCGGGATGAGGAGAACCGTCCTGCTTAGCCAGCTAGCTGCCCGCAAATCCATCGATAAGCTGATCCGGGACTCGCAAGAGCCCGAGCACAGGCTCAAAAAAACCCTGGGCCCGTGGTCGCTGACCGCGCTGGGCATTGGGGCGGTGATCGGCTCAGGCATTTTCACGGTCATTGGCACGGCCATCTCCGGCGAGCAGCTCGATGCCTCCAGCGTGATCAATACGCCTCTGGCCGAGTTCATCCTTCACCACACGGCGATGGCGGGCCGCCCTGGCGCCGGGCCGGCCATCGCCGTTTCGATGATCCTGGTGGCCGTCGTCTGCGCCCTCACCGGCCTCTGTTACGCCGAACTGGCCTCCATGATTCCCATCGCCGGCTCGGCTTACACCTACACCTACGCCACCCTGGGCGAATTGATCGCCTGGGTCATCGGCTGGGATCTGATTCTGGAGTACGCCGGCTCGAACATGACGGTCAGCGTGGGCTTTGCCGCCCACGTGGTGGACCTGCTGGACTGGTTCGGCCTGCATCCGGCGCCACTCTGGATCTCG
>Ga0326727_10023511_pt1 | contig 11745 bp, 8 predicted proteins | sample MB2enrmetagenome_FD_207643 | JGI IMG/M metagenome (GOLD analysis project Ga0326727, IMG submission 207643) | Lab enriched peat soil microbial communities from McLean, Ithaca, NY, United States - MB29MY | ecosystem: Environmental > Terrestrial > Soil > Wetlands > Peat | place: USA: New York... | reverse complement strand
CTACTCCCGCGGTCAGCACAACAGAGGAAACTATTGCCAGCAGCCAAATTCGTAGGGCGTATTTCGAGCTTACCTTGCTTGATCTACGTCGTATAACCATCTAGTCATTCTACTAACTAACGACTAATTTACCAACCTTTAATTGGAGACACTCAAAGATTTTCCACAAAAAACGAGCAATTATGACCACTCATAGCATTAACCCATTGTTTTTCTGCTACTTACTAATTGCACCAAAAGCAGTGCAGCTTCGTGTTTTGTTTGCTTGAGATAAAGGATTAGTTTGCTTGAGAAATGAATTCTCGACTCACCTGAAAGTGCATCTGGCAACAGAATTTCTGCGGCTTTGCAGATTAATTTCCCCCTCCTGTTAGCGTGAAACACGCCAGTATAAAACTGACGATTTCAGCTATTAATCCGGCCCTGACGAATCAAAGAAATTTGGGCGTCGCATTCCACTGGGGCCGGATCAATCATTTAGGAGAGCGAATGAAATTCAGCGCCGCGGGAATGGATCTGCTCAAGCTTTCGGAGGGTTTTCGCAGTCGCGTTTATCGCGATGCGAATGGGCTTCCGACCATCGGTTATGGCCACCGTCTGTTGCACACTGAAACCTTTCCCAATGGCATTGACGAGCCGCACGCTCGAGATCTGCTGGCCTCGGATGTGTGCGCGTCCGAAGAAGCCGTTCAGCGCATGGTAAAGGTTCCGCTCACGCAGGGCCAGTTCGATGCGCTGGTGGACTTCTGTTTTAACCTGGGCTCGGGAAGGCTTGCCACATCTTCGTTGCTCGCCGATCTCAACGCGGGAAAGTACGACGAGGCCGCCCGGCAACTGCTGCTCTGGGACCACGCCGGCAGACGGGAGATTGTCGCTTTGAAGGCCCGCCGCGAGGCCGAGGCCACACTATGGCGCGGTGCCGGAAGCGCGCCACAGGCCACTGCTTGAGTTCGTGCGCTGGCCGCAGTGGCAATGCTATAAGGTTACTGCCATGACATTTTCACTTCTGCACTTAGGGAACCTCTGATTAAGCCCTCGTATTTTCAGAGATGAATAGTTGAAGGCGTTTCCCTGGCCGTTCACGTAGAGGCAACTCCGGAACAAGCACAAGAAAAGTACGAACCTATCGCGCCTGTCACACGCGCGCAGCAGCGTCAGCAGCAGAACCGCCAGCGGCGTCTGGAGCGCTACGGGATCGTAATGGAAAAGGTGCGCCAAGGACTATCGCAACGAGAGATCGCGCGTGAGTGCGCTCTGAGCCGGAAGACCGTTCGACGCTGGGTCAGAGACGGGCAGTTCCCAGAACGCAAGCGCAGCCTTCGCCATTCATCCGTTAAAGCGCATCGGGAGTATCTTGAACAACGCTGGCAACAGGGATGCCACAACGCTGTGCAACTCTGGCGCGAATTGGGAACACGAGGCTTCGCAGGCCGTCCCCATACGCTTCGTGACTGGCTCCAAAAGCCATACAGGAGCAAACGAGAGCGTGTAAAACAGCAAACGCCTCTGCCCAGCCAATACCGCATATCTCCACGCAAGGCCACCTGGCAAGTGTTGAAAGAACCGCAGCAGGCACAGCCCTTCCTGGATGAGCTCGACCGGCGTTTCCAATTCAAATCGAAAAATGAGAGTTATCTAGTATCGCTTTGAATATGCATGGCTTATAGCGAACGCCAGGTATTTAGCCGGACACTGCTGAAACGAATTCATCGCCATATTGCCACCGAATCCTAAATTGGCAATAGCCATGGATATCTATCAAAAGGATAACTTCATGGAAACCTGCACCGATCGCGGGCCACCCACCTGATAGGACTGCTGCAATCCTCCCAACTGGGTGTTCAGCATCCTGGTGATGTATCCGAAGGTGGGATTGCGCGTCAGCGTCCCATCGCTGTAGGTTCCGAGATTCATGTCTGGATCGCCGAAGTTGGGGTGGTTGAAGGCATTGAAGAACTCGGCGCGCGCATCTAAATGCACTTTTTTGCGGAAGGCAAAGCCGCGGTGAACCGATAAGTCGACCTGCCAGGCCTCGTGTCCACGCAGGGCATTCCGCCCTAAATCTCCCTGCCGATCGGTTGCGGGAATGGCGAAGGCCTTGTAGTTGAATACTTCCCCCCAGGGCTGGTTGGGGTGCTTCAGGATCACGCCGGTTCCGCGGACAAGGTCCGGCCTGGTCTTCAGCAACTGCGATCCAATCGGCCTTGTGTACGTGGCATCGAGCGGCATTCCTCCGCGAATGATCGCCAGCGCCCCAAGCTTCCATCTATCCAGCAGCCACTCCGCCAGTTTTCCATGCGCCGGCACCCTGGTCTCATAAGTTAGAGCCAGTCCCGCATGATGCCGCAAGTCGAAATCGGAGTCGGACCTCTCGCCGCCCAGGGGGATAAATGCCCGCTGGGGAAATCCATTCAGGTCGCCTGATACGTCATCGATACTGTGCGCCCAGGTATAAGAAGCCAGCACATGAACTCCGGCCGCCACCATCTGCCGGTACTGCACTTGCAGCGAATGATACGAAGAATCGCCCTCGCTGCGCACCTCCGTTATGGATGAGTTGTGGGTAAAGTTGCTATTGGGGTCCGTCAATTGTTGGAAGACCGGCAAGTGCCGCGACTGGGAACCGACATAGGCGACGGAGAGACTTCTGTCCTCGCCAAAGTGCTGCTCGATCCCCGCGCTGAACTGGTAGACGACCGGCGTAGCATAGCCGCTGGCAAAGGCATAGAAGGCCTGTCCCTGGTAGGGAGGAAGCAGGCTGTTTGAATTGGGAATGGGCAGCGCGTAGGCGGGCGGATAACTCTTGTCATAAAGCGTATCCTGCCTTACATGAGGGAACGCGCTGGCGGAGGCCATGGAGTTGGTGTTGCCCAGCGAATAGAAGGCTCCAGCCCCGCCGTGCAGGATGGTCTCTTTGCCGGGAGCATTGCGCAGCAGCCACGATAGCCCGAAGCGGGGGCAGAGATTCGTATAAATGGTCGGATAGAGGCGGGTTCCGGCGGGTGCCAGCCTTATGTGGGCAATATCATTCGAGGAGGTCACCGTATACAGGCTCTGGCCGTTATTCGCCGTGGGGGCCGGGCTAATATCCCAGCGCGCGCCGTAATTGAGACTCATGCGCGTGGCCGGTTTCCAGGAATCCTGCAGGTAAAAGGATGAAATCCCCTGCCCCACGCGGACATCGTCCTGGGACTGAATGGCGATGGTATCCGCCACGCCCGAGCTGACACTGTCTTGCGACAGGAAACTGACGGTCATGTTGAAATCGCTGGGAACGGTCTCGCCGGTCAGCCTGAGCAGATCGAAGCCCGCGGTAAAGACGTGCCTGCCGCGATCGACCGTGAGGTTTTCCGTCAGGTTGATCTGGCGGATCGGATTCTCTCCGGCGCTTCCGGAGCTATAGGTGGCGCCGAGAAAGTCGAAATTCAGGATCGGCAGCTTCACTCTGGAGCTGATTCCCTGCCGCAGCACCTTGTTCGCCGGGATGGTTGCGCCCGCCAGCCGATGGAGGGAGTTGGTCACATTGCCCGTGTTCTGCCCGTAGTTGAAGCGCAGATCGTTGACCATCCTCGGGCCGGGCTTCCACATCACTCCCGCGGTCCACGATTGCGAACTTCTTTCGATGGCGGAAAGGTACCAGCCCTCGTCCGTGCTCACGCGCGAGGAGGTAGAGCGGTTGTAGCGGGCAAAGGCCGAGAGCTTGCGGTCCGCATCGGAATCAAGCCTGAGGCTGTAGTTATTCTCCAAAGACGGGTTGGAGATCGCCAGGCGGTACATCGAGGTTCCCGTGCCGGATATCTCGGGATTGGCGGAAACGGGGAATACATTCAGAAACGGCAACAGGCTGCTGGGGGCTTGCTGACGCTGGCTGGTGGAAGGAACGTAGGTCTTCAGCACCGTTGGCTGGTAGAGCCGCACGCTCTCCTCCGAAAGGAAGAAGCGGTTGCGCCCGATCCACCTGGGGAACCGGGGAAACGCGCCGGAAAACTCCCCGCCGAAGTCGTTTTGGCGCAGGCTGGAGTTTGCCTCCTCATTCGACGGCAAAAACCAGTCCGTGGCGTCCAGGGCGGAGTTGCGGAAGTAATCGAAGGCCGCGCCGTGCAGCTTGTCTCCACCCGCGCGGCTACTCATTTGCACGTGTCCGCCTGATTGCCGCCCGATCTGGGGAGAGATGGCGGAACTCTGCACCGTGAACTCGTTCAGGGCATCGACGGAAACCAGGCTTGAGGTCGTTCCCAGGGCTGTGTAGCCCGCATCCTGCGCGAGATCGGCGCTCAGCCCGCCGCCGCTGGCGGCCAGGTTGGCACTCATGCCGTCCACGGTGAAGTAGTTCATGTTGGTGGCCTGGCCGTTGAAGCTGAACTCGTTATTCGCCATCATGATGACGCCGGGGGTCAGCAGCAGCAAGGACTGCAGGCTGCGTCCGTTGAGGGGAATGTCGTCGATCAGCTCATGGCCGGCGCGGGTGGTCATGACCGAGGCTTCCTCAAAGGAGCCAGCATGAACCAGCGCCGTTTCCTGCGCCTTGCCGATCTGGAAACGGATCTGCAGATTGCGGGTTTCACCCGGTTGCAGCGCAATCGCCGGGATCTGGACCAGGGCAAATCCAGTCTGCACGGTTTGCAGGGTGTAACTGCCCGGATCGAGGCGCGAGAAGAGGAATTCGCCGCTGGGGCCGGTCCAGGCCAGTCGCTTGGATTTGGAGGCGTCCTGGATAAGGAACACGCGTGCGTTTTGAACAGGATGGTCCGCGGGGTCCAGAACCGTGCCGAAGAGAACTGCCTGCCCGGTCTGTGCTCCCGCGCCGGAAACCGCCATGCACGACGCCAGGAGCCACAACAAGACGCTCGACACTCTGGTGGCAATGGCTCCCGGTCTGCCGAACATCATCCCCTCTGCACCTGGCAACCGTTCCCCGGTGCATACAAAGACCGCTAGGGGTGAACCTTCTCAGCTAAGTGTGCTGCCAGGAGGTCTTCTTCCCTTAGCATCAGCCAGAACCTCGCATCCGTCAATCCCCGCCGGTCGGCCGGGCTGGCGTTGGAAGAAAAGACCTGCCACAAAATCCGGTCGCTGTCGGTGGCCAGGCTCAGCAGGCGGCTGGCCGCTGGCCGCGGATCGCTCTCCCCGGCCATTCCATCGGCGGGAGCGGGTTCCGTTGCAGCCGCATGAGAAAAGACGGGCGCGAGCTGCTGCTCAAGCCAGCGAATCTCCTGTCGGCTCGACTGTGCATGACGCGCCACCAGCGCACGCCACTTCTCGCCGGTGGCCGGGGAAACCTGCCCGGAATCGAAGAGCGGAGCGATTCCGGCAATCTGCTTCAAGGCCTGTGCGTGCAGTTGGGCCTCGGATGAGTGGTCCACCGCGTCGGTGATAAAGCGATCCGCAGCCTGATCGAGATCGTGCTCCGGTATGTGCCGGTGGGCCGACAGATAGGCGCGCACCTCGGAAAGAGCGCCCGATTCATTCAACAGAACCTCGACCGACTGCACCTGCATCGGATGGGCGAGGGGCGCGGCGCCCACTGCGCGCGCCTCTGCGGCCGTGAGCAGACGGAGTTTGACCGCGGGATTGCCCGCCAGCGAACCAAGCGCGTCCACTATCTCCGCCCGGCGCGCCTCGCTGCGCACCGTGCCGCTGATCCGCAAGCCCTCGCTGCCCATGGGCGTCACAGCTATCTGATCCTGCGCCAGGGCATCGGTGCGGTCCAGGCGGGAAAGCGCCTCTACCGTCAGATCGGCAAGGCTGGAGGCGCGCAGGTGCTGCGGCATAACCGCTCCCGCGTCCGAAACCGGCGCGCTGCCGCCAGCCTGCGCGCCAAAGATATTCTCCGGGAGCTGGCTCAAGGGAATCTCCCGGTATTCCAGCTCCACAATTTCGTAGGTGTGAGTTCTGTTCTGATTGGTAACACACAGCCGCTCGGCAATAATATGCCAGTCGGTGGCGCGCACCAGCAAATCCATGGAGCGGATGAAAGGAGTGGCCGAAGCCGGAACGAAGCTCGCATCGGCCACTTTGGCCGAAAGCCGGTAGGCTTGTTCTCCGCCAGAGAGGCGTTCTTCGCTCAGCGACTCCTCTTTGCGCCCCGGAGCCCGAGTCCACTGCTTGAAGGCCTCGCCCGAAACCGGCGTCTTCCAGAGCAGATGGCTGGCATCGAAGGCGGCGTGCAGATCGCGCAGCAAGCCTGGCTGCTCATCGCTGGCCGCGCGGCCAGGCGCGGCCGAGGCCTGATCGGCCGGTGCGCCGTTCCCGGCCTCTTCCCGGAATCGCCCATGCCGCGGGTCATTCCACACCTGAACTATAACGGGAGCCAGGGGAGCCGCGGAGTCTGTAATACGTATCTTCTGATAGAAAACCTGGGAGGCCGCGGCCTCCTGGCCGGCGCTTTGCTGCTCCACGCGCGTCAATACCTGATCCACGGAAAGCGGCTCCCTTGCCGGAAGATGCAAAAATAGGAAGGCGAGCGCCAGGGCCGCCGCGGCGCCACTCAAGGCCCAGGGCAAAACCGCCGAGTCCTTGAATTTTCCCAGCGCCACGGAGATTTTCCTTAGCGCCGCCAAGAGCCCGCCCCCCCAAGGCCGCCGGTCCACTACAGGCTCTGGGACAGGCTTTGGGACAGGCTCTGGCGAAGTTTCCCGCGGCGCGAGGATCTCCCACAGCTTCGACTCAAAATCCATCCAGTGAAGCGGCGGAGGCGGCAAAGACCCGCTCCATTGCTCCTGAAAATCGAGATAAGCCCGACTGGCCTCCTGCAGATCGTCGAAGCTCCGCTGGCACTCGGGGCACAGGCACAGATGGGCCAGCAGCAGTTCCGCCTCCGCGGGCGGCAACTCGCCATCGGCATACATCATCAGCTGCGCTTCATTAATGTGAGCGCCCCGCCCCGTGCCGCCGGTTTCCTTATCCATGCAGTTTCGCCTTCATCTTCGCCAGCGCCCGCCGAATATGCGCCGCGACTACCGGCACATTCAAGGAGAGAACCTCGGCGATCTCGCGATATCCGAGCCCTTCATCCCGCAACCGCAGCACCTCGCGCTGCTGCCCCGTCAATTCGCTCCATGCCTCGCGCAGGGCCGAATACCTTTCCCTGGCCAGCAACCGCTGCTGCTGATCGGGGGAGCCATCCGCGTGTGTCGCGGCGAATGCCTCCCAGTCGGGCGGAAAGACCTCGCGTGCAACGCGCCCGCTCTTGTGATGATCCAGCAGCAGGTTGTGGGCCACATGAAAGAGCCACAGCCGCTCGTTTCTGACTTCGCCGCCCTGTTGCAAATGCCGGCATAATCGCAGAAAACACTCTTGGGTGGCGTCCTCGGCCTCTTCCGCGCTGCCCAGACCCACCACCAAGTAGCGAAATAAAGGCATACGCAGTTCGCCGAACAAATCGACGATCCGTGACTCGACGACCCGTGCCGGCAGATTCCCTCGCGCGTTGCCTTTCAAATCCTTCCTGGCGGACAGATCTGCTCCTTGTAGACCGGCAAAACACTTCCATGCATCTTCGGGCCATGCCGCTGCCCAGGTCAACACGGAGTATTGCCACGGGAAACCCCCTTCCAGACTAACGCACACCAGAAAAGACGACATGTGCCTGAATTCGATACACCAGTTTCCGAAATGGGCTGAAAAATCCGCTCACCCGACGCTGTTTTTTAATAGGAATTTCCCTGTATCAAACCCAGCCTTCGCTCGTCGTTTGGTTGAAGCGCGTTTTAATCGGTCGAGCCGAGGTTCCCCCACCCACACTCGAATCTCCGGTCTCGCGCCGCGCGTGCCTGAGGAGTTCGTTGCCAGGCCGCGCGGAACGATGAGTCCGGAACGATGAGTCCGGTCGCCGCCCATTTCCTCAAGGACTGAATCCGCGGGGAAGGGTTGATGGCAGATGCGCGCAATTGCAGGGGGATCGTAGCGTGCGCATTCTTTATACGGCGAATTTTCATGGTGATGACGGCGGCGGCATCACCACCTATATCTTGAGCCTGGCGCGCGCCTTCGCCCCGCGCCATGCGGTTGCCATCGCCGCGCCGGAACGGAGCCGGCTCTACCAGACCGCTAAAACAATTCCCGGCGTCGAAGCGATCCTGCTGGAGTTTCGCAATAGCCTCCAGTCAATGATCGGCACGGGGCTGGCGTTGCGCCATCTCATTGCCACGCGCGATTTCGACATTGTGCATGTGAATGGCTCCGCCGACCACCGGATTGTGATGTTAGCAGCGCTGGGCAAGGGCCAGTGCCGCCCCCGCATTGTCTATACCCGCCACCACGATCTTCCGGCGAAGGGCCTGATGGCCTGGCTGAAGGCCTCCAGAGCCACCGACGCGGCGATTTGCATCAGCGATTACATGAAGGGGCTGCTCTCCGCCACGGCGTATCGCAAAAAGCCCCTGCCGGTGGTTCATCATGGGGTGGATTTGCAGTGGTACCTCCCCTTTGCCGCCGACGCCGCCCGCGAGGCGCGGCAGAGGTGGCTGCCGGATGCTCCCGCAGAGGTTTTGGCCGTCGGCAGCATTGCGGGCACGGGAATGTACAAGGGGTGGCTCGATATGGTCGCCGCGGCCGCCAGCCTTCCCGGCGATCTGCGGAGCCAAATCCGCATTCTCATCGCCGGAAAAATGCCGGGCGAGGCTGAGCGGCGCGCCGTCGCTTCGTTGCAGATGGAAGGCAGCGTGATTTATACCGGCATCCTGCGGGATGTACGCCCGCTCGTGGCCGCCCTGGACGTGGGCTTCGTGCTCTCGCGCCGGGAAACCCTTTCCTTTGCCTGCCGCGAGATGATGGCGATGGGAAAGCCCATTATTGTCTCCGACATCGGCGGGTTGCCGGAAAATGTCACCCCGGGCATGGACGGCTGGATCGTGCCCGTCGGCGGCAAGGCGGAGATTGCAGCCCTGTTGCGCGGCCTTCTCCTAGATCGGGCCAATCTGGATCACGCCCATCTGGACCGCGCCCAACTGGCTCGCGCCGGTGAGGCCGCGCGGGCCAGGAGCGAGCGGGAATTTTCCTTGCAGGCCTTCGCCGCTGGCACCGAATCCGTTTATCACCAGTGCATCAGGCGCGCGCAGGAGCAAAGAAGCCTCTCTGCCGCCGGTGAAAGGCCGCCGCGCATCCTGGCCCAATCCGCACCGTGCGAAATGGCGGCCGTTGCCGGGGAACGGTTTTTATCCTCCGCGCTCCGCCCGGAAGAATGATCGATGGCGATCGCAATTCTCATGTATCACCAGATCGTTCAGCCGCCGGCGCGCGGAACGGCGTTTCGCTCGCTCTGCGTGGCTCCGCGCGCCTTCCGCAGGCAAATGACGTGGATGCGCCGCCTGGGCTACCGGGGGCTTTCCATGCGCGAGCTGATGCCTTATTTGCGCGGCGAGCGGACGGGCAAGGTTTTTGGCATCACATTCGATGACGGTTATCGCAACGTCTATGACCATGCGCTGCCCGTCCTGTGCGAGTTGGGGTTTACCGCGACCAGCTATTGTGTGGCGAACCAGATCGATGGAGGAAACCTCTGGGACCGGGAGAAGGGCATTGCCTTTTCTCCGCTGATGAACGTGGCTGAAATGCTGCGCTGGACGCAGTTGGGCCACGAAATCGGCTCCCATACGCTGGACCACGTTCCTTTGGGTGAATGCAGTTGGGAGCAGGCGCTGCCTCAGATTGTGGACTCAAAAACCGTGCTCGAAGGCCTTCTCGGAGTTCCCGTGACGGCATTCTGCTACCCCTACGGCTCCTGCGCGCCGGAACACCGGCAACTTGTGCGGCAGGCCGGTTACGAAAGCGCGACGCTGGTTCGGCGAGGCCGGGCCAGCGCAAGTGACGATCCGTTTGGGTTACCCCGCGTGACTATTTCCCGCTCGACCGGCTGGCTGCGTTTTCTCCAAAAATGCTTCACTGGTTATGAAGCGTCGCGCGCCTCGGTGGGCCGTCAATAGAGCGGTCCCCAACCCCCCAAAACCCAATCGAGTTTTGCGACTTAGATAGCACTGATCAATTATCGTGAAGTTTGGGGTATCGTGAAGTTTGGGGTATCGTGAAGTTTGGGGTGGCGGCAGCCAATGCTGGCTTCTGCTTGCCCTTTCCACCCCGGCGCGGCACACTAAAAGACAGAATGCTTTCACCATTGGCAACAGGAATCTCTGCCGGGCTGGGCGCGGCGGCTGGAGCAGGCTTGACCGCTGGCGGCTGCGCCTATGCGGCCATGTGGCCCGGCTCGCAGCTCTTCGGGGCCACGCTGATTGCTCCCGCGCGCCCCGGCGAACTGGCGCTCACCTTCGACGACGGGCCCAATCCGGTCTGGACGCCGCGCCTGTTGGAGCTATTGGCGCGCCACGGTCTGCGGGCGACCTTTTTCATGGTGGGCAGCCGTGCCCAGGCCGAGCCGGCGCTGGTGCGGAGCATTGCCGACGCCGGGCACCTGATCGGGAGCCATTCCTGGAGCCATTTGAATCTGGCGCTGGCCGCCTCCCGCCGCATCGAGGAGGAACTGACCCGCGCCAGCCAGACTTTGGAGCAGATTACCGGCGCGCCGGTGCGCTACTTTCGTCCGCCCTTTGGCGCGCGCCGTCCTGCGGTGCTGCGAACGGCAAGGCGGCTGGGGATGGTCCCCGTGCTGTGGAATGCGATGACCTCCGACTGGCGCGAGCCTTCCGCCGACCGGATTGCGGCGCGGCTGATGCACTCGATCGACCGCCTGGAGCGGCGGCGGCGGGCGGCCAACATTGTGCTCCACGACGGCAGTCACCTGGACAGCTTGGCCAACCGCGCCCCGTCTGTTGCCGCTGCCGGCCAACTGATTGCGCGCTACCAGGCGAGCCACCGGTTTGTCACTGTGGATGCGTGGAGCTTGAGCGGTTCTGCAGTTGCTGTCGAGGAAAACCATCACCGTTGAATGGCTTTTTCCTCTCCGGGTGGAAGTAAAAGCCACCTTTACGGCTCTCAAAAGTCTATATGTATTCCGAAAATGCTCTATTTGCGGAGCGAACCGCGGACGGCCAGCGTCTGTCGGATTGGTGAATGTGCATGTCGCACCGGCAGCCGTGATTGCCGCCCAGGACGGTCAGGCGACCGGCTACTTTCTCCATCGGCGCACGTTGGGCCTGGTCGAGCGGGAGTATAGCTCTGAGCGCTGGGAATGTCCCGAAATCAGAGAGCAAATGAACCGTCTTGGCGCAAGTTATCTGATTTTGTACCGTTACCCGGACTACCATTCGCACCTTCTCGAGGAGTCGAGCTTTGCCGCCGGAGCCATGTCTGGATAGCCGGGTTGCGGATTTGTCATCGCCTCGGAGAACTCTGACCTGCGCATTCTCGAAATCAAACCTCTCGCCGGGGCCGGCGGTAATCTGCCGGAATGAAGACGCGCTTCAGCCCCATCGAAACTTGAACTTCGATCTATCCGCACGCGGGACCGTATTTGGTCCGGGATTTTCAGCCGCCGCGATAAAGATTGTTCCACCTCTCATCCCAGTGATCAATGGTCATACTTGCGCCCCGCAATGCCGCGCCGGCTCATCCGAAAGCTTGCTATGAGTGAAGCCGAAGGGGTGGCGCTACCGGCGAATCATTACGCTGCCCCACCGCTCAACTTACAAAGCCGTAGGCTCGCTCGTGGCTTCCAAGTTCTGGGAACATCGGCGCGCCGGGCGAGAACAGGGCGACACGGTCCCCAGGCTGGATGACGGCCCTCAATGGACGGTACGCCTTCCGGTTTACAAAAATAACTCCAACGTCTTCTTGCGGAATATCGAGCTGTTT
>Ga0326727_10023510_pt1 | contig 11745 bp, 6 predicted proteins | sample MB2enrmetagenome_FD_207643 | JGI IMG/M metagenome (GOLD analysis project Ga0326727, IMG submission 207643) | Lab enriched peat soil microbial communities from McLean, Ithaca, NY, United States - MB29MY | ecosystem: Environmental > Terrestrial > Soil > Wetlands > Peat | place: USA: New York... | reverse complement strand
TTTCGTCCCGAGGGCGTTCGTCCCGAGGGCGCCACAGCGCAGTGCGGCGTAGCTTTTGAGACGTCCGCCGCCAGTCTTACGGCCACCGCCGAACCGGAACAAAAGAAGCACCGGGTACACGTCTCCATTCTGGCGCTGGTAAAGGACTCCAGCGGCCAGATTGTGGACAAATTCAGCGAGGACTCCGTATGGGAGGTAGCCGATGAGAATCTGGCCGCGCTGAAGACGCAGTCGGTCACATGGACTCATCCCTTCAACCTTCCGCCCGGACACTACACCGTGGAAACGGCCATCCTCGACCGCGAAGGCAACCGCGCAGCCACGGGACGCCTTGCGCTGAACAATCCACCGCGCGAGGGGCTGGCGCTGAGCAACGCGGTGATGGTGCAGCGGGTGGAGGCGGTCAGCGGAACGTCCGACGCGGCCGACCCCTTTCAGTTCTCCGCCAAACGGGTGATTCCGGAGCTCGCCAGCGACGGGGCGGCCACTCCGCCAGCCATCTACTTCGTGGTGTATCCGGACAAAGTGAATACGGAAAAGCCAAAGCTGCAGGTGGAGTTCTTCGTGAACGGTCAGGTGGTGGCGAAACAGGTTTCCGATCTTCCCGCGGCGGATGCCTCGGGGGCGATTCCCATGATGGTGAGTGCGGTGCGGAGACCCGGCGATTGCGAGCTGCGGATTGCCGCGCTGCAGGGGTCGGAAACGGCCGAACAGAGCGTCGCGTACAAGGTGGCTGCGCGGTAAACGGCCTTTTCAGGCGCCTGAAGCGGCTAAAGAATTGATAAAAAAGGCCGATATGAAAGTGGAACGTCCGTTGTGGGAATACTGTCGGCGTTCGCGATGCCTATGGCCCGGCGACTCAGGAGAAAGCTCACTGTCCTGACACTGGTGGTGTGTTCCGTCGGCGGCCTCATGGCGCTCGATGGAACCCGGAACATCGACCAGTACGGCCACAATGTGTGGACCGCGCAGGACGGCCTCCCCGGAGTAAGCGTCTACCAGATTCTGCAAACCGCGGACGGCTATCTGTGGCTGCGGACGTCCGATGGGCTGGCGCGGTTCGATGGAGTTCGCTTCGTGCTGGTGCAACCGGCGGTGCGGGGGCGTCCGGTGCACGAGCCGATCAAGGCGATTTGCCGGGGCGCGGACGGCGACCTGCTGGTGCGCACGCTGACGCGGACTCTTCGGCTGCACGAGGGGGAATTCTCCGATTACCGGCCGCCCGCGCCGCTGCCGGACGGGGACATCCGGACGCTCTTCGAGTCGCGCGAACACCAGGTGTTTGTCGGTTCCGACGACTTCATCTACACCATCGGGAGTCGCGGGCCGCAGCTGGTTCGCGGGGAGACGAGCTGGGTCTCCGATTTCCTCGAGGACGAGCAGGGCGCGGTGTGGATGGCCGGCTTGCTGTCTCTCTACCGGCTGCGCGGCGGCGAAGTCACTACCATCGGAGCGGCGACGGGAAAGAACCAGCCCATGGCTCTGGTCCTCGCACGGGACCGGGAACAACGGCTTTGGGTGGGAACGACCACTGGTTTGCGGCGGCTGGAATCCGGTTCGCTGGCCGTTCCGCCGCTGACCAGGCCGATCTCGGAGGAAACCACGGCGCTGACCACCGATCGCGACGGTAATCTCTGGGCGGGCACCAGCAACGCCGGGCTTTTTCGTATCGCCGGCAACCAGGTGTCTTCCTTCGACTCCTCCATGGGGTTGGCGGACAACCGCGTGCTCTCGCTTTATGAAGACCGCGAAGGCAGCCTGTGGGCGGGAACCGCCAGCGGGCTGGAGCGTTTTCGGGACACCAGCATCGAAGCGTTCACGGCCCGCGACAATCTCCCTTCCGACCAGGCCGACAACGTGATTGAAGCGCGCGACGGAAGCATCTACGTTTTCTGCGCGGCCGGCGGGCTGGCCCGCATCTACAAAGGCGCGGTGACGGCGTTCACGAAGAAGGACGGACTGCCCAACGCCTACGCCAATGGACTCTTCGAGGATAAAGACGGGACCATCTGGCTGGGGACCAATGGGCGACTGACCAGTTTCCGCGACGGGCGATTCACCATCCATGCGGATCCGCGAATCGACGGACGTTTCATCTCGGCCATTGCCGAGGACGAGGAGGGACTCATCCTGACCACGTCGGACAGCGTCGCCCTCCGCTACCGCGACGGCAAAGCCGTGCCGCTGACGTTTCATGGCCGGACTACGCCGCTCTCGACGCCGGGCAACTACACCTTCACCATTCGCCGCGGCCCGGATGGCACCTTGTGGTTCGGCACGGCAAGAGGGCTGTACCGGTTCGCGAAGGGTCAGCCCCCCGAGAACGCCCGGCAGAAGCAGATCACGTTCCCGGTGACCACCCTGTTCGACGACGGAAGAGGGAGCCTGTGGATGGGCGGCCGCATTCCCGGGCTGACCCGCTTTCGCGTTAAAGACGGCCGCGTGACTCACTACACCGAGAGCGACGGCCTTTTCGACGATTACCCGAGCAGTATTCTCGCCGACGACAGCGGAAATCTCTGGATGAGCACGGCGACTGGAATCTACAAGGTCTCGCAAAAGGAGCTGGACGATTTTGCAGACGGCCGGACCGCCCAGGTTTGGGCCAGCCGCTATGGGACCGACGACGGAATGAAGACCGGCGAGACGTCCCCGCCGCTGCTGCAGCCGGCCGGTTGGCGAGCGCGGGACGGCCGCCTGTGGTTCTGTACCGCCAAAGGCGTCGCGGTCATCGACCCGAACCACTTTCTGAGAAACCGCATGGCGCCGCCGGTTGTGCTGGAGGAGGTTGTGGCCGGGGGACGGACGTTTCCCGCCCGTCAGGGATTTCAGGTGGCTCCGGGAACGGACCGAATCGAGTTCCATTACACGGGCCTCAGCATGCTCGTCCCGAACCGCGCCCGCTTCCGCTATCAGCTCGAAGGGTACGACCCCGACTGGGTGGACGCCGGCTCGCAGCGCGTGGCCTATTACACCAGGCTCCCTCCCGGCAGGTACCGCTTTCAGGTGATCGGCTCGAACGACGACGGGGTGTGGAACATGCAGGGCGCCTCGGTGACGTTCGAACTGCTTCCGCACTTCTACCAGACGTGGTGGTTCCTGGCGATCTGTGCGCTCGCGGCGCTGCTGGCCGCGGTCGCCGGACAGAAGATTTATACGCGCGGGCTGCGCCGTCGCGCGCGCGAGCTGGGGCGGCTGGTGGAGGAGCAAACCTATGAGCTGAGGGTGGCCAAGGAGACCGCTGAGTCGGCGAACCGCTCCAAGAGCGAGTTCGTCGCGAACATGAGCCACGAGATCCGCACGCCCATGAACGGGATCATCGGAACCACCGAACTGGCGCTGGAATCCGGGCCCGGTCCGGAACAGCGGGAATACCTGCAGATCATCAAGGCGTCGGCGGACTCACTGCTCACCGTCATCAACGACATTCTGGACTTCTCCAAGATGGAAGCGGGCAAACTCGACGTCGAAGCGACCGAGTTCAATCTGCGCAGGACGCTGGAGGACGCCGCCCGGACGCTGGCCCTGCGCGCCCATGAGAAAGGCCTGGATCTTTCCTGCGTGCTCAGCCCGGAGGTGCCGCAAACCGTGATCGGCGACCCGGTACGGCTGAATCAGATCGTCGTCAACCTGCTCGGGAATGCCGTGAAATTCACCCCGTCCGGCGCGGTGGCTCTGACGGTGGAAGTCGAGAAGGCCGATGCGGACGGCATGGTGCTGCACTTTTCGGTTCGCGACACGGGAGTGGGAATTCCTCCGGAGAAACAAAGGAAGATCTTCGAAGCGTTCACCCAGGCGGACTCTTCCATCACGCGTCTGTTCGGAGGCACGGGTCTGGGGCTCACCATCGCTTCGCGGCTGGTGGACATGCTGGGTGGAAGAATCTGGGTAGAAAGCAAAGCCGGCCAGGGCAGTTGCTTCCATTTCACCGCGCGCTTCGGAGCGGTGGCGGCGCCAGGACAAGCGGCGCAGGCGCCGGTTCCCGTCCGCGAATCGCGGCACACCGAGCGCCAGCTCCGCGTGCTGGTGGCCGAGGACAATCCCACGAATCAATACCTCATCCGCCGCATCCTGGAGAAGAGCGGGCATTCCGTGATCGTGGCCGGCGATGGGCGTGAAGCGCTGGACCTGTACCAGCCAGGCGCGTTCGATCTGATCCTGATGGACGTGCAAATGCCGGAAGTCGACGGTCTGCAGGTTACTGCCGCGATCCGCGCACAGGAGCGGGACGCCGGCGGCCACCAGCGGATTGTGGCCATGACCGCGCACGCCATGAAAGGCGATGAAGAGCGCTGCCTGGCGGCGGGGATGGACGGTTATCTTTCCAAGCCCATCGAGCGGCGGCGCCTGGCTGAGCTTCTCGAGAGATTTCAGTCCGGGGACGCTAACTCTGAGACGCTGCCCCGGCCTCTGCGGGAATGCTCACCTTCAGTTCCCGCTTCTGCAGATGGCCGTACCAGGTGAACTTCAGAATGACGGAGGTGGCCACCACGATGGCGGCGGTGATCGCGGCGCGGTCGAACTCGCGAATCACGATGTAGACGGGAAGGGCCACCAGGCTGACTTGCCAGACGATGCCCACGACCACGTTGAACATGTCGCGCCCGAAATCGCGGTTCGGTTCAAACGCGGGATCGAGCGCCTGCACCTTGCGGCGAACCGGGCCCCAGAAGCCCCACGGGCGGACGCGCCGGTAGAAATCCATCACGATCTCGTCGTCCTCGGCTTTCGATCGCAGCGTGCCCACCACGCAACCGATCAACGACAACGCAAAGACAAGTCCGAAGCCGGCTGAGGCGTCGACGTTCATCTGGTGGGCCGCGGCGAAGGCCTGCAGGGGCGCGATGGTTCGCAGCAGCGCCGGAACGGTGAGCGCCGCGGTAATGCCCGTGGCCATGCCCCAGAAATATCCGTAGCCGTTGAAGCGCCACCAGTACCACTTGAGCACGTTGGAAGCGGTGTAGCCGCCCCACAGCCCGGTGACGATCCACATCACCACGTCGCCCACCGAACTGACGAACCAGCCGATGCCCACGCCCAGCACCACCACCAGAAACGAAGCCAGATAGCTCAGGTGCACATAGGTCTTCGCGGGCGCGTTCGGGTTGATGAAGCGCTTGTAGATGTCGTTAACGAAGTAAGGCGGCGCGGCATTCACCGTCGCCGCGAAATTGGACATGAACGCCGCCAGCAGGCCGGCAATCAGCAGACCGACCAGCCCGACGGGCACGAAATGTCCCAGCGCGTAGGGCAACACCAGCTCGAAGTCCATATGCGTTCTCATGCCCGGGTTGTCGTTCACGAAAAACACCAGGGTGAGAACAGTCAGGCCGGTGATCAGGAAGTAGCGGGGCGGAGTCAGCACCAGGTTCACCCACGCACTCATCATCGATGCTTCGCGCGGATTTTTCGCGGAAAGTACGCGCTGCATGTCGTAGTTGGGCGCGGGCCCGGCGGCGCTGATCAGAACGCCTTTAAACAGGAACATCATGATCAGGAAGCCAAACAGCCCGAAGCCATCGGAAGCCACCTGGCTGGTGGCGGAGGGCATCAGGGTGTGCCAGTCCAGGTTGAGATGCCAGCCGAAGAAGATGTTGTCCCAGCCGGCGGGAACGAAACGGCGCAGCGTCTCCGGCGCCACCTTCGACATGGCGATAATGCCGACCGCGAACGAAACCACCGACAGGATGCAGAACTGGATCACCTCGGTGATGACCACGCTGATCATGCCGCCCTTGATCACGTAGATCGCGGTGATGGAGACCAGGATCAGCGCATAGAGGTTGGTGTTCAGCGCGGGATCGCTGCTGAGCTGCCACGGCAGAAAGCTGGCCGCGAACTTTCCGATTCCCTTGAATCCATAAGTGAAGAAGCCAATGATGCTGATGAAGGCGTAAATCACCACGATAATGTGCGAGAGCTGGGCGCCACGGCCCTTGCCGAAGCGCGTCTGAATCCACTCGGCGCCGGTCATCACGTTCGAGCGGCGCAGCCAGGCCGACAAATAGACCATCAGAAAGACCTGGTTGAAGGTGGGCCACATCCACGGGATCCAGATACTTTTCAGGCCGTAGACGAACATCCAGTAGACCAGCAGCATGGTGCCGCTGATGTCGAACATACCCGAGGCGTTGGAGATGCCCAGCAGATACCAGGGCATGGTGTTGCCGCCGAGGAAATAGTCTTTGATGCTGCGCGACGCGCGGTGCGATACCCAGTAGCCCACCAGGACCGAGGTCACCAGGTAGGCGGCGATGATAGCGATATCGATGAAATGGAGATGCACGCGGAGTGTACGCCCCTGCTCTTGGGAATCGAAGCGCCACCATTATACATGAGGCCCGATCCGGGCTTTTCCGCCGATGCATCTAATCGCGCTTTGAAGTCCAGTTCAGGTACGCCTTGTATCCGGAGCCGGGCGGAGCCACTTCGAACTCGCCATTCAGCGCACTGCCTTCCAGCCAATACGTGAGGCGGTAACGCGGACCCGGCTGCGTTCCGTCCGACTCGAAAACGGCGTGGTTCGGCGCGGGGAAAGTGAGGTTGTAGCGGATTACGTGGCCTTCGGTGTCGAAGTAAATGGCGTGCGGCGTGGCCGGCTCCCCGCCGGCGTAGATCACCATCAGATCCTCGTGCTGAACTCCCGAATCGTAGTCGGCCACATTGCGCCGGACGACGATCTTCCCGTTCAGTTGCGCTTCGAAGGAGAAGCCTCCGTGCCCCGCTCCGTGCGGCGTGTCCTTCGCGCCTGCGCTGCTCGTCCATTTGCCGAGGAGGAAGTCGAGTTTCTTCCAGGTGGAATCAGCTTTGCCGCCTGCGGCGTCTTGCGCCCAGATCGGCAGCACGCTTAGAAGAATCGCAGTCAGCGAGACACTTGCACGCATCATCATTGGACGCCTTGAGGGCGCGATCCATTATTGCGCGGCGGCCGTCCGCTCGGCCCAGGATTCGTGGGGGCGGCCGGCGTTGACTTGCTCCATGGTGATGCAGCCTTCCACCGGGCAGACCAGCGAACAGAGATTGCAGCCCACGCATTCGGCTTCGTCGACGCGGGGGACGCGAACGGGCGGAGGCGGGGCGGGCCCATCGAGCGCGGCGATGTGCGTGGTGGTGATGTGCGCGCCGTTCGGCGGGCGGCCGTCGAGGTGGATGCACTGGTGCGCGCCGTCCTGGCAGGCGATGTAGCACAGATCGCACCCGATGCACTTATCCGGATTGATGCGCGCGACGATCCGATAGTTGAGGTCGAGGTGCTTCCACTCGGTGACGCGCGGGAGCGAGAGACCGCGGAAATCGGCGATGGCGCCGAAGCCTTTCTGATCCATCCACTGGCTAAGGCCATCGGCCATGTCCTCGACGATGCGGAAGCCGTAATGCATGGCCGCGGTGCACACCTGGACTGCCGTGCAGCCGAGGAGAATGAACTCCGCCGCTTCGCGCCAGCCGCTTACGCCGCCAATGCCGGCGATGGGCAGGCCGACTTCGGGATCGGACGCGATCTGCTGCACCAGATGCAGGGCGATGGGTTTCACGGCTGGCCCGCAATAGCCGCCATGCGCGGAAAGCCCGCCGACATTGGGACGCGGCGTGAAGGTGTCGAGATCGATTCCGGTAATGGAGTTGATGGTATTGATGGCGGAGAGGCCGTCCGCGCCGCCGCGCTTTGCCGCGCGCGCCACCGCGCGAATATCGGTAATGTTCGGCGTAAGCTTCACCAGCACGGGCGTGCGCGCCACTTCCTTCACCCACTCGGTGATCATGCAGGCATAGTCGGGAACCTGGCCGACTGCGCTGCCCATGCCGCGCTCGCTCATGCCGTGGGGACAGCCGAAGTTCAGCTCAAGGCCGTCGGAACCGGCGTCCTCGGAGCGGCGAACGATGTCGTGCCAGGCTTCGCGCTTCGATTCCACCATGAGCGAGGCGATCACGGCGTGGCGCGGGTAGCGCTTCTTCACTTCGGCGATTTCGCGCAGGTTGGTTTCGATGGGGCGGTCGGAAATGAGCTCGATGTTGTTCAGGCCCATCATGCGCTGGCCGTTCCAATCGACCGAGGAGTAGCGCGAGGAGACGTTGACAATGGGCTCGCCGACGGTCTTCCACACCGCGCCGCCCCAACCGGCGTCGAACGCGCGCATCACCTGATCGCCGCAGTTGGTGGGCGGGCCGGACGCGAGCCAGAACGGATTGGGCGAATGGATGCGGCCCGCGAAAAGGGTGGTGAGGTCAGCCATGGCTCTCTTCCTGCTTCGCGGCGAATGCCGCGGCGATCGCCTGCGCGGCGCGCTTACCGTCGGCCACGGCATCCACCACTTCACGCCCACCATTGACGCAATCGCCGCCGGCGTAATAACGCGGGTTGGCGGTGCGGCCGGTGGGACGGTCCACCACGATGGAGCGGCGGCTGAGGTGGATGCCGCGCGACTCGCACAGATCGGCGAAGAAGCGCGACTGGCCCAGCGCGGGGACGACCAGATCGCAGGGCAATTCGAAATACGAGCCTTCCACCGGCACGGCGTCGCGGCGGCCGTGTGGGTCGGGCTCGCCGAGTCGCGTTTCGACGAATCGGACGGCGCCTTCGAGAATCTCCGCCGGCTGGGCGAACCAATGGAAGCGAACGCCGTCGGCTTTGGCGTGCGCATACTCGAAGCTGAAGGCGGGCATCTGTTTTTCGCCGCGCCGGTAGACCATGTGCACTTCGCTGGCGCCGAGGCGGCGGGCGGCGTTCGCGGCGTCGATGGCGGTGTTGCCGCCGCCGATCACCACCACGCGTCCGCTCACGGTGAAGTTCTCCGATGTCTTATATCGCTCGATGAAGTGCAGCGCGTCGATCACGCCAGGCCGGTCTTCGCCGGGGATGCCGAGCTTCTCCATGGCGCCCAGGCCGACGCCGATGAAGACGATGTCGTACTCGGCTTCGAGCTGGTCGAGCGTGACTTCCGTTCCGACTTCGGCTCGCCGGAACTCCACGCCCAGCGCGCGGACGAACTCTACCTCGCGCAGGCTGTCGGATGGCCGCAGCTTATACTCGGCGACGCCGTAGGTATTGAGGCCGCCGGGGAGGGTGCGGTCGTCGAAGATGGTGACGCGAAATCCGTGGCGGCGCAGTTCGGCGGCGCAGGCCAGCGAAGCCGGACCACCGCCGATGCAGGCAACGCTTTGCCCCGTGCCGGTTTCGCCGGCCCGGATTGGCGGAAACGCAGCGCCGTGATCGTGGAACGTCTCCATCGCGTACCGCTGCAGGCGGCCGATCTCGATGGGCATCTGGTTGTGCTTATGCATCACGCAGGCGCCCTGGCAGAGAACGTCGACCGGACAGACGCGGGAACAACTCAGGCCCAGAATGTTCGCATCGAGAATGGTCAGCGCGGAGCCGCGCAGATTACCGCTGGCGATCTTCTTGATGAACCGGGGAACGTCGATGTGCGTGGGGCAGGCGGCGGTGCAGGGTGCGTCGAAGCAAAAGAGGCAGCGGTTGGCCTCGATCACGGCCGACTGCGGGTCGAAGGGCGGATGCAGATCGGGAAACTGCTCGAGATTGCGGGCGACCGGAAGGGTGCTCATGCGGCTACCGCACTGCAGGCGACGAGGCTGCGGTCGAGCTGCTCGATAAACTGGTCCACATCGCCGCGCCCGACGTTCATGGGCGGCGAGAGGCGGATGACGTTGCCGAACATGCCGCCCTTGCCGATGAGGATTCGGTTTTCGCGCGCGGCTTCCATCAGCATGGCGGTTTGCTTCACGGCCGGCGCTTTGGTTTTGCGGTCTTCCACCAGTTCGATGGCCTGCAGGAGGCCCATGCCGCGCACGTCGCCGATGATCTCGTGTTTTTCCTTCAGCTCTTCCATGCGCCCGCGAAGATAAGCGCCCGTTTCCGCGCAGTTCGCCGACAGATTGTGCTCCTCGATGAAATCGATCACCGCTTTGGCCTGCGTGGTGGTGACGGGATTGCCGCCGAAGGTGGAGATGGTGAGGCCTTTGAACGAATCGGCGACTTCGGGGCGGGCCACGGTGAGGCCGATGGGGCTGCCGTTGGCGAGACCTTTGGCGCTGGTGATGATGTCGGGCGTGACGCCCCACTGCTCGATGCCGAACCACTTGCCGCCGGTGCGGCCCCAGCCGGTCTGCACTTCGTCGCTGATGAACAGGCCGCCGTGCGAGCGGACGATCTTCTCGACGATCTGAAAATATTCTTTCGGCGGAGTGATGAACCCGCCGACGCCCTGGATGGGTTCGGCGATGAAGCCGGCGATGCGGCCGCTGGTGGTGGTGCGGATCAGCTCCTCCATATCCTGCGCGCATTTCACTTCGCAGCTCGGGTAGGTGAGGCCGAAGGGGCAGCGATAACAGTAGGCGTTGTGCGCGTGCACCACGCCGGCCTGCGTCGGACCCAGCCGCCACGCGCCCTGGCCGGTGAGCGTCATGGCCGCGGCGCTGCGCCCGTGATAAGAGTGGCGCAGGGCGACAATGTCGGTGCAGCCGGTGTAACAGCGCGCGGTGAGGATGGCGTTTTCGTTCGCCTCGGTGCCGCTGTTGGTGAAGAAAGATTTGGTGAGCGCGCCGCCGGGCGTAATGGACGCGACCTTCTTTGCCAGCGCGGCCTGCGGTTCATTGGCGAAGACCGTGGACACGTGCTGCAGCGTGTCGAGCTGGCGATGCACCTTGGCATTCACCTGCTCGTTGCAATGACCGACGCTCACGGTGACGATGCCGCCGAAGAAATCCAGATACTGATTGCCGTCGATGTCCCAGACGTATTGATCCTTCGCACGGGCCATCACCAGCGGCTCGCGGAAATAGTGAAACACCGCGGGGAAAATGAACTCTTTGTGCGCGAGGATGATTTCGTCTTTGGTCATGGCTATGCCTTCACGAGGGATTCGTACATATCTGGCCGGCGGTCGCGAAAGAACTGCCAGGTTTTGCGGACCTCGGCGATCATGGCCAGATCCAGGTCGGCGGTGAGCACCTCGTCGCGATCGCGAGAGGCCTGGGCCACAATCTGACCGCGCGGATCGCAGAAATAGCTGGAGCCGTAGAATTCGCCGATGTTCCAGGGCGCTTCGACGCCTACGCGGTTGATTGCGCCGACGAAGTAGCCGTTGGCCACGGCGTGCGCGGGCTGTTCGAGTTTCCAGAGATATTCGCTGAGCCCGGCAACCGTGGCGGACGGATTGAAAACGATCTCCGCGCCGTTGAGCCCCAGCGCTCGAGCGCCCTCGGGAAAGTGGCGGTCGTAGCAGATGTACACGCCGATCTTTGCGAAGCCGAGATCGAAGACCGGATAGCCGAGATTCCCGGGGCGAAAATAATATTTCTCCCAGAAGCCGGGCGCGACGTGCGGGATGTGCGTCTTGCGGTACTTGCCCAGATACGTCCCGTCGTTGTGAATCACCGCGGCAGTGTTGTAGTAGAGGCCTTCCTGCTCGACTTCGTAGATGGGTACGATCAGCGCGACGTGGAGTTGGCGGGCGAGGTCGCGCATGAGACGAATGGTGGGGCCGTCGGGGATGGGCTCGGTGAGGTCGTACCAGCGCGTGGTTTGCTCGGCGCAGAAATACGGCCCGAAGAAGATTTCCTGAAGGCAGACGATCTGCGCGCCGGCGTCGGCGGCCTGCCTGATGTAGCCGACGTGTTTGTCGATCATGGCCTTCTTCGTCGCTTCGAGCGAAGCGTCGGGAGGCGCAGCATTGGTGGCCTGGATCAGAGAACAGCGGACGTTGCGAGCGATCGGACACCTCCTCCGGC
>Ga0326727_10023509_pt1 | contig 11746 bp, 4 predicted proteins | sample MB2enrmetagenome_FD_207643 | JGI IMG/M metagenome (GOLD analysis project Ga0326727, IMG submission 207643) | Lab enriched peat soil microbial communities from McLean, Ithaca, NY, United States - MB29MY | ecosystem: Environmental > Terrestrial > Soil > Wetlands > Peat | place: USA: New York... | reverse complement strand
GCCTCACCCACAGGCGAGACGGCCGCCCCCACTGGGGAAACGACGATACCTGAAACCGGCGGCGAGCATCCGGCAGGCGGCGGCGAGGGCGGCGGGATGATGGGCGGGCTCTTCGGCTTCGCTCTTCCCCTTATCGCGGGCCTCATTCATCAAAAGGCTGTTGAAAAGAGGGTCGAAGAGCAGACGCATAAAGAGGGCTATGTCCCCAAGGACGCCCCCAGCGGCAACGGGATCCTCTACGATCTGGGCGCCTGGTTGGTCGATCCGTTTCGAAGCGCCGAGAATTCCATTCCCATGGAAAAGCGCCTCGACTTTCCCGTCTGGCGGCAAAAGACCCGCGATCTGGCAAACGCCAAGAACCCCGGCGATACGCTGACGGCGCGCTGGGACGTCGGTACATGCAAAACCGATATCTTCGGCAACCGCATCGTCGACTCTCGCGAGGTGCTTTACAAGAAGCAACCGGACGGGAAATGGGTGGTTGTTTCGGGCAATACGAGCGGCGTTCCCGACCTCAATGACATTGTCGACCCCTCGGTGCCCGACGACAAGATCAAGGCTTATATCTACGTCGATCCATGCATGGCGTAGCGGAGTTGCTGCACCGGCGCCATAGCTCGAATCACTTCCCGATGCAGAAGGTGCGATTACGTCCGGACTCCAGTGTTTATGGGGTTTCTGGCAGGTTCGCCTGCCTCTGGAGACTCGCTGGAGACTGAAAACTGCAGACAAAAAAACTGGGGGGACCGTCAAGCCATCAGAGGATTGAATCCCCATCCCGGCGATGCGTTGGCTCCGCTCCTACTACCACACGCTTGCTCCCGGCAAAGCGAACCGAGGAAAGAAGGGGGCAGCTGACTCCGGATAGGGTAAGCAAGATGCGAATAAAGACACTCGAATCGCGTTGGTGGACAGCCATTCTGAACGGTCGGACTTCGAGGTGTCCATCGCGCTAACGCTTCTCCAGACGCAGAAATGGTGCAAGCCTAATGAACCTCGAAGGTTTGTGGGCTAAGCGTAACCTCAAGATCCGGATTGTAATAATCGGTGAGCGACGCCGGCGCGGTCTTGGCGTGAATGGCGTAGCGCGGCGTGAACCTGAAGGTAAACTTCGAACCCTCGGCGTTCCACGGCCATAGATAGAAAACAATGCGGTCCGGCTCAAGCTCGTAGCGCGAGATCTGCCAGTCTTCGAGCAACTTGCCGAGCGAGGCGCGATCGACGTCGGCGCCCGGAGGCAATCCGACCTCGGCGAGCAACATTCCATATCCCTGCGAGCCAAACCGCCGTGCGCCGACGGTGCAATCCACGGGCTGGCCTACTCTTAGGCCGTTTGCCGCGCAGGTGTAATTGAATTCCAGCCCGTAATCCTTGCCTGTTTGGGTCTGCACGGACTGGCTGGTTTCAAGGCTTGGCCACGGCGTATAGAACCACGCCGTTACCTCGGCGCTGGCCAGTGCGACATTGCCTTTGCCTGCGATCGACAGCGTATTATGACCGGGTTTCAGTTGGCTCGTTAAGTCGAGCGCGCGCGGCGCATTCAAAATGCCTGCGTCTCTGTGCTCCGAGTTAAGTTCTCCCGCATCAAGTTCGGCGCCATTGACGCTGACTGTGAACGTTGCGTCGCCCGTTGGCGCGGCGAGCTCATCCGCGGCGACTGGCAGCAGCGCCTCAAGCACGCGCACGGTTGCCTGGCCGCTGTACCAGATGCCGAGGTCGTCGCGATCGCCCAGGAGAGAGTAGAGGACATCGTTCAACAGGGCCTGATCGGCTGCAATGCCTTCAGCCCGCAGTGCCGCAAATGCCATCGCCGTCGTCTCCATGTCTCCGGCCCGGCCCCAGCCGTAGAAGGGCAGTTGCCCGACGCGCGACCAGTGTGCGCCGTTGCGATCGCGGTCCACGCTGGAGATGAGTTCGTCGTGATAACGCTGCATCGATGCCGCATCGTGTTGCGCGATTGCCATCTCGAGCAGGATCGCGTTGGCATAGGGATCGTGGACCGCGGCGGCGGAGTGGTTTGCCCAATCGAGCGCGTTGTGAATGGCAGCCTGCGTTTTGTCCCACAGACCCTTCGGCGCATTGGGGCTCTCATTCAGCTTCGACTGCTCGAGCGCCCAGGCGATGAAGAGGGTCGTCTCCGTGCTTGGCTCGCCATAGTGCGGCTTCCAGCTTCCGTCTTTCTGCTGCCGAGCCATCAGCCACTCCACTGCGCGGGCAATGCGGTCAGAATCGACCTTGACGTGGGGGCTGGCCTCGGTGAGGAACTGGACGCCGTACGCGGTGAGTGCGGGATCGGGATCGTGATCGTTGCCGCCCCAGTAGGTGATTCCTCCGTTGGCATCCATATAATTCATCAGCCGGTCGTAGCCGAGCTGCAGATTGGTCTGGGCTTTACCTTCCAATGGCGAGCTCGTCTTCGCAGCTTTGAGCAATTCAAGAAACAACAAGCTGGGATAAGTGCTCGATATGGTCTGCTCAGCGCAGCCATAGGGCCGTTCGAGGGCAGCCTCGATAGAGTGAACGATTTGCGCTCCCATGTTGGGATAGATAAGGACCTGCGCGCGCAGTGAGCCTGGGATAAGATTTCCGGGCAGGTCGATATTCAAGGTCGACGCATCCCCGCGCAGCAGCCCCGAAGCCACAACAGTTCGCGGCTCGCCATCGGGATGCACGCGGACCGACTTTTCTATCGCGTCGCCCTGCTGTCCATTCGATGCGGTGATCTGCAGCGGGCCCGCATCCACGGCGCGGCTGGCACGGAACCCGAAGTTGAACTTTGCCGAATTGCCGCCGGGTACCGCGATGCGCTGCGCAATTGGAGTCAAAGCCTGGAACCAGTCTGCGGGCTTCACGGAAACAGGCAGCATAAGCGATTGGGACGTATAGTTGCGCAGGTTCACCGGCAGCGTAATCTCGTCGCCCTGCGTGAGCACCTGCGGGGTGTCTAGATCGATAAAGAAAGGCTGAAAGGTTTTGAATGTGCCTTCGAGCGTGCCAATGCGGCCATCGACGGTCGATGCCAGCGCATGCACTCGCCATGTGGTTAGGCTGTCGGGCAGATGAAATCGCAGGCTCGCTCGGCCTCCGGCGCCGGTTTCAAGCGAAGGCGCCCAGTACGCCGTTTCGTCAAATACATGGCGCAGCCGCGGCGTAAACGTGGGCTCGCTGATCTCCGCGCCCCCCCTCGGCCCGGTGACAATCGTCTTCTTCCCCGGCTGCGCAAACCCTGGCAGGACCGAGATCAACTCAGCAGCATCTCTGCCTTCCAGCGCCATCGGCTCCTCAGTGGCCGACACGGTCACAGTCATTGATTCAGCGCCCACTTGCAACGTTACGTCCACAGTGGTGAGCGCAACCGCCGAAACATGCACTTCATGGACCTCGAACGCCTCAAAGCCGCGCGCCTCAACCTTCACGCTGTAGATGCCAGGCACAAGATCGTTCACAATGTACATGCCGCTTTCAGCAGTAACTGCCTTCGATTCGACCCCGGAGGCGCTTTTAACAATAACGACGGCATTTGGTATGACCGCGCCCGTCTGATCGGTAACCGCCCCACCAATCGCACCTGTGTTTCCATTAAAGGTGCCTTGATTCACGGCCTGCGGCGTAAGGTCGCTGCCGCTCTGCTCGCTGATGGGGTGCAGAAACTGCGCCACCACGCCGGCAGTGTCCATGGTCTCGCCGACGGCCGCATTGGGGCTGCGCACGATCTGGAGTGCAAGCATGAGCTGCGTCACCGGCTTCGTCTGCACCTGCAATTGGTTGCCGGCTTTCACTTGTTCCGTCCGCGCGTAGGCCAGCAGTTGCCTCACGCGCAGCAAGAGATTGCGCCCCAGCGGATCGTGCAGCGCATTTAGATCGATTCCCGCGGCGCCAAACATTGCGCGCGCTTCGTCCTCGGTCGCAGGAAATGTATGACCGGCCGCTTCCCACGCTTTCAGCGCGGCATCCATGCGTGCCTCAACCGCTGAGAAGTAATCGATCCCGGAACTGGTCCAGGCCTGCGTGCCGTCATCGAGAAGCGCATCGATGAAGTAGAGTTGGCGCTGCACCGCAAATTTATATTTGTACGGTTTGCCGGAGGGCGTCAGTGTTCCCGTTGCCGCAGAATTCAGATCGAGGCCGCCCGCAGCAGCCAGCGCATTCAGTTGCTCCGGGTTCGCGGGCAGGGGTTGACCGGATTCCGCGGCGTGAATAAGCAACTGATTCAGCTTAGCGCCGGGCACGGCGAATAGGTTGCGCCGCGCCACGGAGACGTGAAGATCATCGTCGTCGCCAAAGATTTTGTCCGGGCCCGCGCTTTCGAGTGTGACCACTTCGTTCGTCCATTCCGTTGAAACTTTCACCCGGTACGGCGTCTTCCATGGATCGAGCAGCGCCGGTTCGATGCCGGCCCCGCGCGCAACCTGCTGGACCGCTTCATAGGTTCGCGGCAGATGCGTATCTGCGACTGCGACGATCGCCTTGCCCAGCGGCTCCAGGCGCTTCTCCATCGCGGTTTGGTACTCCTGGCGAATCCGATCGTCAGAGGTATCTTCAATCCTGATCGCCGCCGGCTGGGAGTTCAGCAGCAACGCTTCGGCAGCAAGTTCGAGATCGGCGGGGATCTCCTTCGAGGTGTCAACTTTGTCGAGATCGGCGCGCGTTACTCCGCCGGCACTCGAATTGTCCAACCACCACCACGAGCCAAACCATCGATTGTTCTCGTCTTCCTCGGTATCGGCGCGCTCGGCAACCGCGTTGTCGAAGACCGTCACTCCCACTGCGCCGTTGATTGCGCTCCCCGAAGCATCGCTCACGCGCAAGCTTGCGTTCACTTCCGCGCCCGGCGGATAGCTTGATTTGATGCCGCTCAAATTCACCCGCAAACTGCGGCCCTCGGGATAGAGAACAGACCTCGAAGTCAACCATTCGTACCTATAATCGTACTGACTCTCGAGTTCGTTCATTCTGTATGCCCGAATCGAGATCAGGCCGTGAAACCGCGGATCGCTGGGGATCGTGACTGGAGTCGCATTCTCATGCATTGGCACCTGCAGGTGCGCGAGAACCGCATCTTCCGACACTACGTCCAGATCCACCGCATCGCCGCGCGTGCCGTGAATGGTCAGCTCAATCGGCTCCTGAGGCCGCAGCAAAGAGCGCTCTACCGAAAGCCTGAGATTGGCATGTTGCGGCCGAAGCGTGTCGTCATAAGTTGAGATGCGGCCTTCGGGATCACGCGCAATTACGCGAATATTCCGATCGGTGTCTTCCGCGTTAGCCACCGTGGCCGGATAGCGTAGATGCACTTTTGCCAGTCCGTAGCGGTTAGTCACTGTGCTTGCGGCGCGCGAAGACTTCGAGTTCTCTCCAATCCAATCCAGCTCGAGCTTGCATGCCACTGGCGTTCCGTCGGCATAACTGGTAGAGACAATCATGTCGCCCTCGCGATCGTCGCCCAGCGGCTCGCTGAGATAAATGTGCACCGGATCGCGCGTCAGCCGCACTTTGAACTTGCGCGGCTCGCTGCGGCCGGTCGTGGGATCGGTCACAACAGCGCGATAAGCCAGATCGGTGTAACGCTCATAGTCCGTGTCGGCGAGGCCGGCGAAATCGCTCTTCACGTCGAGCGTAAATGTGGCGTCGCCATTGGCGTCGAGCGTGCCCTTGGCAAACGGTTCAGCTTCATTCTCAGCTTGCTTCTTTCGTCCGTACCAGTCTTCGTTGTCTACGCGATAAAGATTGATGGTTGCCCCGGCAACGGGCTTGCCGAAGAGGTACTCGGCGTGAATCTTCACTTCCGGTTTTTGCCCGGCCAGGTAGAAACCGCGGTCCATCGCCGCCGTTACCTTGAATTCGGGAAGCTCGTATCGCTCGATGGGCAAGGTGATGGATGAGTACCTTCCGCCTTCGGAGTCATCCGCATCGAAGTCCGCTTCATAGTCACCAGGCGCAAGCTGCGGGCTGGTCTTCCAATCGTAGAATGCGATTCCGAAGCGATTGGTCTTAAGAGATGCTTCAAGCAGCGTCTTGTTTTCGGGATCTTTGATGGTAAGCGTGAGCGGCGTATTGGCCAGGGCGTGGTGCGAGTCGTCAAAGACCAGTGTGCGCAGGTGCACCACCTCGCCCGGCTTGTGCAGAGGCTTGTCGCTTTCGTCGCTGAACATCGTCCGGTCGTTCACTTCCAGATCCGACTCCAGAGTCACTTGTGCCAGCGCGCTACTCTCAGGGCCGGGCTTTCCCGCCAGGATTCCTTCCACCGTCAGAGTTGCCGACTCATCTGGCTCAGTCATCGCAGGAAAGTTGAAAATGGACTCGCCGCTGCCGTCGGTCACGGCGGACCGCACGATCGGCTTTCGAGAAGGCCTGCCGTCATCGCTGTCGTCGTAGGTCAGCGTGGCCTTCAGCCGCACGCCGCGATACGGCTTCCGCGTGACCGGATTTCCCGCAAAGACGCGGACGCTGATCGCAGCTCCTCTTTTGATGTCTTGCGGTCTTGCCAGCCGAAGCTCAAGCAGGTTCGGCGTGATGGCTCCGATGGAGAGAACACCGTCCGCTACCGTGGCATCGTTGATATCGATCCGGTAACCGATCCGGTACCAGCCAACCTCCTCGACAGCTTTTCCGTGCCCATCAACAGGCCAGGGAAGAACAAAGTGCGCCGATTGGGCGCCGGCCGCAACGTCTGTGAATAGTGCCGACGTAGGAAGGTCGCCGGGTGAGAGCAGCCAGGCCCCCACCCGCGTGCGCTCGGGTGCAGGCGCAGTCAACGGCAAATCGAGTTCAATGGTTTTTCCCGCCAGGGTCGCGCGAGCGCCGGATTCGTTTACGGCAATCGCGGACGCAAGCGGCGAGGCGCCTGCACACAGGTTAAGATTCAGCCCGGCACAAACCAATGCCAGAGCAATACGGAACCACCATTGCCGGATCATGGCTATCCATCCTACTACCGATGGGCGGCGGAAAAAACGCCCCACGCAGCCGCCGGGATTACTGCCAGCGCAAATGACGCCCAAATCATGGGAATTACATCGTCATTGGCGATGACGACGCTTTGACACATTTTGGCACGAGTGCATTACTCTTTCCTGCGTGCCTGCGTCATACTTGTTCGGTGCAAGGAATCCGCGGATTGATCGCCTTGGCGATTGCATTGGTGAATTTGAGCGCCGGTTGCCATGCAGGTGCTCAGTCCTGGCCGGCTGCGGTCAGCCGCGCGACGCGTGCAGCGCCGGACGCGCGAGTGGTAGTAATTGATGCTGCGAACGCGAAACTGCTGGCGTCGCACCGTCTCAGCGACGCCTCCCGCACCCTTGCAGCTCCAGGTTCAACTCTCAAGCCCTTGGTGCTTTATCAACTCATCGCTCGAGGCCGCTGGAATCCCGCGAGCCGCGTCGCCTGCGATCGCAAGTTGGTAATCGCTGGCCACCGGCTGGCATGCACGCATCCGGCTGCTCCGCCATTTGATGCCCGCGAGGCGCTTACCTGGTCGTGCAACAGTTATTTTGCCGCCGTGGCGCGTACGCTTGCTCCCGGAGAATTGGGGCGCTTGCTTCGTCCCACGGGATTACTTAGCACCACCGGACTTACCAATGCCGAAGCAATTGCGGAATTTCATGAGCCGCAGTCAACCGATGCCGAACAGTTGGCGCTGCTTGGCGTAAATGGGGTCCGCATTACACCGTTGGAGCTGGCCGCTGCCTACCGCTGGCTGGCACTTGAGCTTGCCGCGCATCCTGACTCAGAGGCGGCGCAAATTGTGCGCAATGGGCTTGCTGATTCGGCGAGCTTCGGCATGGCTGGCGCGGCGAACCTGGGCGGCGTTGCGGTTCTGGGCAAGACGGGAACGGCGGACGGAACTGCGTCAAGCCAGTCACATGGATGGTTTGTGGGTCTCGCGCCCGCGCAAAAGCCAACGGTTGTGATTGTGGTTTATTTGCGGGCCGGCCGCGGCGCAGACGCGGCGCGCATCGCGGGAGCGATTCTGGCTGATGCTCCATTGGAGCGGCCATGAATCGCGATCGAGTTGCACGCGGCGCGGCAAGCCTGTTGCTGGCTGCGAGTATTGTCTGGTGTGGCGCTCGACCGGTAATCGAACCCATAGCCGCGGCTGCTCAGCCTCCGTCCGCACCGCACGAAACTCTCCGGGTAGGCATGTGGACGCTCTGGCACGATCGTGAAGTCAGGCTTTCGCCCGCAGGGGCTGGAGACAAGATCACTCTGCGCGTCTGTGCCGATTGCGCGTCCCTCACCTTTTCCCAGCCCGTTGATGTGAAGGTTAACGGGGACCGTCTTGTCCTCGCCGGCGCCGGCAAAACGGGAGATGCGCAGCGCCTCCTGCTCACCGGCGGAGCAACGCTGGAGGCGCACGGCGAGACGGTCACGCTTCCATATCCGGTCAACATCGCAGCGCATGGCGGCGTGTTATCCGTTGCGGTTACGATGCCGATTGAGAGTTATGTGGAGCGCGTGGTTGCAAGCGAGAGCGGCTCGGCCGACAGCGCGGAATCGCTCAAGGCGCTTGCCATCGTTGTAAGAACCTTCGCGCTGCACGAGTCGCACGGCCACGCCGACTACGATTTGTGCGACTCCACGCACTGCCAGCTTCTGCATTGGGGTCCAAACAGCGGCCGCGCAGAAGCAGCGCACGCCGCGGTGCTGGCCACTGCCGGCGAGACGCTGTGGTTCCACGAGCAGCGTGCGCCGGCCTACTTCGGCAAAGACTGCGGTGGGCGAACCGCCTCGCCAGCCGAGGTCTGGCCCCGCGCTAAAGCGGTCTCGTATCTGCCGTCGCAGCCAGATCCGTTCTGCATCCGGGACGGCGGAAGAGAGTGGGCATCGGAGATTTCGCGAACCGATTTGACGGCTGCGCTGGCATCGCATGGATTGGCCCCCGCGGGCTGGCGGAGTCTGGCCGTCGGACGGCGCGGCGAGTCAGGGCGCGCGGTCACTCTGCGGCTGGATGCGCGAGAGATTTCGGCGGAAGATTTCCGGCTCGCGGTGGGCGAGTCACTGGGGTGGAGCAAGATTCCCAGCACATGGTTTGAGGTCAGCCGCCAGGGCGACCGATTCGCATTTCACGGCCGCGGATGGGGGCACGGCGTTGGCCTTTGCCAGAAGGGCGCCGCGATGATGGCCGCGCAGGGGCGCACGACCGGCGAGATTCTTGCGCAGTACTTTCCCGGCGCGGTTACGGCCGATGAGGCAAGCGGACGCGCGTGGGCGAGTTTCGCGGGAAGCGGATTTGTCCTCGAAACTCTGGACGTTTCCAACGCCGCATTACTGCCTGATCTAAGCCGCGCGCGCGCCGAGGCGGCGCAACGCTCGGGCCTCAATTTCTCCTCGACGATCACCGTTCGCGCCTTCGCTTCCACGCCGGCTTTTCGCGCAGCAACGCTCGCGCCCGGCTGGGTTGCCGCGTTTACGGAAGGTGACTGGATCGGAACCCAACCCCTCCGGGTCTTAGCGTCGCGGCGTCTGCTCGCCGGCACAATGCGCCACGAGTTCCTGCATGCGCTTGTTGAGCACGAGGCGGGACCACGCGCCCCGCTCTGGCTGCGCGAAGGACTGGTGGAAGTGTGGAGCGAGCCGAACAGCGCTGCCGTTACTTCGGTCGCAGGAAACCCGGCGCCGGCTCTCACGCCTGACGCGGTCGATGCTGCCCTCGCACACGCGTCGACGGAGGCCGAGTCAGAGCAAGCTCATCGTGCTGCGGAGTGGTACGCAGCGCAGCTGCTTGCTCATTACGGACGAGAGCAGGTGATCGAATGGTTGCGGTCAGGCATTCCCGCGAGCGTTCCCTCCGGTCTCAGAGAGCGATGAGCTGGCATCATTCTCTGCACGCGGATTGCTGCGCCCCAACAGCACCGCCGCCCATGCCAGCACCGCGCCCCAGCTCGTGATTGCAAGCAGGTAGGCGCCGGCCAGTTTGAGAATGACCGCCCAAACCTGGTGCGACACCGTGCCTGAGGGTTGCGACGCATAGAAATGCGCGGGAAGCGCCACGCCCAGCATCGCCGCAACCACCACGGCCGTCCACCACCGCCAGTCGAGCAGCAGCCGGATCAGCCGTCTCCACGGTAGCCGCCATCCCCACTGCGCCGACGCAACAGCATGCGGAATCACCTTGGCCGGCACAACAATCCATCGGAAGATCCAGATCAGGATCGTGATCCAAAGCTGAATGTGCGCATACGTAAACAACCGCGCGCGAAGATGCGCCGGAGCGCGCGAGTTCAAATACCCCGCCCACAAAACGGATTGATCGCCGCACCAGTTCAGGAGGGCCCACGCCAGACTCGCAATCGCAATCCACACCAGCAGCGTGAGGGCGCCGTACACCGTCCGCACGCGCCGCTCCTCGTCGCGCACCAGCCCGCGCATGGTTCCGGCCTCGAGCAGCAAAAATGCCGCCAGCAGCACCAACGGGATCAGCAGCGTGAGCCCCACCTGCCAAACGTGCTTGTCCGGCAGGCGCGTCCAGCCAATTCCTGCCAGGACGATCAGAACAGTCGCCCAGTACTGCGCCGCCACCCATCCGAGGCTCGCCCGGAGTCTGCGGCCGAGGTCACTCCAATTGCTCGTCGCTGCACCTTCGCTCACGGCAGCACCTCCAGCGTTGCGGGATCGGTCGTGGTCTGCGTCTCCGGCTGGTACATAGGGCCAGCCTGCGCCGGGCTGATCTGGAACTTGCCCGGATTGTCGACCTTGAGCAGATACACGTATTCGTTGCGCCGCCCGAAGTCCGTGTTGAAGAATGCCGCGCGATCATCGTGGAACTCTTTGCGCGTAAACCAGTCTGCCCACCAATCTGGCTTGTTGTTCAGTTTGTAGAGGCCGGTCTCAGGCAGAAACTCCGTGCCCGCCGGTATCGGATCCTCGGCCAGCATGTACTTCCAGCTGGTCCCGCTGATCGACAGCCGTACTGCCACAATGTCGCCCACATGCACCGGCCCTTGGAGCGGAGCCAGATCGTACGTGATCTCATCGGTCGGCTTGTCCTGCCGCTTTTTAAGCAAGTAGTAGTCGCGCGTGATATTCAGCGCGAGCTGGCCCTGCTGGAAGGCCTTGCGGTCCGCGGAATACCAGTTACTTTCCGCAGACCAGTACGTAATTCCGTTGCCGCTCTTGCGAATGGTCACCTGCCCGCCGTTCCCTGCCTGCGCCGCCGGCGCCTTTACCTGCCAGGGCGGTGCGAATGTGTCGTCGGGACCGAAGTGATGCTTGCCCGCGCTCACGCCGTTCACCAGCACCTCAACGTCGCTGCTGTTGGCGAGCTCGCCGCTTACGCTCAGGTAGTCTGTCAATCCCTGGATCACCATCGAAGTCTGCTTGGTCGAGTACCAATAGTCGCCATTGCGATTCTCGGCCAGCCACCGCGCCGCCTTCGGCATCAGTCCGCTCGACCGATCTTCCTCAATCAGCAACTTCAGCGCGAAGGCCGTGGTCTCTGGCGACGTATCGCCCCAGAAGTCGAGTAACTCATCGTAATTGCCCGCCCAGTAGGCATCGACGTCGGTCTGATGCGCCTTTTTCTCGAGCAGCTCAGCCGCCTGCTTCGCGCGGCCATCGTTGCCTGCCGCCAACGCCAGTCCAGTCAGCGCCAATCCTTCGTCGCTCAGTTTTTCGCGATCCGACCAGGTTTTCTCGACGGCGCCCTGAGGCGCGGTGCCGGTGGTGGCCAATGCATAGACCACATACGCGCGCAGGTCGGGAATCATGTCGGGATGTAATTTCAGTTGCGACATCAGCCAGTTCCGCG
>Ga0326727_10023508_pt1 | contig 11746 bp, 4 predicted proteins | sample MB2enrmetagenome_FD_207643 | JGI IMG/M metagenome (GOLD analysis project Ga0326727, IMG submission 207643) | Lab enriched peat soil microbial communities from McLean, Ithaca, NY, United States - MB29MY | ecosystem: Environmental > Terrestrial > Soil > Wetlands > Peat | place: USA: New York... | reverse complement strand
TCCTTGGGAGCGGTTTTGCGCCAAGCATCCAAGTTAAGAGCCGTGTGCGCTAACGAGCGCTCGCACGGATCCGTGCGGGGGGCGCTGGGCAACCAGCGTCCCTACCGCGACCCGCCGGCCTTCTGGCCGGCGTTCCCCGGGTGCACGACATAAAATGGACGGCGGCGTGATTGGCCGGCAAAGCTGCCGGAATCTGAGCGTACGTGTACGCCACCGGCTGCCGATGTGGGGTCGGAATTTCATCCAGCCGCCGGCGTTTCTCGCACCCGCGCCATGCGCTTCTCCGCATTACGTTATCATTGCCCTTTACCTGGCATATCGCATGACTAAAGCGGCCCCTATTCAGGCCTCCCCCGGCGCGTCGCCCCGCTTCCTTCCGGCGCTGCTCATCCTCTTCGCCGCCAGCGGCTGCGCGGCATTGATTTATGAAATCGTCTGGTACCAGTTGCTGCAACTGGTGATCGGCTCTACCGCCGTCTCGCTGGGCGTGTTGCTGGCTACGTTTATGGGCGGTCTGTGCCTGGGCAGCATCGGCCTGCCGCGCTATCTTCGGCCGGGGCGCCACCCTCTTGAAGTTTATGCGCTCCTGGAGATTGGCATCGGCGTTTGCGGTCTGCTGGCCCTGATAGGCATGCCGTTGATCGGCGGAATCTACAGCGCCGCGGTGGGTCACGGCTTCCCTTCGGTGATCCTGCGGGCCGTGGTGTGCGCCATCTGTCTGCTGCCTCCCACCATCCTCATGGGGGCCTCTTTGCCGGCCGCCGCGCGGTGGGTGGAAACCACGCCCAAGGGCGTCTCCTGGCTCGGTCTTTTGTATGGCGGGAACACCGCCGGCGCCGTCTTCGGCTGCCTGCTGGCGGGTTTCTATCTTCTGCGCGTGCACAGCATGGCCACCGCGACTTTCGCCGCCGCCGCCCTCAACGCCGGAGTCGCCCTCACCGCCTGGCTGCTGGCCGCGCAGAGCCCATACAAAGCCCCGCCTCCAGCGCCCGTGGAAGCCGTCCCCGCCGGCTACTGGCCGGTGTACCTCGCCGTCGCTCTCTCCGGCGCCGGCGCCTTGGGGGCCGAGGTGGTCTGGACCCGGCTGCTCGGCCTGATGCTCGGCGCCACCGTCTATACCTTTGCCATCATCCTGGCGGTCTTCCTGGTGGGCCTGGGCATTGGCAGCGCGGCGGGGGCTGCCCTGCTCCGAAATGTGCGCCCCCGCTCCGCCTTGGGCGGCTGCCAACTGCTCCTGGTTCTCGCCGTCGCCTGGTCCGCGTTTCAGATCGCCCAATCTCTTCCGTTCTGGCCCATCAACCCGTTCCTCTCCGCCAGCCCGTGGTACACCCTCCAGCTCGATATGGCGCGGTGCCTCTGGGCCGTGCTGCCGGCGGCGCTGCTGTGGGGCGCCAGTTTCCCATTCGCCCTGGCCGCGGCCGCGCAAGGCGGCGACCCAGGACGCCTGGTGGGCCGCGTCTACGCCGCCAACACCGCCGGCGCCATTGTGGGCGCTCTGACCTTCAGCGCCATCATGATTCCGTGGATTGGCACCCGTCGCTCGGAAGGCCTGTTGATCCTGATTCCCCTGGCCGCCGCTCTGACCGTGCTGGCGCCCCTGGTCCAGCGGTCGCGCTCGCAAATCGGCGCCGCTCTGCTGGCCGCCTCCGCCGTGGCCGCCGCGTTCCTAGCCTTCAATGTTTCCGACGTCCCAGGGGAGCTGATCGCCTACGGCCGCCGCATGATGATTACCAGAAACAGCTCCGAGATCCTTTTCACCGCCGAGGGCATCAACTCCTCCATCGCCATTTCCCGCTGGAGCGACGGCGCCGTGCAGTTCCACGTCAGCGGCAAGGTGGAAGCCTCCACCGAACCCTATGACATGCGTCTGCAGCGCATGTTAGGCCACCTGCCGGCCTTGATCCATCCCGCTCCTCGTTCGGTCCTCGTGGTGGGCTTCGGCGCCGGCGTCACCGCCGGCACGTTTGTGCTCCATCCCACCATCGATCGCATCGTCATTTGCGAGATGGAGCCGGTCATCCCGCGAACCGCCAAGATATACTTTCGCGAACAGCACTACGACGTCCTCGACGACCCGCGCACCCACATGGTCTTCGACGACGCCCGCCACTACGTACTGACCACCCCCGAGAAGTTCGACATCATCACCTCCGACCCCATTCACCCCTTCGTCAAAGGCAGCGCCACGCTGTATTCGAAGGAGTACTTCGAGATGGTCGGGGAGAAACTGAATCCCGGCGGCGTAGTCACTCAATGGGTGCCGCTGTATGAGAGCGACGCCGACACCGTGAAGAGTGAGATCGCCACCTTCTTCGATGTCTTCCCCAACGGCACAATCTGGGCCAACGAATTGAGCGGCGGCGGCTACGATCTTGTCCTTCTGGGCCAGGTCGAGCCGACCCGGATCGATGTGGACGCCATCCAGCATCGTCTGGAGCAGCCCGAGTACGCAAGAGTAGCCGGGTCGCTGCGTGAGGTCGGGCTCGGCTCCGCCGTCGATCTCTTCGCGACCTACGCCGGCCGGGCATCCGACCTGAAGCCCTGGCTAATCGGCGCCGAGCTGAATCGCGATGGCAACTTGCGCCTGCAATACCTGGCCGGAATGGCGCTCAACAACAACCGCGAAAACGCCATCTACGCCGACATGCTGAATTACCGCGCCTACCCGCAAGACCTGTTCACCGCCAGCGACCAGAAGAAGGCCGAGTTGATATCGGTCATGCACGCCTCTGACGGGAGATAGCCGAGATCGCAGCCTCTCAGGCTGCCGCGTCGAGACTCCGAACTCCTGATATCGTGGAACCGGAGTTGAGCCCCAGTGGAGGCAGGCAAGCTAAAGCATGCCCCACGACGGAGGAGATCAGTCCGCTTGGAGGGCATGACTAGCTTGTCCGCCTCCGCCACGCGCCGATTATGGGTCAACCCATTTTCCTCGACCGCCCAAAGTCGCGGGGTGAGATCGGGAGTTCCGAGACTTCCTCGAAAACAGCCACTCGCGTGCGGTTCCGTGCGTGGCGCCGGCACTCCCGCCTGTCGCGTCCCCACTCTTCGGAATCCATCGACGGGATGTATTGGAACGTCTTCGTGTAACGGCTCCTGCATTGCCGGAGATTTCCTCATTCCCATGTTCGCTGCGACGCAGTTTCGATAAACTTTCCTCAAGGGGTCTAGTTTGACACGGTCGCGCCGCTCGGCTAGAATAAGATGCAGTTTGTTCGTAATGCGGATGTGGCGGAACGGGCGGACGCGCATGGTTCAGGTCACATCTGGGGGCAACTCCGTGGAAGTTCAAATTCGCTCATCCGCTCCAGTGACTTCTCCTGTTTTCTTGGCACGACTACTCAGGGCCGGCGTTCTCCTTGCCGGCTTCGTCGGCGCGCCAGTGGCGGCGCAGCAGCCAGCCGCGATCACCATAGACTACCCGTTGGAAGGTTCGATTTTCCCGCCCGATATGGCAGCTCCGACCTTTCTCTGGCGCGACGCCTCGGAAGGCGCGGCCGCGTGGTCGATCGAAGTAGCATTCTCCGACGGCTCGGCCGGAATCACGGTGAGGACGCGCGGAGAGCGGATGCGCATCGGCGAGATCGACGAGCGCGCGATCTCGCCAACGAACGCACTGCCCAAATTGACGCCGCAGGAGGCCGCGGCGCAAAGCTGGAAGCCGGATGCGGAGACCTGGGGAGCGATCAAGAAGCACTCCGCAGAGCATCCGGCGACGGTGACGATTTCGGGTTTCGGAGAAAAGGACTCGCGCCAGGCCGTCTCGCGCGGGCGGGTCGCCATCAAGACCTCGAAAGATCCGGTGGGCGCCCCGATTTTTTACCGTGACGTGCCGCTGATGACCGCGGAACCGGAGAACGGGGTGATCAAACCCCTGCCCACGAGCGCCTTGCCGCTGGTTGGCTGGCGGCTACGGAATGTCGGCGAGTCGAGTAGCCGGCTGCTGTTGGAGGGCCTCCACACCTGCGCCAACTGCCACTCATTCTCGAGCGACGGCAAGACCTTGGGAATGGATTTGGACGGCCCGGAGAACGACAAGGGGACGTATGTCATCGCCCCTGTCGCGCCGGAGATGTCCATCCGCCCGGACAATGTGTTCACGTGGAATTCCTTCGAGCCGCCGGGGCGCCGCACGATCGGTTTCATGTCTTCGGTTTCGCCAGACGGGCAGTATGCCGTGACCACCGTTGACGAGCAGGTGTACACCAGGGTGTTCAAGGACTATCGCTTCCTACAGGTGTTTTATCCGACACGCGGGATACTGGTCTGGTACAACCGGGCGACGGGGCAAATACAGGCCCTGCCGGGAGCCGATGACCCGCGCTACGTTCAGTCGAACGCCGTTTGGAGTCCGGACGGTAAATACTTGGTCTTTTCTCGGGCGGCAGCCGTGGAAGCCTATCCCCAGGGCCGGGAACTAGCCCAATATGCTAACGACCCAAACGAAGTTCAGATTCAGTACGACCTCTACCGGATTCCGTTTAATGCGGGCAAAGGCGGCCGGGCGGAACCGATCCCCGGCGCCTCCGCGAACGGCATGAGCAACACCTTCCCCAAGGTATCGCCCGACGGGCGCTGGATCGTCTTCGTGCAGTGCCGCAACGGCCAGTTGATGCGTCCCGACAGTCAGCTCTACATCCTTCCCGCGGAAGGCGGCCAAGCGCGGCGGATGCAGTGCAATACGTCGCTGATGAACTCCTGGCACAGCTTCTCGCCCAACGGCCGCTGGCTGGTGTTTTCCTCCAAGAGCCGCTCGCCCTACACACAGATGTTTCTGACGCACCTGGACGAAGAGGGCCGCGACAGCCCGGCGATCCTGATCGAGAACGCAACTGCGGCCAATCGGGCGGTGAACATCCCTGAGTTCGTGAACATCCCCCCCGATGGCCTGTTGAGGATCGACGCGCCGGCCGCCGCATTCTACGATTTGTTCGACCGCGCGCTGCAGTTGGGAGAGAAAGGGCAGTACGAGGCGGCCATCGCCGAATGGAAGAAAGCTCTGGAAATCAGTCCGGACGATACCTCCGTTCTGGTTAGTAAGGCCCACAGCAGCTTCGGCGTTGCCTTGGCTAGGGCAGGGAGGCTCGATGAAGCGATAGCGCAATTTCGGAAAGCCATCGAGATCAAACGCAACAATGTCCAAGCTCACAACAATCTGGGGATCGCCTTGGTCCAGGCGGGAAAGCTCGACGAGGGGATCGTGCAACTTCGGGATGTCCTGCTGAACAGCCCCGGCAATGCCGAGGCTCGCAACAACCTGGGGGAGGCCTTGCTCCGAAAAGGGAATCTCGACGAAGCCATTGCGCAATTCCAAAGGGTCCTGGAGGTCAGTCCCGACTCCGCCGGGGTCCACTTCAACCTCGGGCGTGCGCTGGCCCGGAAGGGGAGGTTGGACGAAGCGATCGAGCACTTGCAGAAGGCTGCCGACGCCGACCCCGGATTTGCCGCGGGCCAATACGTCCTGGGTGACAGCTTCTACCAGCGGGGGAATATCCCGGAGGCGCTTGCCCACTGGCGCAAAGGTCTCCAGTTGGAGCCGGATGATCTGCCCGTTCTGAATCAGATGGCTTGGGTGCTGGCAACCTGCCCCCAGGCATCGGTCCGTAACGGCGCTGAGGCCGTTGGGCTTGCGGAGCGGGCGCTCCAATTGTCTGGCGGACGGGAGCCCGCGGTCCTTGACACGCTGGCCGCCGCCTACGCCGAAGTGGGCCGTTTCCCCGAGGCCGTCGAAACCGCGCGCCGGGCCCAGGCCCTTGCCACGCAACAGAACAAGCATCCGCTGGCGGAAAAACTGGCGGCCAGAATCGCGCTCTATGAAGCCAGGGCTCCCTTTCATGAGACTCGCTAGGTCTGTGACCGTCTGAAAAGGTCCGGTTAGAACCGACAGCGCAGATTGAGGTACCAATTGCGCCCTTCTTCAGGGTAGCCGGCGGTGTAATAATAATTTCGATCCAAAAGGTTCTTGATGCCTGCTTGCGCGGTTACCCCATAACGAATGGGCGCCACCACGCCCAGGTCCACCGTGGCGTAGACCTCCCCGTAGGGCAGATACAGCGGAGAGCTGCTGGAGTACGTTGTATCCTGCAGCGTGATGCCGCCCTCATAACGCGCGCTGGCCATCGCCAATACCTGATGGGGCAACCGCATCGTGGCCGTCCCGATCGCCTTGTTTTTGGGCAAAGTGGGCAAGGTGATGACGCTGGTGTTCACCTGGCTCACATTGGGGAGATTCAGGTACTCGTAAGTGATGTCGCGGTTCAAATAGCTGTAGCTCGCGTCGACGTTCAGGCGGGGCAAAGGAGCGCTTCGCACCTCGATTTCCACGCCTTCGTGCACTTCTTTGCCCAGATTCGCCATCTCGCTGCAAAAGCCGGGGATCTTGCTGTTGGGGCAGAACGCCGTGGCGGAACTCGTCCCGCCCGGATCGGTCACGTAGACCGACTCGATGGCATCGCGGAGATCGCTCCGGAAGAGCACCACCTGTACCAGCGTTCTCGCCGCGAGAAGTTGCGAATAGCCGGCATTCCAGTTCCGGCTGTGTTCCGGCTTGAGGTCCGGATTCGGAAGGCCCGCGCCCAAACTGGTGGAATATGTGTCTTTGAGCATGGGGAATCGGCCGCGGTCGGCGAACGTGAGGAACAGATTCCCCGACCGGTGAACAGAGTAGGCAAGCGATGCCTGCGGGTTGTAATTCCAGACGTGAGCGGTGCAGCCGCTGAACGAGGTGTTCGTTGGCGATGCGACGCAAGTAAAAGGAACCAGGCCGGTCAGAGCTGCGTTGTAAGACTGGGCTTGCAGGCCGTCGAGATGGTCGGCGCTGAAACCGGCCGTGAGATGCAGGCGGCGCGAGATCGCGATCGCATCCTGCACCCCGATGGAAGTTTGCTGGTCCTGGTCGGAGAGCGTTGGCTCCACCAGGGGATAGGGAGCCATCCCCGGATAGATGCCGTGTTCGGTGTGGTCGTCGTCCTTGAAGAAGAACGATGCGCCAATCGTGTTCCGGGCCAGCGCCTGGGTCGAGAACTCGGATGAAAAGCCCTCGGTGTGCTCGTTATACATGCTATGTTCGGCGCTCTTCGTATTCATGACCGAGTAAGTGTCGTCCGAATACATGTTGATGGCGTTTAGAAACTGGTTGTAAAACGCGCGGAACTTGATCGAGCTCGATTCCCCGAGCTCGGTGTTGGAGTGAAAGTAATAACCGTCCGTATTCCAGTACGGCCAACTCCAGAAGTTCTTGAAGGTCGCGGTTGTGTCGGGACCTTGGTAGAGCGGAACCCCTTTCTGCCCTTTTTGACTCGAGTAGCTGAACACGTATTCGTCCCCGCGCCTGGGCGTCCACCCGGTTCGCCCGCTGAACTTCTCATCCCGGGAGTTCGACTGGTTCAGTCTGTCCGTCATCGTGATCGCCGGCAGGTTCTTGTACTGATAAACGGGGAAATCGCCGGATAGCGGAATGAAATCGGATTGCAGCCAGTCGAGCGAGCCTTGGACGAAGAACTTCCGCCAGCGCGAACCCAGGTGCAGGGAGGAAAGCAGCGTGTCCCCCGATCCGGTTCCGATCAGGGCGTCCCCCTCCACCTTCTCGACTGGTTCCTTGGTGACCATATTAATCGCTCCGCCCAGTGCGTTCGGTCCGAGCAAAGGCGAAGAATAGCCTCGGGCGACCTGGATTTCGGCGATATCGCTGGTCAGGAAACGGTTGAAGTCCACATACCCGTCGTAGGGCACGTAGATCGGGACGCCATCGAGATACAACGGAACCTGCCCCCGGCTGCTGAAGCCGCGGACCATCATGCCGGCCTCGTTGCGGTTGTTCGCAATGTGCTGGATCGAGACTCCGGGCAGGAAATCGAGAGCCTTGGCCACGTTCGTGAAATCGTGCTCCTCGATTTCGGGCTTGTCGATGCTGTCGGCGACCGGAGCGGGCGGCGCGGCGTCCGCCGTAACCGTCACAACCTGGAGTCCGAGGTTGAACGGCGTGCCGGGACTCTGCCGGATTACCTCGTTCACGGCGGCTTTCAATGCCGCCAGTTGTTTCGTCAGCGCTTCGCGAGTCGCGTTCACCCCCAGCGGTTCAGGCGCTTTGATCCGCATATCCGGATGGGACGCGCAGAACGAGGCGATCGACGACCGCAGGACTTCGGCGTCGGCGAGCAAGCTTTCCACCGAGGGCCGCCCCGCCTCCTCGGACAAGGCCCCCAGCCGCTGCTCCAGTTCGCCGAGAGAGACCTTCCAATCCACCGTGAAATGCTGTTGAGCCGTAACCGTCAAGGCGCAGATGAGTACCGACACTACCAGCGTCGGAGTCTTGGTGATGTTCTTCATGTGGACCTCGGAAATGCGGGCTGGACATGGCCCCGGACAATCTGGGTGTAATGTTATCACGACTACTGTCGCGTATTCAATACTTTCAGGAGCGCGAACGGCGATTCCGCAAACCACCGCCGGCGCTATCGGAGCGGCGCCTTGGTGGACGGCGGGACGTTTGAGGCGACAAGCGGGCCAGATTTCCGTTGCTCATGGCGCGCATATTCTCTCTTGTAGACCGGCCGGCGCCAACTGCTTGAAGTCCCCGAGATTGAACGTGTAAATACGTTCCGCCGCGCATCTTGACGCGCGGCGCAGCAGCAGAGCGTCGTAAATCTTGGCCCCGAACCATCCGCCGCTCGCCATCGTGTTCAGCGCCTCCAGGTAGTCCTCTTCGCCGATGGGCAAGACCTCAAAATGCGGCAGGACGTTCTCGGTGACGATCCGCGCCGCTTCAACCGGATTCGGGGATTCCCCGAGTTTCTCCGCGTCTCCGCGCCAAAGTTCTTAAAGCCGCCCCTCTTGCGCGTTCCCGCGGTACAGCGCGTTGAACAGCAGCTTGAACGTGCCGTGCGGCTGGGCGCGGAACGCCACTTCGGGGCCGAGCAGGGCCACTTTGCCTTTGCCCACCGAAGCCTCCACCACCGCCGCGCCGCCGTTGAGGTACTGCTGGCCCCATGCCCAGCCGCTGTCCAGGACCTCCGCGCCGCTAAACCATGCCACCGGCGACGTGCGTTTCAACGCCGCCGTGGGCTCCAGGCGGAATACCGGGCTGCTGTCGAAGAACACATCCGCGGTTTCCGGCATGCCGTAAGCCAGCGGGTTGGCGTTGTCGATGGTCGCCTTGAGCAGCGAACCGGGGACGTAGAACTTCTCCCGCGGCAGGGCGCGCTCGCGATTGCCGGGTCCCATTTCCGTGAGGTAATTCCGTACGGGGATGCCGAGCAGCTCCGCCATGCCGGTGGAACTGCCTATGGCCACCAGCGCGCCGCCGGCCTCCACAAACTTCTTCAGTTGGGGCACGGTCTTGTCCTCGGAAATGCGGCCCAGCCAGCCGCGGTACTCTTCGGGAATGCTCTGGGGGTTCGGGCCTCCGCGACGCCCGCCGCCGGCGGCGCGGCGGAAAGCGCCGTCGGTAAAGATCAGCGTGTCGAAGCGGGCGTTCAGATCGCCGGCGTCGAGCGCGGCGGGGTACGCCACCTGGAACGGGAATTCGTATTGCTCCAGAAGCCAGCGCGTCCAACCGGAGCTGGTGATCCCTCCGTATTGGTCGTAGAGCCCGATGCGGACGGGTTTGAGCTTCATGGCGGCGCCGGCGGGCGCGGCGGCCAAGGCCTGCACCGGCACGCCGAGGTCCTTCGCGCCGCGCTCCAGCACGTCCCGCGCTTTCGCGGAGAACGGAACCCAGATGGCGCCCGGGCCAGGGTCGGGGCCGGCGGGAAACTCGAGCCAGAAGACGCCGCAGTTGGCCTTCAGCAGCCGGTTCACCACGATAAAGGAATTGTTGACCCGGTGGCTGACCAGATAACCCGCCGGATTGGGCGCCGCTCCCATGGCGGCGGGGGGAGGCGGCAATAGCCCGCCGACCTTCCCGAACGGGCCGTCGAAGGCGTCCGGAATGCGGTCGAACTTCACGCCCATCTGGAGGGCCAGCGTCCACCCGGTTATGTCGTAGGGCGGATTGGGCGGCCCGCCCGGATAGGGGAAATCGTTGGGATAGTCCTGCGGCTCGAACATGTCCATCACCTGAGGCCGGAACGCTTGCGCGGTCTTCACCACCAGCGAGCCCGCGGGATAGCTCTTTCCCTCCACTTGGAAAGGCGAAGTGGCCCTGAGAATGGAGATGCCGTTCTTGAGGAGCGCATTCACGAATTCCACGGCGGTGGGGAAGTCCGGCTGGTCGGAGGGGATGACATAACCGCGCGGATCGCGCATCCGCGGATCGTGCAAGACCGTGTTGTAAAGCTGCGCGGGAACGGTGGGGTCGGGAGGCGCGTCGCCGGAGGGGGCTTCCCGCGGGGCGGCGGCCCGCAGCGCGGCGATGCGCCTGGGCGTGACCGTCCAATTGTCCCGGCTGCCCTTCTCGATGGAATTGCGGCCCATCTGGTAAATGTTGTACAGCCAGGTCTCGCGGTAGCGCGAGGCTATGTCCAGCACGGCCCGGTTGTTGGCGATCTCGTAGTCGATCGATTGCCGGTAATGCCACTCCTGGGGCGCGATGGGCATCGGCCAGTCCCCCTGCGGCAGTTGTTTCTCCGGGACCAGAGCGATGTTCATGGGCGTGGGACTGCCGATAATCTCCGTCAGGATTCCGATCATGTTGTGGAAGTATGCCGCCGTGCGCAGCCCGCCATTCCACCAGGCGGAGTAGTTCGCGCCGCTGCGCATCACGCTGCCGCCCTTGCCTTCGGCCACCAGCCGGCTGTGCATGGCGGTGGACACCATTTCGATTCCCAGGGGAATCAGCGGATCGAGGTTGTAATTGAACGGATCCCGGAACGGGGGCATGAAGATCACCGTTCCGGCCGGTCCGCTTTGATGGTGGTTGTACATGATCTGCGGAAACCACTCCTCGAACATCACGCGGTTCATGTTGGTGGTTTCCGGCATGGCGGACATGTAGGAATCGCGGTTGTCGTCGTGCCCCACGTACTTGTTGTAAAGCCTCGGGAGGTTGTCCATGCTGCGGCGGGTGGGGTCCTTCTCGCGCATGTACCAGTTGGCCACCAGCTCCTGCCCGTCCGGATTGGCCGGCACGCAAAGCAGGATCACGTCGTTGAGGAAGCGCAGGGTCTCCTCGTCGGTGAGGCTCACCATCTGGTAGACCATTTCCATGAGCTGCTGCGAGCCGACCGTCTCGGTGGCGTGCAGCCCGCCATCCACCCACACCACCGCCTTGCCTTCCTTGGCCAAGGCGCGCGCCTGCCCGTCGGTGAGGCCCTCGGCCAGAGCCAGCCGGCGCGCGATCTCCTTGTACCGGTCGAGCTTCTTCATGTTGTCCGGGGAGCTGATGATGGCCATGTACTGTGGCCGCCCCTCGGCCGTCCGACCCATGGTCTCGATCTTCATGCGGTCGGATTCGGTGGCCAGCTTCTTCCACCAGGCTGCGAGCTGCGTGTAGCTGGCCATCTGGTAATCGTCCCCGATGTCGAAGCCGAGGGCTTCCTTGGGAGTGGTGATCCCGACCGTGGTCTGCGCGCACAGGGAGGACGCAGCCAGGACCGCCGCAACACAGAACGCCAGCGGACGCACGGGCTGGGATCGCATATATAGAACCGAGTGTAATGCAATTCGAGTGGGGTAAGCCTCCGGGCTTGGAAGCGTCGGGATAAACCGGCATGGAGTCGCGAATGAAAGAGTCGCACAGGAAAGGAGTAGCGAACCATCCTGGCCCCGAGTCGTGCGTAGGCGGTCGTGAGGCCGCACGCGAAGCGTT
>Ga0326727_10023507_pt1 | contig 11747 bp, 13 predicted proteins | sample MB2enrmetagenome_FD_207643 | JGI IMG/M metagenome (GOLD analysis project Ga0326727, IMG submission 207643) | Lab enriched peat soil microbial communities from McLean, Ithaca, NY, United States - MB29MY | ecosystem: Environmental > Terrestrial > Soil > Wetlands > Peat | place: USA: New York... | reverse complement strand
GTGGCCGGAGGATGTCCCAGGCGGGCCGCGTTGGCCGCGGCGATCTCTCCGGAGATGGCGATGTCGCCTTCCAGTTTGGTGTTCGCCTCCGGGGCGTCCGGAAACGACAGTACGTCGGTGGGGCGGTTCTGTCCCCGAAAACGGCGATTGAGCTCCCGCAGTTCGCGATTGTCCGCCACCAGCACGACCACCCGCTTCCGCAAACCGGCGGCGCGCCGGGCCCGGGCAAGAAAGCGGGCCAGCGAAGATTCACTGGCGCCCGCAACCGGATTGTTAAAAATGATCACGCGCTTGAGCCGCCCATACCGTTCCGCCCCGGCACCGCAAAAAGCGGCGCGTTCCGGGGCCCCCACAAAACGAACGGGAGGGCCGTTGAACGCCCTCCCGCCCTCAACCGGAATTCTACTCTTTCTGCGTCAGTTCCTGTTCCGCCGGATTGGCCACCGCGTTTCCCTTCTCGGTCTTGCCGTTCGCCGCGGCCCTGGCATCCAACAGTGACAGCTGCGCTTCGGCCAGACGCGTCTTGAAATCGTCATAGGCGCGGACAATGCGCTGCACCAGTTGATGCCGCACCACGTCACTCTCGTCAAAGTAAATAAAGGAAATGCCGTCGACATTGCCCAGGACATCCACGGCCTCCAGTAGCCCGCTGCGCCGCGCATTTGGCAAATCAATCTGCGTAACGTCGCCGGTAATCACCGCTTTGGAACCAAAACCCATGCGCGTGACGAACATCTTCATCTGTTCGGAAGTCGTATTCTGCGCCTCATCCAGAATGATGAACGAGTCATTCAGCGTGCGGCCGCGCATGAAGGCAATGGGCGCGATCTCGATGATGTTCTTCTCCAGGAACCGGTCCACCTTCTCCGGTTCCAGCATGTCGTAAAGCGCGTCATACAGAGGGCGCAGATAAGGATCAACCTTTTCCTGGAGGGTGCCCGGCAGAAAACCCAGCCGCTCGCCGGCTTCCACCGCCGGCCGTGCCAGGATGATGCGGTTCACGCGTTTGGTCAATAGCGCCGTGATGGCCATGGCCACGGCCAGATAGGTCTTTCCCGTGCCCGCCGGACCGATGCCGAAAATCATGTCGTATTTCTCGATGGCCTCGAGATAACGGCGCTGGTTCATGCTCTTGGGCTGAACCATGCGCTTGCCGAAGGAGCGTTGCCGTCCCGCTTCCGCCAACCCGCGCAGGGTGGCCGCCGGATCGAGGGTCAGGACGCGCAACATGGAGTTCAGATCGCCGTTGGCGAACTGATAACCATTCTGCTGCAGGTGTTGAAAGTCCACAAACACCTGTTCCGCGCGCGCCACATCCCGCGGCGCTCCCTCGATTTCTACGCTGTCGGATCGCAAATCGATGGCGACATTAAAGCCATCTTCCAGCAAATGAAGGTTCTCGTCCCTGGTTCCGAACAGGGTCCCTATGGCCGGAGAAATATCGATGTTTTTCTTCATTTCAGGCTTTAGCGTTACCCTCCTGGTCCAGACATGCGTTCGCTACCGGCACATACTCCGGCAGCACACACAAACCTGCCTGAAGACAAAAGACAAAAAAGATGAGCGGGGATTCTCGCGGCCGGAATGCTCGCCACCAGGTGGCTCTCATTAAGCCGTAGAGTACCCCCAGAATGGTCGCGAGTCAATGTTGGATGCAACCGTAACAGCGGCAGGCTCCTTATTGTTCTTAGATGTTGCCACCGGGAAAAAGGCCGCGCCCGCCGCCGGTCCGGAAGAGATTGCTTAAGACGCGTATTTTCAGCGGGTTTGAATGAACTTAGGGTTGACGTCTCCGGTTCTAGCGCCTAAAATAAGTGTTTTAGTTCTCGCCGGCGCGGCACACCGAAGTAATCCGGTCTGGCGCCGGAGAACGATTTCACCTTCGACAAGGACATTCGGAAGTTTATGGCAAATCATTTCTCGGCCCTCAAGCGTACCCGCCAGACGGAAAAGCGTACTGCGCGTAATCGCACCAACAAATCGCGCCTTCGCACCGCCTTGCGCGCCTTCCGGGAAACGCTGAGCGCCGGCGACAAGCAGGCCGCCGCGCAGGCCTTCAGCCAAACCGTTTCCGCCCTGGATAAGTCGGTGCAAAAAGGCGTTCTTCACGACAATACCGCGTCCCGGTATAAGTCGCGGCTGGCCGCCCGCCTTAACGCTCTCCAAGCCTGATTGCAGTTGCGAATTTCAAGTTGTGAGGGGCGAGTTCAAGAACCGCCTGCTCGCAACCTTCGCGGTTTGCCCTGAGCGCGGTACACGTGCTACAAAGGCTGCGATGAGCGGCGAACCGGCACAATCAACGGAAGATTACGTAAGCCTATACCGGCGGGCCTTCAAGGACTTCAAGGCGCGAGCGCTCTGGAACGTGCGCGAGCTTGAAAATCCAACGCCGGCCGACGCGCTGGCAATCACCCGCAGTTTACGCGTCGAAGGCGACTTGAACGCTCGGCGCCTAGCCGAGCAGATCGAGAAGGTTTGCCGTGCCGCTATCTAGGCTTCAGTCGCAAGTCTTGCGTTTGCTCGCGGCACACCGCGACCCGGAAAGCTACGTTGCCGGCAGTACGCCTCTCAATCGTGGCACGCTCCGCTCTTCAGACGACATCGACATTTTCCATGACCGCGAGGAACGGGTAGCCCGCGCTGCCATGGACGATACCGAAATCCTGCAAGCCGCGGGGATGGCGATTACATGGGTCCGGCGCGAGCCAGCCATTCACACGGCTGAGATACGGGACGGCAACGAGCTTACTCGCCTTGAATGGGTTGCCGATAGCGACTTTCGCTTTTTCCCGACGGTGAAGGACGAGGTGTTCGGCTACGTGCTGCACCCCATCGACCTTGCCACCAACAAAATTATGGCCGCCGCCGGACGGCGCAAGGCCGCCGATGCGGTTGACCTGATACCCATCCACGAAAGGATTCTGCCCTTGGGCGCGGTAGTATGGGCAGCCGTCGAGAAGGCGCCCGGTTTTACGCCCGAAGGCCTGATCGCCGAAATCAGGCGCAATGCCCACTACCGGGACGAGGATTTGCGGGGCATACCCACCAGTGAACCAATCGACCCGAAAATCTTCGCTATCCGACTCCGTGAAGTGCTCAACGAGGCCGAAGCCTTCGTCACGCGTATGCCCACGGACAAGGTGGGATTGCTATTTTTGCAGGATGGAAAAATCGTACAGCCCGATCCCAATCACCTTGAGAACTACCAAACCCACGCCGGACAACGCCACGGCCACTGGCCAAGCAGCGCCGAAATCAGCACAGCGATGATCGAGCGTTGCGGGAAACGGTAGGATTGGGGGAGCGTAGCGGTTGCAGTGGCCTTATCCAAATAGCTCGCTATGCGAGCCAAGCCGAGCCAGACGCAAAATGTCAGTGCCGGACTTACTGTAAACCAGTAATAGGTCCGGTTTAATATGGCATTCGCGGTAGTCGGCCCATTCGCCGCGCAAGGCATGGTCGCGATTCCGTCCGGGTAAGCTTTGATCAGCCAGCAGCAACGTAAGAACACCAGCTAAAAGCGCATCAACGTCTTTGCCGTGGCGCGGCGTTGCCTTCACGCGCTTGTAATCGCGCTTAAACGCCGAGGAGCGCTCAATCGTCCGCATTCAAATCTGCCATCAGCGCCTTCACGCTACGGAAGCGTTTACCCTTACCCGCCTCGAGTTCAGCAATGGCTTTGCGGGTCGTGGCATTCGGCGCCTTCACTTCAAAGGGCAAGCGGCGCTCATCCGCAATCCGCAACATCAGCAGGCGGATGGCATCCGAAATGGACAGGCCCATGACTTCAAGTGCGTCGGCTGCGCGATTCTTGGTGGCAGTGTCAATGCGAGCACGAACATAGGTGTCTGCGGTACCCATGAAAGCCCTCCCTCAAATCAGATCTCCAAATTCGATTGTAGTCACATTGAGACTACAAATCAAGGTACCGGTTGCTCCCGCTTACACGGGAAGCAACTGCTGTTCGAAGCCGGGCACAAACGGCCGGGGTTCGCTCATCATTTCCAGCACCAGTTTTTCCAGGATCATGCGTTTACTGGGCGGGTTGGAACGCAGGTCGAGATCGGCGCGGGCTATCAGCCGCAGGGCGCGGGTCAATTCCCGGCGTGACTTATAGCGCCGGGCCTGCCGGATGATGTCCTCGGCGGCAAACGGCGGAACGCGGAAGCCCTGCCACAGAACCTGCCACAAGGCACGCGAATCGCGCACATTCTTCTCGGCAATCACCAGCATCTGGCGAAAGGTTTTGGCCAGCATGTACAAATGCCCGATGGCGGCTTCTTCGCCTTCCCCGGTGGAGAGGATGGCCTGCAGTACTTCCAGGGCACGCACCCGATCGCGCGCCGAGATGGCGTCCGTCAATTCGTACAGCGACCGCTGCTTGGCCGCCAGCACCATCACTTCCACGTCGCCCAGCGTGATGTGTTTCTTCTCTCCCACGTAAAGGGAGAGCTTTTCCAGTTCGTTGGCAATCAGCATCATGTCGCCGCCCAGCGCGTCCACCAGTTCCCGCGCCGCGTCGGCATCCACCTTCACGCCCTGGGTGGCGCCGGAGGTCACGACCCAGCGTACGGCCTCGCTTTCCTCCACCCGAGCCAATTCCACGATCCCGCAGTACTGGCCCAGGGTTTCGCGAATGCGCTCATAACGGTCGCGGTCGGTCATCTCCATGCGCCGCGCGTCCGCCGGAATGCTGATGTGGTCGGCGATGAACAAAATGACCGCGTCGGGATTGGGATGCTCCACATAATCGCGAATCGCCGCAAACGCCGCCTCATGCGACCCGCGGCCATACAGGTTCTTCACCCCGCGGACAAAGAATACCTGGAACGGCGCCATCAGCGACGGCGTGCGCGCCTGATCGAGCACCTCGGCAACTTCGACCTCGCCCAGGTCGAATTCATACAGGCTGAAATCGCGCAGCTCCGGCGGCACCAGGTCGCACAGAATCGCTTCCCGGCATTGTTTGCGGAAAAAAGCCTCATCGCCGGCCAGCACGTAAGCCGGCTTCAATTGGCGCGCGCGCACTTCTGAAACAAACCGTTCGGTGGGCGCAAAGCTCCGCATTAATACGCCTCCAGTACGTTGCTCACCAGCGTGCGCGCAAAATCCCGCGCCAGGCGGTCCAGGGCGGGACTCTCTTCCTGAAAAAAGTTGGACGGATTGCGCGACAATTCATATTCCTGATGGAAGCTGTAACCGGGGTTGTCGAACAGCACCTTGCCATGGCGATCCACCAGAGAGATCTTGACGACAATGCTGGCCTGTGCGCTGGCCAGGCGGCCCGTCTGGGAATCGCTGGTCAACGGCGTAAGGCCCACGTAAAGAACGGCGCCGTGCAAGGCGGCGTCGGCGCCGCCGTCGTCCCGCGTCACCACGCGATATTGCGTGCGCTCGGCAAACTCGCGCACCACCGCCTCGGTCAGCACCTGCTCGATATGGTAGGTGGTGGTGGTGTTTTGAAATGCCGGGATGGCGATGGTATGCAAATCCGGAGGCAAGCGGCTGGACCTGCCTCCCACGGTGTGATATCCGCACCCCAGGGCACTCATTAGAAGAAGCACGACCACCGCGCAGAGTTGCGAGCGGCGAGTGGCGAGTGGCGAGGTTGGCGGTTGGTGACTCATCTCTTTTGCATTCGTGATTCCGCGGTTTCCGCCCTCCGGCGCCAAAACGACGGGAGCAAACAAACCGCTGGCGGCACAGCTAAAGCCGCGCCCTTTCAAAGCATTGCGCTTGGCAGCGAGCCTGTCTGGCTCGCCACTCGCCACTCGCAGCTCGTGACTCACTGGACTTTCCCGTGCGGCCGGCCAACCACCACCGTCTCGGCGCATTCGGCGGCGTTCAAGGCCAGCAAGCGCAGATTGTCGGCCGCGGCCCACAGCCAGAAACCCTTATCCCGTTTTTCATCGCGCCGTATGGTCAGCAGCACCTGGTCCTGGCCGGCGGCATTGACGTTGCTGGGGGCATCCTCAGCGCCCTGGGTGATCACCAGATGGTCGCCACTCATCGCTTTTCCGACGTCGCCAATGGTCGTTGCGTTCTCCATCTCTACGTAAACGGCAAAGGTATGGGCGTGGAAACTGGGACCTTGTAAGAGCAGGACGGCCGGCGACGGCGCAATTCCGGCGGTGATCCGTTCCATATGCCGGACAATACGATGCTCAATGGTTTCCAGCGCCGGTTGCGCGGCCTCGCCATAGCGCGCAATGGTATTAAACGCCACCTGCGAATCAAATACCTGCTTCGGCAGTTCCCGGAATGACAGCAGGCTCACGGTCTGCTCGTGCAATTCGTCCATGCCGCGACGGCCTTGCTCGGAGGCAGGTTCGATGATGGTGGCGGCCACGGTCTTTACCGGTCCCATCTTCTGCGCCCGCACCAATAACAGGGAGAGGACCACGGCCGCCGGATGGGCGACAATCGCCGGAGGCGGCTGCAATTCGGGGGTAAGCGTCCGTCCCAGTTCGCGTTCCAGCCAGGGAGAGCGCACCACCGCCTCATCCCGGATCTCCATACCATAAGACAAGTCGACGATGGCGGCTCCGGCAGCGTGCGCCAGCGTCCAATGACGCCGGGTAAACTTTTCGTCGGTGGCGAAGAACGCCACATCCACGCCCTCGAAATGTTCGGGGCTCACGCTCTGCACGAAAGTGACTTCGTCGCCCACAGCCTCGATTTGCCCGAGAGATTCCTCGTCGTCGAGCAGCCGGATGTCGCGCGCCGGAAAATTCCGTTCTTTGAGCACCCCGGCCAATTCCCGGCCTTTCAGGCTGGCGCCTCCCACGATGGCCACACGCATGGCAACGCTCATGGCAACTCCGCCGCTTCCTGCCCGGAAGCGGGAGGTGGAGAACCGCCGCGCCGCCGGAACATATACCCCAGCCGGGCCAGCACGCCCGAGAACATATACAGCAACGCCAGAACGAACAGGACGTACTGATGGAAGAACCAGCCCAAAGCAAATACCCCACAGATCAAAATGATCAGGCGAAAGGAGTGACGAGACCGCAGATTGATGTCTTTGAAACTATAAAAGCGCCAGGTGCTCACCATGAGAAAACCAGCCGCCAGAACGATGGCGAGCCACGGGCCGGCTTCCCACCAATGGGTGAGCGGCTCGCCTCTGGTAAAGTGCACAACCGCGGCAATCACGCCGGCCCCCGCGGGAATCGGCATGCCGACAAAATACTTTCGCCCGGGCCGGCCGGGATTGGAGGGCTGCGGGTCCTTTTGGATATTGAAGCGCGCCAGGCGCGCGGCGCCGGCAATCAGAAACAGGAACGTCGCAATCGCACCCCCCCTGGCCAACAGCACATGCGGCGGCCAGGATGTCGACAACATGCGGAACCCCCACACCCAGGCCAAAAACGCCGGCGCCACGCCAAACGTGATGACGTCGGCCAGCGAGTCCAATTCGCGCCCGAAATCGCTGGTGGTATTGGTAAGGCGGGCAATGCGGCCGTCGAGACCGTCGGCCACGATGGCAATGCCAATCGCCTTGGCGGCCAGGTCAAAGCGCCAGGCTTGCGCCAGCGAGCCCTGCAGGACCTGGGCAATGGCATAGTAACCGGCGGCAATATTGAGCGAAGTGAATAGAGAAGGCAGAATATACAGCCCGCGCCGCATGCGCTGCCGTTCCACCGGGTGATCGTCTTTGCGCCGCAATGGGTGTGGAATGGGCATCGGATTACGATTCGTGTGCCGCCCCTGAAACCGCTGGAGTCATTGGGGAGGATGCCCCCACCGGCAAATGTGCCAGCACACTGCTACCTCCGCGTACGTGATCGCCAATCTTAACCTGTACGGCGGCGGCGAATGGCAGAATAATATCGGTTCGCGAACCGAATTTGATAAGGCCCACGCGTTCGCCGCGCAACACCGAATCCCCGGGTTTCTTGGTAAATACAATTCGTCGCGCCAGCAGTCCGGCAATCTGTTTAAAAACCACCGTATGCCCTTCGCCGCGCACGGTGGCAATGTTCTGCTCATTCTGCTCGGCCGAGATCGCGCCCATGGCGTTCCCGAACTTGCCGCGGCGGTACTCCACCGCCTCGATCACGCCCCCAATCGGAGACCGGTTCACATGCACGCTGAACACGTTCAGGAAAATGCTGATCCGGGTATGCGTGACGCCATTGACTGTAAGCGGGGCCACCTCCGTCACTTTGCCGTCCGCCGGCGACACCACCGCGCCTTCCTCTTGCGGAATTTGCCGTTCGGGATCGCGGAAGAACCAGAGAAAGAAAGCGGCCAGCAACATTGGCGCCAGCGCCCAGGGCCATCCCCCGAGCCACCAGGCCACGCCCGCTACCAGCAGCATGCCCGCTCCGTAATAAAAGCCGTCCCGTACCATTGGATTAGCCTGATTATACGAGATACTTGCCCCAACCTCTAAATGACTTCCCATCAACAAAATAGGCAAGTGCGAGCTGAAAGCCCGCGTCCCAGATTAGAACGAGATAAGGCAAGCGAATTGCATCTATATGCCGCGGAAGATGAACCGTCGCTCATTGCGAAGGAGTGGTGTGCCATCTCTGTCAAATCGGTCGACTGCGGGTTCTCCATTTGCCATATCCGGCAAGCGCGCCAGGAATCTTGTCATTGTCCGCGCTGGAGATAGCTCGCTGCATGAAAGCTGGCTGGCCGGCCCGGAAGCTCGCGACTGGGACCTGGTGGCCATCTACTTCGGCGATAACCCCAGCCTTTACCGGAGCGACGAGTATGTCCGCATGGATGCCGCGGGACCTTATGCCAAGGGACCGAAGTGGCCGAATGTGCATGATTTCGTGCGGCAGTGGAACGAGAACATCCTGCAATACGACTTTGTCTGGTTCCCCGATGACGACTTAGCCGCGGCGAAGCCGGCGATCAATCAAATGTTTGCTCTGTGCGCGGAACTGCAACTGGAATTGGCCCAGCCGGCACTGTCCTTTGATAGCTACATTTCTCATCCGATCACGCTGGTCAACAAGTCGTTCTTGGTGCGCTACACGAACTTTGTGGAAATCATGGCGCCGGTCTTCAGCCGCGCTTTCCTGCAACGATGCGTATCCAGCTTCACCGAGAACCTGAGTGGCCATGGACTGGATCACTTGTGGCCAATCTGGGCTTCCGCGCCCTACAAGCTTGGCATCCTCGATGCCTGCCCCATCCGGCATACGCGCCCGGTGGGCGGGCCTACCTACCAAGTAGTAGCTGCAGCCGGAAGATCCGCTGGTGACGAATTGGCGGAGTTGTTGAAGAAGTACAAACTTAACCCAGCCACTGCGATTTTCGGAGGCATCGATCGCGAAGGCCGCAAATTACTGCTTTCAGAGGGCCACGGCTGTGAATTGGTGGAGGCTATTCTCAAGGGTTATTTGCCCGAATTTGCTCATAACAGCCGGGCACTGAACAGCCTCCTGCAACCCATTTTGCGATATATGACAATTTCGCCCGCCCCAGCGGAAGCCGCCACTCCCGCCCCCCCGGCCACGGACCGGCCAGGGACGAAACAGAGGCACGCGATCAGCCTGACGGAAGAAGAGACGCGGGCCATGAGTTTTCCGGCGGCACGCTCCGGTGAGCAGAACGTCGCCCACCAGGAACCGCAAAATGGCAGCCCGCTTGGCCCCCCGATAACCTCCAGGCCATCCGGGCAGCCGTTGATCGTCCGCTATCAGCTGTTAGGCGACGACACGAGTGGACTTTTGCCCGATAAGGCGCGCGTCGCGGAACTGGTCTGTTCCCTGACCAGCATCAAACTTTACGTCCAGCCCCACTGGCCGGTTCGCATAGTCCTCTACACACTGCCGCAGCACCGGGCGCGGCTTTCCGGAATCCTGGAAGGCCTCGGGTTTCCCGATTTCCTGGTGCTGGATGTCATCGATCCGGAAGACCAGGCCTTTGCGGACAGCATCGTGCATGGCACAGCCATAGACCGGTTTTGCGTCCGGCGTATGCTGACCGATTTTCGCGTCCTGCCGGTGGATTCTTTCCGCCTGTTGCTGGGAACGGATTGTTACTTCTTTCGTCCACCTTCCGAACTGTTCGCCTTCCTCAGCCAGGCATGTGACGCCCAGGTTCTGTACATGGTGGACAACCTGACCTTCGCGGGCGAACTTTACCGGTTGCGTTATTTCGACGGAAAAATACTGAACGGCCTGCTGGGGGATTGTTATTGTCTGGGTCCCTCGGTAACCCTGGATGGCAGTGCCATCCGGGCCTGCTTACGCATGATCGAGTCATGGCCTCCCCAGCGACGATGGGTGCCCGACTGTCCGGATCTAAATGGACTGGTTCATGCGTGCGAGCAGCAGGCGGCCGCAATCCTGCTGGCGCAGTTTCCCGCCAGGCAACTGCCGGCATCGGCCTATCACCATTTGATTCCGCGCGCCGGCTGTACGCTGGTGCATGCCCATGCGCCCTGGACTTTAATGCAACGTTCCTGCATGCCGCGCCCGCTTCAGGACGCAACTCTTCAAAACTGGCAGAATCTGGGCCTTACGGTGTTGGTGCCGCAACCCGGGCAGGCCCCCAGCGCGGCCGCCGTGCGCCCCAGCGCGTGGATGGCAACGGAGAACAGGCAAGGATGATTGCAATCCACAACAACACAACTTCTCCGGCCGCCGCTGGCTTCGATCTCTTCCCGGGGGTGCACCTATGCTGGTAAAGCCGACAACCATCCCAGGTTGTTTTGAGATTCAGCCCAAAATCTTCCGGGACGACCGCGGGATGTTCGTAAAAACAATGCAACAGGATGCATTTTCCCAGTTTGGGCTGGAGTGCAATTTTGTCGAGCAGTTTTATACTGTCTCCCGTCCCCGCGTGATCCGCGGCTTGCACCTGCAACTGCCGCCCCATGCTCACGCCAAGCTCGTGTACTGCATTGCCGGCTCGGCAGTCGATACCGTGCTCGACTTGCGGGTGGGCTCCCCGACCTTTCGGCACCACTACATGCTGGAACTGAGCGCGGAGAAGGGCAATATGATCTACATACCCCAAGGCCTGGCCCACGGATTTTGCACGCCGGAAACAACCGCCACCATGGTGTATTGCGTCACCAGCGCCCACGCTCCGCAGGATGACGCCGGCCTGCTCTGGAATTCCGCCGGCATCGGCTGGCCGCTGACCGACCCGATCCTTTCCGAACGCGACCGGAATCTGCCCCCACTGGACGCTTTTCGCAGTCCGTTCCACTTTGACCGGGTGCTCGCATGAGTTTTCCGCTTCCATCCCGGCGCGCGCTGGTCACCGGCGCCACGGGATTCATCGGTTCGAATCTCGTATCGCGGCTGGTCGGAGACGGCTGGAACACAACGATTCTTGCCCTTCCCGGAACGTACGATCAGCATCTGGACCGCGCGGTGTGCATCCACGAATACGATGGGACTATTGAATCCGCCCTCGCGGCCGTTACCGAATCCCGTCCGGATGTCGTATTCCATCTGGCATCGTTGTTCCTGGTTACGCACGAGCCGGCACAAGTAACCCGCCTGATCGAGAGCAACATCCTGTTCGGCACCCAATTACTCGAGGCCATGAGCGTGCACGGGACCAAATACCTGGTCAACGTGGGGAGCTACTGGCAACACTACCAGGACCATGACTACGATCCGGTTTGCCTCTACGCCGCCACCAAGCAGGCCTTTGAGGCCATCCTCGCCTTCTTCGTGAACGCCAGGCATCTGTCGGCGATCACGCTAAAACTATTCGACACCTACGGCCCCAAGGACACCCGCCCCAAACTGCTGCGCCTGCTGCAG
>Ga0326727_10023506_pt1 | contig 11748 bp, 10 predicted proteins | sample MB2enrmetagenome_FD_207643 | JGI IMG/M metagenome (GOLD analysis project Ga0326727, IMG submission 207643) | Lab enriched peat soil microbial communities from McLean, Ithaca, NY, United States - MB29MY | ecosystem: Environmental > Terrestrial > Soil > Wetlands > Peat | place: USA: New York... | reverse complement strand
CCCGGTGACGACGGATTTTTGACGACATGTCGCGCTTAAGGGATGCATTCGAACGACGCCTGCTCCGCAGGCGGGCAGACCACAATAAACGATGGTCTGCCCCACCGTATTTGCTGATTCTTCTGGGGATGCAGGGCGCTCTTGCTGCCAGCTTTCCGGTGGGCGATTACGGGGCTAAGGGCGACGGCATTGCGGTCAATACGCAGGCTATCCAGAAGGCGCTGGATGCGGCGGCTAAGACGGGCGGCACGGTTACGTTTCGGCCGGGCGTTTATTTGACTGGCTCGGTTTTTGTGAAGTCCGGGACGCATCTCGAAATTGGCGAAGGTGTCGAAATTCGCGGCGTGCAGAATCTGGATGCGTATCCCATGATGCCTACGCGGGTGGCGGGCATCGAAATGACCTGGCCGGCGGCGCTGATTAATGTTTACGAGCAATCGAACGTGACGATATCGGGCAAAGGGACGGTGGATGGCGACGGCAAGATCTGGTGGGACAAGTACTGGAAGATGCGGCGCGAGGAGTACGAGCCGAAAGGCATCCGCTGGGCCGCCGATTACGATTGCAGACGTCCACGTCTGATTCAGGTTTTTAAGTCGTCGGACGTGAAGCTGTCCGGGCTGACGCTGAAGCGCTCCGGATTCTGGACGGTGCATATCTGCTATTCGAACCAAGTGACGGTGGATGGGGTGACCATCCGGAATAACGAAGGCGGACGCGGTCCGAGCACCGATGGCATCGATCTGGATTCGTCGACCAACCTGTTGGTGGAGCATTGCGATATTGAGTGCAATGACGACGCGATTTGTTTGAAGGCCGGGCGGGATGCGGACGGGCTGCGCGTCAACCGTCCGTCGGAGCATATTGTGATTCGCGAGGACACCGTGCGCAGCGGGGCTGCCGGGGTGACGTTCGGGAGCGAGACTTCGGGCGGGATTCGGGATGTCGAAGTCGATCGGGTGCACGTGCTCGAAGGCGTGCCGAACGGTGTGCTGTTCAAATCCGCCAGCACGCGCGGGGGGACGATCGAGAACATCAACGTGCACGACATGGATATGCAAGGCGTGGGCACGGTGTTCAGCGTACAGTTCAATTGGAATCCGAGCTACAGCTACGCGAAGATTCCGGACAGCATCAAGGATTATCCGGCGTACTGGAAGGTGCTCACAGAACCGGTACCGCCGGAGAAGGGACTGCCGCATCTACGCGACGTGCGGATTTCGCGGGTGAAGGCGACCGGCGCGCAGAAGGCCTTCGGGATTGCTTCGTATAAAGATTCCCCGCTGCTTAATTTTCATTTCAAGGAAATCGACGTCACGGCCAAGGCTGTCGGCTCGATTCAGGAGGATTCGGGCTGGACGTATGAGAATGTCCGGGTGACGACTCCTGAGGGTGTCAAAAACTTTTAGTCAATGCCAAGTACAGCATTTCTTTTTCCAGGACAGGGATCGCAATTCGCCGGGATGGGTAAGGCCCTGGCCGACAAGTTTCCCCTGGCCCGCCAGGTCTTCGAGGAAGCCGACGATATCCTGCAGTTTCCGCTTTCGCGGCTGTGCTTCGAGGGTCCGGAAGATCAGTTGAAACTGACCGAGAATACGCAGCCGGCGCTGGTGGCTGCTTCCACCGCTGCGTGGCGGGTGATCGAGGCCGAAGGGTTGCGGCCGGATTACGTTGCCGGCCACAGCCTGGGAGAGTATTCGGCGCTGGTGGCCGCCGGCGCGATCTGGTTTGCCGACGCTCTTCGCCTGGTGCGGAAGCGTGGTCGCTATATGCAGGAAGCGGTTGCGCCCGGCGTAGGCGCGATGGCGGCCATCCTCAAGCTGCCCGCGGGGAAACTGGACGGCATTCTGATGGAAGCCGCGCAAGGGGAAACGGTATCGGCGGCAAATTATAATTCGCCGGACCAGATTGTGATTGCGGGACACGCCGGCGCAGTGGAGCGCGCCATGGCGTTGGCTAAGTCCGCTGGAGCCAAACGGGCCGTGGCCTTACCGGTGAGCGCGCCGTTCCATTGCGCGCTGATGCGGCCCGCGCAGGAAAAGATGCGAGCCGATCTGGATGCGGTGGAGTTTCACGATCTGGCGGTGCCGCTGGTCAACAACTGGCAGGCTTGCGAGGTCCGCGCGGGGGCCGAGGCAAGGGAAGGCTTGTACCAACAGATTCCCAATCCGGTTCGATGGTCGTCGTCCATGCAATGGCTTGCCCAACGCGGGGTTGATAGCTGGTACGAAGTGGGCGCGGGGAAGGTTCTCAGCGGATTGCTGCGCACCATCGTGCCGGGGGCCAAGTGTACACCGCTCGGCGAAGCTCAGGATTTCGAGGTACTTCATGCGATTACTGCTTAGCTTATTTTGGCTGCCGGCATGCGCGATGGCGGCCGATCCCGGCTGGATTGACATGCTGCCGGGGCCCAATGTTGCCGGATGGACGCGCATCGCGATTCCGCCCAGCAAGCCGGTCAGCGACAAACAACAGTGGAGCGTCGACTCCGCCAATCACACCTTGATCTGCACGGGAGACCAGGGGCACGAATGGCTGCGCTACGATGCGCGCCAGTTCGATAACTTTCTCTTTCACGTGGAATGGCGGTTTACGCCGGTCGATACGCCCAATCCGAAGTACAACAGCGGCGTGTTTTTTCGCAATGACAAAGACGGCACGATCTGGCACCAGGCGCAGACCGGGGCCGGGCCGGGCGGCTATATTTTCGGCATGACCATGGTGAATGGCGAACTGAAGCGCATCAATCTTGCCAAGGAGCGCAAGGGCACGTTCGAGAAGCCGGCGGGCGAGTGGAACACGACCGATATCCGCTGCGAAGGTAGGCATTGCAGCCTGACGATCAACGGCCAGTTGAGCAGTGAAGCCGATCTGGAAGTGATGAAAGGTTATCTGGGACTTGAATCCGAGGGGTATCTCATCACTTTCCGCGATATTCGGGCGAAGGCGCTGCCGTAACCGCCTGCGGGCGCCACAGCGCGGCGTCCAACTCGCGCAGGCAGGTGCTCAACAGATATACGCTGATGGCTGCCAGTAGCGCAATTCCGGCCGCTGAGGTGAGTCTGGCTTGCACGCAGACGTTAGCCAGGACTCCTCCAGCGAAGTAGTAAGGCACCGCGCGGCTTTGGACGGACCGCCAGATGATGTGGAATGGCGCCTCCTTGATCAGGCAGAGGATCGTCGCAACGATCAAGGTGTTGGTGACGAGCAGCACTACTCCAGCGATTGCCATAATTACGGTCATATCGTATCCTCCTTGCATCGCGACAAGCCCCCAGGTTACGCCGTGCGTCAGGCTGCCGCAAATTGCCATGGTACCGACGGCGAAGCAGATTTGCAGGCGGCTCGGCGTCCGGCTGGGCCGCCATAGAATCTGCGTCAGTCCCGAGGCGACGGCGATCGCCACCGTTTCGCTCCAGCTCAACGTGGCCACCGAGATCAACAGGAAAACAAATCCCGGCGAAAGTGTTTGCGTGAGTCCTGCCACCTGGAGCTTGAGAGTCGATGCGAAAAGCGCCAGAGCAAGGCACAGGCCGAAGGCAACTGCATTAGCCGACTGCCATTCGAGGGCCGCGCGGATGAAGATCGCGGCCCCTATCGCAATGACCGTCCACGCGTAGGTGAGTGCGGATTTTGGCATTTTGCACCTCTCATTGCGGCGCGAGTCAGGTTAGTTTTCGGGATTGGGAACCATAGCGGCAGCCTCTATCGAGCAGCCCCAGATGGCATTGGAACCCCAGATGGCGTTAGAGCCCCAGATGGCGTTAGAGCCCCAGATGGCGTTGGAACCCCAGATGGCATTGGAACCCCAGATGGCATTCGAGCCCCAGATGGCATTGGAGCCCCAGATGGCGTTAGAACCCCAGATGGCATTCACGGCCGACACGTTATTCACGGACAGTGAGATCTCGTTGGCGTTTACCGAGGTCAGAGTCACGTAAGGCGACACGGCCGATCCGCTCGCGACGTTGGTTCCAGTAATTGCCGCGTAAATATCCAGATATCCAGCGCCCACGGTGAAAGTATCGTAGTAGCTGGTATAGGAAATGCCGGTAGTCGGGTCGACCGCGACACTTGATACGGGGAAGTTCTTGGTAGCCGTTTCCATCAGACGAGCTTTCACCTGATCGGGATTCCAGGTGGGATTCTGTTGCAGCAGCAGAGCGGCCGCGCCGCTCACCACGGGTGTCGCCATGCTGGTGCCGCTTAGCATGAAGTATTTGCCAGTGACGGTATTCTGAGGATATTCATTGGAGAGAGTGAGGCCCGGCGGCAGCGTGGAAACCACCAGATTGCCGGGGGCGACGAGGTCGGGTTTGACGTAGTGATCGTACAGCGTCGGGCCCTTGGAACTGTAGCTGGCGATCAGATCGTCGGTCCGGGTCGGGGTGCCTTCCGTCTTCATCGCGCCCACGGTGATGGCGTAGGGGTCGTTACCCGGTGAGTTGATGGTTCCGTAGCCGTTCTCGCCTTCCGAGTTGTCGCGTCCATCGTTGCCTGCCGCAACCACCACCACGATTCCCGCACGCCACGCCTGTTCGACCGCCTGGCAGAGAGGATCGAACCTGGCCGGCTCGAGGACCGGGCGTCCCAAGGACAGATTGATGACGCGTAGATTGTATTTCCCGGCACGGTGAAGTTGGATGGCTTCATCGATGGCGGCGATCACCGTGTCATCCGTGCCGGCGCCGTTTTGGTCGAGCGCCCGCAGGTTGATGAGGTTTGCGCCCGGGGCGATGCCGATATACTTGCCTCCAGGAAAGTTGGCTCCCAGGATGCCGGCGACGTGCGTGCCGTGGCCGAACTGGTCGGTAGCGTTGCCGCCGACGAAGTTCTGGCTGTAAACAATCCGGCTGTTCGATCCGGGTCCGAAATCGGGCATGCTGACGATGCCGCTATCGACCAGAGCAATGCCAATACCCGCGCCGGTGAGGCCATATTGGGTGTTGGCGATATTGGAATAGACGGCTTGCGCAGTGATGTTCAGCATCCCCTTCACCGCACGATTCAGCGACATATAGCTGACGTTGGCGTCCTGGGCCAAAGTGGTGACGGCAGTTTTAGGGACGCTGTAATGAGCGGCTGTGACCGCGCCGTACTGTCTCTCAATGGTTCCGCCGAGCTTGGTGATTTCCGCATATTCGGCGGCGGTAGGCGCGGTCTGATACTGCACGATGATGTCCACCAGATTGCTCGTAGCGGATGAGGACGAGCCGGCGGTCTGCATGACACCATTAGTGATACCCGACGATCCGCCTGTGGAGTTAATCGCATTCGTCAGATCGGCGGAGATGTTTGATTGAGCCCAAACGGGACGACAAACCAGTGTCAGAACGAGCGCGGTAACTGAGAGGGAGAAAATCTTGTTTTTCATGTCATCCTTGCTGTGCCAAGTTTGAGGGTAAGGCGAATGTAGTTGGGCAGGACAGTTTACGTAAGCATACGTGGCGAGAGTTCGGCGCGCGCCAATCCTGGCAGTACTGGGCGGGCTAGCAGTTTCTTAGGATGTGCGGCGTGCCTTCGTGAGTGCGGCGTCGACTTCGCGGATTTTGTCGTACTCGGCGTCCCAGAAGGATTGCGATTGCATGCTGTCCAGGTAGGCTTGGGAATAATTGAAAGGCTTCCAGACTTGTTCTTTGTATGCGAAGAGGCGGTCCTTTTCCTGGCGCGGGCGCACGTCGAGAATCTCCTGCGCGCAGCCGCCGCGGAAGATATTTTCGAAGTGATGGGCGATGCAGTTACCGGCTAATGCGCCCACGCGTTGTGCCAGGTTCTCGAGGACGGAGGGGTAGCGATCGAAACCATCGGTGGCGATGGTGACTACGTTGTCGTCGGGACCGAGCTCAAGAAAACGCGCCATGCGGATGGCGCCCAGAATGTTGCAGATTCCGGAAATGCCGAAAAGGCCTCGCAGCTTTTCGAGCGATTCGGCGGGAAGGCCCAGAATTCGCGCCAGCGCTTGCTGGCGATGCTCGATGAGTTCGAGTCCCATGACGCAATCGTCGTCGTGGATGAGCATCACATAGTCCGTGGTGAGGACGTTGTGAATGAGGGTGACCATTTTGTCGCCGATGCCTTCGATGCGATGCGTGCCGCATCCGTTGTTGAAGAGCGTGGAGCACTCCTTGGGTTCGAGCGCGCAGATGGCAGCATCGGGAAACTGCGCTTTGATCTCGTCGCCGGCGGCCAGGGTGCCTGCCGATCCGGGTGCGGAGACGAATGCGGAGATGCGTCCGTTACCGTGGTGGCGGGCGGCTTCGATGGCGCTTCGGCCCGTGACATGGCGATGGAAGCGATAGTTGGGCATCAATTCGAACTGCGCCAGAACTTTGTTGCGGGGGTCTTTTTTGTACTGCTCGGTGCGTTCCAGGACCAGGATGACGTCGCTTTCGGAACCCAGAGTAAGATCGAGTTCGCCGCCGTACTGACGAATGCGTTGGTAGCGCTCGGCGCTCATCCGCTCGGGCATGATCACGATTGCGGAGTAGCCTTTCAGGCGCGCGACGTAGGCCGTGCCGATGCCGAAATTGCCGGTAGACGGTCCGATTACAGTGTTCACTCCCGGCTGGACTTGGCCGGCGAGTTCGCCCTCCATCAAAGTGGAATACGCGGCGCCGACCTTGTGGCTGCCTGACGGGAAGTGGCGGCCGGCCAGGACGATGATATTGGCTTGTACGCCGGTCAATTCCCTGGGCAGTACCTGGTGGCGGATCGCGCCATCGGGTGCGCGCCAGGTGATGTTGTAGAGGTTCGCGGGATCCAGTTCGTTGCCGTGCGCGGCTGATGTTTGACGTTGGATGGGCGACGGCAGCGTGCGAGGGTCGAACATCTCATGATAAGTGGGACCGGGGATCATTTTTTGCATAAGGTTTCGAATCTTCTCCAGAGAGATTGTGCCTGGCGGGTGGCTTTTTCGGCGACTGCGGGCTCGTCCACCGTTACGCAGTGCTGGTCTTTGACGATGTGGCGGCCGTTGACGATGAGCGAATCTATGGGTGCGTTGGAGATGCCGAACAGCAGATGGCCGAAAAGATTGCCGCTGTGGAGCGGGGTGGGAGGAAAGTAATCGATGAGGATGAGGTCGGCTTTCGCGCCCGTTTCGATACGGCCGATATTCATGCCGAAGGCTTTTCGCACAATCTCGCGGTTGTTCAGAAAAGCCATGGCGTAGGCTTCGGCATAGGCCACGCGCGGATCGCCGGTGCGCAGCTTTTGGACGTGAAAGGCGGTCTTGAATTCGTCCCACATGCGCGGGCAATAGCCATCCGAACCCAGGCCCACCATCGCTCCACGGTGCGCGAGTTCCAGCACATTGGCGATGCCTACGGCATTATTGCAATTGGATTGAGGGTTATGGATCACGTTGACCTGGTGACGCGCCAGGGCGGCCATGTCGCGGGAAGTGATATGCAGGCAGTGCGCAGCCAGGGTGCGCTCATTGAGGATGCCGCACTTGGCCAGACGAGCTACCGCGCTGGCATCGCACAAATCCTCGGCGACGTGAATATGAAAGCCGGCGCGGAGGGACTGGTTGGCCGCGACACTTTGGTCCAGCGTCCGGTCGCTGAGCGTGAATGCGGCATGCAGCCCGAAGCTGGCGCTAATCATTCCATCTTTCCGGTGTTTCTCGATGAAGCGGACGTTTTCGGCGATTCCTTCGGCGGTGCTCACGGCGCCATTGCGGTTGGAGGTTTCGTAGCACAGCGCGCCGCGCAGGCCGACTTCGCGAAAAGCCTGTTCGATGCGATCCAGGCTACCGGCGCAGGCGCGAGGACTGGAATGATGATCGATCAAGGTGCCAACGCCGGCTTTGGCGGAGTCGATGAGGCCGACCAGCGCGCTGTAATAAATGTCTTCTTCATTTAACGCGCAGTCGAGTTTCCACCAGAATCTTTGCAGGATTTCGGGGAAGTTTTTGGGGGGGCGTCCCGGCAGCGCGATGCCGCGCGCCAAGGTGCTGTAAAGATGGGTGTGGCAGTTGATGAGCGCGGGCATCAGGAGCCGGCCGCCTGCGTCTATCATTTCGTCGCCGGCTGGCGGATCGGTGGAGACGGCGCCGATGGTTCCGTCAGGCTGGATTTCTACGCTGCCGTTATCGTAGACGCGGTTGGCGGAGTCGAAGGTGAGGATGCGAGCGTTGGTGATGATCATGACCGGTCTCCTATGATATGAGTTCCGGCGCGGCCCGCGATGGCTTCGGCGACATGCTCGGTGGAGGTGATGATGCTCTCGGCTTCGGCCCCTTCGACAAAGGAGCGTTCGACATAGGCGATGGAAGCTTCGATCTTGGGTCCCATGGATCCGGCTGGGAATTCTCCGGCGGTGAGATACTCGCGGGCCTGAGCTGTCGTGATGGTCCCGAGCCATTGTTGATCGGGCTGGCCGAAACGGATGGCGGCTTGTTCGACGGAGGTCACGATAATCAGTCTATGCGCTCCGATATTGGCGGCCAGCAAGCTGGAGGCCAGGTCCTTATCGACGACTCCTTCGATGCCGGCCAAGTGACCGTCTTGCCAAGCGACGGGGATGCCTCCGCCGCCGCAGGCGATCACCACTACTCCGGCCATCGCCAGCGTGGTGATGGCTTCCTGTTCCAGAATCGCGATGGGATGAGGCGAAGGGACTATGCGGCGGAAGCGTCCCGGAGCGATTTCGTGAATCAGCCAATGAGGCCGGGATGCGCGCAGTCTTTCGGCCTGCTCGCGATCGTAGAATTCGCCGATCGGTTTGGTGGGATGGGCGAAGTCGGGATCCTCGGACTTGACGAGCACTTGCGTAATCACGGTGGCCACGTTGCGGCGGATGCCTTCGCGGCGAAACAGCTCGCATGCCAGGCGCTGGATCATGTAGCCCATGCCGCCTTGCGAATCGGAGACGCAGGTATCGAGCGGGAGGCGCGGCACGCGGCGCTCGGCCTCCTCCACGCGAATCATGATGTTGCCGATCTGCGGTCCGTTGCCGTGGGTGATGACGATGGGGCAGCCGGAATGGAAGAGCGGCTTGAGATGGTCGAGAGTTTCAGCGGTGTGTGCGAACTGTTGGGGTATCGTGCCCGGTTCGCCGGGACGAGTGATGGCGTTGCCTCCGAGGGCGATGACGAGGGTATCGCTCACGGCTCGTATTCGATGGGCTGGTCGGCCATGGTGAGCGCCATGATCGATTTCGCCGTGTGCAGGCGGTTTTCCGCCTCGGCGTAGACTACGGAGTTCGGGCCGTCGATGACTTCGTCGGTGACTTCGTTGCCGCGGTCGGCGGGCAGCGGATGCATGTAGAGCACATCCCGCTTGGCCAGCGCCATGCGCTGCGCGTTGCAGATCCAGTGCTTGTATTGTTTGGCGATGCGCAGCGATTCTTCGGGCTTACTGCCCATGGTGTCGAGGCAGCCCCAGCTTTTCGGGATGACGATGTCGGCATCGCGGAAGGCTTCGTCCATGTCGTCGACGACGCGGAATTTTCCGCCGCAGCGTTGGGCGTTATCGTGCGCGGTTTGGATGGTTTCGGGCATGAGGCCGTACTCGGGCGGATTGGCCAGCACCACGTCGAGTCCGAAGCGCGGCATCAGCATGATGAGCCCCTGCGGGACGGAGAGCGGCTTCGCGTAGCTGGGAGCGTAGGCCCAGGTGACGGCGATTTTGAGGCCACGGAGGTTGCGCCCGCGCTGCTCGCGGATGGTCATCAGGTCGGCGAGGGTCTGGCAGGGATGGTCGATATCGCACTGCATGTTGATGACCGGTGCGGTGGCCCATTTGGCAACTTCGCGCATGTAGGCGTTGCCTTCGCCGGGAATCAGGTCGTGACGGATGGCGATGGCGTGTCCGTAGCTGGAGAGAATGATGCCGGTGTCCTTGGCGCTTTCACCGTGTGATACCTGCATGACGTCGGCGGTAAGGAAATGGGCATGTCCGCCCAGCTGCGTGATGCCGGCTTCGAAAGAGTTGCGGGTGCGCGTGGACTTATCGAAGAACATCAGAAAAATGGTTTGATCGGGCAGGTAGCGGTGCGGGATGCGCGACTTGAACTTGCGCTTCAGATCCGCCGCGACGTCGATCAGGGTATCGAGTTCGTTGTCCGTCCACTCCTGGGTGGTGATCCAATCGCGGCCTTTATAAAGAGCTCTTTTCATTAATGACCTCCTGAAGGCCGGCGACGTTGGCAAAATGTACGCGCCGCTGGTCGCTGACCGATTCGGCCAGCAATTTGAGTTTGAGATAGGGAAGCATATAGAGCAGATCAGCGGCAGAGGCAGGCGAAACCGCCTTCCCCACCAAAGAAAGCATTCGGTTCTCGAGGGTGCCGCAGGCGGTTTCGCCTGCGGAATCTGGCCCCTTGGGTTTCCAACTGAGCGCCTGATTGTCGCTTAAGCGCACTTCAAAAACCGCTTCATCGGTTTCGAAATGGGCTCGATCGGTTTGCGGAGAGAGGGTCAGGACGTAGACGCGTCCAGCGATTTTTCCGTGGATCGAATGGCGATCGAGGAAGAAGCCGTTTTCGCCGGCATTTTTCGCGAATGATTCCAGGCTGCCGAAGAAGCGCGGCTTGGCCTGCTGGGTCGCAATTGCCGCAGTCGTTGCAGAGGTCGGCGAAGTTGGCGAGCTGGTGCGCTTTCGCGATGCGCAGGACGCCCCCGGGAACGGCGCGCACGCGGCCGCCGGGAAGCAGTTCGAAATTGTTGTATTCGATCGCGGTGGTGGCCGCCTGGTAGACAAAGTTAGCGTCGTTGGGGCAGACCGGGACACACTTATCGCAATTGATGCAGTCGTAGAGCCAGAGCCTGGAACCGATTTTGCGGGGTACTCCGCGATTATGCTCCCACGCGTAGCGCCGATTGGCCGTCGCTTCGCCAACCAGGATGTCGCCGCCCGCGGCGTGGGCCTGACCGCGATAATTTAAAACAAAATCGGCGATCGTTGTGACGCCTGTTTCGCGCATCTTGTCGCCCAGCTTTTCCAGACACTTGCTCAGCCGCTGATAGCCGCCGGGACGCAGCAGGTCGGTGCAGGCGGTCACCGGGACGAAGTTCATGGCGACTGCGTCCGCAATATTGTTGGAGTCGAGCCCGCCGGAAAAGGACACGGGAATCGGATCGCGGATGGAGTCGCGGAACTTCTTCACCAGGTTCATGGCGAGAACGTGCAGCGGCGCGCCGGACATGTACATGAGGTCGTCGGAGAAGATGCCGCGATGGTTCTTCACGACCAGGGTGTTGCAGAATTTGATGGAGAAGCTCTTGCCCAAGGCGGAGGCGCGATGCCTGAGCCGCGGAATCAGTTGGATGGCTTCGCTCCATTGCAAGTCGTTTTCGAACGCCGGCGGATGAAGCTGGATTTCCTGATACCCGAGTACGTCGTGGAGCAGGTGCGCGACCTGCTCCTGGCCGAGCAAGGTGGGGTTGACCTTGACGCAGACGTGGCAGCCCATTTCGCTCATGAGGAATTCGGCGATGGACTCGATCTCGCCGGCGGGACAGCCGTGGAACGTGGACAGGCTGACGGTGTCGCTGATGCAGGTGGGAAAGTCGAGGTCGCGGTAGCGGGCGAATTCGCCGGTGAGGCCGCGGCGCAGTTCGTCGATCACCGGGGCCGCGTTTTTCATGGAGGCGAGCCAGGAGCGCACGCGTGGCGAACGAATGCCATCGAGATTGTAGCCGGCGCTCATGTCGAAGACCGTTTCGGAGGGAAGGTCATCGCCGACGAGTTTGGATGCCTTGAGGATTTCGATGAACATGGCCGCGCCGACGTACTCGCGCAG
>Ga0326727_10023505_pt1 | contig 11748 bp, 9 predicted proteins | sample MB2enrmetagenome_FD_207643 | JGI IMG/M metagenome (GOLD analysis project Ga0326727, IMG submission 207643) | Lab enriched peat soil microbial communities from McLean, Ithaca, NY, United States - MB29MY | ecosystem: Environmental > Terrestrial > Soil > Wetlands > Peat | place: USA: New York... | reverse complement strand
TGAGTCACCGCGTGCTCGAGGAAGTGCGCATGCTATCCGGCATAGAGACCACCAAGGAGAAGGCCCTGCGCATCATTCTCGCGGGCCAACCCGAGCTCAGCGACAAGCTCAATTCGCCCGAGCTGGTCCAGCTTGCGCAACGCGTGCGCCTGCGCTTTCATCTGACCGCGCTCACGCAGGCCGAAACAGCCGCGTATATCGATCATCGCCTCGAGGTGGCCGGGTCCCAGGGGCGGCGAATTTTCGCCGACGACACTTATGCCACGATCTACAGGTACACGGGCGGCGTGCCGCGCCTGATCAACACCCTGTGCGATACCTGCATGATGGCCGCCTTTGGCCGCGATCGGGATACGGTGAGCGTGGAGGATCTCGATGCGGCGATTCAGGAGCTGCAGTGGGCCGAATACGGCGTCGGCACCAACCGTCTGCGGATTCCCGCCGTGGAGCACGGCCCGCCGATCGCGGCCGCCAACCACACGGTGGGTCGGATACTGCTGGCCTGCGAGGGCAAGACGGTGATGGAGCGCGAACTCAGGCCGGGCCGCATGGTGATCGGCCGAACTCCAGACAATGATTTACAGATCGACAGCAAATTCATCAGCCGCCATCACTGCCAGATCGTGACGCAGGCGGACTCCTGCGTAATCGAGGATTTGAACAGCACCAACGGAATTTACGTGCAGTCCAAACGCGTTCGGCGCTACAACTTGAACGACGGCGACGTGGTGCAGATCGGCCAGCACGAAATGATGTACATCGACGAGCGGTCGCCGCGGCTGCGCGGCGGCACCGACCCGGCGGACACCGACGTGCACGAAAAGCCTCGACTGGACTGACGGCGAGGCGCAGCGCCGACTGCGAGTGCCGGCTAGCGCAGCACGGAGGGAAAATCGATGGTTTCGCCCGAGTATTCGCGGCTCAATTCACGATAATCCTGTCGCCGCAGCAGCAGCGTCAGCGCCGCCGTCTCCGCAACGACACCGATCCCGAAGGCGACCACCGCGCGGAAGCCGACCGGATCGAGGTAGAACAGGAATATCGCCAGTCCGCCGATCACCACGTAGAGATAGGGCAGACTTTCATAAACAGGACGAGCCAGGCGCATGCGCATGGAAACCACCTCCATGCGCGATTTTAATGCGGATACGGCCGATAAATCCGCTGGATTTTACTTAAGGTGCCGTGAATTGCCCTTAGGCAGGCTCAGTCCTTGCCGACCAGCATCTCGGAAAGGCGCGACAGCCAGGAGATGCGCCAACCCTCGACACGGAGCTGCTCATTCTTGGGTTTGACGGCTCGGTGGGCCTCCGACAGCAAATCCCGGGGTAAATTGATCTGAAAGGTGCCTGTCATTGAATCGTCGGCCATGGGAACTCCGTGTGAATCGTTGATACCCTGGTTTCAGCCTACTGGGTTCCAAGGGGCGGGAGATGCGACTTGGCGCACGCTATTCCGGTATCGCCTCCAGGATCGAATGACCCGTCGCCAAGAAGCGACAGTCGGCTGTGTCCTCATGCATGTTGCGATGCCGCACGCACAATGTATGCGACGCATGTCGGGGTGCATTGGATTGATCGGCGCCATCACAACCCGCTGCAAATGAGGGCGGACGAGACGCTCACGAACGAACGTCCCGCCCGCGCCGCGGCCGAGCATCCTATGCAACCCCAGCAATGGAAAGCGGGCTCCCGCGACGGGCCTTCCTCCCGCACGATGGGGCTTCCTCCTTGAGAGTACCGCACCGTCATTCTGCGCGGACGCGGGCCTCCGGGGGAATCGACAATCCCGGCGCAAATACGCAGAAAGTGGCGGCCGCTCAGCCCGTGCCGCCCACCGTCAGCGCATCGATGCGCAGAGTGGGCTGGCCGACCCCGACGGGCACCGACTGGCCTTCCTTCCCGCAAGTCCCCACCCCGCCGTCCAGCTTCAGGTCGTTGCCGACCATGCTGACTCGCGTCAGGACATCGGGACCGTTGCCGATCAAGGTCGCGCCCTTGACGGGCGCGCCGACCTTGCCGTTCTCGATCAAGTAAGCCTCGCTCGCCGAGAACACGAATTTGCCGGAGGTGATGTCGACCTGGCCGCCGCCGAAATTGACGGCGTACAAGCCCTTCTCGACCGAGCCGATGATCTCTTCCGGGGCATGCGAGCCGGCTCGCATATAGGTATTGGTCATGCGCGGCAAGGTCATGTGGGCGAAGGATTCGCGCCGTCCGTTTCCGGTCACCGGCATTCCCATCAATCTCGCATTCAGCTTGTCTTGGATATAGCCGCGCAGCACGCCCTTCTCGATCAGGGTGGTGCACTGGGTCGGCGTACCCTCGTCATCGACGTTCAAAGAGCCTCGCCGCCGGTCGAGGGTGCCGTCGTCGACCACGGTGATTTCATCCGCCGCCACCTTCTGGCCGATGCGATTCGAAAACGCGGAAGTCCCCTTGCGATTGAAATCGCCCTCCAGACCGTGACCGATGGCCTCGTGCAGCAGGATACCCGGCCAGCCCGGGCCCAATACCACCGTCATCGTCCCGGCCGGCGCCGCCACCGCCTCGAGATTGACCAGCGCCTGGCGCACCGCCTCGCGGCCATGCGCAAAGGGCTCATCGCCGCGCAGCAGTTCATCCAGGCCGAAGCGCCCGCCGCCGCCGCTGTAGCCCTGCTCGCGGCGCCCATCCTGCTCGACGATCACCGACACATTGACCCGCACCAAGGGGCGGACATCCGCCGTCAAGGTGCCATCGCTGGTCGCGATCAGTATCACTTCATGAACCGCCGCCAAGGAGGCCATCACCTGCTTGACCCGGGGGTCGATGCGGCGCGTGTCGGCGTCGATGCGCATCAACCACGCCACCTTGTCCTCGTCGCGTATGGCGTCGAGGGGATCGATGGGCAGGTACAGCCGGTGCGTCGCGGGACGCTGCCAGACCTTCACCGCACTGCGACCGCCGCTGCGCGCGATGGCGCGCGCGGCGTCGGACGCCTCGATCAACGCGGGCAGCAGCACTTCGTCGGTGTAGGCGAACCCGGTTTTCTCGCCGCTGATGGCGCGCACCCCCACACCCTGCTCGATGCTGTGCGACCCCTCTTTGACGATGCCGTCCTCCAGCGACCAGGATTCTTCCCGCGACAATTGGAAATACAGATCGGCGTAATCGACACCCCGGCTCATGACGGCGTCGAGCACCGTCGACAATCGACTCTCGTCGAGGCCCGAGGGCGCCAGAATCGCGTTCTTTGCCACATCGAACATGGATTCTCTCGTTTCAGCGCTGCGTGCGTTCATGCCGGCACCGCCGCGGCCCCCGTCAGCCCCAGCTGCCGGTTATCCAGCGCGGGAAAGCGCGCCCGCGTTTCCGCTTCCTTGGCAAGATCGATCTCTGCGGTTATCACTCCGGTACCCCTCGCCAGGCGCGACAGCACCTGACCCCAATAGTCGACGATGAGCGAATCGCCGTAGGTCTCGCGACCGCTCGTATGGGTGCCGGTCTGGGCCGGCGCCACCACATAACACAGGTTTTCGATGGCCCGCGCCCGCAACAGCGTCTCCCAGTGCGCGCGCCCCGTGGGCACGGTGAACGCCGCCGGCATGGTCAGCCACTCGGCGCCCCGCGATACGAGTTCACGGTAGAGTTCGGGAAAGCGCATGTCGTAGCAAACCGACAGCCCGAGCTTGCCGACGGGAGTATCCGCGATGACCAGCTCTCGCCCGGGCGCGACGTGCTTGGACTCGCGATATTGCTCGTCGCGGCCGGGAATGCCCACATCGAACAGATGAATCTTGTCGTAGCGCGCCACCCGCTTGCCGTCGGCGTCGATCAACAGCGATGCGTTCGCCACTCGGGCGTCGGTGCCGCCGCGGATGAGAATGGTGCCGCCCAGTATCCACATCTTGAGCTTGCGTGCCGTATCGCTCAAAAATGCCTGCACGGCCCCCTCGCCGTCCGCTTCCGCGACCTGCAGCTTGTCGGCATCGCGCAGGCCGATGAAGGAAAAATTCTCCGGCAGACAGGCGATGTCGGCACCCGCATCCTTGGCTTCGCGCAGTAATTCGCCGGCAGCAGCCAAATTGTCTGCGACGATGTGACCCGAGGTCATTTGTACGGCGGCGACTATGCTCATTTACTTCGGTGCCTCGGCAGGCGCGGCGCCCGCGTCTGCACTCTTGATCCTTTCCACAGTCGGATTATCCCAACTGCCCGTGATTCGATAATACCCTCGCGCCAGGCCATTCAGCGGTTGTTTGAACACTTGAGCGAAAAGAAGCACCGCCGCCCCCACCACCGGACCGCCCACGAAACCCGCGAGCGACAGCGAAGAGCTGCCCAAGCTGCCCGTCACCACTGCAGTTTGGTCGTAATCCTTGTTTTTCAAGCCTACCCGCCCGATAAGTCCGATTTCCGCCGCCGGCCCCTTGACCAGGACATTTTCCGTATAGGCGCTGCCTTGGCGCAGATCGAAATCGCCGCGAACGGTATCGAATGCCAAGCCCTTGTCGGTCAAATCGCTGAAATCCAATGCCAGGCGTCGCGGCAGCGCGGCAATGCTGGCGATGCCCAGCACCCGGCCGGCTCCCGGCTTCACTCCGACGATTTGCCCCTTGTCCAGCGCCAGCTCCACATGGCCGGTGGCGTCGCTGAAGGCGCCGGGCCCCGGAGCGCCGGCCCAATTCAGGTCGAAGTCCATGCGCCCGGTCTTGGCCTGGATGACGTCGGCATAGCCCAGCTGCTTCATGGTGGCCTGCACATCGCTGCTGGTCAGCGTACCCACGATGTGGCCCAATCCCGCACCCTCGCCGCGCCATTGGCCCTGTGCACTGATCTTGAAGCTGGCGCCGGTCGCGGTGAGCTGCTGCAAGCTGACGCCGTCATCCAGCTTCAAGAGCGTCGCGCGCACCTCGCCGAACTGACGCTCGCCCACGGTCAGTTCCGCGGCGTGAAAATTGACCGCCGGAACGGCGCGTGGATCGCCGAGGTTTTCGCGGGCACCGTGCGCGAAGCCTTCGCCCTGCGCCCCCGCCTCATTCGCTCCCTCGGCGGCGTCGAGGGCCGGCGCGGCAACCCGCAGGCGCTCGAATTGCAGATCCCAAGGTTCCGGCGAATCGGCGGCAGCCGGCAATGTGATCGTTCCGGCCACGTTGGGACCCCCGACCGCGATGTGCAACCCGCCCTCCACCACGGCCAAATCCAAGGATATGTCGTGGAACACCAGGCCTTGGTAGTCGAGCTCGGCCACGTTGAGCCTGGCCGTGCGCAGGTAATAGGGCAGCGGCTTGGCGGCCTTGCCCATGGGGTTGAGCCCGAGCCAGCCCGCCAAATCCAGGTGCGTGACCGTCCCGCCCACGTTGAATATCTGCGCATCGCTGGAACTCGACTCGCCCGCGCCGAAGTTGAGCGCCAGATGAGCGAGGTGCATGCCGTTGGCGCCCGATACCAGCGCATAGCTGCCGCTGACCACGGAGCCCAGCGCCAGGCTCCCAAAGGGGCCGCCGGCGGCCGGCCATTGCACTTCGAACCACGACGACATCGGCACATCCGCCGGCTTGTCCAAGGGTGCCGGCATCTTCATCTCGAGGCCCACGAGGGTGCTGCTGACGCGCAAGCTGCGTTCGCGGTTGGGCTCGGGAGCCATTTTCAACGTGGCCCGCCAATCGGCTTGGCCGCCGATGGACAGGGCGGCAGGCAGGCCCAGCGCCGCGCGCAGGGCATCGCCGCTCGCGCTGCCGCGAAATTCAATCTGAGTGCGGGTCACCGGCCGGCTGCGCGACGATCGAGCCTGCATCTGAAACGTCCCGCCCAGAAGACGGCCGCGGACATCGGCGTGAGCCATTTGCGCTCCGTCGACGTCGAAGTCGCCGTTCAGATCCGTCGCCGTCACGGCCGATCCGAGCCGATTGACCGCCACGCCCTCCAAGTGTCCGTGCACCAAGACGCGGCGATGCTCGAAATCCCTGAACGGTAAGAATAGCTGTACTCGGGCCTGGATTGAGCCCCTGGCCTCGACACTGGAAAACGCATGCTCCGCCGCCTCGTTCAGGGGCGTGGTGCGCAGAAACGCCAGCGCATCTGCGGCACCGCTGCTGGTGCCGGCATGAATCTCCAGCTCGCCGGTTTTGAAATCGGCGAAACGCGCATCGGCCGAACCGACCGGCAGGCCGCCGATCCGTCCCGAGAGAAAATGCACGGTCAATCCCTGGTTGCGGAATTCCGCCTGTGCCGCGAGATTCTCCACTCGCGGCCAGCCCTCGCTGTAGTCCATCGTCATCCCGTCGATGGCGCAGCGCGCCAGAAAAAGGCCGCTGCCGTCGCGAAACGGAAAATTCCGTATCGGCCCCCGCAGCACGATGTCGGCGTGCGACAACCGGCCCGCCACGAATGCCCGGTCCAGCCACGCGAGCGCCGAAGGCGCGATCTGCGCTCGCGGCAGATAATTGCGGGTGCTCGCCGCATTGCCGTTCTCCACCGTGCCGACCAGCGTCAGCACCGGCGATGAGCCGTCGGCGGGCTCGGCCCATGCCATTTTTCCCCGGACGACGCCGTCGCGATTCCTCATTTCCCACCTGGGCGCGGCAACCAGGAACTCGTCCTTGGTGCGCTTCCAGTACAGCGTCGTCTTCAGAGCATCCAGGTCCACAGGCCGGGGAAACTGCGTGGGCCAGGTGAACACGGCCGTGTGCGTATCGATGTCCACCTCGCCGCCGCTTTGATCGCCCGCAATGCTCCCGGTCAAGCCGCGCAGGCCCGGCGCACGGCCCACCGGAGCAAAGCCCACATCGCTGAATTTCGCCCGGACTTGCAATCGCCAGGGATCGCCCGCCGTATCGCGGGCCATCGCGATGACGGTATCGGTCCACTCGCCGGTGGGCGCGATCTGCCGCAGCCGGTCTCGCAGATTCTTGTCCGGCAGCAATCCGGTGAGCGGCAGGAGGGTATCCGCGCGCAGATGGCTCGCGCTCGCGCGCAGATACACCAAGCCCGCATCGCCGCCGCGCCAGGACACGCGGAACTGCGATTCTGGATCACGGCGGCCGGCGCGCACCGCACGCACTCCGCGCCCCGAAAGATCCCAGCGATCCTGCGCATGAACCACGCTCAACATGCCGCTGATGCTCTCGAATTTCGCGCTGGGACCGTCGGCGAGCTGCACGACCACGCCCTCGGCGCCGAAAGCAAGATCGGCCCCCGCCAGCGTGGACCCGGTGCCGCGCGCCAACAATTCGAACGAGCCGCTGCCGGCATCCAGCAGGCTCAAGTAATCGGGCAGCAGCGACCGCCATCCCGGGAAGGAGATATCGCTCGCCCGCACCCGTGCGTTCCAGCTCAACATCTGCAAGCGCTCGAGGCCGCTCGCGTTGCCGCTGATGTGCAGCGTTCCGCCGAGAGCCGCCGGAAGATGGGCATCGACGGCGAGAGAAAGTCCTCCATCGCCGCGCCGTACGTCCAGATCGACGCCCTGCAAGGTCAGCTGCGGCAACGCCGAGTTCCAATTCTGCAGGGTGATCACGGCGTGGCGGATCGCCAGCTTGCCGGCGGGCAGGTCATCGAGCGTGAGCGTTTGCAGCGACGAGTCATGGCCGCCGAATTCGATCTCCGAAGCCAGTGCAAAGCTGGTCGGCCCCAGGCGGGTGATGGTGATGTTCGGCGAATCGAGTTCGATCCTGCCCGCGAGCAGCTTGCCGCTGCTGATCAGCTGCCAGATGTCGGCGGCGACCCGGCCGCCGGCGGCATGTGCCAGGACCCGGGCCCCATCTTTGGAGCGCAGCTCCAGCTGTTCGAAATGCAGCTCCGGCCCGTACCAGCGAAACGACGGCGACACACGGGCGAATGCGATGTGGTATCCGGTCTGCGCGCGCAGCCATTCCTTGATCTCGGCTTCGTGCGCGGGCGCCCGGTCGAGCACCACCTTGAGGGCCGCCGTCAACAGGAGCAAAAGGCCCAGCAGTCCCGCAAAGCCGTACAGAATGAATTTTGCGGCCTTGCGCACGCTCATTTACATGAGAACGACGTCGTACTGGTCGACGGTGTAAAGGGCTTCGGTTTGCAGGCGTATCGGCTTGCCGGTGATCAGCTCCAATTCGCCCAGCGCGGAGGACTCCTCGTCCAACAACCGTTCGATCACGTCCTGGTGAGCCAATACCATCAGCTGCAGGCACTCGAACTGGCGCGATTGACGCACGATCTCGCGAAACACCTCGTAGCACACCGTCTCAGCCGTTTTGACGAAACCCCTCCCCTCGCAGGTTGGGCAGGGCTGGCACAACAGATGTTCCAGGCTTTCGCGCGTGCGCTTGCGCGTCATTTCCACCAATCCCAGCGGCGACACGGACGAGATGCTGGTCTTCACGTGATCGTCGGCGAGTGCCTTTTCCAAGGCCTGAATGACCTGGCGCCGATGCTCCGGCTCTTCCATGTCGATGAAATCGATGATGATGATGCCGCCCAGATTTCGCAGGCGAAGTTGCCGCGCGATGGTCACCGCCGCCTCGAGATTGGTGCGGAAAATGGTTTCCTCGAGATTCCGATGGCCGACGAAGGCGCCCGTGTTGACGTCGATGGTCGTCATCGCCTCGGTCTGATCGATGATCACGTAGCCGCCGGATTTGAGCGGCACTTTGCGATCCAGGGCTTTCTGGATTTCCTCCTCGACATGGTGCAGCTCGAATACCGGCCGCGCCTCGCCGTACAGCTCGATGCGCGGCAGCGCATCCGGCATGAAGGTGGCGGCGAATTCGCACATTTCCCGATACGCGCTCACCTGATCGATCAGCACCTTGTCCACATCCGGCCGCAGCAGGTCGCGCAGGACGCGCAGATGCAGCGGCAAGTCGGCGTGCACCAAATTGCCGGGCTGCGTGCGCAGGCCCTTCTGCCGCACGAACTCCCACAGCTTGCGCAGGTACACCATGTCGGCTCGCAGGGCTTCGGGCGGGGCATCTTCCGCCGCCGTGCGCACGATGAATCCGGCATTCTCGTCGGACGTCATGCCACCCTGAACGACTGCGCGCAGGCGCTCGCGCTCGCGCTCATCCTCGATCCGTGCCGAGACGCCGACACCCTGGCCCTTCGGCATGTACACCAGATAACGGGACGGCAGGGTGATGTACGTGGTCAGGCGGGCGCCCTTGGTCCCCAACGGATCCTTAACGACTTGGACGAGGATCTCGTTGCCTTCGGCCACCAGCGCGCGGATGTTCTCCGTGTGCGGCGCCTCGATGCCGGTGTCTGCATGGCGCGGATCCAAGATGTCCGAGGCGTGCAGGAACGCGGTGCGCTCCATGCCGATCTCGATGAATGCCGCCTGCATGCCCGGAAGCACCCGCGACACGCGTCCCTTGTAGATGTTGCTGATCAGCCCACGGCCGCTGGCGCGCTCGAGAAACACCTCCTGCAGCACGCCGTTCTCGACGACCGCGGCGCGCGCCTCATGAATGCTCGCATTGACCAGAATCTCGGTACTCATGTTCGCTGCCCGCCGCCGCGCCAGTACGATATGCCGGCCTCTCGGAGCAGCTCGGCCGTTTCGAACAGCGGCAGCCCCATCACGCCGGAGTAGCTGCCGTGCAGATCGGCAACGAACACGGCCGCCCGGCCCTGTATGGCATAGGCGCCCGCCTTGTCGCACGGTTCCCCGGTTTCCCAGTACGCCCGGGCTTCGGCGGCGGTGACGGCGCGAAAGGTAACCTCGCTGCGGCTGGTCCGGGATTCGACGCCGCCCGCGGTGCGCAGGGCGACGGCGGTGAACACCTCATGAGTGCGGCCGGACAGCTCGAGCAGCATGCCCTCTGCATCCTGCCGGTCCGCCGGTTTGCCCAGCATCCGTCCGTCCAGGACCACCACCGTGTCGGCCGCCAACACGGGAACTTCGGCTTCGTCGCGGCTCCTTTCCCACCCGGCTTCGGCCTTGGCCGCCGCCAGGCGCGCGACGTAGGCCGCGGGCGCCTCGCCAGGCAGCGCCGTTTCGTCGACCGCCATGCCCACCACTCGGAACGGCACGCCGATCTGCTGAAGCAATTCACGCCGTCGAGGCGACCCCGAGGCCAGGTAGACGAAGTCTAAGGACATGTGCGCAGGATACCGAACCTCGGCATCTTAAGCTCGGCCTCTCAGGCTCGATGATAGGGATGGCCGGCAAGCAAGCTCATGGCTCGGTAGATCTGCTCGGCAACCACCACCCTGACCAACCCATGCGGCAGGGTCAGCGGCGACAAGGACCAGCTCTGATCGGCCCTTTCGCGACACTGCGGCGACAGACCATCGGGACCGCCGATCAGCAGCGCGAGCGGGCGGCCGTCTCTCATGCGCAGGGCGAGCCACTCGCTCAATTGCTCGGTGGTCATGGACCTGGCGGAGATCTCGAGCGCGACGACATAGTCGTCCGGCCCCAGCGCCGCGAGCATGTCGGCGCCTTCCCGTTGAATCGCGCGGCTGGGGCTTTCTCCGGAGCGGCGCGTCGCCACCGGGATCTCGCGTAACTCCAGGACCAGGGGGCCGCGCAACCGCTTCTGGTACTCGTGAAATCCGCTGTTGACCCACTCGGGCAGGCGAGTACCTGCGGCGATCAACCGGCATTTCATGGGCTCTGCCTGTCGACTCTCAAACCCGGGCGGCGCGCTTCGTGGCCGTCATATCCCATAGTTTCTCGAGCCCGTAGAACTCCCGCACTCGCGGCAGCATGACGTGCACGATCATCTCGGACAAATCGATGAGCACCCAGTCGCTGTCCTGGCGGCCTTCGACGCCGTGCGGACGGAACCCCGCCTCCTTGGTCTTTTCGACCACGCGTTGCGCCACGGAACGCACGTGGCGATCGGAGGTTCCACTGGCGATTACCATGTAATCCGCGATGTCGGTGAGGCCGCGCACGTCCAGCACCTTGACTTCCAGCGCCTTCATATCGGCCAGGGCATCGGTGACCACGGTCCTGAGCGAGGGCTTCGCCTCGGTGATTTTGCTTTTATCGGCGGTTTGGGGTTTGGCGGCGGCTTTCGGTTTGCCGGCAGCTTTGGGTTTGGCGGCAGCTTTGGGTTTGGCGGCGGCTCGGGGCCTGCCGGCTGCCTTGGGGAGGGGAACCGCCTTTTCGCGGTCCTTGGTTTTACTGTTCGGGGTCTTTCTTTTGGCTGGCACTACAGGGTCCGTGTTTTGGAATAACAATGGGTATCCAGGATGAGTTTACGCACTGAATCCGGCATGAGGAAGCGCGGATCGCGGCCCATGGCGATCAGCTGACGGACCTCGGTGGAAGAAATCTCCAGCTGGGTCACGGCGTGAATATAAATGCAGCCCGCGCGCGACTCGTGCAAGTCGCCGATGCGGCCGGTGCCGCGGTCGACCAATAGCTCGCCCAGCGGCCCCATGCTGGGCGCGCGCCAGCCCGGCCGATGGGCGACCACCAAATGGGCCAGCTGCAGCAGCTCGCGCCACTGGTGCCATTTGGGCAGGCTCAGGAAGGCATCCATGCCGACGATGAGGCACAGGCTCCGATCCGGATACTCATGCCGCAGTTCGGCCAGGGTCTCCACCGAGTAGGACGGACCCTCCTTGCGCACCTCGCGATCATCGACCACGAAACCGGGTTGATCGGCCGTGGCCAACTGCACCATCTGCAGCCGCAGCTGCGCGTCGGCGATGGGTTGATCGCGGTGCGGCGGATTGCCGGCCGGAAGGAACCGTATCTCCTTCAATCGCAGCGCCTGCTGCAGCTCGAACGCAGTGCGCAAATGCGCATAGTGAATCGGATCGAAGGTTCCGCCGA
>Ga0326727_10023503_pt1 | contig 11748 bp, 11 predicted proteins | sample MB2enrmetagenome_FD_207643 | JGI IMG/M metagenome (GOLD analysis project Ga0326727, IMG submission 207643) | Lab enriched peat soil microbial communities from McLean, Ithaca, NY, United States - MB29MY | ecosystem: Environmental > Terrestrial > Soil > Wetlands > Peat | place: USA: New York... | reverse complement strand
TAGCGAAGCCGCTGGGGCAACGGATGGTGCAACTGACCCGGTGGCGTCTATCATCGCAGAGAAGCCCAGTGGGTCAACTGATCGTATGACCAAACTCTCTGTTGAGATGAAACCCCTCGGGTTCGTCGTGAAAGCCGATGGCGAACTCGCCGCGATTCTCTCTCAGGACGACGAAATCTATGTTGTTCGGCAAGGGGACCGTTTCGCCGGGCGTTATCGCGCCGTGAGCGTTTCCGCTGACGCCGTGGAAGCTGTGGAAGAGCCGCCAAGGCAAGCACTGCCACTGCCTTTTGCAGCGCCAGTATTCCCGGACTTGCTTTCCGCTTCGGCGCCGCAAGGGCCTTCTCTATTTTCCGGCGGAGACTGTTCGGGCTGTAGATCCAATGAGTTAGAGGAAGTGTCTGCAAAGGTACCTGATGATCCTCCGCTGGAAGTGGTGTCTCCACCACCCAGGAATCGGAAGGATGAGCAAGTGCGCGTCACATCGGTAAAAGGGCCCCGGCAGAGATTCGCTCCGAAGATGACCGCAACCTCCCCGGACACTGCCACATTTGTTTTCCAAACGCTTGGCTACGTCGAGACACAGGATGGGCAGATGCAAGCGATTGTGGCAGATGGATCACAGGTGTTCTTGGTGAAACAAGGGGAGACGTTTGCAGACCAGTATCGGGCCACCAGTGTTGATCCTATACTGGTTCTGGCCGTGAGGGTGTCCCCCGGACAGGACGTAGGAAACTTCCTTTCTGCCCAGACAGAATCCGGAGGCAAGTCTGCATCCAAGAGACTGTATGGATACTTGCATTATCCCTTGTTCGGGTGGGCAAACGGACAAGCTCCCCACGAGGCAGGTGCATCGGGCAGTCCGGTTCTTACGGACCTGGGTGTGAATCTGCTCAATTCGTCGCTGACCGGGTTTGATTTGCAGTCATATTTTTTCATGGCCGATAATCCCAAGGTTGGCTTTTGATTCCGGCCACGGGAGAGACGGATGCTTAATAAAAGAGTCCGGCTAATAGGGGTATTGGCGTTAGTCGCCGTATCGCTAAGCTGCGGAGGCGGTTCCAGCGTCGCTTACAATCAAGGTCGCAAGGCCGAGAACCGGAAGGATTGGGACACGGCTTTGGTGGACTACGAGAAGGCGAAAGAGTCTGACCCTGCTAACTCTTTGTATGTCCTCCATGAGGAAAATGCTCGCACGCATGCCAGCTTGGTCCACCTCAAGAATGGTCGTCAAATGTTAAAAGAAGGGCGGCTGGATGAAGCGACGGGAGAATTGCAAAAGGCTGCTCGCATTGATCTGGCCAATCGGGCTGCGGCTCAGGAGCTAGACGCCGTTCTGGCCAAGCAGGCGCAGACAAAAAAGGCACACACAGAGGCAATCGAAAAGGCTCTGAAGGCCCGCGAAGAAGAAAACCAGCCCGCTGCGGTAAAGCTGCAACCCCTTCCCACAGAGCCTCTTGCCCACTTTCGCCTCTCCGCAGACAGCCGTAGGGTCTTCGAAACCCTGGGCAAGCTCGCCGGGCTAAACGTCGCTTTCACGCCGGACTTTCGGCCTGCTCCGCTTAGCGAAGACCTGAGCGGCATCAAAATCGAAGACGCGATGAAACTTGTAGCGATGCAGAGCAATTCGTTTTGGAGGGTGATCACTCCCAACACGATCCTGATCATTCCCAATAACGCCAACAATCAGCGGGACTACGGCGAAACGGTTTTGAAGACGATTTACCTTTCCAACCCCCTGGCGCCGGCCGACCGCACCGCCATTACTACTGCCCTCAAGCAAGTGTTGAATTTGCAGAGGATTATGGACAATCCTGATGCCAACGCCATCATCATTCGGGATACGGCGGCGAACGTTGCGGCAGCGGAACAGCTCGTGCGGAAATTGGATCGAGCCAAAGCGGAAATCCTGATCGACATTGATATCGTGGAAGCTGACCGCGACCGAATTCGGGATTTGGGCCTGACGCCAGCCACTATTAGCTCCAGCGGGTCGATTACTCCGGGACTCCAGGCAGGGGCGGGCTTTGCTCCGACCTCGACGGTCTCGGGAACAACGACCACCCTCAGCTCAGCCATAATTAACACCTTGAGTTACAAGGACTATGCCGTGGTTCTTCCTGGCGCAACTGCCCAGGCGGTCTTGAATGATTCCAAAACTCATATTATGCAGAGCCCGGAAATCCGGGTTACAGACGGCCAGACTGCCAAGGTGAAAATCGGGTCCAGGGTTCCTTATGCCACCGGAAGTTTTCTCCCCTCGCTGGGTGGAACGACCAGTTCGTCAGGAAGCGTTGGCTTGCTGGCCAGTACGCAGTTTCAATTTCAGGATATTGGTGTGAACCTTGACCTGACCCCCCACTTGCTCTCCACCGGAGAGATCGCCATTCACGCCAAGATTGAGATTATGTCCCTGGGGGCCTCCATCTCCGTGGGCGGGATCACGGAGCCCACTTTCGGCCAGCGATCTATTGAGGACGACTTCCGCTTGCAGGAAGGAGAAGTAAATCTTTTGGGTGGTTTGATTCAAAGAACCTTGTCCAATCAGGTGCAAGGGATCCCGGGGCTGGGTGACATTCCGGGGCTGCGTTTCCTCTTTTCCCAGGAAAACAAAGAGGTGAATGACCAGGAGGTGCTCGTCATGCTGACTCCGCGGGTCATCCGCCTTCCCGAACCTGCCCCGACGGAGGGTGCAATTGTCCCTGTGGGCGCCCTTGGCGGCGGCGAGGAACGCCCCGGGGCCATCGAGGGCCCGCGTCCTTTCGAGCCTCCATCCACCGTGCCTCGACAGCCCTAATGATGGAACTGAACATGGTGAAAAGACGCAATCAGTTTTCGGACAAAGCCTTCATGCTGATCGAACTGATCGCGGCGATCACGATTCTGTTGGTGCTGACGACCCTAGCTTTACCCTTGGCGCGCAATGAGATCGTGCGAAAGCGGGAGACCTTACTCCACGAGGACTTGCGCATGATGCGCGAGGCGATTGATCGGTACAAGGTTGATTCTGACCAAGGCAAGATTCCCATTAAAGTGGATTCCTTCGGTTATCCTCCCGACCTCAAGACCTTGGTCGAGGGCATTGCGGTTAAGGGGACTGCCAAGGGAAAGTACAAGTACCTTCGCAAGATTCCCGTGGACCCCATGACGGGGAGCGCAGATTGGGGCCTGCGGTCGATGCAAGACGATCTCGACTCCAAAAGCTGGGGTGGACAGAACGTCTTTGATGTGTACTCGAAGAGTCAAGGAACGGCTTTAGATGGAACCCAGTATGGGGATTGGTAGGAACATAGGTGTCAGGTGCCGAGTGTCGGGTGCCAAGTGTCAGGTGTCAGGCGTCACGTCTGGTCACTCGTCACTCGTCACTCGTCACTGCTTTTGGGGTTTTACCCTGATCGAACTGATGGTGGTGATCACCCTCATTTTGATTCTCGCTTCCTTCGCCATGCCCATGTATCACATTGCCGTCGTCCATACCCGCGAAGCCGTGCTACGGGATGACTTGTTTACGATGCGAAAGCTGATTGATGAATTTACTATCGACAAGCAGCGCCCTCCCACTTCCCTTGATGAACTGGTGGACGCGGGGTACCTGCGGGGCGGAATTCCGGTTGACCCTTTTACCGGATCGAACCAGACTTGGAGGACCGATATCGAAGATGTACCTATTAGTCCGGACCAAGCCGCCGCGGGGATTGTGGATGTGCATAGCGGCGCAGAAGACACCTCCCTTGACGGCACGCCGTACAGCAGTTGGTGAGGAAGGCAGTCGAAAGTTGAGAGTTGAAAGCCAAGAGTTGAAGTTGACAATTTATCGTCAGGCGAGTGCGGCTTTCGTAAGCTTTTAACTTTCCGCTTTCAACTTTCAGCCCTTAATTCTTCACGATCGCCGTTGATTTCACTATGGCCGAGTTTGTTTGCAAATTAGGGACGGACGCCGGGCGGGTATTGACCCAGACGGAAGAGGCTCGCTCCGAGGAGGAACTCCGCCAGCGGCTGCGGGCGCAAGGGTTTCTGATATTTTCGATACACCCCAAAGACTTTTTGAACTTTCAGGTGCGGGCGTCGCGGCCGGGAAAAATCCGCCCTGACGATTTCTTGATTTTCAACCAGCAGTTTCTGACGCTTTCCAAATCCGGACTACCCTTGCAGAAATCACTCGACCTGCTTGCGCATCAGACCCGAAGCGATACGCTACGCGTAGCCATACAGGCGGTCCGCGACAAAGTACGCTCCGGAGCATTGCTTTCCGAAGCCTTTGAGTCCACCGGCAGCTTTCCCAAGATTTACTGCGCCACCGTCCGCGCGGGAGAGCGAAGCGGCAGTCTGGACCGAGTTTTGGGACAATACCTGAGTTACCAGAAGCAGACGCGCGGATTCCGCAAGAAATTCATTTCAGCGTTGATATACCCCACCTTCCTGTTGGTTTTCTTGGGGGGTCTGATTGCTTTCGTGATTGAATTCATCGTTCCGCGATTCGCGGAGCTTTATGCCGACATGGACGTGCAATTGCCAGCCATGACGACCTTCACCATTTCCTTCGCCATGCAAGTGAAGCACTACTCCCTGCTCATTGTTCTGGCGCTGGTGGGTGTGGCCATGTTGGTCAAGACGGCAGCCCGGTCCGAGAAGACCCTCCTGGCCTGGGAGCGGCTGAAATTCCGGTTGCCCCTGGTGGGAAACCTCCTGCTGAAGTTTGCCGTAGCGGAGTTTGCTCGGACCTTGGCGACCCTCTTACAGGGTGGCACTCCCATTATCCCGGCGCTTGATACCGCCAAGGACTCGGTGAGCAGTCCGTGGCTGTCCCATGCGATTGCGCAAGCACGGACGGAAGTGGCAGCGGGGAAAGAACTCAGCGCGTGCTTGCGCGCGAGTGGCTTCTTCCCCTCCATCGCCCTCGATATGATGGAAGTAGGAGAGACCACCGGCGCCATGTCCAACATGCTGGAAGCGCTAGCGGAGTTTTTTGAAGAGGACGTGAACATTGATCTGGAAACGCGGCTGGCCTTGGTGGGGCCGGTGATGATTGCCCTGATCGCCATCGTGGTGGCATTTGTCCTGATCGCGTTTTATCTTCCGCTGTTTTCCATGGCGGCAATGGTCCATTAAGCAGGATCGGGAGATCGGGAGATCGGGAGATCGGGTTTTCTGTTCAACCGATCACCCGATCGTCGGATCACCCGGTTGTTGATTCCGGAGGATTTCTTTGGCAGAAGCAGTTGTTGACACAAATGAAATGAATGCCGCCCGGAAGCTGGCGGCGCGTTATCAGTTCCAATTCGTGGATCTCCGTGATTCGCGTCCTGACGCCGAACTGTTGCGCACCATTCCGCTGGAACTGATGCTCCACTATGAGTTCCTGCCTCTGGAAGGGAATGACCACCAACTGGTGATTGTGGTGGCGGACCCCACCAATCTGACGCGCTTGGATGAATTGGAAGTCAAGCTGGACCGGCAATTGGTGGTGCGGGTGGCGGCGCCCAGTCAGGTGCGTGATTTTCTGAAGAAAACCGAACCCTCCCAGCGCGTTCTGGATGATGCCACCGAAGAATTTCGCCTGGACGTGATTCGTGACGAGGAATCCGCCGGCGAAGGCCTCTCGCTCGAGCACTTGGTGGAAGAGACCGACGTCAGTCCCATGATCCGGCTGGTGGACTCGATTATTTTCGCCGCACTGGAACGGCGAGCGAGCGACATCCACATCGAGAGCCGCGACAACTCCATGGTGGTGAAGTACCGCATTGACGGTGTGTTACAACAGGCCATGGCGCCCCTGGCGCGGGAGTTTCAGTCCAACCTGATTTCCCGCATCAAAGTGATGGCGGAATTGGATATCGCCGAGCGCCGCGTTCCCCAGGACGGCCGCTTCCGCGTGCGCTATCGCGGCCGCCCCATTGACTTTCGCGTCTCCATCATGCCTTCGATTCACGGCGAGGACGCGGTCCTGCGTATCCTCGACAAGGAATCCTTGCACGAGAAATTTCATTCCTTGCGCCTGGAAATACTGGGATTGGCCGACCGGGAAATCCGGCGGCTGCGGCGCTTTATCCGTGAGCCTTACGGCATGGTGCTGGTGACGGGCCCCACCGGCAGCGGCAAGACCACCACGCTTTACTCCGCGCTCTCCGAAATCAAGTCCGATGAAGACAAGATCATCACCATTGAGGATCCGGTGGAGTATCAGCTTCGCGGCATCACACAGATCCCGGTGAACGAAAAACGCGGACTGACCTTCGCGCGCGGATTACGCTCCATCTTGCGGCACGATCCGGACAAAATCATGGTGGGTGAAATCCGCGACAACGAGACCGCCCAAATCGCCATCCAATCGGCGCTGACCGGCCACTTGGTGTTCACTACGGTGCACGCCAACAATGTGGTCGACGTGCTGGGGCGCTTCCTCAATATGGGCGTCGAGCCGTACAATTTTGTCTCCGCCCTCAACTGCATCCTGGCGCAGCGGCTGGTGCGAACCATTTGTGAAGCTTGCAAACGCCCGGCGCAAGTGCCCATCGCCGTGTTGGAGGAGTCCGGCCTTAAACCTGAAGAGTGGAAAGACGTCACGTTCTATGAGGGGACAGGCTGCCAGGAGTGCAATGAGACCGGGTACCGCGGCCGAACGGCGATTGGCGAACTGCTGGCGCTTTCTGATAATATTCGCGAACTTATCCTGGAAAAGCGGCCCTCCTCGGAAATTCGCCGCGCCGCGCATGACGAAGGAATGCACTCGCTCCGGGAATCGGCGTTGGAAAAGGTCCAGCAAGGGGTTACAACTTTGAGGGAGATCAATAAAGTTACCTTTGTGGAGTGAGATGAGCTGGGCGACTTGGAAAAAACGGTTAGGACTGGGAGGGCACAAGCACACGGGGCACTTCGTGGCGCCGACGTTTGCTCTGGACCTGGAACCAGGTTTTGTGGCGGCCGCCCGTTTGAGTCCTTCCAAACGACAAGTGCAAAGCGTGGGGGTGCGCGAACTTCCGGCGGGGGCGCTGGTGCCTTCCGCCAACAAATCCAATGTAACGGACAACGAGGTTGTCCGCCGCACGATTGCCGAAGTCAGCGAAAGGGTGGGAAACGTAGGCGGCAGGATGGGCCTGCTGATTCCCGACGTGGCAGTACGCGTGGCCTTGTTGCAATTTGAAACCCTTCCTGAAGATCATCGGGAGGCTGAGACCTTGGTGCTCTGGCGGATGCGCGAATACCTGCCTTATGCGCCGGAGGAAGCCACCCTTAGTTACCAGGTGTTGGGAAAGCAGCCTGGCCCGGTGGAGATCCTGGGTGTGGCCGTGCGGGGTTCGGTGCTGGCCGAATACGAAGCGGTATTGGAAGGCATCAACGGGGGGCCGGCCTTGGTCTTGCCGACCACCGTGGCGCTATTGCCCCTGCTTCCTGAGGAGGCCAGCGGGCAACTCCTCTTGCATCTTTGTCCGGGGGTGTTGACCGCCGTGGTGGTGGCGTTTGACCGTGTGCGCTATTGGAGGACACGATCGCTGGAGAGTGACGCGGTGAGCAACCTCGAGGAGGTCGCGCGCGAGGCCACGCGCGTGTTGGCGACTTGCCAGGATAATCTGGGGGTGCAAGTTCAAAACGTCTGGTTTTGCGCGCGTCCCCCGGCGGAGTTGGAAGTGGAAGAAGTCTTGGCGAAAGCTTTAGGCCGCGAACTGCGTCCGCTCCCGGCGAATTTCTTCCCCGCCGCCGGGCTGCCGCCGGGGCAACGCGAAGCCTTTGACCATTTCGGCCTGCCCTTTGCCGGGTTGGTGGCGAACCTAAGTCAACGACGATGAAAATTACCCTCAACCTTTCCCCTGCGGCGAGCGCGCATGACCGTTATGCGCTCACGTGGGCAGTTCCCGCCACGCTGGTCGGGTTGGTGGCGCTGGCCCTTTTGGGCCGCGCCTCGCTCCACGAATATCGTGAGTACCTGGGAATCCAGAACCGACTTTCAGAAGTCCAGATGCGCACGCAGGAACTCCGCAACCAGGAAGCGGCCATCCGCAAGAAACTGGAAGACCCGGCGTATCGCAAGTTGCTTCTTCAAGCCCGGTTTGTTAACAAACTCATCGACCAAAGGGTGCTTTCACTTACAGAACTGAGTGCGAGGCTGGCAGGCCTTTTGCCGGAAGACGCTCACCTGACGGGCTTAGCGCTAACCTCCCCCAAGAAACCGGGTGAAGACTTCCTGCTGCGATTGGGAATTACCGCCAAGAGCGAAGATGCCATCGACACATTTCTAAACGACCTTGAAGATGCCCCTGACTTTCGAGATGTGTCCATCACTAACCAGGGATTTCAGGAAGAAGGCTCGCAAGCCCAGCAGATAATCCTCCTGTGTACAGCGCGCTATCTGCCGGGAACTGATATATCAACGGGGAAACCGAGTGCGGAAGAGTCGACGTCAAATAGTAAGTCGAATCGTTGAAACGACCGGCGTAGGGTTGGTAGCTTTGGACCTGCTGGTTTTCTTTGCTGTCTACTGGCCACTGGGAAACAAGGTGGACGTGGAAGCCCGCCGCCACACCGAATTGCGGCAAATGGTACGGAATCAGCAAGTTCGCGTCGATCTAATGAGGAAATTTGAAGCGGCCTTGCCACAAGCAGGGAAGGGGTTGGAGGATTTCACGACCAACCGTACCCCCTCGCGCCGGGAGGCCTTTTCTACTGCCGCCCACCTGATTCATAAGGTGGCGGATGCCTCGGGCGTGAAAGTCTCCACCTTGTCGTATCGTCTCGACACGGAGCACCACGACCCTCTGGAGCGATTGGAGATCGAGATTAATGTGCAAGGACCTTACACGGGCTTGCTGAAATTCTCGCATGCTTTGGAAACCGCGAAGGATTTCATTTTGGTCCGCGAATTCAACTTTACGCCGGGGGCAGAAAACGGGGCGCTCGGACTGCGGCTGGGTGCAGACCTCTACCTAACACCATGAAACTACCGGCCGGAATCAACAAATGGGGAAGCGCCGTGCTGGGCGTGGTGTCCTTGCTCCTCGTGGCAAAGCTCGTGGGCCAATACCGAGGCATGCAGCCGGGGAATCGCCGGGCCAACCCCTCCCCGGCGAGCGTGTCACCCACGCGGGCAGGGAAGGCCTCCTCCCATGCTACCGATGACCTTGCCCAGTATGATCCGACCGTTCATTTCGATGCCTTGAAGGCGCTGGATTCCCGTCCGCTTCCCGACGAGGACCGAAACCCCTTTGAATTCGTGGGGGGCGCTGCCCTGGAAGCTGCCCAGCCCTCCGCCGCTCCCCCGAAGGTTCCACCTCCTCCCCCGCCACCTCCGCCATTGAAAGCAATGGGTTATAACGAATTGCCGGGAGGGAAGAAGGAAGCCATGGTCACTTACAACGATGACTTGGTGGTGGTTCACGAGGGCGACCTCATCGGAACAAAATTCAAGGTTGTGAAGATCGATCCCGCGAAGGTTGTGGTTGAAGATGGCGACACCCACCAAACTCTCGAATTGGCGTTTCCGCAGTAATGATCGGCAGCGCATGCGCGGCACAGACGGTATGGTACTGGTCATCGTCATGATGGTGGCCACGCTGCTATTAATTGCCTTGACGGCGGCGCTCCCGAGCATCTATCAGGAGGGACAACGGGAGCGCGAAGAGGAGTTGATCTTCCGGGGAACCCAGTACGGCCGAGCCGTGGCGCTATTCCACCGCCAGTTTAACCGCTACCCCGTGAGCGTAAAGGAGTTACTGCAAACCAATGGGTATCGGTTCCTGCGCCAGGAGTATCGGGATCCCTTGGATCCCAAGGGGAAGTGGCGGTTTATTCATGTCAATGCGTCGGGAGTGTTATTGGATTCGAAGAACCAGCCGCTTGGTGGCAATCAAAACAACCCTGGTAACCCTGGGGGGATAGGGCAGAGTAATTCCACGAGTTCGATTCTGGGGGGGAACTCGTCCACGGCGGGTTCCGACTCCATGGGATTTCAAGGGGGATTTAGCGGCATGGGGACGAACCCGCCCACGGGAGGTTCCGGTCAGATCGGACCCACCTCGTCCTTCTTTGGGAACCAAAACGAAATCCAGGGCGCTTACATTGCGGGAGTCGCTGCCACTAGCCACCATGAATCCATAAAAATCTGGCATAAGCACCACCATTATGATGAGTGGGAGTTCTTGGGGATCGACATGGGAATCTTTGGAATCCAAGTCGGATTGCCTGGCAACTCTTCCGGGCCAACGGGCGTGGGACAACAACCCACATCACAGGGTCTGGGCTTCTCACAAGGATCCTCCGGGTCCACGCCTTCGCCCACGACCTTTGGACCTTCCTCAAATTGACCTTCGTCAATGGATTATTAAGCGGATGAACATCAACCCAATCTGCTTAAGATGATCGCAACAACGAACTTTTCACTTGAAATTTTTCCCTCTCGGGTTTATCACCGTACTATTAGAGGATTTATCGAAAGATTGTATGTTTACGGCAGTGGGCCTCCCGTTGCCCCAAGTCGGCTTCTATAGAGTAGGGAACAGTTTTAGGTGTGCTTGATGTCAAACGAATCGACACGAACCTCACGTTTGATGGGAGCTGGATCGACGATCCGAGACCTGCGTCTTGAAGCGTGTGTTCTGGGAATCAGTTTGAGCCTGCTGGTGGTGATGGTGGGTTGTCCTTCAGCCGGAATGGCGACAACCCCTGCCACACCCCCCCCTGCGGTGAGGATTGTTTTAGGATCGGCACCCTCGTCCTTGACCGTAGGGCAGACCTTCCAATTCACAGCCACGGTTTCCAACGCAACGAACACAGCAGTGACGTGGTCGGTGGGCGGAGTGGCGGGCGGTAACTCGACGTATGGGACCATCACCGGTTCGGGCTTGTCCGTAACCTACAACGCGCCCTCATCCGTGCCGACGCCCGCCACGTTTGACATTACGGCGACCAGCGTGGCGGATGACACCAAGTCGGCTTCGGTCAGCATGACGATCACGTCGGCGGCCGCTGTGGTGGTTTCCATTACCAGTCCTTCCAGTCCGGCCAGCGTCACGGTGGGCGGAACCTTGGGGATTACGGCCTCGGTGACGGGCACTTCGAACACCGTCCTCACCTGGACCGTGGCCGGCTCGCCTGCAGGAACCGTGACCAATGGCAACTCGACGATAGGCACGATTACGGGTCCAACTGCCACCAGCGTGAGGTATAACGCACCGGCGGCCCTCCCGACAGGCAATAACCCTGTCACCATCACCGCGACCAGCCAAGCGGACCCCTCCAAGTCTGCTTCGATTACGGTCACGATCAATCCTTCGGGAACGAATCCGAACGCGATTAATGTAACAGGGGGCGGGGCGGAGGCAACCGGGGTTAACCTTGACATTTCCACCTCGAACCCGACGCTGGGGCTTGCCGATATCGGCACCTGCACTGGAACTCTCACGCCAACCGTAAATCTACCCAATTGCTCGGCGGGAGTTGCCAGCGTCACAATTTCGAAAGGATCGACAGCAATCGTGTGGCTACTGGGGCAGGGGCTGACCAATGGAAGTGGGACAGCGCTGGCCAGCGGCCTGGCGGTCAGCGTGAGTCAGGGAAGTACCAGCGATGTGGCGGTATCCCTAGTATCGCCCTTGAGCATCGCGTCAAGCGGGCTAACGAACATTGTATTCCAGGTCCACGTGAGTGCGAGCGCCACGACCGGGCCTAGAAACATTGTTGTGACCAACGGCGCCGGCGAGTTGCAGGCATTTATCGGTGCAATGCAAATTCAGTAGAGGTAGCAAGCAATGAAAATGG
>Ga0326727_10023500_pt1 | contig 11750 bp, 8 predicted proteins | sample MB2enrmetagenome_FD_207643 | JGI IMG/M metagenome (GOLD analysis project Ga0326727, IMG submission 207643) | Lab enriched peat soil microbial communities from McLean, Ithaca, NY, United States - MB29MY | ecosystem: Environmental > Terrestrial > Soil > Wetlands > Peat | place: USA: New York... | reverse complement strand
ACCGACCAGGAGGTTGAGGGCGTTTTCATCGAGGGCAACGACGCGGGTAAAGGCCGCCACGTCCGCCCGCGCGGCCTCGAGGAGCGTCTGGGCCTGCCGGAGGTCGAGGGCCGACGAGGAGCCGACCTTGAATCTCCGCTCGATCAGGTCGAAGGAGGACCGGCGGGCCGTGAACGTCGAGCGGGCGAGCTTCAGGTTGTCGCGGTCAGCCGCCAGCGTCATATAGGCGTAGGCGACCTGCGCCATGAGCGATATCCGTGCGCTCCGGAGGGCCTGCTCGGTCGCCAGGTACTGCTGCAGGGCGCTCTCCTTGAGGCTCCGGATGCGCCCGAAAAAGTCCAGCTCCCATGCGCTTACGCCGACCCCTATGTCGTATTGCCTGACGATCTCGGACCTGCCTATCATCGAGAGGTCGGACGGCACTTTCTCGGCGCTCAGGTCGCCGAACGCGGAAACGGTGGGGAAGAGCTGCGCCCGCTGTATCCGGTAAAGGCCCCGGGCCCTCTCTATGTTCAACGCTGCTATCCTGAGGTCCCGGTTGTTTGTGAGGGCGATGGCTATGACCTTCTGGAGGCGCGCATCCGTGTAGAAATCGCGCCAGCCGACGTCTGCGGCAGGCACGGCCGCCTGGATCTCCCTGGTCGCGTAGGCCGGGCCTGTGGGCCATTCTTGTGGGACGGGCGGCCCCGGACGCGAGTAGTGGGGCATCATCGTGCACCCGGCCAGCCAGATAACCGCAAGGACGATGATGAAGGCGTTTCGCGTCATCGCCCGCCTCCTTCCGAAGGCACTGCCGGGCCCGGGGGGTTTACGGGTGGCGGACCCGTCCGCTTCGTCTTCAGCTTTCCCGAGGCGAGGACGAAGAAAAGGGGGATATAGAAAAGGTCGATAAAGGTCGCTGAGAGCATTCCGCCGGTCACTGCCGTGCCTATGGCCTTCATCGCCCCGGCCCCGGCGCCCGTGGCGAGGGCGAGGGGAAGAACGCCGAAGAAGAACGCCATCGAGGTCATGATGACCGGCCTCAGCCGAAGCCTTGCCGCCTCAAGCGTCGCTTCGACGAGACCCGCGCCGTGGGCTATCCTGTCGCGGGCGAATTGGATGATAAGTATGGCGTTTTTTGTCGTCAGGCCGAGGGTCGTAAGAAAGCCGATCTGAAAGTAGACGTCGTTAGGCATGCCGCGCAGCCAGGTCGCCGCCGCCGCTCCGAAGAGGCCCAGGGGCAGCATGAAAAGATTAGCGAGGGGTATCCGCCAGCTCTCGTAGAGGGCCGCCACGCAGAGGAAGATGACGAGAACGGAAAAGGCATAAAGGAGCGGCGCCTGAGAGCTCGCCATCCGCTCCTGATAGGAAAGGCCCGTCCAATCGTAGCCGATCCCCGCCGGCAGCTTTGAGGTGATCTCCTCCATCGCCCGCATCGCCTCCCCGGAGCTCCTTCCGGGCGGCGGCTCGCCCCATATATTCATGGAGGAGGAGCCGTTGAAGCGCTCGAGCCTCGGGGAGCCGTACGTCCAGCGACCGGATGCGAAAGCGGAGAAGGGCACCATCTTCCCGGCAGTGTTGCGCACGTAAAGCCTTTCGATATCGCCAGGCAACATGCGGAAGGGAGCGTCCGCCTGCGCGTAGACGCGCTTGACGCGGCTGCTCTCCACGAAATTGTTTACGTAGGCGCTACCGAAGGCCTCCGAGATCGTGTTGTGTATAGTTGTGACGGGGATGCCGAGGGCGCCTGCCTTAGCCCAGTCCACATCGACCCTGTACTGGGGCACGTCCTCCATGCCGTTCGGCCTCATAGCGGTTAGCCTTTTGTCCTTCGAGGCCATGAACAAAAGCTGGTTGCGGGCGGCCATCAGCTTGTCGTGGCCCGTCCCGCCCCGGTCGAGCAACTGGAAATCGATCCCCCTGGCGTTGCCCAGCTCGACCACCGGGGGCGGCGGGAAGACGAAGACCAGGGCATTGCGTATGCCCGAGAAGGCCTTAGATGCCCGCTCCGCGATGGCTTTTGCCCTCAACGTCGCCCGCTTTCGGAGCTTCCAGTCCTTGAGCATGACGAAGACCATGCCGTTCGTCTGGCCCGTGCCCGAAAAACCGTAGCCTGCGACGTTGAGGCAGGACTTGACCGCAGCGCCTTCTTTCTCCTGGAAATAGGTCTGGATGTCGTCAAGGACCTTTTGCGTCTGCTCTCTCGTGGAGCCCGTCGGCAGCATCACCTGCGCGAAGAGCACCCCCTGGTCTTCGTCGGGAAGAAAACCGGTCGGCAGGCGCAGGAATAAAAGTCCGACGCCTGCCACGATCAAGCCGTAGACGACCAGATAACGGAGCTTTCTCGACAGGGAGCGCCCCACAGTCCGTACGTATTTGTCCCTCGTGCGGAAGAAAAGCCGGTCGAACCGCGAGAAGATGGGGCGCAGGAAGAAAACCGCGTGTTGCCCGGGCTCCTCGCCGGCAGCCATCGGCTTCAGGAGACCGGCGCAGAGGACCGGCGTCAGTATCAGGGCGACGACCACGGAGAGCAGCATGGCGGCGATGATCGTCACGGAGAACTGGCGGTAAATAACGCCCGTAGAGCCGCCGAAAAAGGCCATAGGGCCGAAAACGGCAGCGAGCACCAGTCCGATGCCGATCAGGGCGCTCGTGATCTGCCCCATCGACTTGGCGGTGGCCTCCCTTGGGGGAAGCCCCTCCTCGCGCATGATCCTTTCCACGTTCTCGACGACGACTATAGCGTCGTCCACGAGCAAGCCGATGGCCAGCACCATGGCGAACATGGTCAGCATGTTGATGGAGAAGCCGAAAAGCCCGAGGACGGCAAAGGTCCCCAGGATGACGACCGGCACGGCGATGGTCGGTATCAACGTCGCCCTGATGCTCCCCATGAAGAGCCACATGATGAGGAAAACGAGCAGGATGGCTTCGAGCAGGGTCTTGACCACCTCATCGATGGCCACCTTGATGAAGGGGGTCGTGTCATACGGGTAGACGACCTTCATACCCTTCGGAAAATAGCGGCTCATGTCCTCCAGTTTTGCCTTCACGGCGTTAGCGGTGTCTAGGGCGTTCGCGCCGGCGATCTGCCGGATAGCCATGCCTGCGGACGGCCTCCCGTTGTAAAGCACGTCGATGTCGTACAGCTCCGTGCCGAGCTCCGTCCGTCCTACGTCCCTTATGCGGACGATGGAGCCGTCCGGGTTGACGCGGATGGGGATGGAGGAAAACTGCTCAGGGGTTTTTAGGAGGTTCTGGACGATGATGGAGGCGTTGAGGCGCTGCCCGCTGACCGCGGGCAGCCCGCCGAACTGTCCGGCTGAGACCTCTACGTTGTAAGCCTGCAGCGTAGCTACGACATCGTCCACAGTGATGGAGTAATTGACCAGCTTGTCCGGGTTGAGCCAGATGCGCATCGCGTACTGCGTGCCGAACTCTTCCACCTCGCCCACGCCGGGGACGCGGGCGAGCACCTTTTCGAGGTTCGACTGGGCGTAGTCCCTCAAGTCGTTGCCGTCCATGCTGCCGTCTTCGGAGATTAGGCCTACCACCATCAGGTAGTTCCTGGTCGCCTTGCCCACGCTGACGCCCTGGAGCTGCACGACCTGCGGAAGGCTCGCCATGGCGAGTTGGAGCTTGTTCTGGACCTTTGCCCAGGCGAGGTCCGGGTCCATGCCCGGGGCGAAGGTGAGCTCGGTGCGTGAAATGCCTGACGAGTCGCTGGTGGCCGACAGGTAGATCATCTTGTCGATGCCCGTCATCTTCTGCTCGATGATCTGGGTCACGGTGTTTTCGACGGTCTCGGCCGACGCGCCGGGATAGAAGGCCTGTATGTAGATCGAGGGAGGCGCCACGGGAGGGTACTGCGATATGGGTAGCCTATAGATGGCCAGGGCGCCCGCCAGCATGATTATGATGGCGATGACCCAGGCGAAGACCGGGCGGTCCAGGAAGAATCTCGACAGCATCACCCACCCCCCGGTCAGCGCGCGGCAGGCGGCCGGTCGGTTTTTCCGGCTGCCGTGCCTTCATTCCGGCCGGTCTCGAACAGGACAACCTTTGCCTGGGCGCCCGGCCGCACTTTCTGTACGCCCTCGACTATCACCCGGTCGCCTGGCGCAAGGCCGGAGGTGACGAGCCACTTGTCGCCGATAGCGCGGTCCACGGTAATCATCCGCTGTTCCACCTTGTCGTCCCGGCCGACGAGAAGCGCCACGGGGTTCCCTTTGCGGTCGCGGGAGACCCCCTGCTGGGGCGCGAGGATAGCGCGCTCTACTACTCCTTCCTGGACGAGGGCGCGCACGTACATGCCGGGAAGTAGCACGTGCTTCGGGTTGGGGAAGGTGATGCGGACGATGAACGACCCCGTGGTCTGGTCAACGGTAATGTCGGAAAAATTGAGCCTCCCCTCGAAGGGGTAGGGCGTGCCGTCTTCCAGGAGCAGTCTCACGCGGGCGCTCTCACGACCGCCGTCCTCCATCAGGCCGGCTGCCAGGTTGCGCTTGAGCTTCAGCAGGTTGGCGCTCGACTGCGTAACGTCTACGAATATCGGGTCCAGCTGCTGGATGGTGGCGAACGGGACAACCTGGTTCGCGGTGGCCAGCGCCCCCACCGTGACGGTTGACCTGCCGATGCGCCCGGTGATCGGCGACGTCACGCGCGTGTAGGCAAGGTTGATACGGGCCGTCTCCTGCGCCGCCTTGTTCGCTGCGATGTCGGCTATGGCCTGTTGGAGGGCGGAGGCCGCGTCATCGTAATCCTGCTTGCTGACCGCGTCTATCGTCACGAGGTCCTTGTAGCGCTCCATCCTGGACCGGATTGCGATCACGTTGGCCTCGGCCCTGGCCAGAACGGCGCTTGCGCTCGCGTAGGCCGCCTCGTACATCGCCGGGTCGATCTCGTAAAGCAGCTCGCCCGCCTTTACGTCCGTGCCTTCCTGGAAGAGGCGCTTCTTAACGATGCCGCTTACCTGGGGGCGCACTTCCGCGACGAGCTGCGATGTCGTGCGCCCGGGCAGCTCCGTCGTGATCGCTACGCGCTCGGGCCGGATGACGACGACAGCCGCTTCCGGGAGGGCGGCCTTCGGGGGTCCGCCGTGTCCGGATTTGCCGCAGCCCGCCAGTGCAAGAAAAACGATGACGAGTCCGACCGACCAAATTGCCTTTTGCCTGCCCTCACTCAGCATACGTACCTCTTCCGCGCGGCTGTGGCCGGCCTGCTTTCGCTTCACGGCCGGCTGCCTCTATGCCGGCCAGGGAGAAGGCGATCACATGCTGCGCATAGGCCTCTATGTCGTCCACGCGCCAGAAGGCGTGCTCTCCGCCGTGACACGCCCTCTCCACACGGGTGATGACCGCCGGAATGACGCACTGGCTCATAATGCTTAAGGCACAGAAGCGGACCTCTTTTGCCGGGACGCTCTCCCCGAGGATCTCGCTGATGACCGCTTCTATCCTGCTGCGCAAGGGCTCCAGCTCCTCTCTCATGACCTCCTCAAGCAGACCCGTGGGGCTTGCGAGCTCTTTGTGGCTTATGCTGAACTCGCGGTTCTCTTCGTCGCTGATCCTTTCTAGAAGGGCCCTGATCTGCCCCCGCAGCCGCTGCTCGGCCGGGGCATTTGCCGGGACGCCTCCGTCCGGCGGGTGCGCTTCGATGGAGTCGCGGAAGGTCCGCCGCCACGCCTCCCTGTACAATGTCTTTTTGTCGCCGAAGTGGTAGTTCACCGCCGCAATGTTCGCGCCGGCCGCCTCGCTGATCTCGGCGATCGTCGCTTCGTGGTACCCCTTATCGGCGAATACCCTGCCGGCCGCACCCAGGAGGCTGCTGCGGGTCTTCATGGAATCTTGCCTGGCGGCTTTCATCCGGGCCTCCAATGAGAATTAAAAATATATTCTAAATGGATACTTTAATTAGTCAATAAAAATCTTCGGCAGGTATAGACTGGGCGCCCCCGATCTTCAGCATCGGCACCGGAAATCAAAAAAATATCGCTTAACTGAAAAAAATATAAAAAAGTACTTGACAAGGCGTTATATCACATGATATATAACGATCACAGCGTTATTGATGCCATTAAATAGCGCTTGCAGATAAAGATGAACACAGATGGCAAGGCGGTTTCCGGATGCCTCTCCTTACCGCCGAGCCTTTGCCCCCGTCAGCGCGGCGACCGGAGGGACCGATGGCCTCTCTCCCTCCGGCCCGCCCCTGACGCTTCACGGCCGCGGCGCCACTCCGCAAGGCCGCGCGATGTCGGAACATGCCATCACCTATCCACATATGCCCCTGTTCTGTGCTACAATAGGCGCTAAAAGCGGCTGAAGGCGCTTCGGGAGGGTCTGGAGTGGCGGCGTTGAAGCATATCGATGCAAGGAAAGCGGTCTATCTGCTGGCCGTCGCTGCCGTAGCTTACGCCTTGTTTTTCTATAATCTGGGCGGCTATTCGCTGAAAGAGCCGGACGAGGGGAGGTACGCGGAGATACCCCGCGAGATGGTGGAGCAGGGGAATTACCTCGTGCCCCATCTCGACTACGTCCGCTATTTCGAGAAGCCCCCGCTTCTGTACTGGGCATGCGCTGCGTCGTACAAGATATTCGGCGTCAGCGAATGGTCTTTCAGGCTCCCGAACGCCGTCTTTGCCGTTTTATGCGTCCTTGCGACCTGGCTCCTCGCGGCGCGCCTGTTCTCTATGGAGGCCGGTTTTCTCTCGGCCGTCATTCTGATGACCTCCTTCGGTTTTTTCGGCATGGCCCGCATTGCAACGATCGATATGCTCTTTTCCTTCCTCCTCTCCGTAGCCGTTTTTTCATTCAATGAATTCTACTGGACGGGGATGCGCCGCTTCCTTTACGTCCTTTCCGTTTCCCTTGCCCTGGCCGTGCTGGCGAAGGGGCCTGCCGCCGTCATCCTGCCCGCTGTGACGGTCGTAATTTTTCTCCTCACCGAGAAGCGCTTTTCGTTTTTTAAAGAGGTAGCCTCCTGGCAGGCGCTGGTAGTCTTCGTCGCCATCGCAGTCCCCTGGTTCGTCATCATCTGCGTGAAGGAAAGGGAATTTTTCCGGTTTTTCTTCATCGACCAGAATATCCTCAGGTTCGTGACAACGAGGCACAACAGGAGCGGCCCGCTTTATTATTTCTTGCCCGTGCTTTTCGGGGGGCTTTTCCCCTGGTCCGTATTCATACCGAGGGCCGCCGCCCGCTTCTGGAAAATGCGCGAGCTCCGGCTCCTCTCGATCTGGTGCTGTGTCGTATTCGTTTTTTTCAGCTTCTCCGGTTCGAAGCTGCCGCCCTATATCCTCCCGCTCTTTCCGGCGGCAAGCGTCATCCTTGGCTGCCTCATTGCGGAGATGCGCAGGGAGCGCATCCAGCCGGTGGGCGAGACTATCGTTTATGCGTTTTTCTTAGCCCTCGTCGCGGTTGCGGGTCTTGCCATGTGGTATGGGCGCGCCGACCTGCTCTTATCGGATGTAGCAGGCTCCGCCTCCCTGCCGGAGGGATTCAACAGCCTTTCACTCTGGATGCTGGCGGTGTCCCTGTTGGCGCTTGTGGCCCTTACGGCACAGGAGGCGCGCGGTCCCACCGGACTCTTCGTTCTCCTCGCTGCCTTCTCCGTGGCGGTCTGTGTGGGGATTTTGGTCCACGTCCGCGTCATCGACCGCTTCGATACGACGAAAGAGCTGGCGCTCACGGCGCGACAGGCGCAGAGAGGGGATGCCGTGGTCGTGAACTACGGTGCTTTCGACGAGACCCTGCCTTTTTACCTTGGCAGGAGGATATACCTGGCCGACTACAAGGGCGAGCTGGAGATGGGATCGAAGTACCCGGACTCGGAAGGGACCTTCCTGGGGCAGGACGCTTTCTTGCGCCTCTTCAGGTCGGACCGGCCGGTCTTTGTCGTCTTCAAGGAAAGGCGGATCGACCGGCTGCGCGGGCTGGGCATCGAGGAAGCGCCCGTGCTCTGCCGGGCGGACAGGTGCCTCATTGCCAATGGGAGCGCATCTGCGGCGCTGCCCGGACGTTAGCCCGGCCGGCTGCGGAAGGCCGCCCAAAGGCGTTAGGCGCCCGACCACGGACCGTCAAAGCGCTTCTGCGTTGAACCGTGAAATGCTGCCGCTCTGCAGGTTCCTCTGGTAGACCCTGACAAAGAAAAGTGAAGTCGCTGCAAGGTAGGCAGTCGCAAGGAGGGCGCCGGCGGCGAGATCGAATGCATAGCCCGCCGGCAGCTTCCCCGTAGCCAGGACTGCGCGGCAGCTCTCGAAGACGTACGACGGCGGGATCACCCTGGCAAAGACCTGCAGGTAGGGCGGCAGCGTAGAGATGGGGTAATAGACGCCTGCAAAGATCGAAAGCACCATCGGTATGGGCCATCCGAGCCACTCGGCCGAAGGGCCGAGACGGAAGATGATGCCGGATACGAATATGCCCATCGCTATGCCGAAAATCAGGAGTATGAAAAGGAAGGGCAGGAGCAAGGAGCCGATTCGGAGCACGTTGTAGCCGAAGGCGACTGCGGCCACTGCGATCATGGCGACGAAGGCGGCCGCCCCGCTCGTGATGCTGGTGAGTATGAGGCCTCCGAGGTACTCCCTTACCTTGAGGGGGGACGCGAAGAAATTTATGAAGTTCTGGCTCCAGATGTCCTCCAGGAAGGCCATCATGATGCCCTGCTCGATCCTTGCCATGAACTCCCACAGGATAATGGCGCCCAGGATGACCGTGATGAAGCTGAAGGTGGCCTGGCCCAGGGAGCCCAGGTATCTGCTTATGAACCCCCACTGGATGATGTCTATTATGAGCCAGAGGAAGATGCTCACCAGGCGGGTGGGGTTGCTCTTGAAAAGGAATACCTGCCGGACGAAGATCGCCAGGGTCCTGTAAAGGCTCATCCGCTCATTCCTTCAGGGAGACGGGCTCCCGCGCGACGGTTATGAAAAGCTCTTCGAGGTCTTTCTTCCCGTGCTCGGCCGGGAGCTTGCCGGGGTCGCCCTCAAGCAGTATCTGCCCGTGCGACAGAAAAAGCACCTTGTCGCAGACCTCCTCGATCTCGCTCATGTTGTGGGACGTCCAGAGTATGCCCGCTCTTGCGCTGCGGACATAGTTCTTTATCTTCTCGCGGACGAGGAGCGAGATGCTGGGGTCGAGCGAGGCGGTCGGCTCGTCGAGAAGCAGGAGCCTCGGCCTGTTCATTACAGCCTTTGCAAGGCTCAGGCGGCTAAGCTCGCCGGAGGAGAGCAGCCCCGACTTCTTGTCTGCGAGGCGCTCCAGGTCGAACTCGGCCATGAGGTCCGCTATCCTCTCCTTTACCTTCCGGACCCCGTAAAGGAGGGCGAAGACGTACAGGTTTTGCCGGACCGTAAGGTTGGCGGGCACATGGGCGTAGACTGCCGCGAAGTTGACGCTGCAACTAATCTCCGACCTGCGCCTGTCGAGGTCTTTCCCCAGCACCTCGATGGCGCCCTCCGTCGCCTTCAGGATGCCGAGGATCATGTTGATGGTCGTAGTCTTGCCTGCCCCGTTGGGACCGAGGAGCCCGACGATCTCCCCCTGGGCCACCGAGAAGGAGACATGGTCTAGCGCCCTGAAAGGGCCGTAGTCCTTCGTCAGGCCCGTGATCTTCAGGATGCATTCTCCGTTTCCGCTCGCGCTGCAATCGTCCATATACAGTAGGATAGTGAAGAACGGACCAAATTGCAAAACCAGGGGCAGTGAGGCAAAACCGGCGAGAGAGTCCCGGACCGGCGGAGGGCCGCACAAAGGCGGCCCGTACCGGCGAGCGCATCGACGTCCGTTTAAGACGGATGCCCTACCTTGCTATGATGATGATCTGACCCTTCATGCCGCGCATCTTATCCATGAACTTGTTGCTATAAAACTTGTAGATCCCCGGCCGGGCGAAATGGATTTTCGTCTCCAGGGTCTTCTTCGCAATGACGTCCATACCCTGCATGAGGTTCCCCTCCGGGTCCTCGATCGTGAAGTTATGGTTCTTGAGCGACATGTTTTCCAGCTTCAGGACGAGGGTCGCGCCCTGGTATACCTGGAGGTTGTTCGGCTCAAAGGTGTAGTCCATGAGCTTCATATTAACGGTATAGTCGTTCTTTGCCTCCAGGACGACCGGTTTCTGCAGCCCGCCGCACGCCGAAACTGCCAGCACCAACCCGCAAACGAGCACAACCGACCAGACAATCCGCCTTCTCATGGCTCCCTCCTTATGTGCGATCAGCGATAGGCGTTTTATGAATCACGGGATGATACACCACCTTTTCACAATATAGGACCTTTCCGGCGCTTTTCAACTGTCGATTCCCCGGTAGCTTGCCGGCCGGAGGGGATATACGGACGGGGGAACGGCCCGCGATCGTGCGGACCGATCTATGTCCGCAGACTGGCGGAGAGGGCCTTCAGGAAGGCTTCGGGTATGTGGACGACCTTCCTCGACCGGTAGTCAAAGGTGAGCACGGAAGTCTCGGCGAGAGCGATGACCTGCTTGTCTTTTGTCACCCTTTGATAGATGCGGAAGCCCTTCCCCGCGAACGCCCCGAAATGCGTCTCGACGGCGATCCCGTCCGAGAGAAAGGCCTCAGCCCTGAAACTTACCGTAAGATCGACGATGATGATGCCTGTGGCGCCGTCGCCCAGGTTGACCTCTGCGAGGCCCATTGAATGAAAGACGTGCGCCCTGGCGCGGCTCAGGAGCAGGATGATATTGTCCGTGCCGAAGTGGCCGCCGGAGCTCAGGTCCTCCGGCCCTATCTTTGCCGGGTACCGGAACTCGTACCGCTCCTGCTCGACCAGCCTCACCTCGAACTCCTTCATCTATGGACTCTCAAAAAGCCTTATGAGTCTGCTTGCTCATACCCGATTGTCCGGTCAGAAATTATCACGCGGACCTGAAACTGTCAACTTGTTGATTCCCTGTAGCTTGCTACAGGGATAATATCGTTTTCCCCTTCTATTTCACTCCATCATGAGAGTCCTTTTGCTCGCCCTTTCGCTCCCGTGCTTTTTGCATCCGATTGTCATCCTCGGAGTTTTGGCAGACCTTACCGAACCAATTATTGGCGACCCACGCGGCGTGCCGCCGCGTGGGTACCCCGGCGCCCCCTCCGCCAGCAAAGCTGGCGGAGCCTCCCCCCTCAATAAATACCCTGCTGCTTGCAGCAGGGTATTTATTGGACGCCTATCATTTCACTTGACTAAAGGGGGTACGGGTGTGATATAAAAAGTAAAGAGCGGCCTTTCAAAGGTATGGAAGGCAGGCCCCGCAGGGGCCATTACAAAGCGTAATTATTTAAGCGGCCACGAAGGCCCGTCCACCATCATAGGAGGTGGTCTTCGCGGCCGCTTTTTGTTTGGGCGAAGCCGGGGGAGGGCAGGTTGGCAAGACATTGCTTGTTGTTTCTCACCGTAGCCCTGCTTGCAGGGACAGCGGCATGGGCAGAAGAGAAGGACACGATGCAGCTTGAGCAGATCGTCGTGACCGCGACCAGGACTGAGACGGAAGCATCCCAGGCCCCGGCATCGACGAGTGTAGTCACCCAGCAGGAGATAGAGAACAGGCAGATCGTTGCCCCCGACGAGGCAGTCAATACCCTGCCGGGCGTCTTCGACACGCGGGGCAAGGGGATTCAGGACACGCAGGCGGGCATCAATCTCCGGGGCTTTCCGGGACAGGAGCGCACCCTCATTCTCCTTGACGGCATGCCCCTCAACGACGCCTACGACGGTTCGGTCCAGTTTGGCGGCCTGAACCCCGAGGACATCAGGCGG
>Ga0326727_10023499_pt1 | contig 11750 bp, 9 predicted proteins | sample MB2enrmetagenome_FD_207643 | JGI IMG/M metagenome (GOLD analysis project Ga0326727, IMG submission 207643) | Lab enriched peat soil microbial communities from McLean, Ithaca, NY, United States - MB29MY | ecosystem: Environmental > Terrestrial > Soil > Wetlands > Peat | place: USA: New York... | reverse complement strand
GGCGATACGGTGCATGGCCGCGTCTGCCGGCTTGCCAGTTTCGGCGGTTTCGTCGAATTGGCCGACGGCGTGGAAGGCTTGTGCCATTTCTCCGAGGTGCCGGGCTATACGGGCCGGCGCGGAGCGGAGCAAGCGCCCCTGACGATGGGCCAGGAGTTCGATTTCAAGATCGTCAAGATGAGCGAAGCGGAGAAAAAAATCGGGCTGAGTCTCCGCGCGGTGACCGAAGACGAGGAGAAAAACCGGCTGGAAGACTACCAGCGCCAGGCGGCCGCCGCCACTACAACCATTGAAGAGGTTATGAGCCTGAAGGACCGCAACCTCGAATAGGTTGCAAATTTTTCTTATTCAGGCGATACTGCGAATTCATAGCGGATTGACATCAAGGAGAATGCGATGACGAAGGCCGATCTGATTGAAGAAGTCTCCCGGGTGGTGGAGATGACCCGGAAGGAATCCGAGGTCATTGTGGAGGCGATTTTCGACAGTATCGTTCGTTCCCTGCGCTCCGGCGATAAGATCGAGATCCGCGGATTCGGCAGTTTCCGCACTCGCCAGAGGCAACCCCGGATCGGCCGCAACCCGAAAACCGGCGCGCGGGTGGAAGTGCCCGCGAAAAAGATTCCCTATTTCAAGCCCAGCAAGGAACTGAAGGACGTGGTGAACAATTCGGCCGTGCCCGGCACCCCGCCCGGCGTCCCGGCCCCGCCTGCCCCCGCGCCCGAGCAGGTTCCGAACCCCCAATAGGCTTGGTCCGGGAATAGCATGGATTATCTCTGGACCCCCTGGCGGTATCAATACGTCACCACCACAGGGGATCGGGGTGAGTGTATCTTTTGCGCCGCCGCCCAGGCGTCCGACGACCGGGAGCGCCTGGTGGTGCACCGCGCCGCGCGCTGTTTCGTCATTCTCAACCGTTTCCCATACACCAGCGGCCATCTGATGGTGGTGCCCTACGAGCACGTCGCCGCGCTGGAGGAGCTTTCCGACGAAACCCTGGTGGAATTAATCCGTCTGGCGCGCGACAGCGTGAAGCATCTGCGGGCGGCTTACCATCCGGAAGGCTTGAATCTGGGAATGAACCTCGGCCGTAGCGCCGGCGCCGGCATCGCGGAGCACGTGCATCTGCATGTGTTGCCCCGTTGGACCGGCGACACCAGCTTCATCACCACGGTGGGGGAGACGCGCCTGGTTCCCGAGGACCTCGAGGTCACCTGGGAGAAGTTGCGCCGGGAATTTCGGTGACAGGCTACGTAACCTCGAAACTTCACTCCGCTCACCGATTTGCATTTCGGGGTTGCGTAGCCTGTCACCGAAATTATTGGGTGTCGGCGGGATCCACGGGCTGGCGGCTGCCGGTGACGGCGTAACGGATATAGGCGACGATGTCCGCCATTTGCTGGGCGGTGGGCTTGTCGACCGCCGGCGGGTGCTTCCACCGACTCGTATTGGTCATCGATTCAATCTCAGTCAGGTCTACTTTGCGCAGTTCCGGCGGGGTCTTGGAAAGGTCATAGAGCTGGATAGTCTTGTCGTCCTTCGCGCCCGGCATTGCCGGAAACGTCTCCTTGGACTTCAGCTTGACCTCCTGCACGTACTGCGTGGCCGTGGAATGAACGGCCATCACAATGGCCGCCGGCGTGAGGCGTCCGATGCTTCTCAGGTCCGGCCCGACCGCCGTACCGCGCCCCTTCAACAAGTGGCAGATCGAGCACCCGTGGGCGGTTCCAAAGAACAGCGCCTCACCCCGGTCGATCTGTTGCGGGACAGTAGCCTGAGCCAACATCAACACGATCCACAACATGTTCGAGCTTTCCTTTCGGTGTCAGTTATGATACCACCGTAGAATAGTGGCGGAGCTATGAAAACTATACTGCTCGGGGGAATTCTCGCTTTCAGCGCGGCGGCTCAAGCACCGACGGAACCACCACCCATTCTCCAACTGATCCGCCGGCCGGGAGCTGTCATCGCCCCAATCCGGCCGTATGCCGATGCCAGAGCGGCGGTCGATGCTGTTGGAATGGTCTCCATCACGGGCCCGCCCGAAGCTTGGCAGATCGAATCGCACCAGTCGTTCGCCAGCATCGAGGACCTCGACAAGGCCGTGGGCCCAGTCGGCATATCCCCCAGCCCCTCCGGCCCATCCCAGGAGGATACGCTGGCTCTTTCCAGCACGTTGATCGCGTTCTACCGGCCAAACTGGAGCTACCGGGCCGACCAGGCTATCCGGCTGTTCCCGCGGGCGCACTATTTCCATGTCACGATCTACCGCGTCCGGCCGGACGCCGAGAACGATCTTGGTGAGCTGGTGAAGCTGCGGCGGCTCAGTTCCGACAGCGTGAACCTGGACCGGCCCGACCTGGCCTACCAGGTCATTTCGGGCGCTCCATCGGGAACTTTTATCTTTGTGGCCCCGCTGACGTCCCTCAAGACCATGGACGAGGGTGTAGCTGAGACCCCCGTCTATGCCGAAGCCACCGCGGCAGCCCGCGCCAAGACCGCGAACAAAGTGTCCGCCGACGGCGAAATCAGCCGCGAGCACCTGCTGTTCCGAGTCGAACCCCGCATGAGCTATGTATCCGACGACTTTGCCGAAGCGGACCGGCAATTCTGGAGACCGAAGAATTAACGATATGCCCCGCGAACTCCTGATCCAGCGCCCCGATGGCTCAATGAAGACCGTTCCGCTTACCGCCGAGCGGCTTTCCATAGGCCGCTCCAACGCCGCTGAACTGTGCTTTCCGGAAGATGCCGGCCTTTCCCGCCTGCACTTCGCCTTCGAGGCCCAAGGCGACGAGTGGACGGTCGAGGACCTCGGGAGCAAGAACGGCACCTTTGTCAACAACATTCCGCTCAAAGCCCGGCTCATCCTCAAGCCCGGCGACCGCGTCACCGCCGGCCATATCGTCATCGTCTATGCACCCGATGCCGCCGGCCCGGACCCCAGCGTGGTGCTTTTCGAGGGCGGCGAGAGCGCTTCCCCCACCACTTCCACCCTGATCACCAGCCTCGAAGGCGCGCTCTCCAACCAGACCATGGCCGTCGAACGCGGCGGGCCAAGAGCCTCCGCGCCCATGCAGGCGCTGATTCGCGCCGGACAGGAGTTGGCCGAGAACCGGCCGCTGGCCGATCTGTTCCCCGTCATCCTCGACCTCGCCATCCAAGCGGTCAACGCGCAGCGTGGCGTGCTTCTCATTTTGGAGGGCGGCACGCTCGTTCCCCGCGCGCGAAAAGGCGAAGGTTTTCGCATCAGCACCGCCGTTCGCGATCGCGTGCTCAACGAAAAATCCTCGATCCTGGTGCGCGATGCGCAGCTCGACGACGCCTTCAAGGGCCGCGTGAGCATCGTCGAGCACAAGGTCCACACCATGATGGCCGTGCCGCTCCAGACCAAGCAGCGCATTATCGGCCTGATCTACCTGGACTCGCCTTTCGTGCTCCGCGAGTTCACCACCGACGATCTGAGCCTGCTCACGGTGATGGCCAACGTGGCCGCCATCCGCATCGAAAACGTGCGGCTGGCCGAGGTCGAAGAGGCCGATCGCATCATACAGCGCGACCTTACGCAGGCGGCCGAGATCCAGCGCCGCATGTTGCCGGACGAGGCGCCGCACGTGCCGGGCGCCGACCTGGCGGGGTTCAACGCCGCGTGCCGCACGGTGGGGGGAGACTACTACGACTTCTTCCCGTACGCCGGCAGCCGCGTCGGCCTGGCGCTGGGCGACGTCTCCGGCAAAGGTATGCCGGCCTCCCTCATGATGATGGCGCTGCACGCGCGGGTGCAGGTGCTGGCCGAAGATCCGGGCGATCTGGCGTCGTTCATGACGCGGCTGAACAAGGCCACTTGCGCCAAGTGCCCCGCCAACCGGTTCATCACTTTTTTCTTCACGGTGATGGACGCGGCTACGGGCGATCTGGCCTTCGCCAACGCCGGGCACAATCCGCCGATTGTGATCCGCGCTTCGGGTGAATCGCAGATACTGGAAGGCGGCGGCCCGGTGCTGGGCGTGCTGCCGATTGCGCCCTACTCGGAGCAGCGCGAGCACCTCGGCCCGGGCGACCTGCTGGTGCTGTACAGCGACGGCGTGACCGAGGCCAACAACGCCAACTTCGACGAGTTCGGCGAAGACCGCTTTATCGAGGTGCTGAAGCGGCATCGCCACGAAACGGCCGGCGCCATTGTGGCCGCGGTGATGAAGGCGGTGGGAGAATTCGCGGCGGGGGCCCCGCAGGCGGACGATATCACGCTGGTGGTGGCCAAGCGGGTGTAGAGTACCCGGACCCGCGAATTCGATTTCTCCTTCAGGCGAGGCTCTGTGCGATTAGCTTCTGCAACCGTTCCGCTAGCGGGCCGACGTAGGGATCCGAAATCGTGGTCAGATGACCACCTGGCGTCAGATGCACTTCAATGCCACCGCGGGCCAGCTCGCGCCACCCGAGTCGTCGATCCAAAGGGGAGCCCGTTTGAATGTGGTCTTCCGACGACAGAATCGTAATTCGGCCCGGATATTCGCCGGGGCGGAACCGCGAGGCTGCGCGGAGATTGGCGGCAATTATGTCGTCCGAGGCCGGCGCTGGCACGGCGATGTCCCGACGCCTGGCGAGGCGCCGCTGTACGTGCCTCCGGAGCCCCTGCCAGCTTTTCGCAAGAGATGCCGTGCTTTGCCTCATGCGGACCGCGATCGTGAACTGCCGCCACAACTCGGCCGCAAACAGCGGCCAGTGGCGCCGGAAGTCAGGGTAGTGTGGTGCAGGCGTGTCGAACAGGACCAACAGAGCGATGGTTTCACCCTGCGCGGCCAGCTTTCGCGCGATTTCGAAGGCGATGATGCCCCCGAAACAGTGTCCTGCCAGCAGGTACGGCCCACGCGGTTGGAGCGTTCGTATCGCCGTGAGACACCCCTCCGCCATGTCCTCCAGCGTGCACGGACCCCGCTCTTCGACGCGTCGCGGGTCCCGCAACGCATAGAATGGGCGTTCCTGCCCCAACCTGTTGGCAAGCGGAAGCAAGTAGATCGGATTGGAGCCGATGCCCGGGACCATGAACAGTCCAGGGGCCCTTCCGCGCGGCTGCAGGGCGATCGCCCAAGAATGGGCGCGTTGCTTCGCCGCGCCCGCCGGCGGACCGGCTCCTTCGAGGACCGAAGCCATGTGCGCCAGGGTCGGAGAATCCAAGAAACCGATGGCTTCAAGAAGATGCGCAGAAGCGGAAAACTCTTTCTGGACCCATGCCATCAGTTCGGCGGCGGCGAAGGAATCGCCACCGAGGGCGAAAAAATCATCGTGGAGGCCGATGGACGGCGTGTCCAGCACGCGCGACCAGATCTCGGCGAGCGACTGCTCGATTGGCGTGGACGGCGCCACGAACGGCGGGCGGCCCGAGGGGGACTCGAGCGCGATGCGGACGTTGAAGTGCGCGGCGAGCCCCGCGCGCTGGACTTTGCCGCCCGGGCCCTTGGGGATCTCGCTTACCAGGAGAATCCTCGCCGGCACCTTGATGTCCGTTAGGCGCCGCGCGACAAAACGCCGCAATTGGATCTCCGTCGCGACTCGACCGGCGCGCACTACCACCGCAGCCGCAACGGCTTCCGACAGCCGCTCGCAGGGCGCGGGGAAGACCGCGGCTTCGAGTATCGCCGGATGGGCCAGCAGCGCTTCCTCGACCTCGCGAGGGAAGATCTTTTCTCCGCCGCGATTGATCATCTCGCGGACGCGTCCCGCCAGGAAGAGGTAGCCCTCCTCGTCCAGCCAGCCAACGTCGCCGGTGCGGAACCAACCGTTCCAGAAAGCCTCTTTGTCGGCTTCGGGATCGTTCTCGTAGCCGGCAAAGACGTTCGGTCCGCGCACCAGGACCTCGCCCACCTCACCGGGGGCCAAGGGTCCGTCCGACGCCCCCAGGATCGTCACTTCACAGCCGGCGGGCAACCCCGCGGAGCCGGGCTTGCGTTTCCTCGGCGGCAGAGGAGTGCAGGTAATGATCGGGGATGCCTCCGTGGTCCCGTAGACGTCAATGATCGGAACGCCCAGGACCTCCTCCGCCTCGGCCATGAGGCTCGGGGACAAGGAGGCGGAGCCTGTCCGGATGAACCTCAGTTGGCCGCGATGAAAGGCCTCTCCCCGGGCGCGGACGATCTCCAGGAGTTCGCCGAGAGCCGGCGGAGACAGATACATCCACGTGGGCCGGTACTCTGCCATCCAGGCGAGAAATCGCACGCCGTAAAAGCCGGGAAGGCAGCACATACCCGAACCGCCCAGCAAGGAAACCAGGGCTACGCTGGCGCCCGCCACGTGGTACATGGCGATGGCACCCAGAAACCGGTCGCCGGCTCCCACTTGCGAGGTTCGAATGCTGGACTGAGCCGAAGCGAGGAGGTTGGCATGTGTGAGCGGAACCCGCTTGGGCCGCCCGGTGGCGCCGGAGGTCTGCATCACCACAGCGACGTCGCTGGGGAGCGTCTCGCGGACAGCGTGCGCTGGCGTCGCGTGGACTTTCGGCTCGATGCCGAATTCGCCGGCCACGCCCGCGGCGCCGACGGACACTGAGATCAGAGGAACTCCCAATTCCGATGCGGCCTCGGCGGCGACGCTCCCGGGCTCGGCCAGAACATGGCCGGCGTCAAGCAGAGTGAGTGCGGACTCAATCTCCGCCCGCCGAAGCTTCGGATTCAACGGCATGGCGATCGCACAGCTCATTACAGCCAAAGTGGCGGTGACAGCCTCGGGCCCGACCGGCAACACAATCGCGACGCGCCGCTGGCGATCGACGCCCATTCGCCCGAGTGCGCCGATCGCTTCACGAACCAACGACTCGAGACGTGCGAAAGACATCGGCGTGCGGTCGGGGGCCGCGATGGCAACCATGTCCGGGGCGGCGCGCGCCTGCGCCGCGATGAGCTCGCGGACCGTGGTGGCGGACGCAACCGCTTCCCGCGCGTCGCCGATTTCCGTGGCCTTCTGGGGCAACTGGTCAGGCGCCTTCCGTTCAGTCTTGGCCGTTCAACCGTTTAGAATAACATCGGTCCACATTGACTTTCGCCGCCGCCTGTTCCCATAATCGGCCATGGCAGAAGCACCGCAGGCCGGCGAAGCACCGAAGAGCCACGAACGGAAGAATTCCGGCATCGGGGCCACGGAGGATCAGATGGATTCGCGGGGCACCATCCCGCAGCGCATCGACCGTATCGGCACCAAAGTCGAGGACTTGGCCGGCACCGGCCAGCACGATTCTCCCGGAGGATGACCTTAGCGGTATAGCAGGTACGGCTGGCGCATCCTGACGAACGCCGCCACGGCATCCTGAAAGCCCTGCTGGATCGTGCGCGGGTCGTCGCCTGCCTGGAGTTGGCGGACGGCCCCGGCGCTGCCAATCAGCAGCTTGTCCTGAGACAAATCGAGCTTGCCCGGATAGAGCTTTAGAATGGCCGCCGCCACTTCCAGGCCCAGACGCGTGGCATCCAGCAGATCGCGGTTGAGGATTACCAATCGCACACCCTCGACCGCGCCCACACGCGTTGGATAGACGCGCACGCCGGGGATTTCGCGGCGATTCAGATACGCCGCCAGCTCGCGGCCGGCAATGAAATCGGCCCCGATCTGCTCGAAGGGGGAATCCGTTCCGCGCCCCACCGAGTATCCTTTGGAAGCTTCCAGGAGGCACAAGCCGGGGTACAGCGTGGCGGCGTTCAGGCTGCGCAGGTTGGGGGAGGGGTCGATCCACGGCAGGCCGGTGTCGTCGAACCAGTCGCCGCGGTTCCAGCCCTGCATCTGGATCACCGTGAGCGCCGCGCCGATTTTATTCTCCGCGTTGAAGAGGCGCGCAAGTTCACCCATGGTCATACCGTGGCGCACTGGCAGGCCGGGAAAATAGCCGACGAACGACTGGTTGGCGGCGTCCAGCAGCGGGCCCTCCACGTGGTTCCCGGTGATGGGGTTCGGCCGGTCGAGCACGTAGTACGGGATACCGGCCTTGGCCGCCGCTTCCATGGCGTACGCCATGGTGGTCTCGTAGGTGTAGAAGCGCGCGCCAACGTCCTGGATATCGAAGACCAGCGCGTCGATGCCGCGCAGCATCTCAGGCGTTGGCCGCAACGTCTTGCCGTACAGGCTGAAGACTCTGATGCCGGAGGCGGGGTCGGTAACATCGGGGAGGCCGGGGCGGTCTTCCCTGCCCTCGAGCCCGTGCTCGGGCGAGAACAGCGCGGCCACTTGAACGCCCGCCGCGCGCATGAGGTCAACATTGCGGCGGCCCAGGCGGTCCACGCCGGTTTGGTTGGTGATGAGGCCGACGTGTTTACCCTGGAGCGGCTGAAAGTCTTGCGCCGCCAGCACATCGAGACCCGTGAGCGCGGCGCCGTTGTGGCCGGCGCCGAGCGCCGCGGCGACGATGGTCGCCACCTTCGCGCGCAACGGCGTAAGCGCCGGCCGCGCGTCGGGATGCACGCTATTGGCCAGCAGAATGACGTAGCTGCTGGAGGAAGGGTCGATCCAGATGGAAGTGCCGGTGAAGCCGGTGTGGCCGTACGAGCCGATGGGGAACAGTTCGCCGCGGTTGCCCGAGTAGGGCGAGTCGATGTCCCAGCCCAGGCCGCGCAGAATGGGCTGGCCGGGTGGGCTTTCGGGCTCGGTGAACTTCTCGACCGTGAGCGGGCTGAAGAGACGAACGCCGTCGAGCGAGCCGCCGTTGAGCATCATCTGGGCGAAACGCGCCAGGTCGGCGGCGGTGGAAAACAACCCGGCGTGCCCCGCCACGCCGCCCATGGCCCGCGTGGAGGGGTCGTGGGCCACGCCCCGTAATGGCGGCGCCGTTTTGTCGGCGCGCTCCGTGGGGGCGATGCGCGGCACGAGCGACACCGGCGGCAGGAACATGGTTTCCTTCATGCCCAGCGGCAGGAATATGTTCTGGCGGGCATAATCGGAGAGCATTTCGCCGCTCAGCCGGTGAACGATTTCGCCCAGCAGGATGAAATTGATGTCGCTATAAACGAAGCGCACTCCCGGCGGGCCGGCGGGCTTAGTGGTGCAGGCCAGATGGATGCCAGTGTCGTAGCCGGTCCATTCCGGTTTGAGCGGCACGTCGGGCGGGAGACCCGAAAAATGCGTGAACAGGTTGCGCAGCGTGATGTCGCTCTTGCCTTCCTGGAATTCGGGGATGTAGTCGGTGACCTTGTCGTTGAGCTGGAACTTGCCCTGCTCGAAAAGCTTCATCAAAGAGGACGTGGTGGCAATGACTTTCGTGAGGGAGGCGCAGTCGAATATGGTATCGACCGTCATGGTCTCCGGCCGCGGAACCAGCGCGCGCTTCCCGTAGGCCTTGCGGTAGACGATTTGGCCGTCGTGCCCGACCAGCAAAACGGCGCCGGGCAGGCGGTCTTGTGCGATGGCCTGGTTGATCGCTTCATCGAGCGCCGGCGCGCCCGCGAAGGTCTGTGCGGAGAGCGAAGCGGCAGCCAGCGCGGCGCACCACGGAAGCTTCATATGAATCCATGATAGCCAAGGGATTTTCAGACCGGTGTAACCGATTCTCTCATTTGTTAATCTTTAAGTTAGTTGAGACTCCAATACCTATGCGCGATCCTGACCGGCTGCGTGCTGCTGGCCGGCTGTGGAAAGAGGGGGCAGGTGGCGGCGGCGCCGGCCGCCGGAAAACCGAGTGCGGATGGCACCGCGCCGGGCGAGTGCATTATCCTGCCGGCCGGTTCCCCCAAACTGGACCGGATTCGGGTAGCGCCGGTCGCCATGGGCCGGTTCGTGCTGGCGGAAGTCACCGCTCCCGGCGAGGTCGAGGTAAATCCCAGCCTTGTCTCGCGGGTACTGATGCCGGTGACGGGCCGCATTCGCGAGGTTCGGGTGCATTTGGGAGACTCGGTGACCGAAGGCCAGCCGGTAGTCGCCATCGAGAGCCCGGACGCGGCCGCCGCTCTGGCCGCGCACACGCAGGCGCAGGCTCAGATCCGGCAAGCCAAATCGGCCGTGCTCAAGTCGCAACGGGATCTGGCGCGCATTCGCGAGCTCAATGAACACGGGGCGGTGGCGCTCAAAGAGGTACAATCCGCGGAAAACGAGGCCGTGCAGGGGCAGGCCAACCTGGAAGAGGCGCAAGCCGCGGCAGAAGCCGCCGTGCAGCGCCTGAAGGCACTCGGTCTGGAACCCGGGCAACTGGCCTCGGTGGTCTACGCGCGCGCACCGATCAGCGGCAAGGTGATGGAGATTTCGGTCGCCCCCGGCGAATATCGAAACGATACCAGCGCCAGCCTGATGACCATCGCCGACCTGCGCACGGTGTGGATGTCGGCGCTGGTGCCGGAGACCCGGATCCGGTACATCGAAGTTGGCGAGGCGGTGCGCGTCGAGTTTTCGGCCTACCCGGGAGAGGAGTTTCGCGCCAAAGTGATGCGCATCGCCGATACGGTGGACTCGCAGACCCGCACCATCAAGGTGGATGCCGAGATCCCCAACCCTTCGGGGCGGTTGCGACCGGCGATGTTCGGCCAGATTCACCATGAACACGAGCCAGTGCCGAAGCCCGCGGTGCCGGTATCCGCGGTGATTCAGACGGGCGGCCGTGCGGTGGTCTACGTCGAAGAAGGCCCGGGGCTGTTCCGTGAGCGGGTCATCACGGCCGGCGAACGCCAGAACGGCCTGCTGCCGGCGATGAGCGGCCTTGCGGCGGGAGAACGCATCGTGGTGGACGGCGTGATGCTGCTTCGTACCGAGGCAGCGGTGCGATGATCGAACGCCTGATCTCAACCGCGCTGCGGCAGCGGTTGCTGATCCTGGTGCTCACCATTGGCGCCGCGGCGCTGGGCTTCTGGGCCTTCCGGCAACTGAAAATCGAAGCCTATCCCGACGTTTCGGACACCCAGGTTGTGATTGTCACGCAGTTTCCGGGACACGCCGCGGAAGAGATGGAGCAGCAGGTCAGCATTCCTCTCGAGCGCGCCATGAACAGCCTGCCCAACATCATGGCGCGGCGTTCCCGCAGCATCTACGGCCTGTCGGTGGTGGAACTGACCTTCGCGTTTGGGACGGACGACTACTTTGCGCGGCAGGTGACGCTGGAAAAGCTGCGCGAGGTGGGTTTGCCGGATGGCGCCCAATGCGATTTGGCGCCCCTGACCACGCCGGCGGGCGAGCTATACCGCTACGTGGTGGAAGGCCCGGGGCACGATTCCATGGAATTGCGCGAACTGCAGGACTGGGTGATCACGCCGCGCTTCCTGCAGGAAGACGGCGTGGCCGATGTCGCCACCTTCGGCGGCCTGGTGAAGCAGTACCAGATCGAGGTCGACCCGCTCAAGCTGGAGAAGTACAACATCACCATCTCGCAAATCGCCAGTGCCGTCAGAGCCAACAACCAGAACGCCGGCGGAGCCCTGGTGGACAATGGCCAGCAATCCATGGTGGTGCGCGGCGTGGGCCTGGTGGGCTCCGTCGCGGACCTGGAGAACATCGTCCTCAGCGCCACCAGCGGCGCGCCGGTCTTCATCCGCGATATCGGGAACGTGAGGATCGGTCCCGCGATCCAGAAAGGCATTTTCGGGCTCGATTCGGAGTCGGGAGGAATCGAAGGCATCGTTCTGATGCGCCGGGGCGAGAATCCGAGCGATGTGCTGGAGGGCGTCAAGAGCGCGGTGGAGGACCTGAATTCCACGCGTCTTCCGCCGGGCGTGCGGCTGCGTCCGATCTATGATCGCACGGAGCTGGTGGACAGCACGCTGGATACGGTTTCGCACACGCTGCTGGAGGGCCTG
>Ga0326727_10023497_pt1 | contig 11750 bp, 9 predicted proteins | sample MB2enrmetagenome_FD_207643 | JGI IMG/M metagenome (GOLD analysis project Ga0326727, IMG submission 207643) | Lab enriched peat soil microbial communities from McLean, Ithaca, NY, United States - MB29MY | ecosystem: Environmental > Terrestrial > Soil > Wetlands > Peat | place: USA: New York... | reverse complement strand
AACTTCCAGTGGGCTTGGGCTTCAGGGGTAGCAGCGGGGCGCGCGGTGTAGGGAGCTGGGGAGTAGGGTCAGCAGGTCAGCGAGTCAGCGGGTTGTTGACTTAGCGAGTCAGGGTTCGTTTGCAGCTGGATCGCCGGCGGAGGGTTCGGCGGGCGGCGGGATTCGTCCTTCGTCGAGGCGCTTGACAAATTCGTAGAGTACCTGCGGACCGGTTCCCGCCACTGCATCGCCGGGGCGAGCGCCGCTCTGCATCCAGGCAAAGAGAAACAGGAGCGGAATACAGCCGTGTGCAGCTCCTTCGACTTCTGCGCCGATATGGGCCAGAACGCGCGCAAAGTGGATCGGCAAGTGGACTCCGACTGTCTTCCCCTCCTCCGGATTGACGCAGTGGTCCGGTGAAGAGGTTACCAGGTGTTCGCGGCAGATGAGCGGGCGGAAGGTGTGGATCGAGCAGGCCTCATCCTCGAGAAACGGGCAGGGTATGCGCTGATTGAGATAGTCGATGGCCAATTGGCTTGAACCGTCATGGTCGGCGAGCCAGTCGTCCTTCACCATGCGATCGACGATGCCGGCGGCGGCGAGTTTGGTCAGCGCCTGGTGGAAGCGGCTCTTGAGCTCCAGCCGGCGTGCTTCGGGGAGCGTGCGAATCCAGTTTCCCAGGGCTTCGGCCTCGAAGATGCTGATGGGCACCATCTGGCGGCAGCATGCGCCGCAGCCGCGCCGGCAGGAGACAGGATGGCCTGCCGCGGCCAATTGGGTGGTTATGCCGTCAATGAACGAATCGTCGATCGCCCGCAGGACGGGGAGAATCTGGGTCAGGTTGGTCTGTCCGGAAGGCACCTGCGCGGTTGCGGTAATCCGGCGCTCGCCGATGCCTACCTCAAATTGGACAGAAACGGTGTCCGGCGGGTGCTCATCCATGGTTTCAGCATTGTAGCGGAAGTGAGGCCAGGCCGTTTGTGGGAGCGGGCCCGCGGCAGGTTACTGCTGGGCCGGCGGGGCAGGGTTTGGCGGCGGTGCGCCTGGCCGCGCGGGCGGTGTGAGCACGAATCCCTTGCGGACCAGTGCGAAGCCCGGCTGGCGCAACTCGGCTTGCAGAAGCTGGTTCTGGGGTCCGGAGAAAAGGTCGATCATGGAGCCGGCGATGGTCGCCACCAGATGGTGAACGGAGATGGGCTTGCCGTCGAGGGTGCCCTGCTCATCGGCGTAGGTTGCCAGCTGGACGGGTGCGATGGAGCCGGCTCCTTTCGGCAGGATGACCCACAGGTCGCGATTGTTCTGGGCGACGGCCACGGCGAGGAGGGTTTCAAAGGCGCCGGCATCGAAGTCGGGCAGAAAGACGGACGCTGGATGCAGGTCGAGGCTGGTGGTGGAGCTGCGTCCGTTGGCGGAGATGTTGAGCAGCATCTGCGCCGGGTCGGGCGCGCCGGTAACGGTGACGGCAGAGCCATTGACCACGCCGCTCAGTTGGACATGGACCAGATGATTGGCCGCATCGAGCTTCTCGGTTTTGGACAGGCTGTAGGTGAGCCCCTGCATGGCGATGCGCACAACCGATATGGAGTCGTAGCCTTCGGGCGTGGCGGTGACGGTGAAGCTCGCCGTGCCCACGGGGGCGCCGTTCTGCGTGATCTGGAAAGCGCCCGACTGGGCCGGAGCCGCGGGGGCAAGGAACGCAAGGAGCCCCGCGAGAAAAAGAAGAGACGATTTAGGCAAGCGTATCGGCATTCTTCCTGATTAGACGTTTAAGAGAGGGACTAGAGACTTTGGGACTAGGGACTGAGTGCGCCGGTGGGTTGGTGTAATCTCAGGCCGGCTTTCCATTCCTTAGTCCCTCGGTCCATGGTCCCTACGTTTCAGCCCTTGGCGGTGGCGAAGCGCTTGTTCACTTCGTGCCAGTTGACGACGTTCCACCAGGCGGAGAGGTAGTCGGGACGGCGGTTGTTGTACTTGAGGTAGTAGGCGTGCTCCCAGACGTCGTTGCCGAGAATGGGGTACAGGCCCTGACTGAGCGGCGAATCCTGGTTGGCTGTGGTAAGGACCTTGAGCTTGCCGCCGGTGAAGACCAGCCAGCCCCAGCCGGAGCCGAATTGCTTGGCCGTGGTCTCGTTGAAGGTCTTCTTGAAGGCGTCAAAGTCGCCAAAGTCGGCCGCAATCTGGCCGGCAATGGCGCCGGTGGGCGCGCCGCCCACTCCATCCGAACCCACCGGGCCCATCAGATGCCAGAAGGCGGTGTGGTTGGAGTGGCCGCCGCCGTTGTTGCGGACTGCGCCGCGAATGTCTTCAGGGACCGCTGCCAGGTCGCGGATCAGGTCGTCGACGGATTTGGCGGCCAGGTCGGGATGATTGGCCAGGGCCGCATTGACGTTGTTGACGTAGGTCTGGTGATGCTTGTCGTGATGCAGGTGCATGGTTTCAGCGTCGATGAATGGTTCGAGGGCAGAGTAGTCGTAGGGCAGGGGGGCGAGTTCGTAAGCCATTGGGGATTCTCCTCCGTTCGGATTGTACTGTCTGGGCAGGCTGTTGCGTTGTGCCGTGAAGAGCGAACCAAGGCGGGATGCAACGCAATCTTCACATCCGGCGTCGCTGCCGTATGTTTGGATGGATGCAGGAAAGGCGGGCGGGGTTCCGAAACTTCGTTGCACCGTTGCAGTGGATTTGTACCGCCTATGAAACCTTCCGGCCCCTGGATACATCGTACAAGGTGCAGCAAGCAGCTACATCTTCCGGTTTCCCCGTTCCACAGCAAGTTTCCCTTGTTTCATCACGTAGTATGCGACTATGAGCGACCAGCCCCTCTATCGATGGCTTGAGCAGCAAGGCGAGGCTTTTGGCGCGCCCGGCATGGAACCGCGCTGGACATCCAGCGTAAAGGATGCGGTGGGAACCGCCTACTCGGCATCCAGCCGCATCTGGTTCACCTGCTCGCACGGCATCCTCAACGAGATTTATCACCCCACCATCGACCGGCCGCAGATCAGGGACATGGAGTTTCTGGTCACCGACGGCGAGTCGTTCGTGCACGAAGAGAAGCGCGACCTACTCTCGACTTTCGAGTACATCCATCCTGAGGCGCTGGGTGTGCGGTACATCAATGCCGACGCGGAAGGCCGGTACCGGCTGATCAAGGAGATCGTCTGCGATCCGCATCACTCCGTAGTGCTGACCCAGGTGCGGCTGGAAGGGGACGAGGAGTTGCTGCCGCGGCTGAAGGTTTACGCGCTGCTGGCGCCGCACCTTGGTGGCGGCGGCCATGGGAATACGGCGCGGGCGCTGGACATTGCCGGATACAAGGCGCTGCTGGCCTGGAAAGACACGTGGGCGCTCGCCATGGGCGCCAACTGCGGGTTTTCCAAAGTGAGCTGCGGGTTTGTGGGCGCCAGCGATGGATGGCGCGACCTGATGGACAACTTCGCCATGGACTGGGAGTTCGGCTCGGCAACCAACGGCAACCTGGCCGTGATGGGCGAGCTTGACCTGAAGGGCCAGCGCACGTTTACGCTGGCCATCGGCATCGGCGAATCGCTGCACACCGCGCTGCAAAAAACCGTAAGCGCGCTAGTCATGCCCTTCGAGCAGAATCGCAAGCGGTTCATCGAGCAGTGGCAACGGGCAGCAAATCCGGAGTGGCTGGCTGCCGAGTCTGGCGACGATGGCAAGCTGATGCGGACCAGTCACAACGTGCTGCTGGCCCACGAGGACAAGACCTATTCAGGCGCATTTGTGGCTTCGGCGTCGATTCCGTGGGGACAGGTGAAGGGCGACGACGACCTGGGCGGTTACCACCTGGTGTGGACCCGCGACATGGTGCAGACGGCCACGGCGCTGCTGGCCTGCGGACGCGCGGAAACGGCACGGCGGGCGTTGGTGTACCTGTCGTGCACCCAGGAGCCAACCGGCGGATTTGCGCAGAACTTCTGGATCGACGGCACTCCGTACTGGTCGGGCCAACAGCTCGACGAGGTGGCTTTTCCGCTGATCCTGGCCTGGCGTCTGTGGAAGGCCCACGGCCTGGGCGAGATGCACATCTTCCCCTTTGTCGAGCGAGCCGCGGGCTACCTGGTGCACTATGCGCCCATCACCCACCAGGAACGCTGGGAGGAAAACGCCGGCTATTCGCCTTCCACGCTGGCGGCGGTAATTGCCGGGCTGATTTGCGCGGCAGAGATCTGCCGCGCCCACGATTCGAACGAGTTGGCCGTGTTTCTGGAGGAATTCGCCGACTGGATCGAGCGCCATCTCGAGGACTGGACGGTAACCAACGACGGGGTGCTGCACCCGCAGATTCGCCGCCACTACATGCGTATCCGGCCTCCGGAGACCGGTGAGGCCTACGCCTGCGAGGGTTGCGGCTCGGAGACGATCCGCATCGCCAACCGCCCCCCGGGCACGCGCTATGAGTTCGAGGCGCGGGAGATTATCGACGCCGGCTTCCTGGAACTGGTGCGCTACGGCGTGCGGCGTGCCGACGATCCGTTGATTGTGGATTCGCTGGAAGTGGTGGACGCGGTGCTGAAACGTGGATTGCCACAGGGGCCCGGTTGGATCCGTTACAACTGGGACGGCTACGGCCAGAGGCCGGACGGCGGACCCTTCCAGACCTGGGGCCAGGGCCGGGTGTGGCCGCTGCTGACCGGCGAGCGTGCCCACTACGAACTGGCTGCCGGCAACGACATTGCTCCGCTCATCAAGACGTACGAGCGATTTGCCACCGGCGGGCAGATGATGCCGGAGCAGGTTTGGGACGAGGCCAACCGGCCGGATTCCAGCCTGAGCATGGGCCAGCCGGCGGGCTCGGCGGTGCCGCTGGTGTGGGCGCATGCCGAATACCTGAAGCTGCTGCGGTCGGCCGTGGATGGCAAGGTGTTCGACCGTATCGATCCTGTGTATGAGCGGTATTGTGAGCCCGCAGGCAACGGCCGGGTGCGCCGAAACCTGGAGATTTACACCCGGAAACGGCCCATCCAAAGGATTACTGCAGGCCAAACGCTGCGCATTTTGGATGAAACGCGGTTTGACCTGGTGTGGTCGGACGATGGCTGGATGACGACGCACAACACGGCCAGCCGCGCGGTGGGCTGCGCGGGTTTCAGTGCGGACATTGCCCCCCGGACGGAGAGTGGTGAGCTATCATGGACTCTCCATTGGACGGAGCAGGACCGCTGGCTCGGCCACAATGTCGAAGTAAAAATCGACGCCAGGTAAAGGGATTTACTTCGGCGTCGCGCAGTTCTACGAAAGGAATTTGTAAAGCGATTATGACTTCCACGTTGACGGAACTCTCACTCGACGAACTCTCGATCGACACTTTACGGCTGCTGGCCGTGGACGCAGTGGAAAAGGCCAAGAGCGGCCATCCGGGCGCGCCGCTGGGCTGCGCGCCTATTGCCTACCTGCTGTTCCACAAGGTGATGAAGCATAATCCGGCCAACGCGAATTGGCCGGACCGGGACCGTTTCGTGCTGTCGAATGGCCACGCTTCGGCGCTGCTTTACTCCACCTTGTTTCTCTCCGGTTACGACCTGACATTGGACGACCTGAAGAGCTTCCGCCAGTGGCACTCGCGGACGCCGGGCCACCCGGAGAAGATCGACACCGACGGCGTGGAAGTGACTACTGGCCCGCTCGGCCAGGGCATCGCCATGGCTGTAGGCATGGCCATCGCGGAGCGGCACCTGGCATCGATCTATAACACGCCTGATTTCGAAGTTGTGAATCATCGTACTTATGCGTTGTGCGGCGATGGCGACCTGATGGAGGGCGTGTCACACGAGGCGGCCGCGCTGGCGGGAACGCTGGGCCTGGGCAAGCTGACGTTTATTTACGACGACAACCTGGTTTCGCTAGACGGCCCGACGGAGCTGAGCTACAACGACGACGTGCTGGAGCGCTTCAAAGCTTATCACTGGCATGTGCAACGGGTGGCGGACGGCAACGACCTGAAAGCCATCGAAGCGGCCATTGAGGCGGCCAAGGCGGAGACCAGCAGACCGTCGCTGATCGCGGTGCGCACGGTGATCGGCTATGGCAGCCCCAAGGCGGGCACCAATAAGGTGCATGGCGAAGCATTGGGCGCGGCGGACACGGCGGCGACCAAGAAGTTCTACGGCTTCCCCGAGGATCAGAGCTTTTTTGTGCCTGCCGACGCGCTGGCGAATTGGCGCAAGGCGGTGGATCGCGGGGCCGGCCTTGAAGCTGAATGGAAGGAACACTTCGCGAAGTATGCGGAGGCGAATCCGGAGCTGGCAGCCGAGTTCGAGCGCACCCAAAGGGACGAGCGCAAGGCGGGTTGGGAGGCAGCGATTCCCAGCTTCGCGCCGGGCAAGCCGCAGGCCACGCGCAACGCCGGCAACGCGGTGATGAATGCCATTGCCGACAAGGTGCCGGAGCTGTTCGGCGGCGCGGCGGACCTGACCGCCTCGACCAAGACCATCTTCAAGACGAGCGCCAGCTTTCATGTGGACCCCGCGGGCCGCAACGTGTTCTTCGGCGTGCGTGAATTCGGCATGTGCGCCGCGGTGAATGGAATCGCCGCGCATGGCGGGCTGATTCCCTTCGGATCGACATTCTTCACGTTCTCCGACTATTGCAAACCGGCCATCCGCATCGCAGCGCTGATGAAGGTGCGTTCGCTGTTCATCTTTACTCATGACTCGATCGCGCTGGGCGAGGACGGGCCAACGCATCAGCCCATCGAACACCTGATGGCTCTGCGCGCGGTTCCCTTCCTGACGGATTTTCGCCCCGCCGACGCCAACGAGACGGCCGCATGCTGGCGGCTGGCGATCGAGCGCACCGGGCCCTCCTTCATGGCACTCAGCAGGCAGGATCTGCCGGTAATCGATCCGGCCAGGCTAGATATCTATGGCGGCGTGAGCAAGGGCGCTTATGTGCTGGAGGACCCAAGCGAACCGCATGTAGTGCTGATCGGGACCGGAGCGGAGGTTTGGCCGGCCGTGGATGCCGCCAAGCTGCTGGCTGCCGAGGGGATTCGCGCGCGGGTGGTCAGCTTCCCAAGCTGGAGGATCTTCGAGGAGCAAACCGCGGAGTATAAAGCCAGCGTGCTGCCGGCCGCCGTGCCGAAGTTGGCCGTCGAGGCGGGAGCAACGCTGGGTTGGTGGAAGTATGTGGGCCAGGACGGCGACGTGATTGGGTTGGACCGGTTTGGGGCCTCGGCGCCCGGTCCGATTGTGCTGGAGAAGCTTGGATTTGGCGCCGAGAACGTGGCGGCGCGGGCGAAGAAGCTGGTGAAGTGAGACAGGGGCTAGGGACGTAGGGGCTGAGGGACTAAGGACTAATTCGCCGCTGAGATCTGCGTACAGCGGTGCCGTTGTGCGGGAGAGTTTTCTAGTCTCTCGCCCTTAGTCCCTAGTCCCTGCTCCAGAGGAGTGCAAGTGAAATTAGTCATCAGTTCGGATCATGCGGGTTTTCCTTTGAAGGAAGAGGTGCGCGCGCACCTGGCCAAGGCCGGCCAGGAGGTGATTGACCTGGGCGCCTATCACCTGGAACCGGAGGATGATTATCCCGACTTTGCCGAGAAGGTAGGCCTGGCGCTGAAGCAGGGCGTGGCGCCGCGCGGGATTCTCATCTGCGGGTCGGGTGTGGGCGTGTGCGTGGCGGCCAACAAAATCCCCGGCATTCGAGCCGGAATGTGCCACGACACTTATTCGGCGCACCAGGGCGTAGAGCACGACGATATGAATGTGGTTGTGCTGGGCGCGCGCATCATCGGCTCCGCGCTGGCCTTCGATGTTGTGGACACGTTTATCGGGGCCAGGTTCATCGCCGCCGAAGAGCGATTTGTGCGGCGGTTCAACAAAGTGAAGGCGATTGAAGCAAAGTATCAATGTGGAGATGGATCGGCGAACCCGGCTTAGCGCGTAAATGCGGGATTCCGGCGGCCTTGGGGAGGTCCACCTTCGCCGGAAACAAGACCATTACTCGATGCAACCAGCACCAAACCGCGCATAAGCGCGATGAAAGACGGTGATGCTTCCCTTCGACACGATCCTCTTCGATGTGGGCGGAGTCCTGCTAACGAATGGCTGGGACCATCGCGAACGCGCGGCGGTGGTAGCGCAGTTTCATCTGGATCTAGCGGAATTTGAAGCGAGACATGCGGCGCATTACGACGCGTGGGAGCGGGACGCAATTCCGGTCAACGCCTATCTGGACGCAACGGTTTTCTATGAGCCACGCGACTTTTCACGCGACGCGTTTTTCGATGCGATCTGCGCCCAGTCCAAGCTACTGCCGGATGGCGGGCTGGGAATCTTGCAAGAACTCGCCGCATCCGGTAACTACATGATGGGCGTGCTGAACAACGAGGCGCGGGAGACCAACGAATATCGCTTTCAATCCTTTGGCCTGCGTGACTCGCTTAATCTGGCGCTGAGCTCTTGTTACCTTGGCCTGCGCAAGCCGGAGCCGGCAATCTACCGGCGGGCGCTGGATATTGTGGGCGGACCGGCGGAGCGGGTGCTGTTTATCGACGACCGGCTGGAGAATGCGGCTGCGGCCGCTGCGGCCGGGATGAAGACCATAAGGTTTACCGGCGCGGAAGCCTTGCGGCGCGACCTTGCGAGTTTGGAAGCTTCTTAAGAGACGGAAAAGGGAGGGAACGATGCAACTGGGATTGATTGGTCTAGGTAAGATGGGCGGTAACATGGCCGAACGGATTCACCTTGGCGGCCATCAGGTGATTGGATTCGACTTCAATGCGGAGGCCGTTGCACGGCTCACTGCTTCAGGCAACGTGGGTGTTTCTACACTCGAAGACATGGCCAGGAAGTTCGAGGGCCGGAAGGCTATCTGGATCATGGTGCCGCAGGGGGATCCGGTGGATCAGACGATCGCCAAGCTCGAGCCGCTGCTGAACCCCGGCGATATACTTATCGACGGGGGTAACTCGAATTACAAGGATTCCATCCGGCATCACAAGGAAGTTACGGCCAAAGGCTTCTGTTTTGTGGACGTGGGCACCTCGGGCGGCATTTGGGGCTTGAAAGAGGGATACAGCATGATGGTCGGCGGCGACAAGGAGCCAGTCGAGTATCTGCGGCCTATCTTTGAGACGCTTGCGCCGGCCGCCGACAAAGGCTGGGGACACGTGGGTCCGGCGGGCGCCGGGCATTTTGTGAAGATGGTGCATAACGGCATCGAGTATGGCATGATGCAGGCTTACGCCGAGGGCTTCACCATCCTCGAAAAGAAAGAGGAGATGGACCTGAACCTGCCGCAGATCGCGGAAATCTGGCGGTACGGCAGCGTAGTGCGCAGCTGGCTGCTCGATCTGACCGCCGATGCGCTGGCCAAGAACCCCTCGTTGGATGGGCTGGAGGCGTATGTTGCCGATTCGGGCGAGGGCCGCTGGACTGTGTTCGAGGCTATCGACCTCAACGTTTCCGCGCCAGTGATTACGGAGTCTCTGATCCGGCGCATCCGTTCGCGCGAAGAGAATAACTTCACCGACCGGATGCTGGCGATCATGCGCAACGAATTTGGCGGTCATGCTGTGAAAAAGGACTAGCACCACAGCTTACAGCCGACAGCCGATAGCCGACAGCCGACAGTTGTTGGCTTCGCTGCGATCCGCGGGTGTTTCAACTGTTAGCAATTAACTGTAAGCTGTCCGCTGTCGAGGAGGCAGGTATGGCGACGATACAGATGAGAGTGAACCCCGAGGACCTCTCCCAGGTCCCCAAGGGCAGCGAGAAGATACCCGATCCGGGGATCATGGTGATCTTCGGGGCATCCGGCGACCTGACCAAGCGTAAGCTGTTGCCGGCGCTCTTCCACCTGCAGCAGAACAGTCTGCTGCCGGCCAAGTTCGGCATCGTAGGCGTTGCGCGGCGGCCGCTTGGCGATGAGTTTGCCAAGGACATGCGCGAGGGCATTATTGAGTTTGGCGGCGTCGACGCGAACGACCCCAAGCTGGATAACTTTGTGGGTAACATCAGTTACTTTCCGCTGAACTTCGACGACCCGTCGCACTACGCTGCCTTGAAGGTCGAGTTAGAGCGCATCGCCACCGAGAAGGGCATCGGGGGTAACCGGCTTTTCTACCTGGCGACGGCGCCGGAGTTCTTTGCCGGGATCATCGAGAACCTGGGCGCGCAAGGCATGGCGCAGCCGGAGCAGGGACTGGCCGCGGTGGTCATCGAGAAGCCCTTCGGCCATGACCTGGATTCGGCCCGCGAGTTGAATCACCAGGTAAATGCCGTCTTCCACGAAGCGCAGGTTTTCCGCATCGACCACTACCTGGGCAAGGAGACGGTGCAGAACCTGTTGGTCTTCCGCTTCGCCAACGGGATATTCGAGCCGATCTGGAACCGCAACTACATCGACCACGTGCAGATCACAGCCGCGGAGACGCTGGGCGTGGAAGGCCGCGGGCCGTTCTATGAGAAGGCGGGCGCGCTGCGCGACGTGGTACAGAACCACATGATGGAGCTGCTGAGTTTTGTAGCCATGGAACCGCCCTCGAGCTTTGAGGCGGAGAGCGTGCGCCGCGAAAAGCTCAAGGTGTGGCAGGCGATCCCGCCCATTCCAATCCTGAACACGGTGCGCGGCCAATATGGTCCCGGCGTGGTGGAAGGCCAACGCGTGGTCGGGTATCGCGACGAGGAGCGTGTCAATCCCGACTCGGGCACCGAGACCTATGCGGCCGTGCACCTGGAAATTGAGAACTGGCGCTGGGCGGGCGTGCCTTTCTATCTGCGCGCGGGCAAGCGGCTTAAGAAGCGGGCCACCGAGATCAGCATCCAGTTCAAACAGCCGCCGCTTTTGATCTTCAACCGCATGCAATCGACCGGCCCCTGCGCGGAGATCCAGCCCAACCTGCTCACAGTGCGCATCCAGCCCGACGAGGGCATCGCGCTGCGCTTCGGGGCCAAGGTGCCCAACGCGCCGGGCATGTCGGTGTGCCCGGTCAACATGGACTTCGACTATGCCGCCGTGTTTGGCAAGTCGAGCGCCAACGGCTATGAGCGGCTGCTGCTGGACGCAATGCTCGGCGACCAGACGCTGTTCTCGCACCGCGACGGCGTGGAGACCACCTGGGCGCTGTATACGCCCATTCTCCAGGCCTGGGCAGCCAAGAAGCCGGAAGTCTTTCCCAACTACTTCGCGGGAAAATGGGGACCCGAGTGTTCTGATCGCCTGTTGGAACGCGGCGGACATACGTGGCGGAACGACCTGGGAAAGAAGGACTGAAGCACAGGCTGTCGAGGGTTCGTGGAATCCCATGTCTCATCCGCCGCGGCGGACCAGACATGGGGCACTCACATTATTCGCGGATGATTTTCACGAAGATTCCGTCGGGAAGTTCGCCTTCGAGCAGGTGAACCACGCCGTTTTTTACATAGCCCTCGAGGATCTGGCGAGGAGGCTTGGCGGGCCCTGCTGATTTGCTGACATGTTGACTTGGTGACACGCTGGTTTGCTGATTCGGAGGCACGCCCACCGGCCGCCCCATGCCTTTATCCATGGCTTCGTTGGCCAAGCGGTCGGCCTCCTGGTTGCCGCCACGCAGGGTGTGGCGCATCTCGAAGCGGTCGAAGCGGGCGGCGAGGCGTTTTGCCTCTTCCCACAGCGGGCGCAGGCCGGGACTGGCCACCTTGTACTGGCCCTTCATCTGCTTCACCATGAGTTCGGAGTCGGAGACCACGCGCAGGCGCTTTGCCCCATTCTCAAGGGCCCAGCGCAACACCGCCAGCAGGCCGGAATACTCAGCATAATTATTGGTCTGC
>Ga0326727_10023496_pt1 | contig 11751 bp, 11 predicted proteins | sample MB2enrmetagenome_FD_207643 | JGI IMG/M metagenome (GOLD analysis project Ga0326727, IMG submission 207643) | Lab enriched peat soil microbial communities from McLean, Ithaca, NY, United States - MB29MY | ecosystem: Environmental > Terrestrial > Soil > Wetlands > Peat | place: USA: New York... | reverse complement strand
GAGGTCGAAGCGGATGGCTACGAATCCGCCGTCTTTCAGGATGATCGCTTTAAAGCCGTGAATGGCGTAGGTGAAGGGGTCGACGACGGAAAGAGCGCGGAGCCAGATAGGAAATGCGGTGATGGGATACATGGCGCCGGAGGGGTAAAACAGGAGCAGGTTGAGCACGCCGAACATGGCGCGCGGAACGAGCGGGTCGTCTACCCGGACCATCAATAAGAACATCATGCCGTTGAAGGCGATCGCGGTGACCAGAATCAAGGCGAGAACCTCGAGCATGACTTCGGGATGAAAGATGATGCCGAGTCCGGCCATCAGCGAGCCAATGACGGTGAGGCAGAGGCCGCTGAGGACGGCCTTGATGGAGCCGGCCAGGTTGAGGCCCATGACCAGTTCAAGACGGGTGATGGGGGTGACGAGATAGCCCTCGTGCACGCCGCGGGCCTTGTCGTCGATGTACAACATGCCGCCGCCGATCATGACCGAGATGTACATGGCTAGAGCGATGCAGGCGGGAAGCAGGAACTTCATGTAGCCGACATAGGGGTAGAGCTCGACGATCTCTAGGGCAATGGCGTTGGCGACGCGGGGCTGGATGACCGGCGTGGTGAGGGCGGTAACCAGAGCCTGCATCTCGGCTTCAAGGCTGCCGGAGGTGAACTGGTCAGTGTTGTCGACGACGAAGCCGATGCGTGGCGCATCCTGTGCGTAAACGCGGCGCGAGTATTGCGCGGGAATGACGACGGCGCCATCCACCTTGCCGGTGCGGACGTCTTCGCGGGCCTGCATTTCGTCGCTGTAGTTGACCGTGGTGAAGGTCTTGATGTTCACGGCGATGGCGTCGAATCCTTCGCGGATTTTGACGGCTTCAGGACCGTGATCGTAGTCGACCACGGCCACGTGGGCACCGACGATCTTGCCGCCGAATGCGTTGCCCATGATGATGAGCTGGAGGATCGGCATCATCAGCGACATGATCATGAGCGTTGGGGAGCGGAAGAACTTGCGCATCTCTCGTTCGACAATGGCGAACATTCTATTCATGGCTGAGCTCCGGGGCGGGGCGGCAGGGTGAATACGGGGGGCTTGACCTGTTCATCGCGGAGTTGGCGGCCCGTGTAGTGGACAAATACGTCGTCGAGGGTGGTGTTCTGCACACTGAGCGAGGTGAGGGTTTCACCCAGAGAGGCGGCCATCTCGACCAGTTGCATGGTGGTTCTGGAGCCGGAGGAAGTAAGGACGCGATAGAAACCGGCGCTCTCTGCCTGCACGCTGGTCACTCCTTCAAGTTTCTCCAGTCTGTCGTGCCACTCTTCCGTTTCGCGGTCGAAATGGACCTCAACAACGTTGGCGCCGGGCACGCTGTGCTTGAGCTCGAGGGGTGAGCCGAGGGCCACCAGCTTGCCGTGATCCACAATGGCGATGCGGTCGCAGAGCTTGTCAGCCTCCTCCATGTAGTGGGTGGTGAGGAGCATGGTCAGGTGGCGGGTTCTTCTCAGGTTGTCGAGCATCTCCCAGACGGCGATGCGGGAGACCGGATCAAGGCCGGTGGTGGGCTCATCCAGAAAAAAGATGTGCGGATTGTGAACCAGGCCGCGGGCAATCTCAAGCCGGCGGCGCATACCGCCGGACAGGGTCTTGGTTTGCGCGCCGCGCCACTTGGTGAGGTCGACGGCTTCAAGCACTTCAGTGATGTTTTTCATGCGCTCGGCCCTGGGGACGCTGTAGAGCTTGGCGTAGATGCTCAGGTTCTCCTCGACGGTCAGGTCAGGATCGCTGGTGAGCGCCTGGGGAATGACGCCGATGACGCGGCGTACGGCATCGGGCTCTTTGGCCACGTCGTGACCGGCAACGATGGCTTTGCCGCCGGTAAGCGGGATCAGCGTGGTCATCATGCGGATGAGGGTGCTCTTGCCGGCTCCATTGGGTCCGAGCAGGCCGAAGATTTCGCCGTCGGCGACAGAGAAGCTCACATCCTTCACGGCCTCGAAGGTGCCGTAGAGCTTGACGGCGTGTTCAACACTGATGGCCGCGGGCTTTTGCGCCGGGGCGTTGTCTGCAGGCGCCGCGCTCATTGTTTCACCAGTTTGTTCTTGGGAATGTAGATCTCGGCGGTCATGCCGGGGACGAATTCTTCGCCGGGATTGGAGATGAGCAGCTTAAGCTGGATGGTCTTGATATCGCGCTTGCGGCTGCTGACGTCGCGCTGAGTGGCAAAGTCGGCCTCCGCGGCCTTGTTGATCACATTGCCGTAGACGGTTGCGCCGCTGGGCATGACCACGCGCAGGCTGTCGCCCAGTTTCACGCTGTCGCCCTGCGTCTCAGGCAGCGGCGCGTAGACCCAGGTCTGGGTCAGATCCATGATGGTGACGATGGGCGCACCCATCGCGACCACCTCGCCCTGCCGGGCCGCCCACACGTTTACCCTGCCGCTGACCGGCGCCAGGACTTCAGCGTAATTTTTTTCGATCCTGGCCTGGTCGGCAAGCGCGCTGGCGTTCGCCACATCGGCGCGAGTCGAATCCACGGTCTGTTGCGAAACGGCGGTCAGCAGTTCATGGGCACGGGCCTGGCGGAGGTTGGCCTGGGCCGCGGAAAGGGTATCGCGCGCCGCGTCAACAGCGGCTTGATCAGCCTGGAGGGCGGTTACCTGCTCATCCCGCGTTTGCGCGCTCACGATCCCTTGCTGGGCCAGCGCCACGGTCCGGCTGGTATCGGCCTGCTGGTGGTCGTACTGCGCTTTGGCCTGGGCAAGCGTAGCCTGCGCAGCCTGAAGCTGTGCTTCGGCGCTGACGGCGGCGCTCGAGGTTTCGCCGCTGTTCTGCCGCTCGGTAACGACTGTTCCGTTGAGCTTCCACTTCTGGCTGGCCGTGTTGGCCTCGGCTGCCTTGAGCGCGGCCTCCAGGTCATCGCTCTCGATGACCGCGATCAACTGCCCGGCCTTCACAGTGTCGCCTTCCTTGACGGTCAGCGTCTGGATGCGTCCCGGAATCCTGGCGCTCACCAGCACCTCGTTGGCGTCTACCGTGCCGATCAGTTGCAGGTCGCCGGTGGGCCTGACCGTGACCAGGTACCAGATGAGCGACCCCACCGTGAGCAGAGCCAGGATTATGAAAACTCGATTGCGTGCGTTCACTTGGCCTTCACCTCGAACTTTTTGAATTTGCCGCTCACCGGCATCGGCGTGTTGGCGAGCACTCGTGCCGCAACCTCGGCCCCGTGCTTGCGGTCGGTAAAAATCGACATTCCCAGATACTCGACGGCCGCTTTGCGGCGGAACTCCATCGCGCTCCGCTCCAGCGGATTGCTCTCCAGCATGATCCCAACCACGGGCGCGGAGAGAAAGTAGAAGACATTGGCTCCCAGTGCCGCATACATGATCTGCCACTCGTCGGCCTGGATCAGCTCGCCGGTGCGCTTGCCCTCGGTAAACAAGTCGCGCAGCCGGATCATCATGGGCCGGAAGACCTTTTCGACGATGGGAGTAAGCGCGTTTTCCTCGCCGCGATGCAGGCGCATCATCTCCTGCTGCATCAGGCTCTGGAAAGCCTGCTGGGAGTGGATGCGGTCAAAGTGGTTGAGCGCGAAATGGACCACCTGCTCGCCGGCCGACCGTTCGCTGCTCATGGCTGCCAGGCTGCTGGAAACCACGCGTTGCGCGACCGCCTCAAGCGCGGCGGCATAGAGCGCATCCTTGCCCTCGAAGTAGTAATAGAGCAGGGCCTTGTTGACGCCCGCCGCCTCGGCAATTTGCTCGGTGCGCGCGCCGGCGAGGCCGTTTTCGCTGAATTCGCTGACCGCGGCGTCGAGGATGCGGGCACGCGTCTGGTCTGCGCGCTCGGTTTGGGTACGGGTTGGGGTGGCCGATGACATTTTAACTAACTAGTTAGTAAAATAACCTGAACGAGAGAGTTTTGCAAGCCCAAAACGAAAAATGAAGTTGGGGATTGGTGGTAAGTCGATAGTTTTAAAGGTAGATTCATAGGAGACTTCGCGTAGTCCCACTGGACGAACGGGTTTGAGAGGAGCGCTATTCCAGGGTTTCGTTCGCCACGGCGGACCTCGCCTTGGGCTACTTTCGTGCTCTCCCCCGGGAGCGTGGGAAGCTCATTCTGATCCCGAATAAGGCTCGAACAAAAAGGTGTTGCATCAAGTTCTGAATTGGAGTTACAGTCGTTTATCGATATATCGATCAGCGAGCAAAAATGCCAAAACGAAGACTCGATCCATTGCCCTCGGCGGCCTTCCAGATCCTGCTCTCCCTCGCGGATGAGGATCTGCATGGATACGGGATCATGCGCCAGGTCGCGGAGCAGACCGGCGGCCTGATGCGGCTGGGGCCTGGAACGCTCTACGGATCAATCCAGACACTGCTCGAAGAGAAGCTGATTGAAGAAGTCGACCTTCGTGAGAAGGGAAGACCCGGCCAGGAACGGCGCCGTTATTACCGGCTTACTACAGCAGGACGCAAGCTGGCACGCTCGGAGGCTGAGAGGCTTGCCGACCTGCTGCGCGTGGCACGCATGAAGAAGATTCTGAGGGGGGAATATGTCTGAGCGGATCTATTCCTGGCTGTTGGGCCTCTATCCTTTCCGTTTTCGCGAGGCGTGCGGTGCGGACGCGTTGCAACTGTTCCGCGACCGCTGCCGAGATGAAAGAGGCGTTTTGCCGAGGCTGCGGTTGTGGGTTGACCTGCTAACCGATCTGGCAGTTTCCATTCCACGCGAGTATCGCTGTGCGGGAGCATCGCTGGCCGGTGATCCGGCGCAACAGCGTTTACACGGTACTCCGGGCTTCAATGTTCTTGATGCCGAGGCACCACGTCTCGGAGCGCAGTTTTGCGCAGCCATGCTGTCGCTGGCGACTTTTGGCGCGATTCCTTTGCTGATTTCGCATGGAGGGAATTGGCTGCCGCCCAGCACTTGGACCGCACAAGCGAAACACGGCAGTCATTTGCTTTTCTCTCCGCGGCTGGGCCCGGTACGGCAGCGCACATTGGGTGCGGGAGAAGAGATCAGAGTGTCTGGAGAGGCTTCAACAGGCACAAGGAGCGCAGGAGCCGTCGACCTGGAATTCGCCAACTCCAGGCCGGGAGAATTTCAAATAAAACTGGTCTCGCTTTCGGGCGGCGTTGGATTTTTCCAGGCGCAAGCGACACAGCCAATGCCGCAGGATGCGACAGGCGCGATCATCGAAGCGTTCAAGACACATGACATCGTGATGTTCGGCGAGACTCACGGAAACAAGCAGGAGTATGAATGGCTCTGCAAGATGGTGAGCACGCCGAAGTTCGACGATCGCGTGGACGACATCGTAGTCGAATTCGGGAATTCGCTCTATCAGAAATCGGTGGATGGTTATATCGCGGGCGAGGATGTTCCGATTGAGCAGGTGCAGAAGGCCTGGCGCAATATGATTGGATCGGTCGGCCCTCCTTCTCCGGTGTACGAGCAGTTTTACAAGGCTGTGCGCGAAGCGAATCTTAGGCGCCGGGGCAAACACCAGATGCGGATTCTGCTCGGCGATCCGTATGGCGATTGGGAGAAGATCAAGGATGCAGAGGACGTGGGGCCGTATCTGGCCCACCGGGATGAGTGGTATGCGCAGGTGGTGAAGGAGGAGGTTCTGGCAAAGCACCATCGCGCCTTGCTGATCATGGGCGAAGGCCATTTCCTGCGACGGAACGGACCTGGGCTTGTGGAGCGGGAGATCCGCGCCGCCGGCGCTAACCCCTACCTGGTTGTGTTTGGGACCAACGCGGCGGGCGGCTACGACGATCTGGACAAACGCTTCGACACCTGGCCGGCGCCTACGATTGCGTCGCTTGCCGGGACCTGGGTGGGCGAACTGCCGGCGATGCCGGTAACGACTGGCGGCACCGTTCCCGCGTCAGGGCTGAAGCTGAGAGATGCGGCGGACGCGCTGCTGTATGTTGGGCCGTGGGATGAGCTGACGCAGCTGCGAATGCCGCGCGCGGAGCTGGATGGCACGCCTTACGGAAATGAGATGACGAGGCGTCTCACGATTCAGATGGGCCGTCCGGTGCGTTTTCTTTACGACCAGACTGAAGTGCCGCAGTTTGAGAGGCCGCAACCGCGGCCGCAGGCGCAGGCACAGCCGCAATCCAACGCAGCGGGCCGGCCAGCGCTTCCGCCCATGCCGAAGAGCATGAACGATCCGCTGCCGCCGCGTCCGCCGTCGGAATGATGTTGTTGGGCGGAAGGCCGGCAGAGGCTAACTCTAGTGAGGAGGGGCTCCTTGCACGGGGATGCATTATGCAACAAAAGACGAAAACGAGCACTTCCATTGTGCAAGGCAGCCGCCGTGTCCTTATCTGCGTGTGCCTTATGGTTCTGCTGTCCGTTGCGATGATCGGGATCTGCCGAGGACAGACGAACGTCCCGGATATGCAGGCCGGTCAAAGCACCAAGCTCGATGCCGCGGAGCGACAGCGGGTGATTGAGGCCGCAATCGCGAATCTGAAGGAGCACTACCCGGAACACGACGTGGCTCAAAAGATCGCGGACGCGCTGTTGGCTCACGAGAAGAGCGGTGATTACGGCGAGATCACGGATAGCAGAGCCTTTGCCGAACTGCTCACGCGGCAGATGAGGGAGGTGAGCCAGGACATGGACCTGGTGGTTGTCTACAGTCAGGAAGTTCTCCGCGCTGGTCCGCCGGGACCGCCGCCCGGAGCTATCGAGCGTTATCGGGAGGCGATGAAGCAGGAAGACTGCACGTTCGAGAAGGTCGAGGTGCTGCAGCACAACATTGGTTATCTCAAGCTCAACTCGTTTCCAGATCCCTCAATCTGCCAGGCAACGGCCGCGGCTGCGATGGCTCGTTTGAATGGTGCGGATGCGATTATCTTCGATTTGCGGGACAACGGCGGCGGTTACCCCGACATGGTTTCGCTGATAGCGTCCTATCTCTTCGACCATCCGGAGTACATGTTCAACCCTCGGGAGAGTCCGACGGTGCAGTCGTGGACGCGATCGCCTGTTCCCGGAAACAGACTGGCGGACAAGCCGGTCTACGTGTTGACTTCAGGCCGGACCTGGTCTGGTGCAGAGCAGTTCAGCTACGACCTGAAGATGCTGAAACGCGCCACGCTTGTAGGCGAGACGACGCGGGGCGGCGCACATGCGGGCGTCTTCCATCGTATCGACGATTACTTCGGAATGGGCATCATGGAGGTGAGAGCCGTTAACCCATTTGGGAAGGGAGACTGGGAAGGAATAGGCGTGGAGCCGGATGTGAAGGTGAAGGCCGCAGATGCGCTGGAGGCAGCGGAGAAGCTGGCGGAGAGCAGGCTGCGGAGGAGATAGGCTGAGATTGAAAAAGGCACAGCGAGTTAGCCCCCGCTGCGCGGGGGTTGGCGAGTTAGCAAGTTAGCGGGCCGGATTGATCCATTCAGGTTTCAGCCGCTCTTGGCCATGCGCTGGCGAATCGGCTCGTTGTCGGAGTATACGCGCCACTCCGCCACCTTCTGCTCTTGAATAAACGCGCGAAAGGCGGCGGGCGTCGTCCACCGGTTCTCCGGTTTGAGTTGCCCGTCCGGCGCATAGGTTCCCTGCGCCATGCCCAACATCGCCACCACGGGGCCGTCGCAGAAGGTCTCTTCGATGGCGACCGTGAAGTCGGGAACCATGCGGAAGTACTTGGCCCATGCAACCCGCATCTTCTCGCGGCCCTCGGTCACGCTTCCCAGCGAGTCGACGAAGCGGTGTTCCGGCGTCATCAGCTCGGCCAGGGCATCCACATTCTGGCGGTTAATGGCCCGCACAAACGCATGAGCAACCGATTCCAACGGATCGTTCATTTTATTGCGCTCCTTACATCGCCTGCAGCAGCGCCAACGCCATCCGATTCATGGGCGTCGGGATGCCGTGCTTTTCGCCTTTGCGCACAATGGCTCCATTGCGCGCGTCTGCTTCCATCTGTCTTCCGGCCATCCGGTCAGCCAGCAGGGAATTGACTGAGTCGGCCGGCTGGGCACGGTACATGGCCATCACCTGTTGGGGCAAGGTGTCGTCAAGATGCGCGCCTTCCGCCCGGCCCACCGCAACACATTCGGCCGCCATCTCCAGCGCGATGCGGCTCATCTGTTCTCCCCAGAGCACGCTGACCGGCTTCAAGGTTAGCGCATTCAGCGCGCCCACGGAGTTGATGCAGAGCTTCCACCAGGCGGCGGTGATGAAATCATCCACGAGCATCATCTTCGCGGTGGTTCCGGTAAAGAGGCCGGCAAAGTCTCTTCCCAGTTGCGCATCTTCGATCTTCATCAGGGTTGCGCCGCGGACATTCACACTGCCGTCCGGCCGCCGTTCGGTGGGGCAGTCGATGACCACCGGCAGCAGCCGGCCGGCGCTGAGATAAGGCGCAAACCGCTCGCGATGCTCGACGCCGTTCTGCACGACTGCCACCGAAGCGCCCTTGGCGCACAGGCCAGGGAACCACGCGGCCGCCCCCTCCGCGTCGTAGGTCTTGGTGGCTACGATCACCCAGTCCACAGCCTCGGCGCGCGCCGGGTCGGTGACATTCCGCGCCTTGACGCGCACATCACCCTCCGGCGTATGCACCAGCAAAGCCTCAATCGGGCGCCGGGTGCATAGCGTAATCTCATGACGTCCGGCCGTCTCCAGCAGCCCGGCCAGGGCACCTCCAATTGCACCCACCCCTACAATTGCCACTCGCGCCATCCCTGCTCCTTTTCCGATCGGTACAAATTTAAAATACACGTCCGCGCGCCCCTCAAACAGCAGTTCTTTCGAGGTTGCGGCTGTTGCTGGTCCAGGGAGCCGGGGAATTCCGTGCCGCGGTCTATACCGGCGGGAGTGCGTTGACTACGGGCACGCCCGGCGGAGGCGCAAAATGGAAGGTATCTGCCGGGACGGGGAGATTGGTCTGCTCATCGGTGAAAGTGAAGCGGGTGAGCGCGCCGCCGGTCTCTTCGATCTCAATGGCAGTGATGGTTCCTTCGCTGGTAACCGTAAGCGTGAGGCGACGGACGCGATCCTGCTGTCCAATGGGCTGGCCGGTCAGGGTGAAGCAGCCGTTGGGGGCTGCAGCAAGGGCCAGATTGCTCAACTCCTTTTCGAGTTCAGTGTGGCCGAGGAGAAAGCGCAGCGGAGAGCGCAGATCGTCGAGTTCCTTGGCTGGAATGCGCTGCACCTGGGGGTCGCCGGGAGTAAAAAACCAGGCGTATTTGCCATCGAGGAGAAAGAGCTTGCCGGAGGGCGAACTGTACTCCCACTTCATGCGGCCGGGCTTGAGCAGCAGCAGGGTTCCGCTCTCGGTTCGCTTGATGCCCATGCCCTGATAGCTCTCGGCAAAGCCGGCTTTGAGGGAGTGCAACTGGTTGTAATGGCGGTCGACGCGCGAAGCCAGCTGCTTCGCGGAGTCTGGCGCGGAGGGTGAATGTTCCTGGGCGCAGAGGCAGGTTGAGAGCAGGGCGGCGGCCAGAAGCAAGCGGCCGCCGCGGCGGAAGTTGGGGCCCAGGGTCATTGCAGGTTCTGGGAGCAGTTGGCGCCGCCTGCGGGGTCGTACTTGATCATGCCGGTCTCGTCGCTACAGAAGCCGCGATCCCCGGTCTTGCCAACCGTCTGCGGAACAGCAGTGATCACGTAGCTGTTAAACCGATCCGCGCCGTTCGCCGTTACCTTGTCCTTGCAGGTAAGAGTGAACATGTAACCTTGTTTGAATCCGCTGGCAAGGTCGGGGGGTAGCAGCTGAGCGCTGGTAAGCGATGGCGGTCCTGAACTGGGGTCCCCGCCCAAAGCCGGGAGAGTGCATGCGAATCCGTTCGCGGGGTAGGAGTCGGAATACATCATCTGCGCCTGGACGATCTTTTGCACGGAGTTGATCGCCGACAGAGTGTCGGCCCTCTTGGTGTAGGCACCTATGCTCGAAATCGCCAGCATGGCGAGGATGGTGATGATTGCCATCACGATGAGCAACTCCATCAGCGTGAAGCCGTTGGGGCGCGGCCGGGTGCGGTTGGGACAGGACAGACTTTTGGAGCCGCGGCGGGCGGTGGAGAGCGAAGACGTGCGATTCATGGGGTTCCAGTGCCTCGTGGAGCAGGCCGGAGGCTCCCGGCCCATTCGAGAAAATGCTACAACGTACAGACGCGAAAGGGAAATGGGACGCTCGAAAGACGGCTTCCAGCTTTTAGCTCTTAGCTTTTAGCGCTCTTAGCCGGCCTTGCGAACCCTCAATTGCTGGAATCAAGCAAGAGATTCGCCGCTGAACGCGACTGCGCGGTCGAGCGGAAGTCAATATCGGCACAAATGAGCTGGAAGCTAATAGCTAAAAGCTAAGAGCTGCTTTTTCAACACACCAGCCTGGTGCGGCTTAGCTTGACTCCGTTGAGGCGGCCGAGGAGGGTTACGGCGATGTGCTCGGGCTTGAAGAGGTGCTGGGCCATGGCTTGTACCTGGGCGGGATCCACCTCTTCGATGCGGGCGATGAGCTCGTCGACGGTAAAGAACTGGTGGAAGTAAATCTCCTGGCGAGCCAGGTTGGCCATGCGCGCGGTGGAACTCTCCAGGCCCAAGAGGAGGTTTCCCTTGAGCTGGTCCTTGGCGCGGGTGAGTTCTTCGTGGGTGAGCGGGGTCTGCTTGAGATTGCGGAACTCGGCCAGGATGAGGTCCACAACCTCGAGGGCCTTGGCGGCGGAGGTACCGGCATAGACACAGAGGGTTCCGGTGTCGCGGTAGGGGCTGAGGTCGCTGTAGATGGAGTAGACCATGCCGCGCTCCTCGCGGATGGTCTGGAAGAGGCGGGAGCTCATGCCGCCGCCGAGCACGGTGTTGAGGATGAGCACGGCGTAGCGGTTTTCGTCGGTGATGGGCGGGGCGGGGACGCCGAGGCAGATCTGCACCTGCTCGAGGGATTTCTTATTGCGCAGCACGATGCGGACGCTGGGTTCGGGAGCGGGCATTTCGCTGAGCGTTTCGCCGCCGGCCAGGGAGGAGAACTTGCCGGCAACGGCATCGACGAACTGGTCGTGGTCCAGGTTGCCGGCGGCGGAAAAGACCATGTTGCCGCCGTGAAAGCGGTCGCCGTGGTAGTCGAAGAGCTGCTGCTGGCCGAGGCGGGCGACGGTTTCGGTGGTGCCCAGGATGGGCCAGCCCAGCGGATGGCCCTTCCAAAAGCTCTGGGTGAACAGCTCCTGAACCAGAAGGTCGGGATTGTCTTCGTCGATCTTGATCTCTTCAAGGATGACGCCGCGCTCGCGCTCGATATCGGAGCGAGCAAAGACCGGGTTGAGGACCAGATCGGCAAGCACATCCAGGGCAATGGGCACGTGATCGCCCAGCGATTTGACGTTGAAGCAGATGGTTTCCTTGCCGGTGAAGGCGTCGAGGTTGCCGCCGATGGAATCCATTTCGCGGGCGATGTGCTGGGCGGTGCGGGAGCGGGTGCCCTTAAAGAGCATGTGTTCAACGAAATGTGAGATGCCGTTGGTCTCGGCGGGCTCGCAGCGGGAGCCGGACTTGATCCATACGCCCATGGCCACCGAGCGCAGATGATCCATGCACTCGGTCAGCACGATCAGGCCGTTCGGCAGTACGGTTCGGCGAAGGTTTCGCTCGGTAGTCATGGTCATCGGGTCGATTAGATTGTAGGCCAACGCGGCTCAAAGGGCACTTTTCCGGGCTTCGAAGCAGCTGTAGAGCGGGAAGCGGGCCCGGGATCAGGCCGCCTGCGTACGGGCTGCAGGAAGGGATGAAATACTCTATGCTG